>Ga0272448_1005592_pt1 | contig 13848 bp, 10 predicted proteins | sample YNPCB0191_FD_202220 | JGI IMG/M metagenome (GOLD analysis project Ga0272448, IMG submission 202220) | Hot spring sediment microbial communities from Yellowstone National Park, WY, United States - YNP-CB-019-1 | ecosystem: Environmental > Aquatic > Thermal springs > Hot (42-90C) > Sediment...
TCCTTGCCTCAAAATCCTCAATCCATTTTTCGTGTTTTTCTACCTTTTCAAACAATCCATTTTTCCCTTTCAATAATTCTTTTATTTCAGTAATATTATCGTCAAAGCGGTCTTCTAAGCGTTTGAAACGCTCTTCCATATAATTTAGAAAATATGGTGGTAGTTTATCTTTTATCATACTTATTTTTTCCCAAATATATAATCTATAAGCAACTTTTTAATACTTGATTTAGTTGCATCGTATTTAGTCTGTAAAGTCTTTATTTGTTTTTGATAGTTAATCTCTTTTATCCCCCAGTCTTTTTTGGCGTTCTCATAGTCAAGTTTAAGTTGGTTTAGCTCTTGTGTTAATGTTAGCAAATCAGAATTGCTATTGCTATTCTGGGTAGTAATTTCCTCTATCTTGTCCTGACAATCCTTTAATTGACCTCGTAGATTTTTATTCTCATCGTTAATAGCCGTATTTTTAGCGTTTAAGTCTGATATCTGCTGATTTAAGTTGGCAATAGCGTTTTCTAACTCCTGATATTTTGATTTATCTACAAACTCCCCGTCAATAACCCGCTTCCAAGTGGCAACACAAACCTTAATACTTTCTTTGTTGTTAAGGTCAATTCCAAGATAATAGTCGCCAGTTTCTTTAGCAGGAGTTCCCTTATACCAAGCATAAGCATAGATTATCTTTTTAGGTTCTACGCCCCAAGAGGTTATTCTTTTTACTGCTCCGTCCCAAGGGTCAGCCAAAATAAAGTCATCACCGTCATAATCAACAGCCAAGACCCAATGTTCATCTAATTTAGCAGTTGATGGAATTGCGTCTATCTGTAGAACTACTGGATAACCCTCATCTATCCTTGCTCTTATAAAATCCATCTGGGTTTTGGTAAGAGGGTCGGGAGTTAAGACTTGTCCCTGATAGGTCATATCGGGAAAGATTTTAGTCAATGCTCCCCAAATATATAGGTTGCCGTCCTGATAGCCACCGTTTGCTTTTAGTTTTTCATTAAGAGTGTCTGGTGTCTCATCGTGTCCAAAATATACGCATAGCATTGCTATATCAGTCAAAAGACAGCCATAAGCACCAATAGTGCCTTTTGTCCCAAGCGTCTTGTTTTTCCACCTCTCATCATTTTGACTGTATATTTTCGGTAAATTTATTTTCATAGGTTTTTATAAAATCTTTTAGTTTTTGTTCCATATTATAAATAAGCACAAACAGCTCGTAAAATAAGTTTTTGCGATGAGTTTTGTAAACTCAATTCTCCCGTCGCATTCCAGTCTGTCCAAAGAATTAAGTAATAAGTTGTTTTTGATGATAAAACAAGTGTTTTTTCAAGAAAAACAGGATTGTCTTCTTCTTGAGCATATGCCAAGTTATTATTTGACCTCGCATACCTAACTTTCAAATCAGCATCTGTTACAGATGAAGTAGAAGTTGACAAAGCCAAATAACCAGATAGATAATTACTTGCCGAAACAGTTGCTCCCGCTAAACAAGATAAAGTTATTCTAAAACTTCCTATTGGGACATTTATATTTATACTCCCAAATTCTGTATAGTAAATAGTGCCTGATGTTGGTGATGTTTTTGAACGATTTGTGGTGTCCGTTACCTCAATCTTCCATTTATTTGGGTCTGATGGAAAACCAAGTGGTGCTTTATGAGGTGAGTAATAAGGATTTGAAATAGCCTCATTGTTTAGCGTGTAATTCGTTCCAAAAAATACAGTTAAGGAAGTTGTGGCAACGGCAGTAATTATTCCATATTTTGTTCCTCCCGTTGTTTGGGTGATTTTTATTCTCATACCCACCGAATATTTAGTTGTGGCATCAGACGGAACTGTGATTACTCCTGTATAAACTGATGCGTCCCAAGAACTATAAGTCCAAGTCTCATTGGCGGCAATCCAGCCGTCTATACTTCCTTGAAAAAGAGGAGTTGTGATGGTAGGAGTATTTATCACAGGTGAATTTAAAGTTTTAACTCCAGTAATCGTTTGAGTAGTCCCGACATCTACTATTTTGTTTGTCCCACCTTTCGGCAAAATAGCAATATCTACATATGACAAAGAAGATGGAACTGTGCCAGAAATAATATTAACTGTTGTATTTGGTGCAGAATAAGAAGAGGAAGAGACAATTCCTGTTGTTTCATCAGAAAATCTAACTATTCTACCATTAGTATAGATTGCCGTTACATCTCCAGAAACAGTAAAAGAAGAAGAAGAAACATAAGAAACAGAAGCGCTCTCTCTAACATATCCCTGAACCAAAGTATCCTCAATAGAGTTTAGTTCATTATCAATATTCTGATGTTGGGTTGGGTGATTATAAGTATTATCACCCAATGGGGTATTGGCATCTCCTGCTGTTTGTGTAAATAGATTATTATCTATGACTGCCATATTAAAATTTTACTGAACTTTTAATAATTCTTCAAGAGACATTTTTTGTCTTAATTGCTGTTTTGTTCCCTTTGGTAAAGTCTTTAATACTCTTTCTGAAGCAGTCTGTTCTGCTCCTTTTAGCCAATTGACAATAGTTTTTTTCTCTACAGTAGTATTATACTTCTGTTCAAACTTATTTTTCAAGCGTTCATATTGTTGTTTCTTCTCATCATTTAATGGATTGTTATATTGTTCTAAATATGCTCTCTTTAAGTCTTCTCTGTCTTTTTTCAAATCCTCTTGTAGTTTTATTCCTTCCTCAACTGTCTGATATTCTGGTAAAGCACTTCTGCCAAATAGAGCATATAAAGGATTTCCCTCATAACTATATTGAGTTTGTATTGGTCTTGGTTCTTGTCCCGATAGTATTTCTAAAAATGATTTTAATGATGGTTGATATTCACGAGATGGGGCTTCTTTATATTTTGACAAATAATAAACATCTACTACTTTTTTCATTAACTCTGGAGTTATTCCCTTATCAAGAGTTTCAGCTATATCATTAATTGCTTGCTCTCTTCCTGCCGTATCACCTGAGATAACTGCTTCCCCAAAGTTTTTAATAGCACTGCCAAGCGGGATATAAAAGTCATTAATCAAAGTCAAACCATAAGGCACACCAGCAAAAGCACCTACCCAATGTAAAGGATTGGTCTTTTCTCCACCTTTATAAATATTAGGTTCACTCCCTTTTAATTTAGTTGGGTTTTGACCAGTTGCCGCATAATAAGCAAAGTCAAATGTTTCTTTTTGAAGGAAAGCAAAAGTGTTATATAAACTTGAAGCAGCTCCAATACCTATAAAAAATTTTAAGATATTTTTTACTGCGGCACCTGATGATGTAAATCTTAATTTATAATACTCATTTATTAATTCTGCTGGGGCTGTTCCTCCTGTCATTGTTGATACAAAAGTATAGGCAAAATTTCTTGCTTTTTCATCGGAAGTAAAACTTTCACCAAATCCCTTTAACATTCCAAGCATATTCAGTAAAAAGTTTCTGAAAGCAAGAGTTGAATTTACAACATATCCTATTTTTGACGTGGGTGCTTCTACTCCGCCGCTTGTGATATTTATCATTCTTGACATTAGTTGGGTGAAAAGTTCTTTATGTTTTTCTATAAACTCTTTTGCTTCTTTGCTTGTGATATTTTTTTCAAAGTTATTCATATAATTCTTTGAGGAAAAATAAGCGACATATCCACCAATTTCATCTAAAGCATTAAAATAAGGCGCCATTATTTTTTTTGCAAATGTATCTACTTCTCTGTCTTGAGAGATTACTCTAAAAAGTTTTAATTGTTCTGTTAACAATTTTTCATCTTCAGTTGCTAATCCTACAAACTTCTTCCACCAAAGTCCAAGACCTTTAGCATAGGCAGGAATATAATCCTGTGGCATATAACCTTGCATTGCCGCAGGAATAATTTTTTTTACCAAAGCAAGAGGTGTAAAATCCAAAGAAAACCATAAAGTCTTCATCATCATAAAAGGGAGGTCAAAAGGAGTTTCTGCTGCTCTTGTTAAAACAGTAAGAGATTTACCTAAAACATTTAAATCTCTAATTGACGGGGTACTTATTAAATCAGTCAAAGCGCTTTTTAATGCTGGGTCTTGAGACTTTTCAATTACCGATTTAATAGAATTTATTTGTTCTTCTGATAAGGCTACTTCCTTTGAAGTAATAGAGAAATTCTTTAACATTTCAGCCACTAATTTAGAAGGTCTAATTGTCATTTTTTTCCCATAAAATAATTGTTCCAATTTGCCTTTAACAAAAGCCATTGAAGATGGAAGTTTAGCAGAGACAATATTTCTCTCAAAAGAAAAATCTAATAAACTACGATTGACTATTCCCTTAAAAACTCTTTGATAACTTTCTATGATTTCTTTTGGTTTATCAGAAAAGAAATCTCCAACTCCCATTTCTTTTAGAATTCTTTCTTTAGTAAATTTAGCCGTTGCTGATAATTCTTTTCCACCGTATAACTCATAAAAACTCTCAATACTTTCTCTTAAAAAGTCAGACATCTTATGGGGAACATAACCAACTATTTCACTAATTTCTTTTTTACCGACAAAGGTATTAAAATCATTAATAAACTTTCTCAAACTTTCAAAAGTTATGATATGGTTGCTGGCTAAATCCTTAAATTGAGATGATAGATTGGGATTGTTTTTGATATAGTCTAAAAGTTCTAAATTAGTTTTTACTCCACTTTCTTTGGCTATCCTCTCTAAATCTTTGTAAAAATTACCCTCCGCAAAATACTTATCACCAATTTTTGACATTGTTTCGCTATAGTTTTTAAAAACACTATCAAAAACATTTGGAATAAATTCCGTAACAACCTTTAATTTTTCTCTAAACTTTTGTGATAATTGACCACCAAAACCAACTTGGTGACCAGTCCCACCCATTATTCCTCCAAATATCTCTGACAAAATATCTCTTTTTCCTCCTTCTAAAGCCTTTTTATTTAAAACCGTCATATAGTAAGAACCAACATCTGGTATTCCTTCTTTTTTTAAGATAGCATCTTTTACTTCTTCTTTTATCTTAGACACTCTTCTTAAAAAATCATCGAATTCAGTTGCTTCCATTGCCGCCTTATACAACTCATTTTCTCTATCGATTAAAGTAGGATACAATTTAGTTGGATTAGTAATATTTATTGTCTTAATAACATTCATTACATTATCCAAAATATCCTGAACAAAAAACTTCTTTTGTCCTTTTTCACCCTCAACAACGTCAATTATTTTTTTAGAACCATTATTAATTTCAGCCATTTTCTTTTGAGCATTTTCTAATGAAGTCAAATATTTTTCTGTAGCTGCCTTATGAACACTTTCCAATGTTAAAAAATCAGCCTCTTTATCCAAGGGAAGTTTGGTAATTCTTTGTAAGGTTTCAACGTCTGTATATTTATCTAAACCAAGTTTTCCAACAATCCCGCCTTGAGTTAAAGTTTCAGGAGCATTGGTAAATTCTATTTCTGGCACTTTAAGTTTATTTACCTGTTCTTTTAAATCATCTAATCTAACTTTATAATCAGTTGAAGTTCTACCACCAAAAGCACTTAAGATATCTTCTTTGGTAGTATAATTATTCTTTGAGAAAAAAGAGGTTAATTCATCCTCATTTAATTCAAACTTCTGAATAAATTTAGAAAAGCCTTTTTCAATATCTTGTTCATCACTAGCTTTACTTAAAATTCTTTCAGCATACTTTGACATCTGACTTAATTCCTTTGATGAAATATCAGGATAGAGTTTTTTAATTAAGGAATTCGCTTCCAAAGAACCTTCTTGTGCTGTATGAGTTTGAAGAAATTCTTTTGCCAAAGAACTACCTTCATTAACATAATCCACTAATTTCTTAAATACCTCCTCCTCATTTTTAACAAACAAACCATCTTTTGCTATATTTTTCTTAAATATATCCCAAGATGCTTTAATAGTATCTTCATTATCATTTTCAATTCCTTGATGGATAGAAACCAGTAAATCGTGAGTTGCTTGACCTAACTTGTCAGGAACATTTTTAGGGAATAAAAAGGGAAATTTTTGTTCAATAAAATCTTTTACTTCTTGTGGTGCTTTATCATATATCATACCAGCAACAGAGGTTGAGATATTACCGCTTAACATCTGTTTTGGCACTTCTTCTTTTACTACTTTATTTAACTGTTCTTTTCCAGTTTTAACCAATTGAGAGACAGATTTTTCATTAGCATCTACTGTCTCATTGACTATTTTTTCAGTTTGTTTTCTTAAAAGATTAGCCCCACCGCCACCAAACTTATCAATCACTGGAGCAAATACTTTCTTTAATCCTGAACCAATAATTGGTAAAGCAACCTCCATTGCTGTAAAAGCTGCAACATCTTCTGCCGCTTTTTCAACTCTTTTTTTAACCCCAAATACTCCCTGCTGTAATTCTTTGTTTTGCTGTTCTATTTCCGATGCTGGTCTTAAAAGTTGAGTTTGAGCATATAATCCCAAAGAACGACGAGTAGCAGGAACTAAATTCCTCATTACTCTTTGAATAATGTTTAGGTTCTTTACTTCTTTCTCTACCTTTCCTGCTTCCTCTACTCCTTTTGCTACCTCTGCTACTTTGCCAACTTCTTCTGCTTTTTTTATTAAACCTAAAGCCTCTCCTGCTTTGCCAATATAATTAAAAGCCTTTGGCAATCCTTCAAGTAAAAAAAAACCAGATGCTTCTCCTAATGCTCCTCCAAGCGCTGTTTTATAAGGTAAATTCTCTTCCTCTCTTTGAGCAATAGTTTTAAATCCCAAGCGTTCACCAAGACCTTCATAAAGTTGAAAACCAAACTTTCCTTCTTCTATTTCTTTTTGGGCTTGTTTTTTTAAACCCAATGTCTCGTATAGTTTCGAAAATCCCCAATGAATAACATATGTGGCTTGTCCTGCTGCATTTAAAAGATTATAAGGTGCTGAATATATATCTCTGGCTAAACCTTTTATAATATCATATCCTACATTTGGTAAATCTACTACATTTTTATTTGCCCATAAAGCAATTCTATCAAAGATATCTTGATTTGCTTCTGGGTCTTGTGGAAAAAGTTCTTTTTGAAGTTTGGCAAAATCTTCTGTATCTTTAACATATGAACTTGCTAAAGTATTTAATATAATACCAGAAGTAAAATCTGTTTTTTTTGACAGCTTTTTTGAATAGCTTTTGAATAATATATCTGATATTTTTTGATTTAATTCTTTATTATAGTATTCATCATAAATAGTTGAGTTCTCATCACCAAAAGTAGGAGTTTTAAGAAAGTATTCACCTAAAGCACTATATAATTGAGAAGTAAATTGACGCCCCATTTTTTTTGAATTTTCAGCTTGTTTAAGAAATAAAGAAGACATTCCTACTTTTTGTTTATATAAGTCAGGATATTTTTGGGCAAACTCATTCCTTACTTGCTCTATTTTTTGAGCAGTAGAAACAGGTTCTTCTTCCTTAAAGATTTTCTTACCAGTAATAATTTCTGATATAACATTGGCTGTTTTTCCTAATGTTCCGCCTAATAGTTTTTTTAAATCCATAGTTTTTCATAAAATTTATCTATTTAATGTGGCTGATGAACTTTCTACTTCATCAAGATTTAAATTGTCCAAAGGTTGTTGAATTACAATATCTCCTCTTTTTATAGTAATCTGCCCACTACTTTTCTGTTGTGCTTTTTCCTTTTCTAACTGTAATTTTTCTTCCTCTATTCCTAATTGCGCTTTTTTTATATCTATTCCCTGACTTTCAAGAGCAACTTTCTGTAATTGGATAGAAGCATAATTATCTATCTGTTGCTGTTTTAATGACAATAATTGGTCTTGATATTGCTGTTTGAGTAAGTTCTTTTCATTGTCATTTTGAGCCACTAATATATCCCTTGCCATTTGTCTTATTAAAGCATCCTCCTGTTGCTTAAGTTGTGCCGCTTTTAATGTCAAATCAGCCACAGTATCTAATCCAGCCTGTCTATATTTATTAGCTTCCAGTGTCAAATCAGATATAGTCTTGGTCATTTCAGTCCTTAACTGGTCTTCTTTAAGATTGTATTTATCAGCCACCTGTCTTAATCTTTCATCTGTGGCTCTTTCAACCTCCTGTATTGGAGCATAGGCTGCCCCAGTTGCCGCTGATACTCCCTCACTTGCCAAAGCCGCCTTTTGAGTTCCTGCCTCTCTTTTTCCTCTTTCTTGCTCTAATCCAGTCTCATATTCTTTTTGCTGTTGTAAAGATTGGGCTGCCTGCTCATAGATTTGAGAAATCAAAGGAATTTGTTGTTCTGTCTTTTGAGCCAGTCCTTCATAGCCAGTTTTAATTTGTTCTGATAATCCAGAGACATCTACATTTGTATCAAACTGACCAGAAGACTTTAATTGATTTAAGATATTAACATATTGAGTAGCAAAGTCAGAGGTAGAACCAGTAGTAGTTATCCCACCTCCACCACCACTTTTCATTCCTTGAAGAATAGACATAACTTTATTTGGGTCTGCTCCATACATCGATTGAACAAAGGTCTGATTCAATATATCATTTGCCTGCTGGTCTGAAAGATTTATCCCCATCTCTTTTGCCCTGTCTTTTATAATTGCTGTATTCCAACCTGTATCAGCCATATTTCATTTTTTAACTAATAATTTAGAAGTTGTATCTACTTTATAATCATAAACTTTTATTGGATTTTTGTCAAGTATTAACTTGTTTCAGAAATTTCATTAAAAAAATAAATTACTTTAATAGTATAAGTATAATTACTTAATGGATAATCATTTCCACCTTGCCACGGTTCATAATGGTGAGCATATATCCTAATTCTTATATAATTGTTTGATACTGCTATTTTAAATATTTCTTCTAAAATCTGACTACCAGGATAATCACTTTCTATTTTATTTGGCAAATAAACTGTTTCACCATTATAAGATGTAATATTAGCAACAAAAATAGGGCTATAACCAAAACCGTGATAAAAAGTTGTATTTACTTTACCATCAGCACCTGTTGTTACTTGATATGAATTTACTAATCTTACTCCCAAAGTATTTTTACCAGATGTAAAGTAAATATTTCTAATATCTGTTTCCGATTTAACATCTTTATTTTCTTTACTAATTTTTATTCCATAGTCACTCATATAGCCTCCTCATAAAAAATAAAATAAAAATAATGTATAACTTGTTGAATATTAGTCCAATAAGTTGATGGTATAAACTTAATATATAAATTAGTATTGTCTACATAAAAAATATATCTATCCCATAGATGAAGCCCAGGAGTATCTCTCCAAGAAAAAAGTTTATATCTTGAAACGACATTTCCTGTATTTTCATCAATATATTCTCCAAATACAAGAGCAAATGGTTTATATCCTAAATTATGAGGAATAGTTGCTGTTTGCTCATTGTCACTCCCAGATGGTTTAGTAAGTGTACCACTATTAGTTGAATATAGTTTGAAAAAAGGATATGCAGAGAACATAATCATATTCTGCAATAAAGCAGTTTTAACATCATTATTGCTTTTTGATATTTTTATTCCGTAGTTTGCCATTTTTATGGATAACCAATTAAATAAATAAAATAAGAACTAATTGATGAACCTGTATTATTACTAACTGTAATATATAAATTAGAATTATCAAATGAATAAACAGCCCGATAATAATCAGACCAAGCGTCTGGCAAAACAATTTGTTCTGCTGGCTTCCAAAAACCATCATTAGGATTATATAAAAAAATAAATGTTATTAATGGAGGAGAAAAAGGCAAGGAAATAGTAAAATTTTGTGAACCACCACTATTAACTGTAAAATTTACTTTACCACTTGAAACAATTTTTAAACAAGCAAAAGAAGAACTTATAACTAAATCTTTAGAAGATGCTGTTTTAACATCTACATTTGGTAAAGAAACTTTAAATCCATAGTTTGCCATAATTAAAAACCATTAAGATGATAACCAATCAAAATTCTATCAACATTACCATCATTTATTATTATTCTATTATTTTGTCCATCCAGTTTAACATATCCTGTCCCACTGCCAACATTTACCTGTGCCGTTAAAGTAGAGGTAGTTATTTTATCAGCAGAAACACTATTTATTTTAGCATTCGTTATTGCCGCATCTTTAATCTTTAAAGTCGTTATTGCCCCATTTATTACATTATCTTCTCCCACTGAAAAATCAGCCAAAGAGTTATTGTTCAATAAAAAATCCTCCAGACTATCCTGTTTTATCTCATCTGGAATAGTCTGTTGCAAAGTATTTGACACTCCTGATTTGTCTAAATAAGCATCCCAAGTTAGCATATTTATTCAAACTTCTCTCCACTGTATTGAACTTTTAATCCCAAAGCAGCAAATGTTCCTCTATTATTAGTTGTTTTTCCTCTTATCGCAAATGAGACTGAACGGAAATCTCCCTGCTTATCATCTGATACTCTTTTCTTGTTATACAGTTTTTCCGTCTTGCCAATCTCAATCTCATCTCCGCTTCTATTGTATTCCACATACAGTTTTGCCTCATTGCCAAAATCAGAGATAATGAAATACTCCTGTAGTCTTTTTTCACTCAAAATATTTTCAAGATAATAATGTTTTGTCTTTATGGCAAAGTTAATTGATGTTCCATTATCACTGTTATAATCCTCTCCCCAAACATAGGTATTACCATTAATATCACCTGATATTAGTTTTCTATCATTTGATACTGGGTCAAGATAATAGGAAAAACAAGTCATTTGATGAGCCAAACTCCAGATATACCACTCATCATAACGAGCATTATAAACCAGCATTCCATTGTTATAAGTTTTATTATCCCAGTAAATATCGCCAATATAAAGCATATAGTAGTCTTTGTAGGAGACAGAACAAAGTTTTGAGTAATCAATCCCCAACTTCCTATAAGTTTTTTCAATTAGTTTATAGATTGGAAAAGAAGCCATCTGTATTTTTGAGCCATCATTATAAAACACTCCCTCTGGTGTAAAGAAGAAATCAGAACTACCAGTTGAGGCAATCGTGTTTTTAATTGCACCGATATTATAAGGCATTCTGATAACACCAGTTCCATTAAACTTATACACACCACCTTCTTTGTAATAAAATGGTCTATCGCCAACAATTGATAAACCAGTAATCACTCCATCATTACCAGCATTTACTGTCATTGAACCAGATGAGGATGGGTCGTCAGCATCCTCCAACCACGGGTCATCTCCACTAAAATCAATAGATGAGTACTTAAGACGGGAAAGAAAATCAACGGATGAGACAGTATAATAGCCAGCAAATATCCTTCCACGCCAGTTAGTTAAGAAATTAGAATAAGGAGTATTTGAAGTTGTTAAATCAGTAAAGGTTGAGCCATCATAAACAGTATAAAAACCAATGTCTTTTGAAGATAAATGAAGTTTTGAAAGCATAATCGTATTGGCGATAACGGAGGAAAATAAAGAAGAATTAGTAGTTAGAGTTTTTATAGGAGTTCCCCAAGAAGAGCCAGTAAAGGAAGTCCGATAGATTTTACCGCCTGAAATCCGAAGAATTCCCTTCTGACCATTGGGAAAGTTAAAATAAATAAGATTAACTACTCTTTGATTGTCAGGATTATCTAAAAGTTGTGTATAGCCAAATCTTACTCTTTTTGTGCCATAGTAGGAAGTATAGATATTTAATCCCCAAGTCAACTCCTCATCTTTAACTAAAAGATGATTGACATTAAGATTAACTCCATTAGCAGGAGAAAATATAAAGTCTTTCTCATTTATCATTTTTTATTAAAGAAAAGAATTTCTAAAAGTTGTCTTCATATAATACTTTGAATATCGTAGTTTGTTTTTAAGATAAGGCAATATCCTATCCTCATAATCTTTTACCAGTTGTCTAAAATACTTTGCTTCATCAAACTTCCTGTCTTTTTCATATGACCGAGCCGTGCCATAATTAACAAAGGCTTCGGTTGAATAACCAAAAGGCATTACTAAAGTGTCAGTTTCATCTGATAATCTTGATGGAGCACTCCAATACCAAATCCTAACTGTTCCTGTAATCTCATCTTCAAAATACATTGTATTACCAATCACTTTAAAATAGGCATATATTGGTCTTGTTAAATCGGTTTCTGAAAATTCATCTTGAAAATTAATCGGTAAAAGCAGGTTATCAAAGTCAGTTCCATCAGTAGATAGTTCAACCAAAAAGAGTTGTAAAATATTATACGAAGATAAATCAACAGTCTTGCTGTTATTGACTGATATATCGGCAGATGAGACAAATCTACCCGATGAGCCGCCAGCCAGCCTAATCTGCAAACTTTCATAATACTCATTAAGCCAGTCAGTAATATAATCTCTTTTTATCTTTTCCTCATTTAAATCACCAAATAAAACTAAAATTCTATCTTGAATATATTTCAAGGTCTCAAAAGAAAAACCAGAGGCAGCAATGGGAGAAGACAATTCGCTTTCAATCGTTGAGTAAGAGTTGTAATAAGAGAACTTAAAATAGTCAGTTGCCGAGACATTAAATTCCTCATAAAAATTATTACTCTCATCTACATTTAAGGCTTTGGTTGCCATTAGATTATAAGTGCCACTACTACCTGTGGTTGATTTATAAACCTTAAACTGATTGTAATCAATTTTGGTGATTGGTGTCTCTTGTTCGTGGGCAAAAGAAGTAGCGGTTGTTGAAAAAGTGTTGCTTGAAATAGAAGAAATCTTAACTATTTCTGCATCTTCATCACCATAGTTTCCAAGCAAAATCAAATCATTAGCAGAAAAACCAGCAGGATTTCTTGCTGTAATAGAGGTTGCTCCTGCTAAAATACCATCAGTATTATCAATAAAAGTATTAGGATTACCAGTTAAATCAGGGTGAGAGATAGTTATTCTCATAAAGAATTAGATAAAATTTTAATTTTGTCTTTCTCTATATTAGTATAAATCTTTTCTTTTTTCCTGTCAATCTTTATTTTATCACTTAATTTTTTAGCAAACAATTTTTGTATTCCTGTTCTTTGAACGAGATAAGAATAACCACCCCAAGTATAATTATTATCGCCCCAAGTATGGCTACTATCACCCCACAAAACAATACTTTGACCATAAAATAACTCTGGTTTAACATTTCGTCTAATAACATCTTTTAATACCGACACCTTAATCTTTTTTAAGGTTAAAGGAATAAAAACATTTTCTGATAAAGAAAGGCTTTCTAATAAATACTTTTTAATTTCCTTCTTAACACTTTCTGATAAACTGATATTCTCTGATATATTTTTATATAGTTGTCTATAGAATGTTTCAGTTAGAGAAACATTTTCAGATAAGTATTTGGTAATTTGTTTAACATAACTTTCAGTGATTGGTAAAGTCTCTGACAGATATTTTGAGATTGATTTAACAACTGCTTCATTTAAGGAAACACTTTCGGAAAAAGATTTTACAACGCTTTTATAAATACTTTCGGTAATAGATTGAGTTTCGGAAATACTTTTAACTACTTCTTTTGAAACTGCTTCTTGTAAATTTAGTTGTTCTGAAATTGTCTGATAAAGATTTTTAATAAAAGTCTCTGATAAAGAAAGAGTTTCAGCAAGATTTTTTACCACTTGTTTAACATAACTTTCTGATAATGAGAGATTTTCGGAGATAGATTTTAATGCCTCTTTATTAAAACTTTCTTGTAAAGAAAGAGTTTCTTGAATGGCTTTATAACTCCATCCAGCCCAAGTGTAGTTTAAGTCTCCCCAAGTAGCAGTAGCATCACCCCAAGTAGCATTAGCATTACCCCAAGTAGGACCTTTATAAGTTTCTGATAAAGAAACATTTTCAGATAAGTATTTAGTAATTTGT
>Ga0272448_1005593_pt1 | contig 13847 bp, 8 predicted proteins | sample YNPCB0191_FD_202220 | JGI IMG/M metagenome (GOLD analysis project Ga0272448, IMG submission 202220) | Hot spring sediment microbial communities from Yellowstone National Park, WY, United States - YNP-CB-019-1 | ecosystem: Environmental > Aquatic > Thermal springs > Hot (42-90C) > Sediment...
TGCTTCAGGTGAGGCAGTCAGTTTTGGTGGCAAAGACCCCACTGTTATTGTCAACGGCAAAGACATTACTATTTATGGTAGCAACACGTATTTCCCCAGTGAGTCTGTGCAAGTGATGTCGGTTGGAGGTTTTCGGCAGTGGAAGCTTGTGGAATTGCGAGTGTGGCTGGCTGTTTATAACCCGGTGCAGAAAAAGGTTCGCCTCCTGAAAGATGCGCAAGCCAGACTCATTGTCCAAAAACTGCCTGCGGCAAAGGCAACAGGTTTGAATTCGGCTGTTTTGCCTGTGATACCGAAAACAGAAAGGTTCCTGCCTAAACTGCGGGCAAAGATTGCCAACCCGCATGACATAGATGTCTTTTATGGCCAGCAGGCTGCGCCAGCAGCCGAAAGCGGAGGTCCTGCGCCATCGAATGTGTCGGCTGATTACGTGATTATTACCACAAACGCAATTGTAAACAACAGCACGAAGTTGGCGAATTTCATCGCAGCCAAGCAAGCCGCTGGTTTTACAGTCAATACGGTTACGGAAGCGCCCGTAGCGGGTGATTCACGCTATGTTCAGGGTACCAGTTGTGATACGCGGGCGAACAATATCCGCGACTGGCTGAAGAACCACTATATTCCTGATGGTATTGAATATGTCCTATTGATAGGTGACCCAAACCCAACAGCTTTTACCGCGAATCTGTCAGTGCCGATGAAAATGTGCTGGCCTCGAAACAATCAGGCAAGTGACAAACAGGCTCCGAGTGATATGTATTTCGCCGAATTGAGTAACACGTGGGACAAAGACGGTGACGGATTTTACGGTGAATTTGTTGGTGACTATGGTGCAGGTGGCGCCGATAAAGATTGCGAATTGAAAGTTGGCAGAATTCCTGTGTATAATGTAAATTGCGTGGACCTCGACGCCATTTTGCAGAAATGCATCGATTACGATACTGCCCTCGGTGACAAATCCTGGCGCAGTAAAGTCTTGATACCAGCTGCTGTTTCTAACTGGCAGCCCCAGGATGATTCTCCATACGACGGAATAGATGATTATAGCTGGGGTGACACCTTTGGGGCGGACTGGGGTGAGGCAATAAAGACGCTGGCGTCATCAATTTCGTTCAGCCCATATACGCTTTATGAAAAAAGCGGATGCTATGCTGATGGACGAGCATATCCGCTGACGGCCTGCAGCGCGGCCTTGACCAAGGCTAATGTCAAAAGTGAGTGGCAGAACCACTATGGGTTTGTCTCGTGGTGGGGACATGGAAGCCAGACGGGCGCCTTCCGCAGAACCTGGAATGCTGATAATTATGGTGGTGGAGCTGATAACTGGACACAGCATCCGTTTGAGACCTCAGATACTGCATTCTTCGACAGTTGGGATTGTCCGGTTATAGATAATAATTATCCGTCTTTTGTTGTTCAAGTTTCCTGCAACAACGGCTGGCCGGAATTAAATACCAATCTTGGATACAGCCTCCTGAAGCAGGGGGCAATCGGAACAATTTCTGGTACGAGGGTTACATGGTACTCGATAGGCTCTTGGAACACAGGCAAAGGTGCTAATGTCAGTGATAATGCATCATATGGGTATTACTGTTTCGACCGAATGGCGAATGTAGGTGAGGACATAGGAACAGCACTTGTGTGGTGCAGGTCAAATTTTGGCACAGGCTGGAATGATGGTGCATCATGGATGAATATGATTGAGTTCAGCATCTATGGCGACCCGTCGTTGTCGCTTGATTTGCCTGCCGGCGGCGGTCCGAAGTGGAAACAGGACCCCGACACTTCTGAAAAAGGTATGGATATTCGCTGTGACCGCAGGGATGGGATAAATCGTAAGTTAGCAGATGATTTTCTTTGCACCACGACTGGCCCGATTACCAAAATTATTCTATGGGGTTCGTGGTATTATGATGCCAAAGGTACGATTGCCAAAATTCATCTAAGCATACACGACGATAAACCCGACCCCGATGGTCCGCAAGGTTCGTTATATAGCGAACCTAATACATTGCTTTGGTCAAAGGATTTCTTCGCCTCTGATTTTACTGAAAAGATTTATAATCCGATGGTTGACGAGTGGTGGTGGGACCCGTACACAATGATGACTGCGATTTTCCCAGGTGACCATCAGATATGGCAGTACGATATTAATATACCAGCCGCCGATGCATTTGTTCAGCAGGGTGCCCCCGGTAATCCAATTGTTTACTGGCTTGACGCGTATGTGGAATTAGACCCTTGTAACTCGCCGGAGACATCGCAGTTTGGCTGGAAAACATCGGCGCAGCACTGGAACGATGATAGTGTAAAATGGGACGACCAATGGTCTATGTGGCGTGAACTGCGTTATCCATCGCCACATCCAGACTATACAAAATCAATTGACCTAGCCTTTGCGATTATAACCGGTGAAGAGCCTGACGAACCAGTTGTGGCAACACCACACCTGAAATGGGAGCAGCCACCCATTGAGGTTCATCCTGGTTCGACCAATATTACTTTCTGCGGCTGGGATGAAAAATCTTACAATAAATATTACGACCCTGGCAATTCTTGGAAAATAGTAGCAGACGACTTCAGATGTCTTGGTACTATGCCGATAACGAGCATCCACTGGTGGGGTTCATATTATAACTGGGAACAGCCTGGTTTGCCTCCACCCGCTAATTTGCCGATTGCCTGGTTAATTGGTTTCTGGAGCAACGTACCTGCATGTACACCACCAGGAAATCTACCCTATAGTTATCCGGAAACCCTGTTGCATGTATTTACTGTTCCCGCATCGCGAGTTACAGTAAAAGAGGTCGGCCAAGACCAGTATTACGGCTATTACCCAAATGATACCTGTTTCAAGTATTCATTGAATCTTGAGCCGAATGAAGTATTCCAACAGAATGATTTTAATTATATGACACAGGATAATATCTACTGGCTGAGCATAACGGCTGTTTATGGCCAGCAGCAGGAACCATATTATCCGTGGGGCTGGAAGAGCAGGTTGTGGCATTGGATGGATGATTCAGTCACCTTTAATCTGGCTGCCGCACCCACAGAAGGTACAGTATTACAACCCTCCCTGATTACTCCAATTACCGAACCTATGTTTGGAGAAAGTGCTGATATGTCGTTCGAGCTTGATACTGACCCCAACTATATCAAATGGGAACAGCCGTTCACAGGCATACGTGACTGGCCGCACTACGAGGATGTGAACTCGCTTTTCAACTCCGCTGAACCTGCAAACGAAACGCTTGTCGCTGATGACTGGAGATGTCTGCGCAGAACACCGGTAACAGCTATTGTCTGGTTTGGCTCCTACATTGGTTATGCCTACGAAGCTTGCGGTACTTATCTGATGCCATTGCCGATAAAACCAGACCACTTCAAACTGACAGTATGGACAGACGTACCTGCCAATCCCGGTGACCCGAATTCATACAGCCATCCAGGCAGTTCAATCTGGCAGTATGTAACCAGTACCTATGACGAAGTTTTTGTCGGTTATGACAAGTATCCGCACGGCGAGCCCAACGAGCCTGTTTTCAGGTATTCTGTGCGTCTGCCGGAGGACAAGTGGTTCCATCAGCCTGATTTCAACGAGGTTTTTTGGCTTAGTGTTCAGGCAGTGTATGATACTCATCAGCCGAACTATAAGTGGGGCTGGACTAATCACCAGCATATGTTTAATGATGGCGCGGTCAAGGGCATAAAGGAATTGTCAGGCCAGTGGCAGTGGCGAAAGGTTGTCGAACAGCAGGACAATAGTGCAGATATGTCATTTATCCTGTTTACCGACCCAAATAGATGTTCCACGTGCGCCAATTACAACTGTGATACCTACGTTAACTTCCTTGATTATGCTGACTTTGCGGATAGCTGGCTGACATCGGTGCCGCCTGGTGGTTACGATAATTCTGACCTCAATTGCGATGGTACCATAAACTGGTCGGATGTTGCGATACTTGCACAACAGTGGCTCGGTTTGTGTCCATAATCACAGCTGTTAAAAAACGTCCGTAAACGATGGGCTGCGGGTAATTTTACTCGCAGCCCTTTTTATATATCGCAAAAGAAATAATGCGGTATAATACGGGAAGTATGGCTAAGTATCCAATATTCCTGGAATTGAGGGGTCGTCGAGTGGTGCTTATAGGCGGCGGTGCGGTCGCTTTGCGCAAGGCGGAGGTGCTTCTCGATGCGGGGGCAAGGCTCGTTGTTGTAGCAGAGCAGATTAACGAGATGCTGGCAGTCAAAGTTAAAAGCAGGGACGCTGAGCTTATCAAGTCGAAGTATTCAAAAAATTATCTTGGAGGTGCGATATTAGCTATCGCAGCTACGAACGACCGCGAACTCAACAGGCAGATTTACAAGGATTGTCAGCAGTTGGAAATTTTGTGCAACGTGGTGGATGAGCCGGAACTTTGCGACTTTTTCGTGCCCGCTGTTGTCAAACGCGGTGATTTACAGATTGCAATAAGTACCGAAGGGCAGTGTCCCGCGTACGCAGGTCACTTGCGGGAGAAATTAGAGAAGCTTTTTACTGAAGACCACGGCAGATTTCTGGCGGAACTCGAAAAGTTGCGCAGCAAAATCATCAGCGCTGTGCCGGACACAAACACACGAAAGGTATTATTGGGCAGATTAGTTGACGATAAATCGTTCGACTGTTTTTGCCAAAACGGCGCAGATGCATGGCGCAACTGGGCGGATGAGTTGATAAAAGAATATTGAGCAGGCTATCAGGATAGCAGACCATCAGGCAGTGAGTATCGGAACATTAGTTTAGCAGGCAGGATTTCTATTTTTTATCTTTTCTGATACCCCGCAATCTGGTATTCTGATTTCTCGGTACCTTATCAAGATGATAAGGGAAAATGCAGCAAGTAATATACTTAACGGCTGTGATACTAAGCCTGAATCTTGTCTATCGTTATCTGCAAGTATTTTTGGCGGTGGCCGATGCGTTTTTTGCTGTTTTTGCGCCTGCGGAAGTACATCGGGTAGAGTTTTTCACCCTTAACGATAGCTTCAGCGGCGGTAGTCTTAAATGACGCTATAACTTTAGCATCCTTGACGTAGGGGGTTCCGATTTTGACTTTTTCGCCTTCGCCTACCAGCAAAACCTTGTCTAATTCGACCGTCTTGGCATCGGCAGGAACTTCCATAAGCTCAATATTCACACGGTCACCTTCGACAACCTTTAATTGCTTTCCGCCTTGTTCGATTACAGCGTACATTTTCTAAAACTCCTGTCTAATTTTAAAAAGAATATTCTATCACGAATTTGTTTTTTGTAAAGCAAATTGTCGAATATTTTTATATCCTGTACGCCGATAAAAATTAAAGTTTGGTCATTTTTCGTACGGAGTTTTTATGCAATTAGCTATGATTCAGGATAAAATTGTGCCTTTCGAGCAGCTCGAACCTATATATCTCGACCGCGGGCTGTATTTCGGGGATGGTGTCTATGAGGTTCTTCGCAGTTACGACGGTAAAATTTTCGCTTTTGAGGAGCATATGCAGCGCTTCGCCCGGAGCATAGAGGCGATTGAAATCGAAAATGTTGATATGAACGATATCTGTAGCCGTGTGAAAAAGGCCTTCGATACTGCGGGAATGCCGAACGCCAAGATATATTTTCATATTACAAGGGGTTCGGGGCCTCGAAGCCACATCTGTGAAGGAAATATCAAGCCGAATTTTTTCCTTACAGTGACGGAACTGCCTGCAACAGACGAAAGAAAGACCGCGGGTATTTGCGTAATTACACACCCCGATTTGCGATGGAAAAGATGCGACATAAAATCGCTCAATCTGCTTCCCAATGTTCTTGCGCAGCGCCAGGCGGCTAAAAAGGGCTGCGCCGAGGCAATACTGGTTGACGAAAAAGGTTTGATTACCGAAGGGGCAAGTTCCGCCTTCTTCGCGATTATCAAAAAGAATCTGCAGACTACACCCCTCGGCTCAAATATTCTGCCTTCAATAACGAGGAAGTTTGTTTTAAAGGCCGCCGAGAAAATTGGGCTGTCAATAGTAGAGAAAGCGCTTAAACCAGCACAGGCAAAAAAAGCGGACGAACTTTTCATAGCTGTTACTACAGCGGACATTGTTCCTGTGGTTAAGTTCGACGATTTTATTATCGGCGACGGCAAGCCGGGCAAGTTTACCAAAATGCTGATAGAAGAATTTAGGTCGTTTACAAAGTGACAGTTAGTTTCCTTCTCGCAGCATCTGTTTAAGTGCGAGGTAGTTTGTCTTACCGGTCCCTAATAATGGTATCTCATCGAGTTTGACTACCCTTCGTATATTATGCAGTCCCGAAAGGCCTGCTTCGCGTATTTTGCGATTGGCGGTTTCTCTGTCGATGTTAAGAGTTGTGAAAAGCACGAGCTCCGGAATTTCTGTCTCGGTAGCTTCGACCGCCAGAATGGGCCCTTTATCTTCTTCAGATGTGAAAGCAGCAGTAAGTGCCGCTTCAATGGCAGGAAGCGATACCATCTCGCCGCCGAGTTTTACAAACCGTTTGAGTCTGCCTTTAAATGTCAGCACTCCGTCTGCATCGACACCGACAAGGTCACCGGTGTTGTACCACTGTTTGCCGTTTATTTCCACGAAAGGTGATTTGCCCTCGTAGTTGAGATAACCACTAAATATGTTTGGACCTCGCACGAGCAAAAGTCCGATGCAGGGCGGCTTGCACGGTTCGAATGTTTCAGGATTGACAAGAATGTATTCAATGCCGGGGAGAACTTTGCCGATGGTAAAAGGTTTCGGATTACGTGGGTCATTGATGGAAATTATTGGTGATGTTTCGGTAACTCCGTAGCCTTCAAGAATCAGAGCGTTTTTACATTTTGTTTTAAGAGCTTCATAGACTTTTTCGGGACAGGCTTCCGCGCCAGTGACTGCCAGCCGAAGCGTTGAAAGCTGTTTTGGTGAAGCAACGCGGGCGATTGCGCCGAGGAAGGTCGGTGTGCCGATTATAAGTGTTACTTTGTATGCTTCGATTATTTTAGCCAGTGTATCGGCTTCGATTGGGTTTGGGTAATATACGGTGCGCACCGCGCCGCACAGCGGCATAAGAACTGTTCCGCTCAAGCCTAACGAATGAAAAGGCGGCAGGAAACCAATCAGACTGTCATTCTCATATATTTCAACAATTTGTAAGACACTTCGCATATTAGAAACTAAGTTAGTGTGTGTTAGGGGAACAGCCTTTGGCAAGGTCTCAGAGCCGCTGGTAAATAGAATGACCGCTGTTTCGCGAGCTTTTACATTTCGCAGCTTCTGCCACGTTGTATGTGCCATAATAAAGGCCTTTAGTTTTTCCCATCGAGTAATATTGGACGCGATTATCTCGGCGAAGACGAATCTATCCGCGATACTCGATAACTCAATTCCCTGCATTGAGATTCTGTTGACGACAGCTTCGGCGGTCAGGATGTGTTTTACACCGACGGCGTCGAGCGATGCGGTAATGTTTCGGATACCTGCTGTCCAATTGACCATTACCGGGGTCTTGCCAGCGAACAGAACACTCAAGTAAAAAATATCCACTGTGACGGAAGCGGGCAACATTATGCCGATATAGTCGCCTTCGAGCTTTTCAATAACAGGTTTTAGAATCAAACAGGCTGTAATTATATCGCGGTAAGTTTTTACTCCGCTTGTCTGGTCGGCGATTACGGGAGTATTAGTATATACCGCAGCCTGGTTAAGGAAAATTTCCGTCAATGTTTCACCTTCAGGGCTGGTTACATTGCGGGCGGGCCTTTCCCTGAACCATCGCCGTTCGACGGGCTTGATATGTTTTTGCGTTATGTAAACGAATCTGCCGCAGGCGGCTAACATAACGTCACCGACCGTCTGCATCGCGTCGGCATCAGCCTGGCTGAATCCAAATTCATTTTCCAGCCAAAGTAGCAAATCTGTCCGCGCAAGTGAATCCATACCGAGGTCAACCGCAAGCCGGTCCGTGTCTTTTAGCTGTAATACTCCGGTAACATCGGACAGATGTTTGATGACAATTTCACGGGTTGCAGCAGGAACGGCTGGATAATCTGCCTCAAGCTGTAAAGGCTTTGGTTCGGGTATCGTTCGTGTCCCGCCTTTTTCCCAGATTGTGTAGGGGACATAAGTATTCGGCAGGGCATCTTCGTTGTAATAATTTTCGAGAAAACGGTTGAAAGTGGTTCTGTCCGCATTTCGCGGCAAATCTTTGGGTTCGTAAAATTCGATAGTTACCTTGCGCCGCGGTGTAAAAAAAATCGCGTTGGCGAAAAGCACGAGAAACGCTCTTCGCAAAATTACAGCAACCCGAGGTTCGTGGCCAGACGCCCAGCTGAACGCACTTCCCCAAAGGCCTCTTGTGCGAACCAGCACAATTCTGATATCGGGACATTTTTGAAGTATTCTTTCGACGGAGCTATTCGCACCAAGCGATTCCTTGTAACTGCGATATATTCTCCCCGCAGGCCAAATGATGAGATTTTTCCCTCGTTTCAAATCTTCGATGCTTTCATCAAGCTGCTCTTCGATTTTTGTCTTCGCCGCAGGGCCATATTTTTCGATGCTTGGAATCGTACGAACTCCCCAGCGTTTTGCGAAAAAGTGTATGAGAAATCTATCGACCTGGTCCTGGTCGCCGAAACCGTGCGGAGAGAATTTACGCTTCAGATAAGCGTAGAGGATGACAGGGTCTATCAGCGCAGGATGGTTCGGCAAAAATAAAATACCGCGTTTGCCCTTGGCTTCGATTTTCTCAAGGCCGACTAATTTGATGTCGTATCGCAGCCAAAGCAGCAATTTTGTTATTGTTATGACTAGCCAGTCAAGCATCTTTGCTCACTTTCGGCAAAACTATAAACAGCCACCCTGTAACAATCGCCATCGTTAGACCCATAATAGCGTAACAGTTACTTGGTTTTATTTCGAGGTGATTCAGCAGATAGAATGCTCCGCCCGAAATAAGTATCCCGACAAAATCCGCGAAATTACCTACCGCAATAATCTTGCCTACAACTTCGCGAGCAGGCCTGAACTGCAGAAAACCAGACAGTGGAACAGAATACACACCGCCGGCGACGCCGAGCATTCCCAAAGTCAAAACAATAACCGTTTTGCCCGCCGCTTGAGGCAAATATGGCACCGTCGCCACAACGAACATACACAAGGTCATTATAGCGGCAGAAGGCACGAGGACATTGTGCCAGTGCGGCCCTTTGGATAGTCTCGTAGCCAGCAGACTGCCGACGGCGATACCGACAAGTTCGATGGTAATCATTGCACTTGTCATAGTGTTCGAAAGCTTGAACTGCTCCAAGCCAAGCTGGTTTATAACCTGTATCTGCAACGCGCCTATCGTCCAGAAAAATGCCTTTGCCCAGATGGCAACATTGAGCAGCCGGTCTTCGCGAAGATTATAAAGACTTTTTAGGGTATCAATCGGACCTGACCATGGAAAAGGTGCCTGTGGTGACGCCGCCGGAAATCTGGGAACACCGAAACTCACAATTACACCGACAAACGCTATACCGATAACCGTCAAGGCTGCTACTACACGACCCGCAGGTGCCTCACCTATAATTCCATCAATATCAAGAATGACTCCACCAACCGCAGTGCCCGCTAATATCGCCCCAGTAGCTACCATCCTAATAATTCCATTTGCGGTAATGATGTACTCGGCTGGATAAAGTTCGGGAATGCTTCCGTTAAGAGCAGGACTAAAGATTGTCGATTGAAGCGTCATTATGAACAGTGTTACCATAATTAAAGGCCAGTTGAGATAATAAATCCCTGCCGCAGCTAAAATCATCGCTGCCAGTTCGAGAAATTTCGACGCAATTACAATCGTGCGTTTGGTGAATTTATCAGCAAGATAACCGGCAGGTGAAGCGAATAAAATAAATGGCAGTGTGAAAATAAACATTGCTACACCCTGCAGATAACTTTTGCCGGCGGCAACTGCCATAAGCAAAGCGACCTGGCGAAACAGGTTGTCGTTCAATACCCCCGCGCAATAAGTCGCCGCCATCGCCAGAAATTTGGCTCGCCCCTGCCTGATGCGTATTTTAAGTGACTCATTTGCTGTAGAATCCATTCTGCTTTTACCACTATATCCTGTGTTTTGTGACTATGTTAACACAAATATAGCAAGGGCGGTACTTTTTAAACCGAACAATTGACAAATAATGCCCGGAGCTGTTATTATACAGCCGCTTAAAGTTACGGCGGCGTAGCTCAGCTGGTTAGAGCATGGGATTCATAAGCCCAGGGTCGTCGGTTCGAGTCCGACCGCCGCCATTTTGCAAATTTGGATTTTTGATTGTTGATTTTGCCATTGCCCCCATCGTCTAGTGGCCTAGGATATCAGGTTCTCATCCTGGAGACAGGGGTTCGACTCCCCTTGGGGGTATTTTTACTTCCGATTTATGATTTCTGATTTGAATCCAAACGATGAATATTATATGCGGATTGCGATTGAACAGGCGAAAATCGCTGAGAAAAACGGCGATGTCCCGATAGGAGTAGTCATTGTCAAGGACAGGAAAATAATCGCGAAAGCATATAATCAGCGGGAACAATTGCAGGACCCGACGGCGCACGCGGAAATAATCGCTCTTACGCAGGCTGCTGCCGCGGTCGAAAACTGGCATCTTGAAGGCTGCACCATTTATGTAACGCTCGAACCCTGCCCTATGTGTGCTGGCGCGTTGGTGCTGTCGAGAATGAATAGATTAGTTTATGGCTGCGATGACCCCAAAACCGGCGCTGTAAAAAGCTTGTATAACATCGTTACCGACGATAGACTGAACCACCAATTGGAAGTTGCTTCCGGCGTCCTGGCTGACGAATGTACCAAACTGCTGCAGGATTTTTTCAAGAGCCGGCGAAACGGACTAAAAACTAAAAACCCATAACTCAAAACTATTTACGGAGAGGTGTCGGAGCGGCTGATCGAGCACGCTTGGAAAGCGTGTGTACGGGTAACACCGTACCGCGGGTTCGAATCCCGCCCTCTCCGTTGAGTTGCTTACTTTGATTAGGTAGGATGAGAACTGCGCGATTGCGTTGCAATCGCCACGCGGGTTTGACTTAACGGCGGAGAGTCACGAAGCGAATCCTGCCTTCTTTTTATTGATGCTGCTTCCTTGAGGTGGCGGGGTAAGAACCCCAGAGACCGGACTGATTGACAATTTTCGTATGATGTGGTAGTCGTAATAATGTCAGACGATTTTTTGCGCTCGTAGCTCAACTGGACAGAGTGTCGGGCTTCGAACCCGAAGGTTGCAGGTTCGACTCCTGCCGGGCGCGGTCAATAAAAAAACGCATCCATTACACTGGATGCGTTTTTATTTTGCAACGATGGCCTGCGAAAGATTACATATTTTCCTGGTGATCCTTGGTATCTTCGGACGGCTCTTCAAATTCCTCATGCTCGTCGGTTTCCTCTTCTTCTTCGCCTACTGGGAACGTTGAAATCGGCCCTCTGAAAGCTTCACCTCTTCTGCCTGTACCCTTTTCAATCTGATCGGCGTATTCGATGGAATACCTCGCCCACGGGATAGCTTCGAGCCGACTCCGCTCTATGGGCTTGCCTGTGCCTTCACAAATACCGTACGTGCCTTCCTCTATCCGCTTGAGGGCATCATTTATTTCTGCAAGCACCTTTCTTTCGCTGTCTAACAGTTCTAATGTAAACTCCTGCTCAAAATTATCACTGCCAACGTCAGCCATATGAATAGGCATATTCGACAAATCGCTCCTCGTCTTTTGGAGTGTTTCTTTTTCAATAGTCGAAACGTCACCCAAAATTTCACTTCTTTTGGCCAGCAGCAATGCCTTAAATTTCTGAATTTCTTCGTCCGTCAGTCGTTTAGCTGTTGTCTTTTTCTTCGCCATAGTTGAACCAACTCTTCCTAATATTAATTTCTATAATCATTATCCAAAGGATTATAAGCCCTGGAACTCCTTATTCCTTTCCCTTCGGGTAATATACGTCTATTTTTCACAAAAGATTTAAAAAAATATTGTTATAAAGCGTAAAACTTTTAGTCATTTACACCCGCAGAGTCAATAGAAAAGTGGTTTTCCTGACAAAATTATGTCTCGGAATTGTTACTGTGGGCGTAGAATATCCTCGACGTTACTCGGTTGCAGTTGTCGGTCTCTTTCTTTAAGGGTCTTTAGCATATGTCTTATATCGTACACACCCTTCCACGCTACGTACCAGGTAATCCCGATATACCAGGCTACACCGCCAAGGCTTGCTAAAAGCCAGAATATTTTCCAAAATGCCGTCATATTATGCTCCAGTTTTTCCTTTTGCTGCTGCTTCTGCCGCTGCCGCAGCAACAATGTTAAGTGTCTTACCCGGTTTAATCAATGAACCAATTATCATCGCCAGCGCTGTCAATATAAACGTCCATATACCCCAGAGGTTAACACCTATTACTTCACGGGTGAAATGTTCTGTTGCCTTTACTTGTTCGAGTACCAGATACGCTACCGGTAGTGCTGCTCCTACAACAATTGCTGCTCCTGCTCCCCAGCTATTGGCTCTTTTCCAATAGCAGCATGCTACCAATAGTACTGACATACTCGACATATAAATGGTGCCGGTCACGATTATGTAATTCCACAGATTGCCTTTGAGTGGATACCACAATCCGTAAGCAAGCAAAAATATCCCTATGCATGCGACGATAAACCTGTTTATCATAATGCCTCGTTTTTCCGACCAGTTTTTGCGAAAGGGGCCTAAAATATCGTTATAAATCACACCTGCCCAGCTTAGCATATAAACAGCATCAGTTGACATATCCGCAGCAAGCATTGCTGCTACAAGAAGCCCCATTAATCCGACCGGTACGAAAGTTGCCAAAAATGTCGGCATCGCGTACATCGTAATCCTATCCGGACTTTCCGTTAACTGCTTTGCCAAGATGCTGCCCGCAGGTAAGGCTGACATCAAAGTTTCCTTCCAGTTTGGTGGAAGCATTGTTAGTGCTGCTATGCCCCAAAGTCCTGGCAAAATAAATCGGCAAGCAAAAAAGAAGCTCGTTCGTGTGTACATCTTTCTCGCTACGGTGCTGTCTTTTGCTGCAAGTGCGTGTTGAATCATTGTCTGCCAGGTCAGAACGCAGGCAAATATCGCTATCGCGTTATATACGAAATAAGCCCACTGTTCGCCGGGTTTTGCCAGCGGATTGAACCCAGCCGCACCGTAATGCGTCTGCACCGTGTTGACCATATTTACCCAACCGACCTTAAAGAATATAAGTATAGTTATCAGTATAAGTCCTGTGCTCATTACTATGAACTGTATAAAGTCGGTTATAAGCACTGACAATAATCCCCCAAGGACCGTATAAATTGCCACGCATGCCAGAAGCACTGTCATTGTGATTTCCAGATGTTTCAGTTGCAGACCGCAACACATAACAAGAAAATCGCCGCCCGTTCTCAAAAACACACCCATATTCAAAAGTCCACCCAGCACAATCACCACACCGCTAAGCCACCGTATTTTTTTGCCGTAAACCTTATCAAAAAGTTCAGGTATCGTAATTACACCTGCATTCCGCAAAGGCTTCAAGCAGAACCCCGTCAGGCCGACTATTATCATCGCGCTCATTTCGAGTATGCCGATAATCATCCCTGAAAATCCAAGGTCGTATCCGTTCTGCGCGGTGTACATACAGGTCACAATCCCGAACTCGGTCGCTGCTAGCGATGCGATGCCCAAGTAAATATTCAGTTCGCGTCCGGCTAACAGAAATTCATCCACCTTTGAAACGTACTTGCGTACTAGAATTCCTGCCGTCATAACAGCGACC
>Ga0272448_1005595_pt1 | contig 13837 bp, 13 predicted proteins | sample YNPCB0191_FD_202220 | JGI IMG/M metagenome (GOLD analysis project Ga0272448, IMG submission 202220) | Hot spring sediment microbial communities from Yellowstone National Park, WY, United States - YNP-CB-019-1 | ecosystem: Environmental > Aquatic > Thermal springs > Hot (42-90C) > Sediment...
AAACACCCCTGCCGTCGGGATGCGGGGCCGGCGTCGCGTGTCACGCACGACGCCCAGATACAAGCCCAGCTTGAACACCTTCCCCACATAGGCACAGAAGCGAGCCATCATGGCGGTTTCTCCTGAAGGCTGGTTGAGACTTGCCGCCTCAAAAAGGCGCTACTTGCGGAACTGCTGCGGCGTCAGGGCGACTCTTGACAAGCTTGAACGTTGGGTAATATACTTCTTCTCATGCCAAGAAAACCGAGAATCGCACCCGGCGGCCTGATTTACCACGTTTTTAATCGAACGGCAGGCATGCCGCTCTTTCGCAAACCCGCCGACTACGAGACATTCGAGCGGATTATCATCGAAGCCCAGGAGCGCCATCCCACACGCCTGCTTGCCTGGTGCCTGATGCGGAACTATTGGCACTTCGTGGTTTGGCCGCGTGCCGCAGGAGAACTTACCACCTTCTTTCGTTGGCTGGCGCTCACACACGCCGTGCGCCAGCATGCAGCGCATAAAACCGCCGGCAGCGGACGGCTATACCAAGGCCGGTTTAGGTGCTTTCCTGTCCAGAAAGACGAACACCTGCTCACCATTTGCCGCTTTGTCGAACGCATTGCACTGATGGCAGGCGTGGTCAAACGCGCCGAAGAGTGGCCCTGGTCCAGCCTGGGTGCGCGGCTGCATGGCAGCAAGGAGTTGCGTGCGATCCTCTGCGATTGGCCGATCGCCCGACCGCGGACTTGGGTAAAATTGGTAAATAAACCTCTGCCAAAGCAGGAACTGGAAAAGATTCGGGTGTGTATAGCAAGGAACCGACCCTTCGGCAGCACGGCGTGGCAGCTAGCCCTTGCCAAACGTCTGGGACTTATGCACACACTGCGGCCCCTCGGCCGTCCCACAGCCGACCATTCGTTTTCCATAAACGAAAAATAGCCGCCCACTTCAGTGCCGGCTGTTACCGCTTCGTGGCCCCCCTCTACGGCTGGAAACGCGGTGAAATCAGGACGTGAGAACCGAATGTTTACTATGGTTTTTTTCCTGAATCCAGGCGAACGTATTTTCCGCCCTGAGTCAAAATCAAATGGGCGAATTCAAGCGGTTTCCCTCTTGGCCTTGGCGAAAAAAGCTTTATAATGATCAGTTTATGTTTTTTGATTTTTTGATACCTTCTTAACTGATAAGGGGCCGGAGATGCCCAAGCTGAAAACTCATAAAGGCACGAAAAAACGTTTTCACCTGACTGCAACAGGCAAAGTGAAACATCGCTCTGCCGGCACCAGCCACCTGGCCGTACGGATGAGTCAGAAACGAAAACGAAAGCTCCGGGGCACGGCCGTGCTCAATAAAGTGGAAGCTGCAAAGATTCGTGCCGTATTGGGTAAACATAGTTATTAAGGTTTTTTGGAGAGGGAGGTAAACCAGCGGGCCGGGCGGTTAACGCTTCCTCTACGTGAGGAAGGGCCTTGTTGCTCGTTCTATTTCGCAAAAAGGTCAGTTCCATGAGGACTACTAAAGGAGCCGCACGTCGTCAGGCAAAAAAACGCCTTTTCAAGAGGGCGAAGGGCTATGTCGGCGGCCGACGACGATTGTATCGCACTGTCAAGGAAACCCTGGTTCGGTCCGGCGTGTATGCTTACCGCGATCGCCGCACTCGGAAACGAACCTTTCGTCGTTTGTGGATTACCCGACTCAATGCCGCCGCACGCGCTCACGGCTTACGCTATAGCCAACTAATCGCCGGCTTGAAAAAAGCCGAGATCGCTTTGGACCGAAAACTTCTTGCCGATATGGCCGTCAGCGATCCTCAAGGATTTCAGTCGATTATCGAGGTGGTCAAGCAGGCCTTAAACGGCCGGTAGGACCATGAGTTCCAGCGGAAGCTGCAATTCGGTCACATGGTTATCTCCAGCCAGGTGTGTGCATGAAGCTCGCCGATTTTCTTAACGAGGCGGATCGCTTGGCCGAAGAAGCCCAGGCAGCGTTTGCCACGGCTGCTGATGCTAAAGCTGTGGAAGCGGCCAGAGTGCATTTTCTGGGTCAAAAAAGCGGTCGCCTCAGGGCCGTGCAAAAGGACCTGGCCTTAGTGGCACCTGCGGAGCGCGCAGCGGCAGGCAAGCGGTTTAATGAGCTTAAACGCCGTCTCGAGGCGGCGCACAAGGCCGCTGTGGAACGGGTGGCCGTGAAAACCGCCCCGCTTGTCCGCCGGACCTTTGATCCTACTTTGCCTGGGACGCCTTTGCGACTCGGCAGGCTACATCCTATTACGCAGACCATTGAAGAGCTGAAGGAGATTATGGGCCGGTTGGGCTTCAGTGTGGCTGATGGCCCTGAGGTTGAAGACTTGTGGCACAATTTTGACGCGCTGAATATCCCGCCGGAACATCCCGCCCGCGACCCTCTGGATAACTTTCATCTCTGCCAAAAACTGCCCCCGGGCGAAGCTGCTGAGGACGCCCCAGGTTACAAACCTGTTCCCTTTTTGCTTCGCACGCAGACAAGCACGGTGCAAATCCGCGTGATGGAGCAAAGACGGCCGCCGGTACGGATTATTTCCTGTGGGCGGGTATATCGGCCGGATACGGCGGATGCCACACATTTCCCCATGTTTCATCAGATAGAAGGGTTGATGGTCGATCGCGGCGTAACTCTGGCCCATCTGAAAAGCACCTTGCAGCTCTTTGCCAAGTCGGCTTTTTCGGAGGATGTCCAGATTCGCTTTCGCCCCTCCTTTTTTCCCTTTACTGAACCGAGTGTGGAAGTGGATATGAGTTGGCAGGGCGGATGGATCGAGATGGGCGGGGCGGGAATGGTGGATCCGAATGTGCTCCAGGCGGTCGGCTACGACACTGAAGAAGTAACCGGCTTTGCCTTCGGCCTGGGTATTGAACGCATCGCCGCCCGACGCTACGGCATTACCGACATCCGCGAGTTCTTCAAGAACGATGTGCGGTTCCTCAAACAATTTTAATATACTCCCATGCTTGTTTCCTGGAATTGGTTGCGCGATTATGTGCCGCTGGAAATGCCGCTGGAGGAATTGGAGCGGCGTTTGACCATGGCCGGCCTGAACCATGAAGGCACCCGGCCTGTAGGCGAGGATTGGGCAATCGACCTGGAAGTAACCAGCAATCGCCCGGACTGTCTGAGCCATATCGGCATCGCCCGCGAAATCGCCGTTCTTTGGAATCTTCCGCTTCGTCTGCCTCAGCCGCGTCTGTCGGAGGGGCCGACGCCGGCGGAAAAGCTGGTTCGTGTGCGGCTGGAATGTCCTGATTTATGTTGGCGTTATACGGCGCGAGTAATCCGCGGAGTGCGGGTAGCGCCCAGTCCGGCCTGGCTTGCGCGTCGTTTGGAGGCAGTAGGCATTACGCCGATCAACAACGTCGTGGATATTAGCAACTACGTGTTAATGGAGTGCGGCCAGCCCTTGCACACTTTCGATTTCGGCAAGCTTCGCGGTGGGGAGATCGTCGTGCGCCGGCCGCAGCCGGGCGAAAGCATTGAAGCCATTGACCATAAAGTCTATGTCCTTCCCCCGGACGCCTGCCTGATTTGCGACGCCGAAGTGCCGGTGGCCATCGGCGGTGTGATGGGCGGCGCGGAAACGGAAATCTCCGCTGCCACGCGAGATGTACTTGTCGAAGCCGCCGAGTTTGCCCCCATCTCCATCCGCGATACCGCCCGAAAGCTCAACCTTCACAGTGAGTCTTCCTATCGCTTCGAGCGCGGCGTCGATCCGGTAGGAGTGGACTGGGCCGGCCGCCGCTGTTGTGAACTTATCCTGGAACTTGCCGGCGGAGAATTAGCTTCGGGTATTGTTGACGTAGGGCGCCAACCATCACTGGGGGAGCCGATTACTCTTCGCTACGAACAATTAAAACGCATATTAGGTATCGATATTCCGCTGTCGAGGGCCAGGGAAATTTTGCTTTCACTGGGAAACGTCGAAACCGAGCAGCCCGTGGCAAAATCCTCCGGCGCAATGCATCCTCGAGAGAAAAAATCTCCTCCGCAGGAGTCGAAGACCATCGTGGTGATTCCGCCCAGTTGGCGGCGTGATTTATCCCGTGAAATCGACCTTATCGAGGAGGTGGGGCGGATTTACGGCTATGAGGCCGTCCCTGTGGATGTAATCGTGCCGATGGCGGCCTCCGCCCGACGACGGGAAGACCGCGTCCTGGAAAAAATCAGGCACGTGTTGACGGCGGCAGGCTTCAATGAAGCTCTCACGCTGAGCGTGGTTGACGAGCAATCTTCGGCTTCTTTCAGCCCGTGGACCACCGCCGAGCCGTTGCGGACGCAAACGCCTGTGGTGCGCGGCGCCGATTGTTTGCGTCGTAGCCTGACGCCCAGTCTGTTATTGGCGCGCCGAAGCAACGAAGCCCTCGGCAATCAAGAAATCGAACTGTTTGAAATCGCGAGGGTTTATTTGCCGCAAGAAGACCGACTGCCGCTTGAAGAACTGATGTTAGGCCTTACCAGCGGTAAGGATTTTTTGCAGCTAAAGGGCGTAATAGAAGCTGTGATGGAGGAATTGAAAATCGACTTGCCCATTGTTGCCGAAGAAACCCGATCGGCGCTATTGGACCCGGCTGCGGCCTGTCGCCTGCTTCTTGACGGCGAAATAATTGCGTATCTTGGCAACGTGACGGAAGAAGGCCGGAAACGTTTCGACTTACGTGGGCCGGCCGGCGTGGCCGAAGTGCGTTTGCAGCCGTTGATTGCAGCCGCTCGACTGATGCCCCGCTGCACGCCGCTTTCGCCTTACCCTGCGGTCTCCCGTGACTTGAATCTGGTAGTGGACGAGTCGGTTCGTTGGGCCGCGCTGGCTAATACGGTTCGCAGCAGTGCCGGCCGGTGGTTGGAAGACCTTCAATACCGCGAAACGTATCGTGATTCCGAGCGATTGGGCGAAAATCGCAAAAGCCTGGTGTTTACCATCACCCTTCGCAACCAAGAAGGCACGCTCACAAATCAGGAAGCCGACGAAATCCGCGACCGCGTGGTTCGTGCCTGCCGCGCCGCCCACGGCGCGGAACTACGCAGCTAAACAGCAGAAGCCGCGATGGTAAGCAACCTAGGCGCCGGCAAAGCACCATTATTTCCGTTGCCGCCGAAGGTTGAAAACACTACTTGCTAAGCGCCTGGCAAAGTCGCACAATCTTTGACGAGTCTCCTTGCATAATCCCTTGTGAGCCATTTTGGGCCTCCTTTCGCAGTGGTTTTATCTTAACTCTAAGCGGCAGGAGGCTTTATTTCCCACCCTGTGTCCAGGATCAAAGTGGGTGAACTCCGGTTTCAAAAGCAGTTGACAGGCGGCGAAAAGGCGGGTATATTAAGGAAAGTGTTATTGATTATGAGTCTCAATATCAATAAGGTCCGCCTTGCCGCCGGTCGCGGTTTGTAAGCGAACGCCGGGCGGTGTCCATTTTCGATCTGGGCCGGCATGAGCAATGAGCACATCTTCAATGGTTGAGGTCGAAAATCATCTCAAAGATTTTTCCCCAGCAATCCCGCTCCGGTTGCTGCCTGCCGAACATTCCGCCCGCATCGTCCGGATCGTCGGCCGGCCGGAGGATGTGCAGCGGCTGGAGGAGTTCGGCCTCCGAAAAGGAACCCGCGTAGAAATGTTTCGGCCAGGCAATCCTTGCATCCTTCGTCTTGGGGGCAACAAGGTTTGTTTGCGCACCGACGATTCATTGCGAGTATTTGTGGAGCCGACGGAACGTAAAACGACATGATTACTCGCATTCGTGGCACAAGCGATTTGCCGGCACGCCGTTTCAGGCTTCGTGAGAAAGAAGCGCCCAATTCACCGCACGTGTTTACGGTTGCCATCGTCGGCAATCCTAACACAGGGAAATCGACGCTTTTTAGCGCCCTGGTGGGCGTTCATCAGCATGTAGGTAATTATCCCGGTGTGACCGTGGAAAAACGCACCGGTCGGTTTGTATTCGGCGGGCGGCAATTTGAGATCGTTGATCTGCCGGGCCTCTATAGTCTTGCTCCGCGTTCACGCGATGAAATGGTCGTGGTGGATGTGCTGCTCGGGCGGCAACCGGACCTCGCCCGACTCGATGCCGTGATTTGCATCGCTGACGCCGGCAATTTAAGCCGCAATTTGTATGTCGTCAGCCAGGTGTTGGAGTTGGGTTTGCCGACGGTGCTGGCCGTAAACATGATGGACCTGGCCGAGCGGCGGGGGATACATCTGGACCTGAAACGCCTGGAACGACAACTCGGCATACCGGTCGTGCCGCTTCAAGCCCATCGTCGGATCGGCATATCTCAACTAAAGGAAGTCCTGGCCGCTATTGCCGCAAAAACTGAAACCCGAACAGAGACGACATCCCAGGACTTTACGCCTTTTCCCGAAGTCTTCGAGCAGGAGGTTTCCGCGCTTTCCGCCGCCCTCACGTCGGAGGGAATCGAAGGAAAGCCTCTTTCTCTCCCGCGTGCCTTAGTGCGACGATTATTGCTGGACGTAAGCGGCTATTTGGAAAAGACGTTACTTCAGCGTGACGCCGTTCGATGGCGCGAGCGCATTACTGCGGTCAGGTCGCGGCTCACGGCCCGAGGTTGCGAAGTTCCGCAGATTGAAACTTCCGCACGCTATGATTGGATAAACCGCGTGCTGGAAGGCGTGGTTGCTGAGCCGAAAGACGCCCCACCGAGCTTTAGCGATCGTCTGGATCGCCTGCTGACTCATCGAGTATGGGGCACGGTGTTTTTCGCCGTCGTGTTGCTGGTTATGTTTCAGGCGGTGTTTGTGTTGGCGCGGCCGGCAATGGAGGGAATGGAAGCTTTTATCACGATGCTCGGGAGTTGGGTGGAGTTGCGGCTGCCTGCCGGGGCTGTACGAAGTTTGTTAGTCAATGGCGTCATCGGCGGGGTCGGGGCGGTGCTGACTTTTCTGCCGCAGATTATGATTCTTTTTGCCTTCCTGGCTTTGCTGGAAGATTGCGGCTATATGGCCCGTACCACTTTCCTGACGGATCGCTTAATGCTGACACTCGGCTTAAGCGGCAAGTGCTTTATCCCCTTGCTTTCGTGCTTCGGCTGCGCCGTGCCCGGCATCATGGCTACCAGGGTAATCGAAAACGAGCGGGAACGGCTGGCCACGATCCTCATCGCGCCTCTGCTGACTTGTCCTGCCAGACTGCCGATCTACACTCTCCTGATAGCCGCTTTTGTTCCTGCGCGGAGTTGTCTTGGCGGGCTGCTAAGTCTTCAGGGGTTGACTTTGGCCGGACTATACTTGCTGGGCATTTTCGCGGCAATTATGGCGGCCTTGATTCTGAAACTTGTCCGGCGCGGCCGCACTTTGCCACTTCTGATGGAGTTGCCCACTTACAAATGGCCGTCCTTGCGGACTGTCGTCATGCGGATGGTCGAGCGCGGCTGGGTGTTCATCCGCTGCGCCGGCACGCTCATTCTGGCGGTATCGATTCTGGTTTGGGCGGCGCTTTACTTTCCGCGAAACCCGAACGCCGACCACCGTCAACAACAGCGTGAAAGCTATTTGGGAAAAGCCGGCAGGGTCATCGAACCGCTCGTGAAGCCGCTCGGTTGGGATTGGCGCATCGGATGTGCGGTGCTGGCCTCGTTCCCCGCGCGAGAGATCGTCGTCGCTACGCTAGGCGTAATGTACCACCTGGAAGAGGAAGGAGAAGACGGTTCCCCGGAGCCAAAACTTCCCTGGACCGAAAAGCTGAAGCATGTAACCTGGGAAGACAGCGAGCGCCCGGTGTTCAATTTGCCTGTGGCCCTGTCGATTATGGTCTTTTTTGCCCTCTGCGCCCAGTGTGCGGCAACCTTGGCGGTGATTCGGCGGGAGACGAACAGTTGGCGTTGGCCGGCCTTTGTTTTTACCTATATGACCGCCCTGGCCTACGTCGCTGCGTTGACCACTTACCAAATCGGCATCCGACTCTGGGGCGGCTGCTAGAGAAGCTGCTTGTGGCGTCGGACTCAACGAACCAGCCATGCCGGGGAGTAAATGTAATAGGAAGTATGCGCATCGGCTGGGGTGGGAATTCCGCCGTGGACGAAAAATCTGGCCGGTTGGACAATCACCCGCTTGCTGCTCATCTTGCCTGTCAGGTTGACCTCCATAATTCTCACGCCGGCAAAACCAACAACGGTATATTGTGCATTGTTCCCGTTACCGGCGACGGAATCGAATAAGAGGATGATAGCCGGTCGGCCGCGGATTCCAGCCAGTTCATCTTTCACTCCGGCGCTGATGCCCGTGTCTCCATTAAGCGATAAAGTGCCGTCGGAACCCAGCTCCAGTTTGCCGCCGAGATGTTCCAGGTCGGCGTCGCTCAGACCTTCCCGAATCTGTCGGGCTAGATCAGCGGTACTGTTGTTTCTCGCACCGATGTCAATCGTGCCGCGGTTTCCGGGCGAGCCGGTCGCTTGCGGAAAAAGATTGGCTTCAAAAATGCCATCCGGGCCGGACCTTACCGTCTGGGTTTCTTCATCCCATGTCCACTGGTCGGAAGTATTGCCGGCAAACACTTCCTCCCAGGTCTGCTTGTCCAAAGCAAAAGGTAAAACACGCAGAGGCAATCTTCCCCGCGGCGGCCGAAAGCCGATGAGATCGTCCATGAATGCTGCAGTAGCTTCCGCTTGAGCCGAGACGCCAGAAATGCCCGCCAGGCGACCGAAAAAGGTAGGAATCTTGCCGTTAATCTCCGCCGTGCGCCGCACCCTCACCCGTACGGCGTTATACCATCTGGGATCGGAAGGTTGAAGTTGGGCGTCCTTTCCAGCCGTAAGGTCCAGGCGGCCGAATTGCACATCGGCGTCGGCCAAAAGAGGCTCCACGCCGCCGGCAGGGTTTTTTTGGGCGAAACTTCGGGCAGCAGCCGTAGCCTTTTCCACGAAGTCATTTCTGCCCCGGCTCCGCCCATCCAGCAGTTCCCAGGCGGCGGCCAAAGCAGCTGCATCTGCACTGGTTTGCAATTCCGACCGCACTAGAAGAAAATAGCCTACGTCCACGGCAAACGCTGTCATTAAAAGAAGCACGCTGAGCATTATCGCCGAAAGGACGAGTATCGCTCCGCGGCGCGGTCGGCGGCGAAAGTTTCCCGACATAACGCCTCCCCTACTTTCTACTGCTTCGTCCGAGTTCATCGAATACTTCAACTCATTGCGATAGCGAGTGAACCACACGCGGGTTGTCGTCTTCCGCCAGCAACCCTTCAGCGGAATAGTACCGTACGCATTTCAGAACCAACGATTGCACACGATTCCCACCGAAGCTGACGCCGGAATGGGCGGCGGAAACTTCCGGCCGATAGCCGCTCAAGTCTTCCGCCACGTTAGCGGCTACAACGATTTTCAGCGTACCGTTGCCGCCGAAACTTCCCCATGTTGTCGAAGAGCCGTTGACGACCTCATAGACTAGCCCTTCCGGCTTTTTCTCCATGACTTGCGTCCAACGAATGGTCTCCCCTGGCGTGGCCAACAAGGCCTGGGTAGGCGCCCGTTTACTAGCCAGCAAGGTATCTCCGTTCCAGGTTTGGAGTTGCAGCCCGCCTTCCAGGAAGTCCGGGTTCTCGCAGTGATTGACCACGAAGGTGGCGTAATGGTAATCAACAGTACCGAAGGGCGAGATGAGGCACGTTACCTGAGGCGAGGCCGTCGTCGGCGAAGGTTCGCCGATGACCAGCTCCCAATCCTCTTCCACCCGAACGATAGGCGTCGTATTCGCCCAGGCCCACCAGGCCATTGCCGCCAGCGCTGCTCCGGCGAGCAACCATCGTGCATACCAGGAGCAACAAAATCGCTTCAGAGAAGTTAGAGAAGACATATTTTCACCCTCCCTTCCAGCGCATAGGAAAGAATCGCCCGTCAAAATGATTAAAAGAGCCGAATTTTTCCGACGAGAGCGATAAGTTTTCCACCCTCTAATAAAACCCTATGTCGCATAAGGAGAGGAGTCAAACGCCGCCAGGCCCGGGTTGTTGCGGAAAGCGCAGAGAGGACGATGGACCTCAGGCGTTAACCCTCGCAAGGAAGGGGGGGTTATTTTGCGGCCACCACGGCATAAGCGGAAAGCTGCGGCTCGCTGTAGCCGTGGTCTGTTTTTATGCGGATCGTCTTCACAACTTTGCCTAACTCCGTTCCGGCCGTAAAGGTAACAGGTATCAAGTGTAGCGTTTTGGGTTCGTTCGCCTGGGAAAGATCGAACTGGAAAGATTCGTCATCGCAAGAAATGTTCAACACCCGAAAGGGCTTATTACCTTTGAGAACGAGTTGACGGGTAACCTTCCCGCCCGGCTCAACCACACCCAAAAACAGTGCCGGCGGACTGACGGCAATCTCGCCGCCCGTTACGCGCCCCTCCACTGCCACGGCTATCGGCGTCCCGCGTGGGTCGTTCGTCGTTAGCAGCAAGTGTTCGTTCAAGTAGCCCGAGGGGGTGTCCTTGCTGAGCCGCACCTTCAACTCGTAAACCTGCCGGCCGCCGAATCGGCCGACCTCGGTAAGCTCGGCTTTCAGAGAAGGATTGGGATTCTTTACATCCAGCACTTGCCACCCGCCGGCGCAAGTAATCCGCACGCTTTGCTCCGCCTCATTGCCTTGCTCCACGGTGCCGAATTGCACGCTTCCCGGCTCCAGTTCCACATCGCCGCGGACAAAGCCGCGCACGTGAAGCTGAACAGTGGCCGGATATGGTTTATCGATGTTCACGACAATTGTTGCACCGCGGGCACCGGTGAAGGCGTCCGTGTTATAGTGCGCCACAATTGCGCCGCTCTCGTAAGTTTTCACCAGCGGGTTTTCCACACGCACAGAGGTGCAACCGCAACTGGAATAAGCTCCGGAAATATGCACATCTTCCAGGTAAATGTTCTCGAATTCGAAGCGAAACTCGGCCTTAGCGCCGCGCGCGACGACGCCGAAATCATGCTCGGTCTGCTTGAACATTCGCCGTGCCCATTCCTGAGCTGACGCCTGGCAGGCAAGAAACCCCAATACCATTATGCTCAGCAAGTATTTCCGCCACATGGTTGCTGCCTCCGCAAAAAAATCCAGGTGCAAAACTACGGAAATCTAGATTTTTTCGCCAGTTACGTCAACTTCGATTGACCCAAGACGCCGGAAAAAGAGCACGCAGTTAGGTCGCCTTTTCCGCTCGGTCGGCAAAACCCTACCGCAAGAAGCTGTGGAAAAGCGCAAAACCGACCGGCGAAGTAAAAGCCACCCCCCTTTATTATGATAAAGGAAAATGCGCTTGTTGCCTATACCTTAATTCATTTTCCGCCAAGAATTTTCCCGTCCGTGAATCACCCGATTGCTGATTGTCCGTTAATGCCGCTACGAAATTTTTTACGTTCCTCACAGCCGGATAGTTTGCAAAGGTTCTTCTTCTGCTGCCCCGTATCATGCGGCTGTACAACTGTCTGAGCCGGCGTTAAGATACCCCGAAAGAGCCGGGTTTTTAAATCTTTTGGAGCAACATCCCCCGCCTCTTATGCGGAAAACAAGAAACCCAGGTCTTATGCGGATCAATCTAATTGTTATTGTTATTCCGCCAGGTTGTGTCGTGACATCAACTATACTCACGGAGGATATCAATGTCTAAAACAAAGCACAGCACGTTGTTTCAGCTTGAGACGCCTCCCTCCCTAGGCCGGTCGAAGGAAGGCAAGACGAGGGAACGGCTGCCCCGGATTGACAGCAGCCCTGAGCTACGGCAACGGTTACTACCTCTTTGTCGTCTCAGTGCTGGAGAAATCTGGCAAGATCCAGTCCGGGGGCATCGGGTGGGTGTTCTCGACGCGACCTGTGTGAGAGATGTTGCAAATCTAATGGGCAAAGCCAAGGCAAGCCTAGCCATCAATGATCCGCCGTACAATGTTGTGGTGGGCAATTCCAACACTTACAACCTCTCAAAGATAGATTTGCCTTCGTATCTTGATTTCTCGAAAAAATGGGTGGCGACAACACTGGATTTTCTGACTACAGACGCTCATTTTTACGTATGGATCGGAGCTGACTATCGCGACAACTTTCAGCCGCTTCCCGACTTTATGATCATGATGCGCGAATTCACTTCTCTCAAGGCAAGAAATTTTATCACTGTGCGTAACCAGCGAGGATTCGGCACGCAGAAAAACTGGATGTGGATTAGGCAAGAATTGCTACACTACACAAAAGGGAATCCCAATTTTCGAGTGGTGTACACAGACATCCCCAAAATCCTTCGAGGATATTACAAGAAGGTGAACGGTCGTGTTACTGAGAACTTCGAAAGAAGCAAATCCGAGACCATCCGCCCGGGAAACGTCTGGGTGGATATTCAACAAGTTTTTTATCGTATGGAGGAGAACGTGCCTGGATGCTATGCTCAAAAACCGCTGAAAGCAATCCAGAGAATTATTGAAAGCAGCAGCAATAAAGAAGACATCGTTCTTGACTTGTTCGCTCACTCGGGGACCACGTTGATCGCCGGAGAACAACTTAATCGTATCGTGTACACTGCTGATATTGATCCGATCTTCGCCGAAGTGACGATCAGAAGGTTGGAACGCTACAGGACGACTGGGAAGACTGGTTGGCAATGGCATAATCCGTTTCCAGAAATTGGGCAATATTTCTGATGGCAAGGCCTGGAGATGAACCAAGAGGAACTACGTGGATACCTTGATCGTCTTGTTCAATCGTTGAAAAGCGAAGACAAGCGTCTGTTGCAAGCACGGCTACGCGCTTGTGTGTCAGTATTTCCGTTTAACGAATACGAATACATCATCACATTTTTGGTCGACCGAGGCATTTTATCATTCACGGACTATGAAACTCTCCGAAAGCAATATGTGTCTTCAAATCGATATCTCGACCTTTTCAGCCTCTCCCCGAGGGTTTTCGGGCAAATTTGGGGCGAGAAACACCTTATGGACCTCGATGAGAGGTTTAGGAAACCGCACGAAACACTCGATCCAGATTTCGACGGTCAATACGACCTATGGTTTGATGGCGTTCGAATCGAGGTAAAGGCAGGGAGGGCAATTAACACAAGGAAACGAGGCGCTTTGGCCTCAAAGGCCCTTCACTGGGGTTCTAAAGATCCGTTTTGGATGAATTTTCAGCAGTTGAAACTCGACATCTGCGATATTTTTATCTTCATAGGGGTGTGGGCTGACAAAATCGTCTACTGGATTATGTCAAATAGTGATGTCAAGAACAACAGGTATTTGACTCACCAACATCGAGGGGGCATCGAGTATCAAATTGGTATCACTCACAAGAACATCACAGAGTTTGACAATTATCGTGTTGAAGCTGCGGACGTCGCGAAAACAGTCATCAGAAAGGCTCACCAATGAAATGGGAAAGCGGCATAATGCTTATAGTGGCCCCAAGAAACTGGACCACGACTTTGAGTCGAATCCCTGGTAGGATTGGTCCAGTTTTTGGGAGAAAGGCATGGGAGCGAAGCGGCGACGGATCGAGCCGACCTTGAAGGCCAAGGCGGCGTTGGCAGCGGTACGGGGGGAGCGGACGACGGCTGAACTGGCCGGCCAGTTCGGCGTCCTTCCCACGCAGTTCGGACAGTGGAAGCGCCAGTTGCTCGACGGCGCGGTGGCGTTGTTCTCCGGCGAACAGCGCCGCAAAGGGGAGAACCAAGACGCGCTGATCGCGGAGTTGTACGAGCAGATTGGACGGCTGCAAATGGTGGCGGCGTGGCTGAAAAAAAAAGTTGCCCGACTCGATTGAGTTCAAGCGGGCGTGCATCGAGTCGAGGTTGCCGGGGCTGAGCGTACGGCGGCAGTGTGAGCTGCTGGGACTGAACCGGTCGAGTTGGTATTACCGGCCGGCGGGCGAGTCGGCG
>Ga0272448_1005596_pt1 | contig 13837 bp, 14 predicted proteins | sample YNPCB0191_FD_202220 | JGI IMG/M metagenome (GOLD analysis project Ga0272448, IMG submission 202220) | Hot spring sediment microbial communities from Yellowstone National Park, WY, United States - YNP-CB-019-1 | ecosystem: Environmental > Aquatic > Thermal springs > Hot (42-90C) > Sediment...
GCTGGGATTTCTCAGCCCAAAACAGGCACGGGAAAACTACTTGACAGGATTAGCAAAATGTGCTAGTCCTTTAGAAAGGATGAAAAAATGCGCTTAAATAGTGTCCAAGAAATTGGGTGCGATACAGTGGTTTATTATCTAGGACCAAGAGACCCGAATCGGCTGGGAATAAAGCTGGAGCCTGTATTTGAGGCACGGGATTCTTATCAGGGCATTGCCACCCGGTTTAGAAAAAGCCCGGTGTCTTATTACATTTTCCAAACTGAATTCTGTAAGCATCCGCGCTGAACTAGCTCACAATAAGTAGATTTGCTGGCAGAAAGATAAAATTGTATAATTTTGAGGGTTTGGGTTTGGAGCTTTATAAAAAAGAGAGAGCATTTTTTGGAAAAAGGATGGAGATATAAAATAGGTGACCTATAGGGGCTAGTATGATGCAGAGGAATTTCAATAAAAAAGGCGCTTTGAAGGAGCAAGTGAAGTTCAAAGATAATTCGCCGGAATGGTGGAAGAGGGACTGGTTTGTTTTTGCGATCAGTTTTTTGGGTTCTTTGATTTTTTTACTGATTTGCTCGGGTTATCAATTCCTGGATGGGGACGATGCGTTGCAGGCGATCTGGGCACTAGCAAAGCAGAAGCATTTGGATCCGTTTCTATTTCCACTGCATGGTTTTACTTCACGCTCTGGCACTTTTTTCTTGATCTATCTCTTCTCTTTTTTATTTCCGTGTCCTAAAATCAGCTATGCCATTCTCTCGGCTCTTGGCGCGTCTCTGAGTCTTGCTAGCCTGGTATTATACCTGAACAGCCTGTTAGGTACAAAAGCGAAACTAACGCATTTTCTGGCGCTTGTCTGCGTGGCGCCGGAGATAATTTATGCGGGTCTTTATCCGAATGCGGCGGTAATGGGTTATAGCCTGGGATTTCTGGCGGTTTTTTTGAGTATTCGGCTGATCCGCAAGGGTGCGCTGGATTGGCATTTTATTTTTTCCGGAGCGTTGTTCGGGCTGGCATCATCAGTCGCGATGAGTTCCGCGTATCTGGCTCTTGCTTTTCCGCTTCAGCATCTTTTTCTCAAAGGAGACAGGAGTTGGAGTCAGGTCATCCGGAGATTCTGGTACGAGATATTGGCTGGCGGAAGCGTGTACTGCCTATTTCTAGGGGCAATGGGCTTAAGTCCGGTTTCGCCCTTTCAGGAATTTTCTGCGGTGGTCAATGAATTTCGTGGCACAGGGATTCGGCTTACGTTAATCACACTGCTAGGGGCGTTCAATCCCTGGTTTGTCTTGATTCTGCCTGCTGGGCTGATCCTGCTGTTTATCCGGCGAGCATACCTTGCTCTGGCAGTTGGAATCGCAACCTCGGTACTATATTTAGCAACCCTGGGCGATTGCCTGAAATCCTTTCAGCATGCATTATGTATATATATTTTATTCTGTGTTTGCGCGTTTTTGATTCTGGAATCTTTGCCCGGACGCTTAACCAGAATGATTTATCTCGGGTTATTGATTTTGCCTCTATTTTTTGGCTTAAGGCTCTATCTTCCGGAACAGCCCCACCGGGGACCGGGATTTTCAGAGATTGACCCTGGGAAAGCCTTAAGCTGGGACGAGAAGGATGCCCTGGGCTTGGGGGGCTTCTGGCTGTGGCAAAGTCCTAAGATCAACCTGGCTGGCCACGGCATTCGGCTGGCGCTGGGGTCAGGATTTATGTTGCCGAGCGTGGACGGGGGTCGGGCGTTTGGCGGATATTTCTGGGCTTGGGCGATGGACTGGAAGCCTTATCTGGATTCCATAAATAAAGCCGTTCCCATAATCCTGTCTAGCCCGGAGCAGAATGTCGTGATGGGTCAATACCCGGTGGCAGGAATTGGGATGTATGAGGCACTGGCACAGGGCTATCAACTGATTTCTGAGAGACCTCATCATGAGTACCTATTTCAAAAGGGGGGTCGTAAGCAAAATTACATCTTTTATTTTAACCAGTTTTCCGGGCAAGTTGGCAAAAAGGAATTGGATTTGGGAAAATATCAGGATACAATAAATCAGGCGATGATGGTGGTGTTTCCGTCTTTTGCTTACCGGATGGAGCAAGGAATTTTGGGCATTAAAGGGTATTCCCTGAAACCGCTGGGATATTGTTGTTTCCGGATTGAAAGGAAACCGGAGTAATTAACTTTGAGCGGGCGGAAATGAGCAGGCTAAAGGCTGGAATTGAATCAGAGGTGTAAAAAGTATTATGAACGGGGAACAGGAAAACCGGCAGGTGGAAGCAAATCGCTTCCGGAGCTGAGCCTAGTGGCGTGGGATTTATATATGGTGTCCTTAAGTAGATGGGAGTTTATATGTTAATTACAGATAAAGTTCTGGCTAGCGAGGTATAATCGGAATGAGTAAGAAAGTCGCTATCCTGCAATCTGGTTATATTCCCTGGAAAGGGGTATTTGATATGATCAATATGGTTGATGAGTTTATACTATACGATGATATGCAGTATACGAAGCGGGACTGGAGAAACAGAAACAGGATCAAGACGCCGGATGGTTTGAAATGGCTTACGATCCCGGTTCAAGTCAGCGGGAAGTTTTATCAAAAGATAAAGGACACTGTAATAAGTGACCCTGGCTGGAATCGCAGTCATTGGAGTAGCATTGTCCAGAGCTATAAACAAGCGGAACATTTTAAGGATTATAAAGAGCTTTTTGAGGAGCTTTACTTGGGTTCGGATGAGAAATTTTTGAGCAAGATAAATTATCGGTTTATTATGGCGATTTGTAAAATTTTGGGGATCAAAACCAAGATTAGCTGGTCAATGGACTATGAGCTTATAGAAGGCAAAACCGAAAGGCTGGTGCATCTTTGTAAGCAGGCAGGCGCAACTGAGTATCTTTCTGGTCCAGCCGCGAAGGATTATATAGAAGAAGAGCTTTTTCAAAAAGCAGGGATCAAATTGACTTTTATGGACTATTCTGGTTATCCTGAATACTCTCAGCTTTATCCGCCATTTGAGCATAAGGTAAGCATCATAGACCTGATTTTCAATGTTGGCTCTAATGCGCCGAAATATATGAAGAGTTTTTTAAGATGAAGCTTTCCATTGTAACTTCTATGTATCGGATGGCGTCCTATATTGAGGAGTTCTACTCTCGGATGAAAGCAGAGGCGGAAAAGCTCACAAAAGATTATGAGATAATTTTGGTTAATGATGGCTCGCCGGACAATTCTCTTGAGATAGCGATTTCGCTCTATGAAAAGGATGCCAGGGTTAAGGTTATAGACCTGTCCCGCAATTTTGGACAGCATAAGGCGGTGATGACAGGGTTGGCTCATTCCAGAGGGGATTTGGTGTTCTTGCTAGATTGTGACCTTGAGGAGCCCCCGGAACTGCTTGGGAAGTTTTATGAAGTGATGAAGGATTCAGATGCGGATGTGGTTTATGGGGTGCAGGAATCGCGCAAAGGAGATTTTTTTGAGAGGTTCAGTGGATGGCTCTTCTATGGTTTGTTTAATCTTTTATCCACTTATCCGATTCCAAAAAATCTTATCAGCGCTCGGCTGATGAGCAGGAGATATGTGTCCGCTCTGTTGGAACATAAAGACCGGGAGATTTTTCTTGCTGGACTCTGGGCTATTACAGGTTTCAAGCAGGTGCCTCTGATTGTAAAGAAGGCTAGCCGTGGCAAAACCTCTTATACATTTTTGCGTAAAATATCTATACTGGTAAACTCTATTACTTCCTTCAGCATTAAGCCTCTGGTTTTTATATTTTACACAGGTCTGTTCATTATGATAGCTTCCAGCATTTCTGCGTTTTATTTAGTGGTAAAGCGATTATTTTTCCAGAATTATCTTGGCGGTTGGCCTTCCTTGATTGTGTCAGTATGGTTTCTAGGCGGGCTTACGGTTTTCAGTCTGGGAGTGATTGGCATTTATTTGTCGCGCATATTTATGGAGGTCAAACCAAGACCCTACACCATCATCAGAGATATATATGAGAAAACAGAGGATTAAGACAATGTCATTTGAGCAGATCAAAAAAAAGGTAGATGATTATTATACACAAAAAATCAGGACTTATGGTCCTACTGCAAAAGGTGTTGACTGGAAATCTCCGGAATCTCAACTACTGCGCTTTGAACAGCTTGCCAAACTAATAGAAGAGCGAGAGGGGTTCTCGGTTATTGATTTCGGATGCGGATACGGCGCCTTAGCGGATTTTCTAATGGAGCGCAAAAAGGATTTCAGGTATTTGGGCTATGACATTTCAAAAGAGATGGTCTCAATTGCCCGAAAAATTCATTCCAGCAAGAAGCATCTAAGGTTCACCACTGATTTCTCTTTGCTGAAAAAGTCAGACTATGTAATTGCCAGCGGAATCTTCAATGTGAAGCTGGATAACGATGACCGGGCTTGGCAGGAATACATCATCCAGACTCTGGGGGAGATGGCCAGTCTTGCGAAAAAGGGCTTTGCTTTTAATGTCCTGACCAGCTACTCGGACCCGGAGTATAGGCGGAGGGACCTTCACTACGCTGACCCTTTGATGCTGTTTGATCACTGCAAGAAAAAATTTTCCCGGTTTGTCGCGCTTCTTCACGATTATCCTCTTTACGAGTTCACTATTCTGGTGCGTTATTTGGAGGAATTAAGTGGCTAAACTAGTTATTTTTGGGGCTGGCGACATTGCCAAATTGGCGTATTATTATTTTTTAAATGACAGCTCCCATCAGGTAAAGGGCTTTGCTGTGGATAAACAGTATCGCAAGGCTGAAAAATTTTTAGGGCTTCCCCTGATTGATTTTGACCGAGCGCCGGAGTTATTTCCGCCTAAGGATTTTATGATGTTCATTGCGTTGAGCTATGCTAAAATGAACAAGGTTCGCGCGGAAAAATACTTTCGCGCCAAAGAAATGGGATACCAACTTGCTAGTTATGTAAGCTCCAGATGCACATATCTGGCGGAAAAGCCTCCGGGGGATAACTGTTTCATCCTGGAGGATAATACTATTCAGCCTTTTGTGGAAATCGGGAATAATGTAACACTCTGGAGCGGGAATCATATCGGGCACGAGGCTGTTATTGAGGACCATTGTTTCATCTCTTCTCATGTGGTGGTGTCTGGTCATGTTCGGGTAGGAAGCTATTCTTTTCTCGGAGTGAATTCCACTTTGAGAAACGGCATTAAGATAGCACCCCGAACCCTTGTTGGCGCAGGCGCGGTGATTATGCAGGACACTGAGGAAGGGGGGGTGTATGTGCCGGGAAGGAGCATAAAGCTGAATAAAACCAGCGATGAAGTGGAGCTTTGAGTAATATGAGATGGGAGAAGCTCGGACTTATCTTTTGTCCGGAAAACAATTATGACTGGATGGTATCCCATGCGGCTAATCCAGTGGCGGAGAGCTTGGGGGGAAGCGTTTTCAGAATATATTTTAGCTCAAGGGATAATATGAACCGTTCCAGCGTGGGATTTGTGGAAGTTGACATACGAAACATTGGAAAAATTATTCGGATTTCAGAACAGCCAGTACTCAGCCCGGGCGAGCCGGGAATGTTTGATGATAGCGGTACATCCCTTGCTTGCCTGATACGGGTTAATGACAAAAGATACCTATACTATGTAGGATGGAATCTTTGCGTGACGGTTCCTTGGCGGAATAGCATTGGTTTAGCTATAAGCGATACGAGCGATTCCAGCTTCAAAAAGTATTCAAAAGCGCCTATTGTTGACCGAAGCGATGTTGATCCTTTTAGTCTGTCTTATCCCTGGGTTATGAGGGATGAGGGGAAGTGGAAGATGTGGTATGGCTCAAATCTCAGCTGGGGCACCACTGAGAAGGATATGGCGCATGTGATAAAATATGCTGAATCCCGCGATGGGATTCATTGGGAGCGCAAAGGTGTGGTCGCAATCAATTTCAAATCTCCGGATGAGTATGCTATTTCAAGGCCTTGCGTGATTAAGGATGATGGTTTGTATAGGATGTGGTATTCGTATCGGGGAAAGAGTTATCGGATTGGTTATGCGGAATCAGAGGATGGTATTTATTGGATTCGGAGGGATGAGGATGTTGGAATAGATGTGTCTGAATCAGGATGGGACTCGGAGATGATTGAATACGCTTTTGTCTTTGACCACGCAGGTGAACGGTATATGCTATATAATGGCAACCGATACGGAAGAACTGGAATGGGCTTGGCGGTTTTGGTCAGCGAATGATTGAATCTGACACGATTTATGTTTTACACATTTTTAGGGGAGGGATAAGATGAAAACAATTTTTATTACAGGCGGTGCTGGGTTTATTGGTAGTGGTTTTGTTAGGCATATTTTTCGGAAGTACCCGAATTACAAGATTCTGGTTCTGGATGCGCTGACTTATGCGGGCAATCCGGAAAATTTCCCGAAAGAGATAAAGGACAGCAATCGGTTTGAATTCTGGTATGGCAATATCAACAACATTACGCTGGTGGACGAGCTTATATCACGCGTAGATGCAGTGGTTCATTTTGCTGCGGAGAGCCATGTGGCGCGCTCTATTTTTGACAACCGGATTTTCTTTGAAACCGATGTGCTGGGCACGCAGGCGATTGCGAATGCGGTTCTTAAGTATAAGAACAGGATTGAGCGCTTTATTCACATCTCTACTTCCGAGGTTTATGGCACGGCGCTGAAGGAGCCAATGGATGAGGACCACCCATTGATGCCGTTGACTCCGTATGCCGCGGCAAAGGCTGGCGCGGATAGGCTGGTATATTCCTATATCATCACTTACAAAATTCCCGCGATTATCATCCGACCTTTCAATAACTATGGACCTTATCAGCACCTTGAAAAGGCAGTGCCCAGATTTATCACCAGCGCGATTTTGGACGAGCCACTCACTATCCACGGAACCGGTGCCGCGGCAAGGGACTGGATTTATGTGGAGGATGTTGCGGAGGCAATTGATTTAGCGCTTCACGCGGACTTGACCAAAATTCAAGGACAGGTCATCAACCTCGGCACCGGAGTCGCCACTTCCATCCTGGACATAGCGCGAATGATTATCAAGCTGATGAACAAGCCTGAGTCTATGCTCAGATATATTCCCGACCGACTTGGACAGGTGGATAAACATATATCCTCCACTGATAAAATTCAGCGCCTGCTAGGGTTCAAGCCCAAAACCAAACTGGAACAAGGTCTGGAAAAGACCGTTGACTGGTATCAGAAGAACCGTTCCTGGTGGGAGCCTCTGAGATGGATGCGGACCGTGCCTATCCTGTGCCCGGACGGCACTATTCAGAATTATTAAGATGCTACCAGAGGCATACAGGCTAACTTATGAATACGAGAAAGGCTATTGGTGGTATCAGGCGCGAGCTGAAATTCTGGAACAAATCTTTGCCAAAAAAGTCTCTCTTAAAGAACCGGAGATTCTTAATCTCGGGTGTGGCACCGGCTTGATTTCCCAGCGTTTTTTGAAATTCGGCTCACTGATCAGTCTTGACGCTGGAGCGGACGCACTCGGTTTTTGTGCCCAGAATCATCTGGATTTTTTGATCCAAGCAGATGCGGTTTCCCTTCCTTTTCAAGACCGGTGCTTTGACGCGTGTCTCTGCCTGGATGTGATTGAGCACATTCAAAATCACGAGCGGGTTTTCGCGGAAATCCAGCGTGTGCTCAAGCCCGGAGGGTTTCTCTTGATTACCGTGCCAGCTTTCCAGTGGATGTGGAGCCAGATGGATGATTTCGGACATCTTCGGCGTTATACCCGAAACCAGCTTCTGAGCTTACTCAAACAAGCAGGCCTAAATCCAGTTTTGCTCAGTTATTATAATTTCTTTCTCTTTCCCCTTGCCCTGCTTCAAAGATTTGCTGAATCTTTATCCCGAAAGCAAAAATCTTTAGAAAATATATTCCCGCGGCTACCCGGGTTCCTTAACCAGCTTTTTTATTTAATTTTTAAATCGGAAAAAAATTGGCTACTTAAGTTCAGTTTTCCTTTTGGGCTTTCTATTATATCATTAGCGGTAAAATCGGAGAAAAAGGATAATGAGCGTAAAAATGAAATTGGCGATTGAAGGCGGAGAGCCTGTGCGGAAAGATTTTCTGCCTTTTCATAAGCCCAGTTTTGGTCCTGAGGAGGAAAAGGAACTGGTGGATGTTCTGCGTTCGGGCTGGATCACCAAAAGCCAGCGCACCGTGGAATTTGAAAAGCGGTTTGCGGAATACACCGGCGCAAAATATGCTGTGGGCTTGAATTCCTGCACCGCGGCTCTGCATCTCTCCCTGGTTGCGCTCGGCATCGGCCCCGGGGACGAGGTGATCACCACGCCCATTACTTTTGCCGCGACGGTTAATGTCATTGAGCATTGCGGGGCAAAGCCGGTTTTTGCGGATGTGAAGGCGGATGATTTGAACATCAATCCGGAGGAGATCAAAAAGAAGATCACGGCCCGCACCAGGGCCATCATTCCGGTTCACTTCATCGGCGCGCCCTGCGAGATGGATGAGATTTTCGCAATCGCGGATCAGCACGGCCTTGCTGTGGTTGAAGACGCGGCGCACGCAGTGGAGACAGTTTATAAGGGCAGGAAAATTGGCTCACTCAAGAGTGTTGCCACCTGCTTCAGTTTTTACGCCACCAAGAACATTACCACCGGCGAAGGCGGGATGCTCACCACCAATGACGCCGCGATCGAAGAGAAGGTCCGCATTCTAAGCTTGCACGGCATCAGTAGAGATGCCTGGAAAAGATACGGCCTGGAAGGATACCGGCATTGGGACATCCTGATGCCCGGATACAAATACAATATGTTTGACCTCCAGGCCGCGCTCGGGCTATGCCAGCTAAAAAAGGTTGAGAAATTCTGGCAGAGGCGGAAGCAGATTGTTGAGAGGTATAATCAGGCGTTTTCAGATGTGCCTGCGCTGAAACTATTAACTTGTGCGCCAGAGCACAAACCGGCTCATCATCTGTATGTGCTTGTGATTAAAACCGAACTGCTCAACGCGGACCGGGACCAGATTATGAACGCGCTCCAGGCTGAAGGCATCGGCATCGGAATCCATTTCCGCTCTGTGCCCGAGCATCCTTATTACCGGCAAAAATACGGCTATAAAAAAGGCTCTCTGCCCAATGCCGAATACGCCTCCCAGCGCGTGCTATCCATCCCGCTCTTTCCGGCAATGACAGATTCTGATACGGAGAGCGTGATTGAGGCGGTGAGAAAAGTAATTGGCCATTATCAATAAATTTGTTATTATATTTTTATCATTCGGACAAGGTGAAAAAATGATGAAAGATTATAAATTAAGCAAAGATATTATATTTTGGCTTACATTATTAGGTGCGGGTTTTATATTATCTTTTACCTTGTGGTTTGATTTTGGTCCGGATCAAGCCATCTTCGGTTATATCGCTCTGGTCTGGAAGAAATATCACCTTCTACCTTATCTTGGAACCTTTGACGCCGATTTTCCCGGAATCTTCATCATTCATCGGCTGGTCCTGGAGCTTTTCGGAACCAGGATCATCGGGATAAGAATCTTTGATTTCCTGGGCCAGATGTCCAGCTTGATTATGATTTATTATCTGGCCGTGAGGCTTTCGGGAAGGAGCGCCGCAGGATTTTTAGCCGGAATGTTTTACACCCTTTATTATTTCAGCCTCGGCCCGGTGCATACGGCTCAGCGGGACGATTTTGTCCTGTGGTTTTTGCTGGCGAGTGTGTTAATCGCTCTGCGCTGGGAAAATCGGAAATGGTTGAGCAAAGCTCTCATCGGCATCTTGCTCGGCTTCGCCTTTCTCATCAAGCCGACTTACGGCCTGGCCTGGGTCATTTTCGGGCTCTGGTATTTGGCCCGGGAATTTCGGCAGCGGAAGAAATTAATCTGGGCCGAACTCTTGATCTTTGGCTTCTGCTGTCTGTTGCCCGGCCTGATGATCTTCGTATTTTTCTATTGGCGCGCTCAAACCCTGAAGGAGCTTTACTATGCCACCCTCTGGTATCAATTTGAGATTTTTGCCCAGATCGCCCCGGTGAGCCTGGCGGGACGCATTCGCGGAGCGATTTTCTTTATTTATACGCGGTTAAATCAATACCCTATGATTCTAGGCGGGACGATTTTCTGGGTCTTATATTGGATCCGGAAACGACTTGAATTGAGAAGGGAAAACGAATTTGCCCTGGTCGCTTTAATGATCCTGACCGCGCTCCTGTCCAGCTGGGTGCAAGGCAAAAATACCCCCTATCATAGCACCCCCCTCTGGGGATTTATTATGATTTTCTCCGGCGCGGGTTGGGCCTGGATCGGCTCGGAACTTGAACAGAATCGTTCCCGGCTGAAAGCGACGATTTTCCCCTGGATTTTGTATCTGTGCCTGGTTGTCCTGATGGCGGCGACTTTATCCACCAAACAGTTGAAATTTATCTTTCTTTATCCTTACCGCTCTCTGGAGCGGGCTTACCGCGGGCAAGAGCACATTTTTGCCCTTGATGATCAAAGAGCCGCGGCGGAATATTTAAGGCCCCTGCTCAAGGCGGAAGATCAGATTGAATATTTTGGCTGGCAACCGTTCCTGCCTTATCTGCTGGAGAAGAAGGCGCCGACCCGGTTTGGCGTTGTTTATCAGTTATTGATACGCAATTATGATGGCCGGCTCCGGCCGAAACAGGCGGAGTGGAATCAGGAGTTTGAGTCCGACATTATCTCTGCCCGGCCTCGGTTTTTCATCATCTCAACATATATCCCCAGCAAAGACGCGATCCCGCTCAAGGATTACAGCCTGAAAAGCCATCTGGAAAAAGATTATTCCAGGTTAAACGATTTTATCCAACAAAACTACCGTCTGGTCACGGTGATTAAAACTGAGGAAATTTATGAGTGGATTCCAGAAACCGAGCGCCAGCCGTAAAATCAACGAAACCATGCCGCGCGCTTCGCCTGGTTTCGGGCAATGGCTGAACAGGAGTTGAGAGAGCAATCGAGGTTAAATGGAAGGTGATCGCGCATTATCGGAAATGAAGGGCTGGATACAATGACCGAAATCCCAGCGGAAAAAAAATCAGACGGACATTCCGGCCGGCTCTCCGGCTGGCTAATGCTCGCCCTGCTCGCCATCAGCCTGGGCTACAACCTCCCCGGGATCGGCTTGGGACTGCCGGACACCTGGCATCCGGATGAGCGGCTCATCGCTCTGGAAGCGATTGAAATGGTCAAGCATCATCAACCATGCCCGCTCAGTTATTATTACGGGATGCTCCCGAAAATCGCGCTCGCGGCTTCGTACACGCCCTTTTTCTGGAGCCATCCGGAGGCGGTTTCCTCGGAGGGCGGGGACCCGGTTTACGCAAAGGCTTTGTTCTGGGCGAGGTTTTTATTCGCCCTGGTCGGCACCCTCGGGGTCCTGGTTTTTTTCCGCGTCCTTCTCAAAATCTGCTCCCCTATCATCGCGTTCTGCTCCACGCTAATGCTCGCGCTTGCGCCGATCTTTGTCAATATCTCTCATTTCGTGAAAAATACCCAGTTCCTGGTTCTCTTCTATTGCCTTGCCCTGCTCTTCGCCTCCGAGTTCCTGCTCCGCAAAGAAAAAAAGTATTTGTATCTGACCGCTTTCATCGCAGGGCTGAACCTCGGATCCATGTCTCGGGTATGTTCGTGTTCATCCTGGTTCTGGTCCCGACCCTAGCATACCTCAGCGGACTGCTGGAAGGCGGGTTTAAGCTCAAGCCGATCAGGGAAATTTTGCAGGTGATCGTGGTTGAAGGTGTCCTTGCCGGCTTGGGCTTATGCCTGGGGTTTCCCTGCCTGATCCTGCACCCGAGCAATGTGATCTTTCAAACTTATCAGGTGATCCTGGCGGTCAAACAGGGACTGGGAATTTTGTATCCCTACAGCTATCGTCAGATCCCCTGGCTCTTGTTCCTTGCCAGCGGGTTCGTCGGATTCGGCCTTTTCATCCTCGGCTTGCTCTGGTATCTGGGTTCCCAAAAGGAAACCTTTTCCGACCCGGCGCGCAAGATCGCCAACTATCTCCTGATTCCCGCAATCCTATTTTTCCTGGCTTCCTATGCCACGGTCCGGAGGATGGATCTCCATTATCTGACTCCCTATCTTCCCTTTTTCCTAGCCTTTGCCGCGCTCTTGCTGGAATCTTTGTATCAACGCTCTCGGGCGATTGCCCTGGTCTTGATCGCGCTGAGCCTTTTGTGGCTTGCCGGCTTGTCCGCCGCCATAGATTACCAGCTTTATCACGACACCCGGACCCAGGCCAAACAATGGATCTCTGAAAATATACCGGCGCAGGCGCGGATAGAGCGCACCTCCTGGCTCTTTACCTTTGATCCCGAATATCATCCGGAAATGGTGGACTGGTCCTATCGTCATCCCCGTCCGCCGACGAGTCTGATCCTTGCCAGCAGAAAAATTAAATGCCGAATAAGGTCTTGGGACCCGGCTTCGGTCAATCTTAATGACCTGGCGGAATATGACGCGCGCTGGGAGGAAGAATTAAAATCTTACATACATAGATTTTCCGAGCCGGGGCTTAGGGAGCGCAATCCGGATTACATTATTGCCAGTAGCGGCTTTTACAACCGCTATCTGCTTTACCCGAATCAATATCCTTCGGTCAAAACCTTTTGGGAAAATCTCCTGGCGGGAAAAGCAGGCTACACTGTGATCAAGAAATTCTCCCCGCCCAGAATCGTTTCCCTCACCACCCAGTATATCAGTCCGGAAATAGTTATCCTGAAACGGAATCAATAGTTCCTTAGTTTTTTTTCCTTGAGGATTTTTTGGAGGAGGGGTTTAAGTTGTTCCAGAGCCTGATGTGGACTTAAGCGCGCACTGCAAACTTCTTCAACCAGTTCTGGATTTTCTATTAAAAGTTTTTGCTCTAGCTGATCCCGGAATTGGGAAAGGATCAGCTCCAGGAAATGCCGTTGGCGGAGCGCTCTTCGTCCATCCCTGCCGGTCTGATCAAGATATAAGCGGTGCTGTTTGATCGCTTCTGCCAGCTCTGCAATGCCCTGATTCTCCATTGCGGAAACCATCAGAACCTGCCTTTGCTCGCCTGCGCCTGAGTAATAATCCTCAAACATTGCTTGAAGCTCATAATAAAGAGCTTGTGCGCCTGGTCGGTCTGCTTTATTTACCACAAAAATATCTCCAACCTCCATAAGCCCGGCTTTCAGAACCTGTACCGCGTCCCCAGCCTCTGGCGTGAGAACCACCAGCACAGTCTCGGCAATGCTCGCAACCTCTATCTCGCTCTGCCCCACTCCAACAGTCTCAATAATAATCTCATCCATCCCGAACGCATCCAGCACAAGCGCCATCTCTATTGCGCTTCTACACAAGCCTCCGTGCTCTCCCCTGCTCGCAACCGAGCGCAGAAAAACCCCGGGGTCAAGAAAATGCTCCTGCATCCGGATCCTGTCCCCTAGCACAGCCCCTCCTGAAATCGGACTGCTCGGGTCAACAAGAACACAGGCAACAGTTCTGCCCTGTTTTCTATAAAGGCTGACCAGGCGATTGATCAAAGTGCTTTTGCCTGCTCCGGGAGGACCCGTGACACCGATCTTTTTTATTCCACGCGCTTTTGAGAAAATTTTGGAAAGAATTTTTTGGTTCTCCAGAGAATTTTCCTCAACCAATGTCAGGATTCTCGCAAGACTGAGCCGGTCTTTTTGCGCAAAGCCCCGGAGAATTTTTTTCTTTTCAAGCGCGTTCATCACGGAAGGTCCTTGACCACAAAACTGAGAATGGTCTGCCCCAGCCGTATTTTGTCGCCGTGCCTTAGCTTCATTGACTTGATGCGTGCGCCATTTAAAAAAGTGCCGTTAGC
>Ga0272448_1005598_pt1 | contig 13833 bp, 15 predicted proteins | sample YNPCB0191_FD_202220 | JGI IMG/M metagenome (GOLD analysis project Ga0272448, IMG submission 202220) | Hot spring sediment microbial communities from Yellowstone National Park, WY, United States - YNP-CB-019-1 | ecosystem: Environmental > Aquatic > Thermal springs > Hot (42-90C) > Sediment...
TGAACTGAAAGGCTACGTTTTTATTGTAGCCAATAGTCGGGTTCTGGTGTTGCAGCGGAAATCCCTATGATGAGGGAACTGAAAGTTGGCATCTCGTATGAGGACGCCGCGCAAGCGGGGTGGCGTTGCAGCGGAAATCCCTATGATGAGGGAACTGAAAGCCCATTGCCTCAAGTAACTTAAAGAACCGGTCAGTCGCGTTGCAGCGGAAATCCCTATGATGAGGGAACTGAAAGAGGAAGCGCTTCAGATGGGTTTCTCCATCCGGCGTCGTTGCAGCGGAAATCCCTATGATGAGGGAACTGAAAGTTGATAATGAAATAGATATTACTTGCACTGCTTTAGCTGCGTTGCAGCGGAAATCCCTATGATGAGGGAACTGAAAGTGCGCCGATTACTGCTATAAAATCAGCGCCAAAACAGTGTTGCAGCGGAAATCCCTATGATGAGGGAACTGAAAGTTGACGGTAGTCCTTATGCGTTCAATCTTCATTTTTTCGTTGCAGCGGAAATCCCTATGATGAGGGAACTGAAAGCTTAAAATTTTTCTACCCCTCACGTTGTGGTTTTTGTTGCAGCGGAAATCCCTATGATGAGGGAACTGAAAGTTTAACAAGCCTTTCTGTAACCTTGAACGCTGGCGTTTCGTTGCAGCGGAAATCCCTATGATGAGGGAACTGAAAGAAGGGAATTTCTGTTGCCTCAAACATTGGCGGTAATAGTTGCAGCGGAAATCCCTATGATGAGGGAACTGAAAGCTTAATTGGTAAAAAACCTGCCATTGAGTGGAAAGGTTGCAGCGGAAATCCCTATGATGAGGGAACTGAAAGAAATATTCGAAAGGATGGAAGAAATTCCTAACAGAGTTGCAGCGGAAATCCCTATGATGAGGGAACTGAAAGTCTCACTGGTAACGGTGGGAGTTCATATTTTAACTCCGTTGCAGCGGAAATCCCTATGATGAGGGAACTGAAAGGGTAGGTGCGCCTTCTCGCACCCATCGGTAGAACTCGTGTTGCAGCGGAAATCCCTATGATGAGGGAACTGAAAGTGGTAAACGGTAACCGTCACATATTGTGGCGGTGGAAGTTGCAGCGGAAATCCCTATGATGAGGGAACTGAAAGATCTTCCTTATCGCTTCTTCAATAGAAGTAAGCCTTTCATGTTGCAGCGGAAATCCCTATGATGAGGGAACTGAAAGCCGATACCGTGTTCGCACGATACCATTAACGGTAGTCTTGTTGCAGCGGAAATCCCTATGATGAGGGAACTGAAAGCCCTTTTTTTGTCGTTTATTCGAAAGCGTCGCATTAGGTTGCAGCGGAAATCCCTATGATGAGGGAACTGAAAGCTATGTGCCGCATACAAGCCGCATTGCTCTATTTGCCGTTGCAGCGGAAATCCCTATGATGAGGGAACTGAAAGAAGACGCGCCGCGCATAACACGTGCGGGGCATTCCGGCGTTGCAGCGGAAATCCCTATGATGAGGGAACTGAAAGAAGAGATAGTAGTATTCGTTGTTATTTAGTTTGTACAGTTGCAGCGGAAATCCCTATGATGAGGGAACTGAAAGCTTTTCTTTTTTATTTTTTTTATTAGATGATGAAATTCGTTGCAGCGGAAATCCCTATGATGAGGGAACTGAAAGGGCCACCGCCACGTTTCCCGGCGGTTTCCGTTGACAAGTTGCAGCGGAAATCCCTATGATGAGGGAACTGAAAGCGTGGTGACGGTGTTTCCATTCACCGTTGTGGTGATTGTTGCAGCGGAAATCCCTATGATGAGGGAACTGAAAGATTATTAGGGCGGCGGGGATAAAAAAATAAACATTAGTTGCAGCGGAAATCCCTATGATGAGGGAACTGAAAGGAAGTGGTGGCTCATTTTTGCTGTTCCACAAGAATGGTTGCAGCGGAAATCCCTATGATGAGGGAACTGAAAGCTCTTCCCATTTAAAGCTTTTCATTTTAGCACCTCGTTGCAGCGGAAATCCCTATGATGAGGGAACTGAAAGATTAGCGGGGCAATCTCTGGCATGTAAACCATGCTGAGTTGCAGCGGAAATCCCTATGATGAGGGAACTGAAAGCCATATAGATTTAGTAAAAACGAATATACAAAATAAAAGTTGCAGCGGAAATCCCTATGATGAGGGAACTGAAAGGTCGTAGTCTTGCAGGCGAGAGAACCAGCGCCAAAAGTTGCAGCGGAAATCCCTATGATGAGGGAACTGAAAGACCGTGTATGACCAGCCACTGGCCCCGGCGGACTTAAGGTTGCAGCGGAAATCCCTATGATGAGGGAACTGAAAGTGGAAAGATAACAAAAACTGTCGAAATTGAAAAACTCAGTTGCAGCGGAAATCCCTATGATGAGGGAACTGAAAGTGCTGATATCATTATTATCAGCATAAACAATTGAGTAAGTTGCAGCGGAAATCCCTATGATGAGGGAACTGAAAGACTATGGGGAATTTTTCCCCACTAACACACTAACATTGTTGCAGCGGAAATCCCTATGATGAGGGAACTGAAAGGATGGGAAGACCCCGATATGGCGGGGCTTTGGGTATATAGTTGCAGCGGAAATCCCTATGATGAGGGAACTGAAAGGAGGAGCGCTTCCTCTGGCTCTTTCCAGCCGGCGTTGCGTTGCAGCGGAAATCCCTATGATGAGGGAACTGAAAGCATCATAGGGATTTTTTTAAGCCCCGTCCTAACAAGTTGCAGCGGAAATCCCTATGATGAGGGAACTGAAAGTTTGTTTTTCATTCTCCATAGGGCGTTTTTTAAGGTAGTTGCAGCGGAAATCCCTATGATGAGGGAACTGAAAGAGTATGCATATGGGAACAGTATTAATAATCTAAGTTAGTTGCAGCGGAAATCCCTATGATGAGGGAACTGAAAGTTTACCGTAGTGGTAATTTTCTCAATTTCCATCTTTTCGTTGCAGCGGAAATCCCTATGATGAGGGAACTGAAAGCTATTACTCAATAGTTTATGTAGAAGATAGTGACAGTTGCAGCGGAAATCCCTATGATGAGGGAACTGAAAGTTTTGAGAAACGCCGGCCAGGAAGTAGTAATACTTGTTGCAGCGGAAATCCCTATGATGAGGGAACTGAAAGTTCTACGAGTGGGCACAACGCAACATGACGGCTACAGTTGCAGCGGAAATCCCTATGATGAGGGAACTGAAAGGGTGGAGGATTTGTATGATATAAAAATCCATTTGGTGTTGCAGCGGAAATCCCTATGATGAGGGAACTGAAAGTCTCTAAAAACTGCAGGAGCGTATATAGCATATCCACGTTGCAGCGGAAATCCCTATGATGAGGGAACTGAAAGTAGAAATGCGTCCATGTGGGCTCCCACTCCGCGTGTTGTTGCAGCGGAAATCCCTATGATGAGGGAACTGAAAGTGGGTTGATTCCCCCTATATAAAAAATGGTTACCAAGTTGCAGCGGAAATCCCTATGATGAGGGAACTGAAAGAGCCTTTGTACTATTCTCTATAGCGCAATAGCCAAGTAGTTGCAGCGGAAATCCCTATGATGAGGGAACTGAAAGTTTATGTCTGGGGAAAACCCCCAACGTGAGGGGTGGAGTTGCAGCGGAAATCCCTATGATGAGGGAACTGAAAGTGATAGTTTTCAGACAAAAAAAACATGGTATATAGAGTTGCAGCGGAAATCCCTATGATGAGGGAACTGAAAGGTAACGCAACGGGCGGGGTAGAAAAAATTAGGAGTTTGTTGCAGCGGAAATCCCTATGATGAGGGAACTGAAAGTGAGTGGTACATTAGAGTACCAAACCCTAAATCATGGTTGCAGCGGAAATCCCTATGATGAGGGAACTGAAAGTTTCATAGAACTCTCCCTGGCTTGTAAACTTGTCTTTGTTGCAGCGGAAATCCCTATGATGAGGGAACTGAAAGGTCCACTTTGCCATCTGCTTCAAAATCAAATGTTTTGTTGCAGCGGAAATCCCTATGATGAGGGAACTGAAAGAATTTTCATCGATAATCCCCCTTTCATTTTATTTTTGTTGCAGCGGAAATCCCTATGATGAGGGAACTGAAAGTTCATTATTTTTTATACCCCGCTTTCATACCACGCCAGTTGCAGCGGAAATCCCTATGATGAGGGAACTGAAAGGTCCATGGATAAGCCCCTTCCCCGAGTTCAATGCCACATCATTACGGACGCCTTCCGCCAGCTTTTAATGTGACTAACCTTACACCGCCCTTCTTCTTTATTTCCCTGAAAGAGAGGCCTGCGCGGACCCCTTCCAGGACCTGTTCGGGGTCTATCACCACGGAGCCGCATAGATAATCTGCACCAAAAGCAAATAAGGCCTGCGATAAAGGAGTTGTTGGACCAATGATGACTGATGTGGCACGCCGAGCGCTGGTAAGGAAGTATCCTAGATACCGGGTGAGCAGGGCCGTCCCGGTGACGGCCAATACATCGAGATTGGCCAGGATATCGTCCCACCTTTCCCTCGAAACGGAGCCCTCCACGTCCCTTAGCTCGAAGAGGTGTAGCCCTCCGACTTGCTCTTTCAACAGTCGCACAAAAGGAAATTCCCCAACAACACCTACGACCTTGCCCCGGCCCAGCTTAACTAGGAGCTCTTCCGCCGGTTCATCCACATCGCTCGGGTTCTGCAAATCTGGTGCATAAGCTGCATTCAGCGCGGCAGTTCCGAGACTTACGGCAAAAGGCGAGGTGCTCCTTAGGTAGCCAGCGACATGGCCTGCGGTCTTTCCAATAACGTCATAAAGCAGACCCTGCTCATGGTCGGCAGGTTGAGCGCCCAGCAGGGAGGCCATACCTGCGCGCCCTTCTGCCACAACGGAGATAAACCGTGGCCCGACCGCGACCTGTTCAATCAGGGAGTTGGGATGCACCATGTCCCGGAGGAGGGCGTCCACGAGGGCTTCCTCGATCCCGGCCAGGGGACGTTCATGAACAAGGGGAACATGATAATGGCAAACGTGATCAGTCATACCTTCTCCTTAATATCACTTGCCATCAAGCCATGGGCAAAGGTCGCCGCGTTGATCTCCTGCCCGAACAGACGTCAGGGGGCGATGCCAGGCGGTTTTTCTCCGTGTTCTCTGTGTTCTCTGTAGTGAATTTCTCCACCAACCGCAGAGGCACTTGATGAGCAGCCCACCGGAGCCGCAGGTCGGGTCATAGACGGTCATGCCCGGCTGGGAATCGAGCAGGTGCGCCATCAGGATGGCGACCTCGCGCGGGGTATAGAACGCCCCGGCGCTCAGGCGTTCGATTTCGTCATCGAACACATCCGAAAGCCGCTTGAGGAAGATCAGCGGCGGGATGTAATCTTTAAACTTTGGCGTGTCCACGGGGCCGCGAATGGTACAGGCGGCCTCCCACAGCCAGGTTTCGAGAGTTTGGATTTCGCTCATGGACATATTCCCGCTTAAAGGTCTTTACAAAGGATCCCGCCATACCATTGGACTCAGGACTAAAGGCAATCCTTATCTTTTCTCCATTATAGCAAAGAGTCTTAAAGACATCCAAGGTTCTTCAACTTAATAAAGAGGCACGAGGGGCTTCTTACCAAAGGGTGCTTAAAGGGTGCCTTTTATTTTGCTGAGGAGGGTGTCCGGCCTTTAATCTATTTAACTTTCCCTATCGGAAATGCCTGCCCGCTCGGCGTGGCAGTGGGATACTGGGCCCGTTTGAAGACTTTTTCTGCCAGGGCTGGTACTTCAACATCCACATAGTTGGCAATTTCAAGGGTCCTTATAAAGCCGTCCCCGTCCATGTCCGCCCTGCCTTTCAATCCTTCCACAAGGACGTAGGTAAATAGCCCGTGACCCTGATAGCCCTCCATCGCCTCCTGAAGGGAGGTGGAGGCACTGAGGATCGTTGATCCCATTGCCCTGCTAAGGATTTTTATGGCCGTCTCCTCATTCATGCCCCTGGTGAGCATCGCCGTCTGGAGTGCCTCTCCCAGTTTTCCCGCATTGCACGTGTCTATGACTATGAGCTTCTTGGTGGAAGGGACATTAGCTATGAGCTCCTTAAGCTCGGCCTGGGTGAGGGCGTCCTCTTTTAATCTAAAGGTGCTTAGGGAGCCGACATTCGAGGTAATCAAAAAATACTCCCCCTCGTCCACTATGCCGTGGCTTGCTACGTAGAACACAAATACATCATCAGGATTCAAAGACCTGAAACCTTCAAGCTCCTTCCTGATGTTCTGTTTTGTTGTCTCTTCTTTCGTTGTAAGAACCCTTACGTTAATCTCCTCAAACAAAGGAGTTGCCACCGCTTTTACGGTATTTGCGAAAAGAATTGCATCTGCCGCTGCGTACTTAAGAGCAAGTTTCGGGTTTTTATATTCATTTATCCCGATAGCAAGAACATGCATTGAAGGCTTCCGTACCGTCCTTAATGCGGAGTTTACCCTGTGTACGGCGGGATTGCTTTGCATAGAGCCGTCAGCGTTGAAAGCAACCACCTTGATGACATTGTCTCCCGTCAGGAGTTTTACATTATAGGTCTTGAAGATGACGTTTGTCCCCGGCCTCGGGGAAATTTTTACCCCTCTGCTGCTGTCAAGCAGGATGGAAGTGTCGTTGAGATAGAGCCTGATGTCGCCTATACCCCCTCCCATGTCTGTTAGCCTTACCTTAACCTGCACCTCATCGGCGTTAACTTCCGCAGGTGTTTCTATGATTGCAACCTCAGGGGGCTGCTTAATCTCCGCTATAGACCTGTAAGACTCAAGCGATCGTCCTGATAAAGCCAGTTTCACCAGGTCCGGTCTGTAGAACGCTTCGCGCAGCTGTTCAATCGTATATTCCTTGCCATTGACCTTAACGGCGTAATACAGATCACCACGTTCGGAACTGTGATAGTATCCCGCCGGTGTTAACGTGATCCATTCGCCATTTTGGAAAGTAATAAAAGAGGCCAATTCCTTCCCCGAATCGACACTCCACACCCTTACTGCATCACCGGCTAAAGATATAATGCGCCTTCCGTCCGGTGAAAATCTTGCTTGTATCGAGTGCATCGCTTCAGAAAAAGAAGGATGATCTATGACTTTTACTTCCTTTAAGGTTGAGAAATCCAATATAACGATCTTACCCTCTCCCGCAGATAGAAGGTATTTCCCATCAGATGAGACATCTACTGACCACACGGCATATTTACTCTTGATCTTCCTTATTTCTGTCAGGTTACCTGCATCCCGTACAACTATATCCCCTGATGTACATCCGGTGATAACTTGCTTTCCATCAGGAGAAACTGCCGCCATGGCTTGCCCAATGAAAGAAAAAGTGGGGCATGCCTTGGTTTCTTTTACTTCTCTACCGGTGCGAATATTCCACATCTTGAAATCAGGTGTAGTATATGCATATTTTCCGTCCTTCGAGAAAATTACGTTAAAATAAATCTGGTATGGTTTCGTGGAAAAATCTTTTACCTTTCTTCCCGTATTGACATCAAACATAGATACTATGGCGGGAGGTGTAGGGGCAAAAAAGCCTCTATCCGGCGGTGGGGAAACAGCCAAGAGATATTTACCATCGGGGGAAAAAGAAATGCCGGCGCACGCTTCTATATCAAAACTGCCCACTTCTTCTCTTTTCTCTATATCCCAGAGCCCTATACTCTTTTCACCCCCAACGGCGAAATACTTTCCATCCGGTGAAAAAGCTCCCCCGCCGCCGCAAGGTATACCCAGGACTTTCCGCGGTTCAAATTTCCCTCCTAATACTTGGGACCCTTCTATAAGATCGTATATACCGAAGTTTCCCACACCGCTGATGAATAAAACATAGCGGCCGCTCGGTGAGATTTCTAGACCAAACCCAAGGGGGACTTTTTCCTTAACGGTAGCCTCTACCCCGGCAGTCTCGGTCTTTACATGAGGCTGAACCACAGTACAATTACAGAGAGTAAGAACCAGGCCTATTACCCCTAATGTCCAGATAAATTTTATGCCTCTAAACATCTCGTCAATGGCTCGCTCCAATTTTTTTTAAGGGATGTACATTTAATCGTCTTTACACATCTTTGTCAACCAAGAAGCTGTCGCAATTACCGTACGAAAGGGGGGACGTTTCTACCTTCTGCCCCTATTTGCTTGACAAACTTAAATAAAAGCGCTTAACATTCTAAAGTAAAGCAATGATCGAGATTAGCTCCGATGCTTCCTAAAGCGGATTTAAACAAAGTCATAAGCACCTTAGAGGCGATGAAGAATTACGAATTGAAACTCGCCGATTTTTACAGTAGCTGTGCTAAGATATGGAAGGAGGGAGAAACATTTTGGCGTGCCTTAGCCGACGCAGAGGTTAAACATGCAGAAAACATTGAACAAATGAAACACATTATCGAGCAAAGACCCGAAAGATTCGAAATAGGAAGACCTTTCAATCATGTTGCTATAAATACTGCACTTTCATATATAGAAGAATACAGTAAAAAAATAGCCGAAAAAACATGTCCACTTGACAAGGTACTATTCGCATTTAGAGATATCGAAAAAAGCATTCTCGAATCCTACTACGTGGAAATTGTGAAAACGAAAGATATAGAATACCAAACACTGATGAAAGATATTCTCAGTCAAACCCTCGAACACAAGAAGGTTATAGAAAAAAAGATAGAAGAGATAAAAGGTTAATCTTCAAGACCATCTATTCCTACCCCTTGCAGGCTGCTTAGCTTATTTATTAGAAAATCGATATCATTTTTTTCCCGCAGTACGCTTCCGTGCTGAGGTGCAATTATACGTATATCGTACTTTGCTATCTCTTTCATAGCATGCCTTAGGGCTTTCTCAGATGGTATAATAACTTTGTGGAAATCCAAAATATCGGGCAGAGGACAGTACATTTTATTCTTCTTACAGTGGTTGTAATCGGTGCATGTGTAACAGGCATCATCAAAATTGAGAAAAAGTTCCCACTGGCGTGAAAAACTTCCGAATAAATCTCCACTGAATACTATGCCAGTAGACTCATCGTATGTAACAAAGCTTCCTTTTTGATGGGCGTAAGGAGTTTGAATAAATTTTAAAGTCCTGTTACCAAGGGTGAATACCCCGCCATATTCATCAATGGCCTTGAGAAGGTGGCGTTTATCTTTTTCAAGGTAATAGCTTAAGAATGTGTTGTTGCTCGAATGTGAAAGAATCTTTAGCTCTGGATTCATGCATATATCAACCACATTAGACATGGAGCCACAAAGATCAGGGTCAACATGGTCATAGATCAGGGCTACAATCTGTTCTGGAAAGATACCTGTCTGCAGAACCTTCATCATCACAATGGGAAAATCGGGGCGACTTCCCGCATCGATAAGTACAGCCTGGTTATCTTCTATAATCAGATAGGGATTACAGTGAAGATTAGTGGTAACATCGTGAAAACCCACCCAGAACACGTTTTCTGCAATGGCTACCGGACGGCTGTAACTATTTTTATGGTTCATATGCGACCTCACAGTTCTTTTAAAACAAAATAGGCCTTCATGTATCCCTTATTTTTCAAAGGAATCTCTCCCCTTTCCTCGAAAAGAAATAGATTTTGTGTCCTCATATAGGTACTTTGGGAAACATTTACCTTTCCTACTTCCCCTGAAGATTCAAATCTCGAAGCAATATTCACATTGTCTCCAAATATATCAAACTGCATACGCTCTTTTCCCACTACACCTGCCATGACACGCCCCGTGTGTATCCCTATGCGCATTTGAATATCTTCATTGTTTCTCATATTAAAGGCATTTACTAGTTGCACTAAAGACAAACCTGCTCGAACTGCCATTACAGCATGGTCTTCATATTCTACCGGTGCGCCAAAGACTGCCATGTATGAGTCACCTATTGTTTTTATCTTAGTACCCTTGAGCTCTGCGAGAACGTCATCCATCTCCCCGAAAAGTCTGTTCAAAAGCTCTAATAAAACCTCACCAGGCAGCCTTTCCGCCATCTTTGTAAAACCTGCAATATCGGTAAACAGGATAGTACAATCAAAGGGACGAGGCCTATATTTCCCTTCATCCTTAATTTCATCAGCAACGGTTTGCGGAAGGGTATTTTTAAGAAGGTTATCCACCCTTTTTTCGAGGGCAACGTATCCCTTTATCAGCTCTTCGAGCAGTCTCTTTTGAATAATATCGTCCTGAACTGTGGCAAGAAAGCGAAAATAGTTTTGAGTTACACGCTTTATGGATTCCTCATCGTAAATTTGGCGACATAGATTTTTAATTGATCTTTCTAACATTATGTAATCCTCTGCTTTTTCAATGAAACCAGTCTTTCAAATTACCATCTTTTGTCAAGAATAAAATTGGAGGGGTGCTGTATTAGCCCCCGTTTAGACCGAACACCTTTTTAATGGAAATGAGTTGTTATACTTTCCCCCAAATCCTGGAAAACCCCTTAAGTTTGGTTCACCTCTGACTCAAGATGGCACATAATAGAGCATAGGGAGGAGGAAAAAGGGACTGGCCTCAAAAAAAATTGAACAGCTTTCCGTTGCAGAAATGCCTCATTTTTGCCTGGACGATGGGGGAAAGCTCAACTCAAAGACGCAGTTGTAATGGGCGGTTCCTTTTTTTATCTGCCCTTTAAGCGCTTCTGGAGTTCTTTTTCTATGTCCATTGCGATTTCTTGGATCAGATGAGAGATAGCCGCACTCATACCCCGGGAGATTTCCAAGGGTGTCAGATCCCTGATCTTTTCCTCCGACATATAATACTTTCTTACGGCCACCCTTTTATTTTCCTCTTTCTCCCCCGTATCGAGAATAGTGATAATTATGACTACTCGTGATAAGGGTTCCCCATCTTTTTCCACGGCAAGAAATTCTGTAATCTTTCCTTCAAGAACGAACCTTGCGTTTTCTGCACTTTCCTTGGGCAGGACAATTAGGGAAGGCAGGGCAAGGGAGAGGTCCCGGAGAAGCAGGTTTTCCATCATCGTGGCTGGGGGAGCCTGCCATTGTTCACGCCGGGTTACCTCACGGCTGAAAGGGGTTTTCTGCTTTACCATGTAAGTGGCCGAAAATGGTGGGACGGCGGTAATAGACTCGATTTTCATGGTTGCTTCACCTTCCCATTTTTTCAAAGGGCCAGGGGCGGGGTAATCCACTGTGTAGTAACGGCTGGTAGGAGAAGGGGCGTGGGTGGAAGCGGGGAAGCACCCGCATAGAAAGACAATACTTACCAGGGCTAAAAAAGTTCTCATGCCTTTCTTCATCGATTGACTCCTTTTTCTTCTGTCTCTATGGGTTGGCCAAAAATTAAATCGGAAGGATTATTTTCCAGGCGCTCCAGTAGAAGCCTCATCTGGTAGGTGGTTTGTTCTAGGGATCCCATTAGTCTTTCCATCTGTACCCCCAGGCGCCTTCCTTGGCGATCCATATTTTCCAACAGCCTTTCCATTTTTTCGCCTTTATGGGGAAGGTTGAAGCTGTTTATCTCTTCCCTTGCCGTTTTCAGGAGGGCCCTTGCCTCCGTTAAGGTTGTCTTTGTTTCATCCAGAATATAGTCTACCTTCCCCTCGGAGGCTATTTTATCGATCTTTTTCATTGTATCTTCAAGGGTAAGGGTGGCCTTTTCAAGGTGTGCGATCGTAAGATTGAGTTTTTCACCACGGAAAAAGGTGTTTATGCTCTGAGCGGCTGCCTTGAATTCCTGGGTGGTGCCCTCGAAATCTATTATTTTTATCTTATTGTAAATCTCAGCAACCCCCTGCATGATTTGCTTGATATCGGAAGGACGGGATGCAATGACGGGATAAGGGGGCTTAAATGGTGGGACGCGCCCCGTAACCTTTCCTGTCTCGTCCAGCCGGTCTAGCTCAATGAAAACAATGCCTGTGATACCCGCCGTTTTTAGCTGGGCGACGAGTTTGTCTGTATCTGTTGTCTCTAAGCGCAGCTTTATAATCACCTCCACCAGCCGATGGTCCGGTGCGACCGAGATGGAAACTACCCGGCCTACTTCTACACCCCTGTATTTCACGCTGGAATCGGTCTGTAAACCCTGAACGGATTCATCGAAATAAATAGCGTAGAGGTCGCCTTTTTCAAAATATCGGGCTGCCCCCAGCCAGATAATGAGGACCAGGCCCAAAAGTAGGCCAAAAGTTACGAAAAGACCTAAGAGAAACTGAGAATACTTTTTTGCCATCTTATCCCTCCTATCGGGTATCCCGCTGGAAGAATGCTTGAACACGGCGGTCGCGGGTAAAGGATTTAAGTTCTTCCGGTTTACCGCGGGCGATAATCCCTTTCTTTTCCCCATCGAGAAGTATGACTTCGTGGGCCAGGCGAAAGATTAAATCTAAATCGTGGGTGACGATAACCATGGTTGTCTTCATGCCTCGGTTTATAATGGAAATTAGCTCGTAGATTTCTCTTGACGTTACGGGATCGAGGCCGGCGGTTGGTTCGTCAAAGAAAAGAATGGCTGGGTCCAAGGCAATGGCCCTTGCCAGTCCGGCCCTTTTCTTCATTCCCCCCGACAGCTCGGCTGGGTAGTGGTTCTCGTATCCCGCCAGGTTCACCATGCCGAGCTTTGCCCGGACTAAGTACGTGAGAAAGGGGGATGGAAGATGCAGGGTTTCTTTAAGAGGGAGGGCGATGTTCTCTGCCAGGGTCATGGACCCGATGAGCCCCCCCGATTGGAAGAGGACCCCGAATTTCCTGCGGTGGGCGTTGATCGTGTCGTCATCTGCCTGGGCTATATCTACCCCCTCCACTATAACGCGCCCTACCTCCGGGCGGTAGAGGCCAATCAAGTATTTGAGCAGGGTGGATTTTCCGCATCCACTTCCCCCGGCAATAGCGAAAATTTCTCCCCGGAGGACACGAAAGCTGACATCGGTAAGAATGACGTTATCCCCGTAAGCAGCTGTAAGATTCTCTACGATAATTGCTTCTTCCACTGGGTCACCCTATGTAGTGTAGTATGACGGCGTAGGCCGCATCTGCTACGATGATGAGGAAAATAGAGGTGACCACTGCCGAAGTGGTAGCCTCTCCCACCGCCTCAGCCCCCCCGGATACCTGAAAGCCCCGATGACATCCCACCCCGGCAATGAGGAGGGCGAAGGTGAAGGCCTTGATGAGGCTTGTCGTCACATCCCACACATCTACTACTCGCAGGGATTCCCGGAGGTAAGTGGTAAGGGTGATATCCAGGCCTATTATTCCCACAATAAGACCCCCTAAGATGCCGAACATCATGGCGTAAAGCGTGAGGAGGGGGACGACAATGGCCGTGGCGATTATCTTCGGTATGGCAAGGAATCGGATGGGATGGAAGCCCATGGTCGTCAGGGCATCCACTTCCTCGTTCACAATCATGGTACCGATTTCGGCGGCGAAGGCAGAGCCCGAGCGGCCGGCCACGATAATGGCCGTCATCATCGGCCCCAGCTCCTTTATGATGGCAATACCTACGAGAGAAGCGACATAGATATTAGCTCCCAATTGCTTTAGCTGCAAAGAAGACATGAAGGCCATGATGAGGCCGATGAGAAGGCTGAGTAAACCCACAATAGGCAAGGCATCCACTCCGGTCCGCTTCATGTTGCGGAAAATATCATTCCACCTCAAAGATCGGGGATGAAAGAGACAGTAGGGAAGAGAGATGATAAGCTCTCCGGCAAAGGTCATAAGGGTAACGAAGTCATAGGCCATTTTTATACATAGCGCCCCCACAGATTCAAATAGGGGTGTCCTTTGCTCCGCCTCGTGGAGAGGTGGTTGGTGGATAGTGTCCCGGTCAATGAGTTCAAACACTCGCCTAACCTCTTCCGTCATACCTTTAA
>Ga0272448_1005599_pt1 | contig 13832 bp, 15 predicted proteins | sample YNPCB0191_FD_202220 | JGI IMG/M metagenome (GOLD analysis project Ga0272448, IMG submission 202220) | Hot spring sediment microbial communities from Yellowstone National Park, WY, United States - YNP-CB-019-1 | ecosystem: Environmental > Aquatic > Thermal springs > Hot (42-90C) > Sediment...
TATTTTTCCATCTATTGCAAGTGCAGGCGCTGCCATTATTCCACGATTTATTATTTCTCCAATATCCTCAATCTTTACGATTTCTATGTCTCCTCCTATTTCTTCCACCGCTTCCCTCACTCTTTTTTCAAGCAATTTGCATTTCGCACAACCTGTGCCGAATATCTCAATCTTCATTTCTCACCTCCTTAATTTTTTCAATCAATTTCAGGACTTTTTTTCCTTTTTTTGTCAAGGAATAGAGAGTATAATTCCCAATACTTTTTGATTTAATAATTCCATCTTTTTTCAGCCTCGAAATATGATATGAGCATTTTGAATAAGGGCAATTAATCAGCTGAGCAAGCATGCAAACACACATCCTCTGAATGCTCAAAGCATAAATTATTTTCAGCCTTTTTTCATCCGCTATTGTTTTTATAAAATCAGCAAATTCTTTGTCACTTTCAACCATCGAAACTATTTTTTCAAATCCACCCTTTTCAGCAACTTCTTTCCTTATTCTTTCTGGAATTTCAATCAAGCAATCACCCCGAAAAGATACCCTACTAAAGTAGAGAAAACCACAACAAGAGAAATATAAACAGCGGTCTTTTTTACCCCCATAATGCGAGAAAGCACAACCATGCTCGGCAGGCTCACAGACGGGCCAGCAAGAAGGAGGGCAAGAGCAGGCCCGCCGCCTATCAAGCCAGAGCCATAGCCAAATAAATCATTTACAATAGGGATTTCAAGAAGTGTTGGCATATAAAGTAAAGCTCCTATTATTGATGCGATAAAGCAACTTGATAGGCTATTTCCTCCTATATAATTTTTTACAAGAACACCAACTGCTTTATCTGGCTCCTCTCCATTATACTGGGAAGCTATTCCTCCTATTATTCCAACTATAAATACGCCAGCAATTAAAACAGGAAAAATTTTTTTGGCAAGCCACCATGTTTCGTATCCCCAGTTTTTAACTTCTTCTCTTTCATAGTAAAAAATAAGGGCATAGGAAATTAAAATTGTAAGAAGATATATTATAGGAAATTTTATATTCCAGCTAATTGGTGATGTTGCTACAATCAAAATTAAAATAAGGGACACAAAAACAAAGATTTTATCCAACCTTTTCTTTTCTTCCTTCTTATATTCAATTTGATTATTCAAATTTTCTTCGTCATGCTTTCTGAAAATCAGCGCCATAAAAAGCCCGATTAATATTGCCATTAAAACTGCAAAGACAGCTCTTGCAATACCTATCTTAAATCCTAAAACGCGGGCGGTCAAAAATATTGCAAGCACATTTATGGCAGGGCCTGAGTAAAGAAAAGTGGTTGCTGGGCCTATTCCACCGCCCCGCTTGTATATTCCTGAAAAAATTGGCAGGATTGTGCAGCTGCAAACAGCGAGTATTCCTCCAGAGACAGAAGCGATAGAATATGATATATACTTTTTTGTTTTAACGCCAAAATATCTTAAAACGTTTTCTTTTGATATGAACGCAGAAATTGCTCCAGCAATGAAAAAAGCGGGAATAAGGCAGGTTAATACATGCTCTGAAAGATAGCTTGCAACCGCATTTATCCCAGCTTTCAATATTTCATATATCATAATATTTCAATTTTTTTTGAAATAGAATAGAAAGGAAATATATAAATTTTATCATTTTTTGATTTGTTTTTTTTTTGGATTTCCCCAAAAAATATATACTTTTTATTTTATCCTTTTGTGCACTGGGCAGATGTTGTTGCTGAAAAACTTTATGAGCAAAAAAGAAAGCATGTATTAGCCACTGCTATAACTCCTTCTGGTCCAATCCATGTTGGAAATTTAAGGGAAGTGATGACTACTGAAGCGGTTTATAGGGCGTTAAGGGAAAGGGGAGGAAATGGAGAGCTTATATATATAGGAGATACATTTGACCCTTTAAGAAAGGTTTATCCTTTTTTGTCTTCAAGTTATGAGAAATATGTAGGAATGCCCCTAGCGGATATACCATGCCCTTGTGGTGAGCATGAAAGCTATGCGCATCATTTTCTTGAACCATTTCTTGAGAGCATAGAAAAATTGGGTATAAAGCCAAAAATATACCATGCACATGAGCTTTACAAAAAAGGAATCTATAATGATGCAATAAAAACATCTCTGGAAAATGCGGAAAGAATAAGAGGTATTTTATCAAGCATTTCTGGAAGAGATCTGCCAACATCTTGGGCACCCATAAATATAAAATGCGAAAAATGTGGAAAACTAATGGGAGAGATGGAATCATATGATTATCCCATCTTAATTTATAAATGCAAATATTGTGGTAATGGAGGAAGTTTAGATATAAGAGAGGGAGGAACTGCAAAACTCCCATGGAGAATTGACTGGCCTGCAAGATGGAAAATTTTCGGTGTAACCTTCGAGGCATTTGGGAAAGACCATGCCGCAGCTGGAAGCTCATGGGATACTGGAAAGTTAATCTCGAAGGAAATTTTTGGTTATGAGCCGCCAATGCCCCTTGTTTATGAATTCATAAATTTAAAAGGAAGGGGGGCGATGCACGGCTCCACTGGCATTGCTATATCTGCGGAAGAGGTTTTGAGAGTTATGCCTCCAGAAGCTATTCGTTTTCTCTTCATGAAATACGAGCCATCCCGCCATATAGATTTTGATGCGACATATGGAATAATAAATCTTATGGATGAATATGATAAATATGAGAAAGCATATTTTGAAGGAGAGGGTGAACTTAAAGAATTTAGGAGAGTATATGAGCTATCTCAGCCTTTTGAAGTTGCAAAAAGAAAGCCAATTTCAATACCATATCTACATCTCGCAATTGTTGCACAGATAGGAAAAAATTTTGATGAAGTTGTTGAAATTCTGAAAAGGAAAAATGATTTGCAGGAATTTGATTTAGAAAGAATGAAAGAAAGATATGAAAAAATAAAATATTGGCTTGGTAGATATGCTCCAGAGGAGATAAAATTTGAATTGAGGGAGGATTTTCCAGATTTAGATCTAGGTAATGAGGACAAAAAATTTCTGGAAATTTTGATGAAAAATTTTGAAGAAATAGAATGGGATGCTGAAAAAATACATTCAACAATTCATGAAACAGCAAAAAATAATAATTTCCCTGCAAAAAGAGCATTCGAGCTAATATATTTAATAAGTCTTGCAAAAACAAAAGGACCAAGGGCGGGCTATTTTCTTCAATCTCTTGGAAAGGATTTCACAGTTAAAAGGATAAAAAATTACTTAAATAAAGCATAGGGTATCTCAAAACATTCCCCATTTATTAAGCGAAACACTCTTGCTTCTTTGTTTAATGGATCAATAACCAGCGATACATGAAATTTTTTGTTAAAATAATTTTTTTGTGTTTCCAAATCAACGCCTGACATGAATGATGAATAACCTGGATGGGAATGATACCATCCAACTATTATATAATCATACTCTATCTCATCAAGTTTGTCAAAAATTTTTTCAAATGCATTTCTTTTGAATTTTACATGAAATGAAGAAGAGTCAAGTTCTGCTGTTATTATGTTAAATGCAATAGTATATTCATTTTCCCAGTAAAAAACATCTCCTATTATGAATCCCATTGCTTCCTTGCCTTCTTTTGCCATTTCATATGAATGCAAAATCATTTTTTCAAATGCATCCTTTTTTATATAAAAATTTAGCTCATCCATGAACGGATAGTCAGCGAATCTGTCAAAATTACCAATTTCCATTTCCTCCAAATTTTTTTCTTTATACACCTCCCCAATTAATTTCCTTATATCATCTTTTGGATAATAAAATATTATTTGCTCGGGCGGCGGCACGAGCCTTCTTTCCTTTTTTTCCTCTCTTTCTATCTTAACCATCTTCATCTATTATTTTTGGTCTGCTTCTTATCTGCTGTGGAACAAATGGATTTTTATTGAAATATTCAGCAGCCCTTGTGCAAGTATCGCTTTCAAAAGGATTTTTGGGATTTGGGTAAGAAAGCAATGTTTCAATTCCTTTTATAAAGGCAAGAAGATTTGATTTTACAGACCAGTTATCAAGCAATTTTGTGCATAAATATCCTCCTTCCTCTGGAGGCATTATATTTGGATGAAATATCTCACTTTTCCATCTCACTATCGGTGTTTGATAAGGATAGTCAGAGGTTATTATTATTTTTAATTTGTGGGTATATTTTGTTAAAACCTTTCCATCACTGAAAACTGGTCCAGGTGTATTTACAAGGGTAATATTTATTTCTATAGGAATTTTATTTAAATTTTCATCGCTTGCAATAAAATGATGCGCTGTTTTTTTCCTGCATTCAGTGAGCTCATTTTTTATTCTTTTTATCAATATTTCTTTTGGGAGAGGCATTTTCCCCCAACTGGATCGGGTATAAGCTCAATTACATCTCCTTCCTGTAAAAGTGCTTCTTCAACAGTAAGCTCCGCTTGCAGTATTTTTTTACCTATTCTTAAAACATATGCTCCAGGATTTTTCTTCCAGTAGTTTGCTGCCTCTTCAATAATTTCTTCTATTGTATTTTCTTTATTTACATCCATTTTTAGCTTATTTCCTGTTTCAACATCCTTAACAACTATTTTCATTCTCCCCGGAATTAATTTTTTAAAAATTTATAAATTTTTTGCCCGTCTTGGGCCTGCAGAATAAAAGAAAAAGATAAAAGTTTAATTGAGTTTGGAAAAGAAAAGTAAAATGGAATTAAATAGAAAAATAGTAGTTTTGCCATAACCGAGGAAATGCAAAATCATTTTTTTCCGAGGATTTAACAAAGAAATATTTTTTTCAAGATTAAAAAATATCTGAAAAGCATAAGAGCAATTATTCCTATGAAAATGACTAATTTATACAATAAAGTAATTTAAAATAACTTTAGGAATTGTACAAAATGATTAAAGGTAAAAATATTAGAATTATCTTTATTTATCCTAAATGCCCGAAATCGCCGAAAAATTTATATAGAACTTTTCCTATTTACAATAGGAAAAAAACTATAAAATATAGGCAAAGAGAGGAGTGAGGTGACACTTTTTTACTCTCCCCCCTTGCCTCCGCCTCGCTCCTCTCGCCTTAATTTTTTCTTTGTATATATATTCTGCTAAATTTTTAAAAGAAAAAGTTTAAAGCTTGCAATAAATTCCTTTTTGATGATTAAAAAAATGAGGCAGGGAAGAATGCATTTTACTCTCATTGATCCAGATAAGCAAAGCCCACAGAAAGCGGGTGAAATGGCAAAAATTTGCTCGAGATATGGAAGCGATGCGATAATGGTCGGCGGCTCAACCGCAAAAAGAGAGGATATAAAAGAATGTGTTGAGAAAATAAAAAATAATTGCAATTTGCCAGTAATAATATTTCCGAATTCTGCAGATAGCATAGTTGAAAATGCGGATTATATTTTTTTCATGGAATTTATGAATTCATTGCTTTATGAACATTTTAGGGGGGAACAACTTAGAGGAGGAATAATTGTAAAGAAAATTGGTTTAAAGCCAATTCCGATGGGTTATATGGTTATAAGCACAAGCAGCAAACCAACAACAGTTGAAACAAAAACAATGCTTGATAGAGTAGGCGAGAATGACCATGAAAAGGCAATAAGATACGCAGCTTATGCTGAATGCATGGGAATGGACTGCGTATATCTTGACGCTGGCTCAAATGCAGAAAAGCCGGTGCCGGATGAAATGATAAAGGAAATAAGAAAATTTGTAAAAATTCCTTTAATAGTCGGAGGGGGCATAAAAACTCCGGAGCAGGCAAGAAAAAAAATAGAAGCGGGAGCAAATGTAATTGTAACTGGCACACTTGCTGAAGAAAAAATTGAAAAAATTAAAGAAATAATAGAAGCAATAAAATCAACATCTCCCCCTTGATTCTCCTTTTTTTATTCCTGTTGCTATTAAATGAGCAACCCTTATTGGCTCTGGAATCGCTCCTCTTATAATAGATAATTTTATTGCATCTATTGCAGAATTTCTTTCAATTCCAAAATATTTTATATAAACTGGATACTTTAACTTAATTTCCTCTGTTTCTCCTTTATTTATCAATTCAATTCTTTCTTTCCAATCATCAAAATGCTTCTTCAGCGCTTCTTCTATTTTCTTAGGATTTGGCTTTTTTCTTGCAATTGTAATAACAGGGATATGGGTAGCGAGAAATATTTTTTCGCAATCAACTATATTGAATCCGCCGAGAGCAATTCCATTTATCATGATTATCTTTATCTGCCCCCTGTGCCTGCTTCCCTCGATCATGCCCGTTATTTTATCTGTTGCATCTTTTCCATCAACCTCTATTGTTGTTTTTAAAATACTCTCTAGATATTTTCCCCCACGCATAACTGCGCCAACGATGTCAGTATGCTTTTCTTTAAATGAAAATGGCATGTCATCTATTCCAACTATTCTTATCTCCTTTTTCATTTTAATGGAAGATGCCCTGTTATTTTATCTATCTTATCCTCATCATCCGGGCCGATTGCTAAAGCAGTGAGCGTTCCTTCTTCAAGCTCAGTTAAGCCAGCATCCCTTATAAGTGAGTTGAAAATTTTTTCCCTGCTTGCTTTTTTCTGCAATTCAAGAATTTCCTCCTCACTTGCTTCAAGAACAACCTTTTTCTGCCCCTCTTCAATCCATTTTTTTACCTTTGTCTTATCTTTTTTCCATGCTCTGATCGTGCAATCAACCGCTGCATGAGCCACCTGAGCAGCCATCTTCCCAGGAGACATTTCTACTTTATTCACCACTATAACCATTTTGAGCATTTTTCCATTCCTCCGCAAGCTTTTTTGCATTTCCCCACTCGATTACTCCCTTTACAATAATATTTTCATCTTTTTTTTCAATGTGGCGAAAGGGTATTGCATAGAATTCATTTTCCTTCCTTATTATAAGTAAATCCTTATATATGGAGATGCTCTCTCCTATCCTGTTCCCCTCCGAATCAATCACAAATCTTGCAATATAATTCAGTTTCTTTGGCATTAATATTAAATATGCAATGGATTTAAATACAATGCGTTTCGATGTTGCAATATTAGGAGCTGGAGCAACAGGTAATGCAACCGCATGGCTTCTTTCAAAAAAGGGTTATAAAGTAGTGGTATATGAAAAAAATAAGGAAATAGGGAAAAAAGTTTGCGGCGGACTTGTAAGCCATAGGGTAACAAAATTCTGCAAAGAAGCGGTTATTAATGAAATAAAAGGGGCGGAAATTTTTCTTCCAAGTGGAAAGGAAATTTTTATTGGAGGGGATAAAACATATGCATATGTGATAGACAGAGAGGCATTTGATGTTTGCCTTGCGGAAAAAGCAATGAGCGAGGGAGCTAAATATTTTTTGAATTATAAAAAAATTGATGAGAAATATGAATATTTAATAGGGGCTGATGGTTCAAGAAGCAATATTGCAAAAAAATTCAGGGGGAAAATAAATTATATAAATGCGGTCCAGGGATTAGCAAAAGGAAATGAAGAATATGTAAAGGTATATTTTGGAAAATTTGCCCCTGGCTTCTTTGGGTGGGTGATACCGGCTGGAAATGAGTTAAGAATAGGCATGGGAACAACTGAAAGGGGTTTAAAGGAAAAATTCAATGAATTCAAATCAATAGTCGGTTATGAAGTTAAAAACGAAAGATATGCTCTAATCCCATATGGAATAAAAAAGCTCGCAAAGGAGAAATGCGCAATAGTTGGCGATGCAGCGGGGCAGGTGAAAGCCACAAGCGGGGGCGGCTTGTATGCTGGATTGCTTGCGAGCGAGATACTTGCGAAAAATTTTGATGATTTTTTTGCCTATGAAAGGGAGTTTATGCAGGCATATGGGAAAGAACTTAGAGGATGCATGTTGCTGAGGAAAATTTTTTTGAAATGGCATAGGTATGAAGCTCTTGAAAAAGTTGAGGTAGGCGATGCAGACATGGATTATCACTGGGGATTTGCGAGAAATTTTTTAATAAAACATCCTTTTAAGGCATTTAGGATGGCGTTAAGATGCTTGCTTTAGTTGTTAAGAAAAGTGAGGCTGAAAAAGTCAAGAATATGCTCTATGAAAAAGGGTTGATTGATGAAAGGAGGAAATTTAAAAGGAGGGATGGAGAAGTAGAAATTCCTATAAAAAGGGATATAAATCTACCATATAAAATTATTCAGCAGAAGGAGCCAGTATTCAGATATATTACTCCTTTTGATGAGATTAAGCGCAGGATTGGAAGAGATGATATTCCAAAAAAATGGGAAAAGATAGGAGATATACTCATTTTGAAGGGAATTGATGGAAACAAAGAAATTGCGGGAGTTTATGCTCAGGTGCTTAAATGTAAATCAGTTCTTGAAGATATTGGTGGAATAAAGGGAGTGGAAAGAACACCATGCTTTAAACTTGTTTATGGAAATAGCACCGAAACAATACATGTTGAAAATGGAATAAAGTATAAGTTAGATGCTAAAAAAATAATGTTTTCCTCTGGAAATATTGATGAAAGAATAAGAATGGCAAAAGTAGCAAGGAAAGATGAAATAGTTGTTGATATGTTCGCTGGAATTGGCTATTTTACCCTTCCAGTTGCAGTATATAGTAAAGCAAAAGTTTTTTCATGTGAAATAAATCCAGTTGCATATCACTATTTAAAGGAGAATATAATTTTAAACGAGGTTGTTTCCTTGGTTAGTCCACTGCTCGGTGATTGCAGGGAAGTTGCTCCTCTTGGCGTTGCGAATCGGGTGATAATGGGCTATCTTAACTCCTTAGATTTTTTTGAGCACGCAATAAAAATTTTAAATAATGAAGGTGTCGTTCATTTTCATCAGAAATGCAAAAAAGAGGATTTTCCTGATAAAATTTTTGAGAGAATAAAGAAAATTTCAAGGAAAAATGATAAGAAAGTGGAAATTTTATTGCACAGAAAAATTAAATCATATGCACCAAGAATAATACATGGAGTTATTGACATAGAAGTTTTTTAATTGTTTCCTTCAATTTAGGAACTGTGTCATATTTATCTATTTCATCAGGAAAAATCCATCTGCATTCAACATGTTCCCAGTCAATTTTTATTTCATCTTTATCTGTTTCAAATAAAAATGGATAAACCTGCCAGAAAATTTTTTCATTCTCATCATAAAATTTTATTTCTTCTCCTTTCTTCAAAAGTCTTATTTCGTTTGGCTTTATTCCTGTTTCTTCTTCAATTTCCTTTATTGCTCTATGCAATGGATCATCATCCTCGAGATAGCCAGAGATGCATGCCCACTTGCCTCTATATGTTCTAACTCTGGTTCCTCTTTTAAGCAGTAATATTTTTCCCCTATTCATCAAAACACTTGTTACTACTTTCATATTTTAACATATATTTTATTTCCCGATGCAATCGCTTCCACTATCCTTCTTCCTTCAATGCTATGCCTTTTAAATTTTATTTCTCCATTATTGCTAACTTTTGCATCAATTGCATTTCCATCAATAAAAATTTTTACTTCCCTGCCCGCATATGCTTTACCAATTTTAATTATAATTTCTTTTTTCCTTTTAACTATATCAGGAATTATTTCCTGCTCAATCAGTGGATGAACCCTTATCTTTATTCCTGCCTCTCTCTCAATTTCGGATATTGTTTTTCCGCCTTTCCCAATGATATGAGGAATTTCTTCTTCGCCAACATAAACATTTGCAATTTTTCCATTTATTTCTACTTTAAATTTGCTATCTATGTATTTTGCTATAACCTTTTCGACATTCTTTCCAAAAATTTCCGTGCTCTTTTCTTTTACAGGCATAACAGTCACCTGCTCTCCATAAGTATATATTTCATAAATTACCTTCTTTGTATAAAAATCACGAACAACAATGACTGGACGAGCCAAATCAGCTTCTTCCATTCCATGAGGAATTTTTACAGTAAAATCAAGCTCAAGGACTTCCTTTATTTTTCCATCAGAGATATGAATAACAGTATCAACAACCTGAGGGATTATTCCAAGTTCTACTCTTCCAATTAAACGCTGAATAGCATCAATTGCACGATTTGAGTGGGTTACTCCTATTAACCCGATTCCTGCAAGCCTCATATCCGCAAAAATTTTGAAGTCATTGCTTCTCCTTACCTCATCAAATACAACAAAATCAGGGCGAAGTAAAAGTAAAATGTCAGCAGTTAGCTCCATGCTTTTTTCGAGTGGTGCATATTGAGCAATTTCATCTCTAACCCATAAATCTCTTGGATTTTCCATTGTTTTTACAATCGCTCCCAAGCTATGAAGATGCTCAGCGATTGCCTGTGCAAAAGTTGATTTCCCCGAGCCAGGCGGGCCAGAAACAAGCACGCCGCGATTATAATCTGTTAATCTTTGTTTTAGCTCTTCTTCGAGGCTATAGTCATCTATGCTCAACTTTACTATTGGCTTTGTTGCGGTTATTTCAAATTTATCAACAAATGGTTGCCTCAGTATTGCAATTCTCATATTTTTTATTTGAACTATTGTTGCGTGCTTTCTTTCTATTTCAATGAAGCTATCTGAATTCCTTTTTGCAAATTCAATTATTTCATGAGCTACATCTGCAAGCTCTCTTTCGCTTAGAATCTCCCCCAACTCAACTATCCTAAAGTTTCCCGGCCTTCCCTTTTTTGCGATTGGTTTGCAATCCTGGCGTAAATGCACACTCATTGTTTCATCATCAAAATATTTAAGGATTTTAAGCTCCTTTTCTTCATGTAGAGATGGTAAATAATAAACATTTATTCCCTTTGCTTCTGCAACCTTAGCCTGTATTTTATCTGAAGTAAATAAAGTAGCATGTAGTTCCTCAGCAATCTCCCTTATAATCTCATCTGCATCTCCTTCCTTACCACCATGAAAGTGCAAATATATTTTTCCTTCCTTGTTTAATTTTTGCAATTCAACAATTTCATTTAACCCGCTTATTCCTATTTCAAGTCCATCATTTGCCTGTATTTCAAGCTCTTTTAAAACCGCATTCGGAATTATTACATCTACTTTTTCAATTTTACCGCTTTTAATCCACTCGCTAAGCCTTCCATCTATTATTATACTCGTATCTGGAACTACTTTCATCAAGAATAAAAGCAAATATGCTTATAAACTTGTTTAGTGTGTATCAAATTTATTTTTTGAATATCCTATAGGGTAGCATCATTTTCTCCTTTTATATGGTTTTAATTCTGAAATAAATAAAAAGAATAAACAATAACATATTGGGAATTGATTTATTTGAAGCAAAATTTTTTCCTCATATAATAATGAAAACTTATTTTTGTCTTTGGCTTTCAATTTATTTAAGAATAGAGCCTTACCAAAAAACTTTAATAAATGATTTTAATTTAATCATATGAAAAAATTAATGATTTTAATAGGGGCTATAATGATTTTACCTATTGCAATAGCTCAACCTACAATAAATTCCGTAAGTGATGCTCCTGATCCTGTTGAAGTTCCTGGATATAATAATATTACTGCAGATATAACAGGAGCAACTAATGCTTATGTTGAAATATATTATCCAAATTCAACATTGAAAGGAAATTATTCAATGACAAATATCCCCACAACAACATGGTATTACAATTCAACATATGCCTATCCTTCTCCTCTAGGAACATATACATATGTAGTTAAAGCATATGATGGAGCTGATTGGGCAGAATCATCATCCTATACTTTTACATTGCAGGACACAACATCTCCATCCTCAAGCATCTCAGCAATAACTCCTTACTGGAGAAATTCATCAGCCACAATAAATGCATCTGCAACAGATAATTATGCTGTTTCAAATGTATCATTATGGTATCGCTATTCATCAGATAATTCTTCATGGGGGACATGGACTTTCTTTGGAAAAGATGAAATCACTCCATGGCAGTGGAACTTTAATTTTCCAGATGGGGAGGGCTATTATGAATTTTATTCCATAGCAAATGATACATCCGCAAATACAGAAAGCAAAACAACAGCGGATGCAATAGCTGGATATGATGCTTCGCCTCCTTCTTCAAGTGTTGATTCAATGGCATACTGGTATAACACGCTTCCTGTTGTAATAACTGCTACCGCAAATGATGTCTTATCTGGAGTTAAAGAAGTTACCCTCTACTACAGATACAGTGCAAACAATGCAACATGGCAACCATGGAACATTTTTTCTACAGATACATCTTCTCCATGGCAATGGAATTTTAATGCTCCAAATGGAGATGGATATTATCAGTTTTACACAATTGCAAGAGATAATGCAAATAATATAGAAAGCGCCCCCCCAGCAGCTGATGAAGATTCTGCAATAGATACGCACGCTCCAACCACAATAATTAACCCTTCAGGAGGATATGTTTCACCTTCTTCTTCAATAACTCTGAATGCAACAGATACGCCCGCAGGGGTAAATGCAACCTATTACCGCATATGGAACGGGAGCTGGTCGCCAGCGCCAGGTACGGGCTATGGAAAAAGCAATAACTTCTCAATTTACTCTGGAGCTTTCTCTCTTAATACAGCTGGAACAAATTATGTCGAATTTTATAGCGATGATAAATTAGGAAATGAAGAAACAACACATAATGTTACCTTTACAGTTGATAATCTGCCACCAGCAATATCCGGTATTTCGGTAAATCCGCCAACCCAGGTTAGCGGAGGATATGTAAATATTTCATGCGATGTAAGTGATGCGGGGGCGGGTGTGGATAAAGTTTATCTGGTTATACTTTATCCATGTGGTTCCGGGGAATGCAATTTCTCAATGAATTATATAAGCTGTCACACATATTATTTAAATCAGACATATACAACAATTGGGACATATAGCTTTAAGATAGTAGCTCATGATAACGCATGCAACTGGGCAAGCAGTAGCATATACAATTTTACAATAACTGGCCCAAATAGCCCGCCGCTCACATCTTGCATTCTTGACCCTGCTTCTCCAAGCGGAGAAAATGGATGGTATTTGGACAATGTAAATGTGACATTGAATGCAACTGATCCAGATGGAGATACAATTGTTTATACAAAATATAGAATAGATGGAGGAAGCTGGATAAACTATAATGGAACATTTACTATAAGCGATGAAGGAGAGCATCTTTTAGAATTTTATAGTGCGGATAATAAAGGGAATATAGAGAATATAAAAAGTGTATCTATAAAGATAGATAAATCTGAGCCATTTGTAACTCTTGAAAGACCAATTCCAGGATATCTATATCTATTTGATAGAGCAATATGGCCTCTTGCAACAGGTAATACGGTTATAATAGGAAGAATAGTTGTAAGAGCAATTGCTATAGACCAGCATTCATCTATTGCAAATGTATCATTTTATGTAAATGGATATCTACAAAATATAGACACTGCTTATCCGTATGAGTGGATATGGCGTGGCTGGATAGGATATGCATATATACATGTTGTTGCATACAACAAAGCTGGTTTGTATGAAGAAACTGATCCACTGCTTGTTTACATGATAAGCTTATAAATGGACATCTCAGTAATAGTTGTTGAGCCAAAATATGCTGGCAATTTAGGCGCAATAGCAAGAATAATGAAAAATTTTGGATTTAATAAATTATATGTTGTCTCTCCTTCCTTTGATATAAATAATGACGATTGCAGAAAGTATGCAATGCACGCCCAGGAAATAATCGATAATGCTGAAATTTTTGAAAATTTTGAAGATGCCGTAAAGGATATTGATTATGTAGTTGGAACAACATCAAAGGATAGCAAAAATGAAAAACATCATTTGAGGAAGGCAATTGATGTAAGAAAATTTGCAAGAGAAATTTATAAGATAGAAGGAAATATTGG
>Ga0272448_1005601_pt1 | contig 13828 bp, 12 predicted proteins | sample YNPCB0191_FD_202220 | JGI IMG/M metagenome (GOLD analysis project Ga0272448, IMG submission 202220) | Hot spring sediment microbial communities from Yellowstone National Park, WY, United States - YNP-CB-019-1 | ecosystem: Environmental > Aquatic > Thermal springs > Hot (42-90C) > Sediment...
TTTTCAGGAAAAGACCCAAAAGACGCTTTGGAATAGGATAGGTAGTTCCAAGCTTCAAGACCTTAACTTTCGACTCGAGACCAAGCATCCGCAGGGCTTCAAGCACGTACAGATATGCAACTGAAGCGGTCACTATACCAGTTTCAGTGTCTGCCTCTATTAACGTATTGAACTCGGATTTTTCAAATGATTCGGCGATTCGATGCACCCGTTCAAGCATTTTAAGCTTCTTCTCACGCGCAACAGCGCCTAGCGTAATGTACTGTTCGTTAAGGCTACTCCAGCTGACACGTTCGTATGGTGTGCGTTTAATGTCTTCGAGTTGTACTATGCCGCTTTGGTGGTTTACACGTGTGACTGTCCGAAGAATCACAGGGATCCTGTAAGCTTCAGAAATCTCGAAGGCTTTCTTGACCATGTCCTTGGCTTCCTGCGGCGAGGATGGTTCAAGCATTGGAATGTAGGCGGCCGGCGCGTAGAATCGACCATCTTGTTCAGTCTGTGATGAATGTGCATGTGGGTCGTCAGCAACAACTATTACTAAGCCACCGCGTACACCTGTGTAGCCTAGTACCAAAAGTGTGTCTGAGGCTACGTTAAGCCCAACACTTTTCATCGCTGTTAAGCTGCGTAGTCCAGCAAACGCGGCGCCTGCGCATACTTCCAAAGCAACCTTCTCGTTTGCTGAGATCTCCATGTGATAGTCAAAATAGTCTGCGGCGTCAGAGAATGTGTCAAGTACCTCGGATGTGGGTGCGCCGGGATAGAAAGCGGCCACTTTAACGTCGGCTTCTATGGCGCCTCGGACTATTGCCTCGTTGCACAGCATAAAAACAGAACGCTTTTCGTTTGAAACAACATCGGCTAGTACCATAAGACTACGTTAATGCAATGGTGTTATAAGGTTTAAGCAAAAAAGCTGGGTTATTGATTACTGTTTTCCATGTTTCAGAGACAACATTACACATATGACTGCCTCGTCTGAGAGGCGTGCAAAACTTTAATAGTTCATTAAGCAGATGAAGTTGTGGAGTCAAGACTTATGGAAGAAAAAACGATAAGGTCAGTTTCGCCTGTGCCTTTGGCCCTTATGAGCGGCGCAGTTTCAGGCGTTATCGCCTTCGTGATGGCTGTACTAATGAGCCTGTTCTGGTTGCCGTACGCTGCAATCACCTTGCGAAACCTTCCTGGAACTGGCTGGTTGTTCATCTTCGGCTCTTTCATGATTATCATAATGCCTATAGTAGCCTTTGTCTTAGGCTTCATAGAAGGCTTGATAGTTGCGGTTGTATACAATTTTCTGGCGCCGCGGATAGGCGGGATAAAAGTTCGTGTTGAAGCGGCAAATCCGCCTCAGTCTTAAGTAACGGCAACACAGCTTTTTTCTTGTTTTTTGAAGCGCGCGCAAAAATACTTGCAGTTGCTGTTTTCTGCCGTAGACACATTACTTGGAATTTTCGGCTATGATGCTAACAGGATACAAGACCTACTGCTACGCCGAGAAAAATACTTAGCGTTCAGTTGAATAATAAACCTTCAGCACCTTTCCAAAACACATCAGCATTCTTTCATCAAACACTTCAGCCTCATTGAATCTTGAAGTTTCGTTTTCAAGTGTATCATAAACCAATTAGCCAGAAGCTTTAAGCAAAAATGGAAGAAAAGAAAAAATGCTAAAACAGTAAACTGTATGCGCGAATGTAGGCGTGTCAGAAGTGAAAGGCAGCAAACAAGGACTAATTCATTATTCATGGAACCGGCGACTGTTTCCAAAGCACGTAGTAAAAACGGGAGCCTTGGGAACAGGAAAGGTTTACAGTGAGTTTGTGCGAGAAGCGCCGCCGGTAGGACTCGGACCTACGACCGACTGGTTAACAGCCAGCCGCTCTACCTAGCTGAGCTACGGCGGCACATGAGGATTTATGCTTTTTCAGTCTAATCAAGACTATTTAAGCTTAGCCTATGTAGACAGCTGTCTCGACTCCGTCTTTCTTGCTTTTTGTTTAACTATGTCCGTGAAAGCTTTGTAGAATGGTCTTAAGAGTGTAAGATACCATTTATCCTTGAATGCCCAGTTAATTAAGTCGTTGAGCCAGTAAAAGTCGTGTTCTGCACATTGGAAAAGCAGTTCTTTATGCCGCTGAAGTAAAGCTTTACGTTTGAACCAGTCTTCGTTGCGAAGCAGACCGAGCGGCACGAAAAAAAGAGGCACGATCAAGCTTCTAACATGTTTCAGGTCATCGACTAGGTCCATCGTTGCAACGAGGTCTTCTTCCCGTTCCTCAGGCAAACCCACTATGAGCGTACACGCTGGAACTAGGAAGTTGTCATGCATAAGACCCATGCCTTCGCGGACAACGCTCGGCCAGTCTTTCGCCTTAAACGGATGCGCTTTTGCAGGCATGATCTTTTCAGCAAGCCGTATGGACCCTGTTTCAATACCGACTTCGGCGCCCCACCAAGGCTGAAACTGTCTGATCAACTCTGAAACCTTGGTGAGCACAGACGGGCTTGAAGCTACAGCCGCAAGCGAGCAGTGGCTCCAGCTGAACCCCTCTACATCCTTGACAACATGTTCGTGTAGTTTGACCAGTTTGTCTTCACGGGGCCTCGTGTTAACGGAACCATAAAGCATTACGTCTTCTGCGTGGAAGCAGCAAGCGCGCACGCCAGCCGCCTGGTTAACGTGTACTTCTCGGAGAACCTTGTCTTCGGGATACCATCGCAACGGCCGCAGCGTTACGTCACAGAACTCACAATGCCTGCAACATCCGCGCCCGATTTCAACAAGCCCATTCACCGAGGCATGCACAATGTCAGGTATCTCCTCGAGCCCAGGTGTCTCATCGGGGTTAACGTCAATCCGTTGGGACAGCGGCTTACCCAGCAACGCGGCGTTTACAACTTTACCTATCACCTTTTCAGCTTCGCCTACAACAACGCAGTCCACATCATTTTTTTCAAGGTAGCCAGGGCGGAGAAAGAGTTGCCACGCGCCTGGCCCGCCCACAATTGTTTTTACGCCGCGCTTTTGGACCTGCTTAACTGCTTGGCTATTCAGGAGCCGCTCAAAGTACTGTGCAGAATAAGGCGGCTTTCCAAGGATTGAAGCAAGCGTTGTAGATGCAGGACCAAAACCGAAAGGGTCCATAGTGTATATGCAAAGCACCTTCGCGAAACGCAGAAAACGCGTAAGGTTTCTCGGGCTCACAGTTGCAACGTTAAAGCCTTCTTTCAGCAGCTGAGCCTCGATTTTCCTAAGCCCATAGGGCGCTTCAACGGGTAAGCCATCAACTGTTCGCATAGGCGGGAAAAAAAGCGAACGATACAGCCAGCCAGGCACAAAATTCGGCGGCGCACACGTGCCGAAACCAAGAAACTCGTTACCATGGTATGCGCTCATCAATGTTTCATCGCTTGTAAGCAACACCTCAAAGTTTTGTATCATGCTATCTCCTCAAGGTTTTCTGAAGAGCGCGTCTTGGACCCAAGCTTTGGTCACCCTAAGAACGCAACCGCACCACATTGCTATAGCCCATGAGCTCACACTTTTCCATCCAGCCATTTCTTCACCGCCTTTGCACGTTTCATGGAAGCTTTTGCAGGGTGCTCCAAGCATCTGCTAAACCCGATTAGGCTCGGCGCCAGTAAAGGGTTATAAAGACCCAGCCGTCAGGACTTCGTGTCGTCAACCACACACGGGCGCGTTAAGGGTAACCTCTCGCCGCTTCGAAAGAAGACAGCGAAGCAAAACATATAAAACTAGCGTTGACGCTTATCTCACAGGTAAGCGATGCCTGATTTCCTGTTCAATGGGTATTTTCACCGGAATGTTTTATGTCTGTAAAAGTAAGCGCGGTCAAAAATGCATGTAAATGTTGCAACTTCAACATAACGAACTTTGAGCCACACAAAACTGAAGCGACGTGGAAACTCGAGCGGAGGGTCACCGCAGACCTTGAATGCATTATGACAAGGTCGGTTAAGGTGTTAGTCAATCCTTAAGGTTAGGACTTTTGCATATGACTAGACCACGCTTTGTTTATGGCATTAGCGTTCAACAGTTAAGTAGCAGTTCTGCCTCCTTTGAGAAAAGTATATGAAGGATGAATACCGTTATTCTGGGAAACGCCGGGAGTTAAACTAATTTGGAGAAGCTCTTGGAGTTTAGGTGGCACGGTCGAGGAGGACAGGGCGCTTGGACCGCAAGCGAGTTGCTTGCGAGAACCGCAATTTATGAAGGAAAATACATTCAGTCTTTTCCAGAGTTTGGCCCTGAGCGCATGGGTGCGCCTGTTACGGCGTTTACACGCATAAGCACCGATCCTATCAGAATACACTGTGCAGTTTATGAGCCTAATGTCGTTGTCGTACTCGACCCGACGTTGCTCAAAACCGTTCCAGTAACTGCAGGACTTGGAAAGGACGGTACCATCATTGTTAACACATATGACACACCGGAAAAGTTGAAAGAAAGCTTGGAAGTTGAGAAGGTAAGCGTGTGGACAGTGCCCGCGACGGACATCGCAATAAGCATCCTCGGGATGCCCATCACTAACACAGCAATGCTTGGTGCAGTGGCACGCGCAACCGGCGTGGTGTCCATGCCGAGCATCGAAAAAACGGTCAGGGAAAGGTTTAGGGCAGATTTAGCTGAAAAGAATTTTTCCGTCATCAAGAAAGCTTACGAGGAGGTCAAAAAGGATGAGTCATGAAAAAAGCTGGAGGGAAATTGCACCTGCAGGCGTGTGCTTCAAGTCAAGCCTTACCTTTTTGACTGGGGACTGGAAGACTTACATGCCTATACGTGACAGAGAAAAATGCACCCTTTGTCTACTCTGCGTCCTCTACTGCCCCGACGCGGCGATAAACTGGCACCCCGACAAGCAGAATATCGAGTTTGACTATAACTACTGCAAAGGCTGCGGAATCTGCGCAAATGAGTGCCCAACGAAGGCTATAACGATGAAATTGCCTGAGGAGTGAGTTAAACATGAAAAAAGTGAACTCGCACGTCTTGGCGCTAAACGGTGATGAAGCTGTCGCGTATGCAGTTAAACAGTCGGATGTCGACGTGGTTGCTGCTTACCCGATTACGCCACAAACAATTATCGTTGAAAGATTTAGCGAATACGTCGCCAACGGCGAAGTGCAGACTGAATTTGTATGCACCGAATCGGAGCACAGCGCATTGGCTGCATGCCTCGCGGCTTCATTGACTGGCGCTCGAGCTTTTACGGCAAGCGCTTCGGCAGGTCTAGCGTTGATGCATGAAATGTTGTTTGTGACATCAGGCTGCCGTGCTCCAGTTGTAATGGCAATTGCTAACAGAGCCTTGTCCGCACCGTTAAACATTCACGGCGACCAGTCAGATACCATGGCTCAGAGAGACAGCGGCTGGATACAGCTTTATGCCGAAAACGTGCAGGAAACCTATGACACCGTGATCCAAGCTTTCCGAATAGCCGAGGACACGGATGTGCTTTTGCCAACTATTGTTGGGCTGGATGGTTTCACGTTGAGCCACACGCTTGAAAATGTACGCGTGCTTCCGGACGAGGCTGTGCGCGCTTTTGTTGGCACGCGAAAGTTCATCGAGGTGTTGACGCATGAAGACAAAACTGCACCGTTCAGGCTTGACCCAGACTACCCTATGACGATGGGCCCGATTGCGTTGCCCAACTACTACTTTGAGTTTAAACGTCAACAAGAAGAAGCAATGAGTCAGGCGCTTACCACCATCCGAAGGATCAACGCTGAGTATTCACAGTTGACTGGCCGCAGTTATGGAGACGGCCTTGTGGAAGCTTACAGGCTCGAAGACGCTGAAGTCGCCGTGGTCTGCCTAGGTTCAACCGCAGGCACGGTCAAAGCGGTTATCGACGCACTTCGACTTGAAGATGTAAAAGCGGGGCTACTCAGGATAAGAGCGTTCAGACCTTTTCCAGTCGAACAAGTTCGAAAGCTGCTTCAAAACATGAAAGCTGTAGCTGTCATGGACAAAAGTCTGAGTTTTGGGGGAAACGGCGGAGCGGTTTATCATGAAACACGTCATGCACTTTACGACGCGGATGCGCATCCACGTATTGTGAACTACATTTACGGACTAGGCGGAAGAGACGTCAGCCCTGGTGAAATCCGCCAAGTCTACAACGACCTTCAAAATGTTGCGCGGGGACAACTTGCAGAAAAATCTGTACGCTATTTGGGCTTAAGAGAATAATTCGGAGGATAGGATTGTGACGGGTCAAGAATGGAAATTCACGTCGAAAGAAATCGCTGAAAAACCTGAACTCTTTTTGTCAGGCCACAGAGCATGCGCAGGCTGCGGTCCAGCCACGGTGCTACGTCTCATAATGAAAGCTACGAGAGGCCCAACAATTGTAACTGAAGCCACGGGCTGCATGGAAGTGGCTTCTTCAATTTACCCCTACACCTCCTGGGGTACACCTTGGCTTCACACTGCTTTTGAGACGGTCGCTGCAAACGCGTCTGGGATCGAAGCAGCGTTGAAAGCACTGAAAAAGAAGGGGCGACTTAAACATGCACATGTGGACGTAATAGCGATCGCAGGCGACGGCGGAACCTATGATATAGGCTTTCAAGCGCTTTCAGGTGCAGTTGAACGGGGGCATGACTTTCTCTTTGTGCTGTACGACAATGAAGCGTACATGAACACGGGCATTCAAAGAAGCGGCGGCACGCCGTTAGGTGCGGCAACGACGACTTCACCAGCAGGCACAGTCGTCCCTGGCAAGTTGGAACACAAGAAGCCTATCGCAGAAATCATGGTGGCGCATGAAATGCCGTATGTAGCCACGGCGTCACCGTACTACTGGCGAGATCTTATCGCGAAAGCTAGAAAAGGCTTAGAAGTTGAAGGCCCAGCGTTTCTTCACGTGTTTGCACCGTGCCCGAGGGGGTGGCGAACTGAGCCTGCCAAAACGATCGAGTACTCGCGTCTTGCAGTGGAAACCTGTGTGTTTCCGCTGTGGGAAGCTGTCGATGGAAAATACAGTCTTTCAATCCCGAGTAGGGTGTTCGCGCGGGCGCCGGAAAAGAAGAAGCCTGTCACAGAGTACCTCAAGGGTCAAGGCCGCTTTAGACACTTGTTTATGCCGCAGAACAAGGCTTTGCTTGAAACTATCCAGCGCTTGACGGACGAGAAATGGCTGAAACTGCTGAAAAAGTGCGGTGAAGCTACTGTAAGTGAACCAGCGTCAAGCAGTTCTTGAAAGCGCTTTCAGGTGTTTCTCAACCTCTTTTTCCGCGTTGTCAGCGCGGATGAATATCGGAACGTTCTCGATTCCTGTGGCAATGTAGCTTGACAGGAGCCATTCTCCAGGCGCGAACTCTAACGTTTTCTCCAGTATGCCCTTGTCGATCATGAAGGTGTCGCTTATTAGCATGCGGTCGTATGGTCTTGGCAACGTACCGACGAAGTACGTGTGCAGCTGTTGAAGTGCATTAGTGTTCAGGTTGGCAATGCGCTGCGTAGAAACGCACACGCCGAGACCATATTTTCTTCCCTGCCTCAGCAGGGTTTCAACCTGTCTGCTGCATTTTTTGTCGATTCCTGTGGCGTCGCCAAGTGCAGGGATGAATTCCTGTGCCTCATCGAAGACTAAGAGAATGTATGGTTTAATCTGGAACCGCTTTTTCCTCCTTGACAGCAAGTCCTGTGTAAGCGTTATGACCAAGTCTTTTATTGTAAATGGGTCTGAAATCGAAAGGCATAGAAGACGTGTGGTCTGGTCTTCGACGAGTTCCCGGACTTTTTCAGCGGTTAACCCGTTGGTTTTTGTTTGTTCTGTCTGGCGCTTTTTTCTTATCAAGTCTATGACTGTTGTCCGCGTTGTTGCCCAAGCATACAGTCCGCTTTTATCATGAACTTTGAACTGCTCCATTGCGCTTGTGGCGACTTCGTCAACGTATTCGACGAAGGCTTCGTCGACCTCTTGACTTTCGCTTAGTCCCTTTTCCTCCATGTAATCCAGAATGGCGTCATGTATCTGGTCGATGGCGTTCATGTAGTGAGGTTTCTCTATACTTTCCTTTCTTTGCATGTTAAGTTCTTCGAGAAACTGGCTGTATGTTGGGACGCGTTGTTTTGGTCGTGTGTAGTAGGCGACTTTGCCTTGTTCCATAACTCGGCGGAGGCTTTCTCGGATCCTGTAGTCTTTCTCGTACTCTCTGGGTTTCACGACAGAATTGAAAAACTGGTCAAGCGAATCGATGCGCTGTTCAAGCACTACTTTTGAAGGCACTGAAGAGTCGGCGAGGACGTCGAGCAGGAGAAAGACGTACTCGCAGCTTAGGTCAAAAAGTACGATTTTTGTGTCTTTTGTGTGTTTCAGTAAGCGTCGCAGCACGTTTGAAGTTAAGTTGCTTTTTCCACCTCCAGTAAAGGCGAAGATGCCGAAGTGGTAGCGCACAAGCTTCTCGAAGTCCACGTATATCGGAATCACTGTTTTGTCTGCTTGAAACATCTTTATGAGTCCTATGCGTGGGTCTTTTTCAGCGTCTTCAACGGTCTGGGACAGGCTGAGGTGAAGCTGATCGGTTATCCGTTTGTTGTACATACGGTTAATCATATCGCTGTTTAGCAGGTATACTTGACTGCCGACGATTGGATAGGAGAAGCCTTTAACAAACTCGAATTGGCAGTCGCTGTGAAGGATTAAGTCGTAATTTATGGGCACAGCGTCTATCTGGATCATCATCGTCGATTTGTCGTCTGTTTGCCAGTCTTCTTCTGACTGCTCAATGATCTCGAACTGCATCGGGTAGTAGCCATGGTCTGAGAGCCCGTGCAGTCCGAAGTGTTCAGGCCAAACACGGCTAATCTCCGTGAGCGTGTATCTTTCTACAGCGTTTCCGAAGGGTTGTTTGAAGTTTTTGACTGCGAGAAGCATGCCTTCTTCCAAGAGTCCCATAAGGTCCTTTTGATATTCGACTTTAACGCGGCACATGTATCTTGCGCCCGTGCCTGAAACTTTGGCTTCTTCTGTACCGAAATACCTGGGCATAACTGCGGCTAGTCGCGCATGGAATTTGCCGTTGAAGTCTGTGAAGCAGACGCTGTTAAAGGGTTTCTCTTCTTGCGGCCTCAATTGTTGCTCGCCTCTCTCGGAAAGTACTCATGTAGAACACGAACTTTCTTAACCTGTGGTTATTAAGGATCCATTTTGCAGTCGTGTCTACGACACATTTAAACTGATTGTAGTTCCATTTAGCTATTTTGTCCGCGATGAACAAGGCTTTGTTGTGTCCGAAAGCTTCCGGAATATTCGCCGGCGCCATAGCCACTAATATAGTTATCAGCAGATTTTGAAGGTCGTTAGACACCGTGTTGCTCTTGTATAGTATTACCTCAACTGGTTCAACTGTGCCGTCACTAAGCTCGTTCAGGAAAACCTGTCTTGTTTCTGGTTTGAAGTCATATTCTGGATGCGCCAGACGGTCGATGAAGAGCACGTTGCTCCGAAGCAACGGGTCACTCTTGGCTTGGCTTAGCTGTATGTACGTCTTCAAAAAAGCTTTTTCAAGGCTAATCTTGTTCTTTATGGCACCTGAAACGTAGTCCTTGCGGTTTAGCTTGTCAGGCATCATCGTTCTGAACGCAGAGTCGTATTCAATAAGGCTCCATGGAGGTGTCATTTTTTCAGCGTTAAGCACGCTAACAGACTGAAGAATCATCCTGTCCGTGTTCGGCATCTCTTTAAGCAATGTTGAAACTGCGCTTCCGCATAGAAACCCTTGGCTACACATTATTGGAACAAACTGTCTTTTAAAATCTCGTGCAGCCGTGTCCTTTGTTATTCCTACGAGAAGGATGCGGTTCCGCCAGCATTCTTCTAGTAACATGTTAAGCGTAAAAAGGGTTAAAAAAGCAAGGTCAAGCGTGGTTAACCAGCGTTCTTTGCCGTTGCACTGAACCCTAAGCGGGATCGAACCGCCATCGCCCGGTTTTTCGTAGAAGATCTGCTCACCCAACTGCAATGTAAGCTTCTTCAAGCGTTCCCACGTTGAGGTGTACCGTTGGCTCAGTACGTAAACGTTGTTTTTGTATAGCAGAATTTCTTTCAGGATAAGGTTTTTGAGTGCACGTTTCACGCGTCTGACTCTTTTCGCATCGTTAATTTGGAAGGCTTCAAGTATTTGTTCAAACGATAAAGCGCCTTCATTTTTCAGGAGCTCAATCAGCGCGTAACGCAGGTAGTCAGCTCTTGGAGGGGGAAGCGATAAGGAAGTGTTGCAGATATGGTGCCGCGCGATGAGAAGGTCGTTCGCATCAACGCGTATGCCCTCAACCTCTTGACCGATAAGAGCGCTTTTGGCTCGCCAAAGCTCAGTTTGGCTTGTGTCGTACAGCAAGCTTGCGCGTTCAGCTGAAAGGCTTCTATCAAGCAGGATCAGCCCTGGCGGCTTCTGCCTGTCCATAGCGAGTTTCAGCGCTAAGTAATATTCAGAGAAAGTCATTATCGAGTTGGCGATTATCGAGTTATCCACAATTGACTCGTCGGTCAGAGCTTTTGCTATGTTAACCTCGTCAGGGTGTCCTGGAACGAAGAAAGTTTGGTCTACTTCAGGCACATCGTTGATGTATATAGGCACAACACTTGAGATTCCGGCAGCCGTTTCTGTTGTCTTAGCGTCGTATACCACGTCTGGTCCTGCTTCACGGTTAAACCTGATGCTGCCCGTTGAAGCGTATGCGCCCCCGAAGAAGATTACCATGTCAAACATCGGTCTGGAATACATTGTGCCGTCGATTCCTGCAAACCGCACAGTAGGAGCCTTGAAAAAATCGATCGCCGTCTCGTATGCACGCGTCTTACTGAAGTTTTTTTGCACTATATGTACGAGAAGTTCGTCGTAAAGACTTCTAATGGAGGAAAAACGTTTTTCGTAGTCGGCGACTTGTCTTTCGGCGCCAAACCTTAAACGGTTACATGTGGTCCTAATCGTCTCGTTCAACGCGGAGAGGCTCAAACCAAGTTCACTACGGGTTCTGTTCGGTCTTCCAGTCTAAAAGGATTGTTGACATGTAAACGCTTAAAACGCATCGCTAAGAATAGAATTATGACGTGGCATGCGTATATACCAAGCTTAACCGCTTAAGTAGTCCTTAACTTCTTCCTTGCTCAAGTAAACCCATGAAAGCACAGCCAAAGAGAGGTTAACGACTAAGGCGAAGAGGGAAAGGATAAGGTCTGAGCCAACCTTGAACCCTTCAGGCATCGTAACGTATAATCCAACGGCGACAATGTTTACGGCGGTGGCAACCACTGGCAAAACAAGCCCAGCAATGTATGCATAGGATTTACCCAAAAGAAAACCTGGGACAACTGCAAGCTGGAAAACGCCCAGCAAAAGAAACATTGTAGACAGGAAAAGCTCGGCTGGAACGCCGATCCGGTACCACGCAGGCACGATTGAACTGGACAACATAGAAAACATTGAAACGTCAAAGCTTATCGCATTGTAGTTGCTGTAAACCGCATACATGCCTGTCACAAGCCATATCAAAGTTATAAACGCAAGTGACATAGGCATTCTAGGCTTATCCTCGCTCACCTAAAGCCCACCCACATTGGCCGAAACAATGCCATAAAACCTACACCTTCTTTTAATCATTGCGCAATAGAAAAAGTATAAACATGTCAGGCTGGAAACGCCGACGACGAATAAAGATGACAGGGCTCATACAGAAACTTTAAGGCTCAAATTGTAAAAAAGCTTTTAACTCGAAAGCAACAACTAAAGTTGAGGTTATTGAATGAGTATAGAGCAGGGGAAGAACCTCGCCGGTGTAGGCGCCCTTCTACTTGTAATCGGCACGTTTGTACCGTTTCTCGGAATCGTAGGTATAATCCTTGTCCTTGTAGGTTTGAAAGACCTGTCAGAAGCTTTTAACGATAACAGCATCTTCCAGAACGCGCTCTACGCCCTTGTTTTCGGCATAATAGGCATAGCGGCCGCAGCATTCATAGTGATGAGCCTAATCTTCGGGGTCGCGTTGTTCGGCGCCGCCATCGGACCTAGTGGAAGCCTTACTGGCGGAATTCTCGGCGCCATCGCTGGAATCTTTGTCGCTCTAGTAGTTGCCTTCGTCTTTCTCATTCTCGAAGCAATATACTTCAGAAAAGCTTTTGACACACTTGCCTCTAAAACTCACATCAGCACGTTCTCAACTGCAGGAACGATTCTTTTCATCGGCGCCATTCTCACCATAATACTCGTAGGTTTACTCTTAATTTTGGTGGCTTGGATACTTGCGACGGTCGCTTTCTTTTCCATCCAAATGCCTGCGCAATCTCAAGTCAGCCAACAGCCGTCTCAAGCATAACTAACTTTTTTCTTTCTTTTGTTGCCTTAACCTTTTTGGGCCAGAATCATCCATGTTTCTTTAATAAAAAGGAGCTTTTTCCAGCTGCTCAAAAGAGCTGGAATATTGATCCATTTTTTGACGCGCTCGAGTGTGAAATACTCATTGATGTTCGGTTTGAGCCTTTGTACCGCCGTTGAATCTCAGTTGCCACAGGATTGCATTAGATGAACGTGCAAACTGAAGCATATGCTTCACGCATCGCGCAAATACGCGATTAAGGCGTTTATGCCCTTGTAAGCCGTCTAAATTGGTTGTGGAAAGCCAAAAACTTATCTGCAAAGCGCACATGTCGATCCATGAGAGTGGAGAGCGAAGGCTTGCGGAGTTTCACAAGGCCTGAGGTCGTTGTGAGTATGTGTCTCGGTTTCGGACGTGTTAGATGGGACGGGCAGGAATGCCGCTGCGAATACGTTGAAAAGTTTAAGCCTTTCATGAGTTTCATTCCGGTATGTCCTGAACTAGGCATAGGACTCAGTGTCCCGCGTCTTCCCTTGCGTCTATTGTTCCAAGGTGAACGATTGAAGCTTGTGCAGCCTGCTACCGGGCTTGATTTAACGCAAAAGATGGAGGGTTTTGCAGAAGCCTTCTTAAAGACACATTTGGAGGTGGACGGTTTCATACTCAAGAGCGGCTCGCCTAGCTGCGGTCTTAAAAAAGTCAAAGTGTACACTTGCGCCGGCGCTTCTAAAGCCGCAGTCAGAGCATCTGGTCTTTTCGCGGCATTAGCCCTGCAGAACCTTTCAAGGTGCGCCTTCACAGACGAGAAAGATTTAGCTATCTCTAAACGGCGGGAACATTTCTTGACGAAACTCTACACGCTGGCGAGCTTCCGAAGAGTGGAAAAGTCCTGTTCAACTGAAGAATTACTGAAATTCCATGTTGAAAACAGGCTTCTCATATCCGTCTACAGTGCTAAGCAGCTTCGACTTCTTTCAACATTAATCGACAATGCAGAGGAAAAGCCGTGGCGCTGGCTAGTCAAATCGTACAGGACGCATTTGCTCAGCGCTTTCAAGCGGTCACCTGTCGAAGCCTCAAACATCGAAGTCATGAGAAAACTCTATAATCGCTTTGCTCATAGGCTTTCGAAGGATGAAAGCAGTCTGGTGCTTAGTCAAATGCGTGAATATGCTAGCGGTGGCGCTCCATTAAGCGTTTGTCTGTGCCTCCTCAAAGATTTGGCAGTTCGCTTCGATGAAAACAGTTTAGCCCAGCAATCTTTTCTTGAGCCTTTCCCACAGGACCTAATGGAAATCGCATAAGACAAAATCTTGCAGAGCACGAACTCCTAGACCGAAATACACGTAATTGCGTCCCGCTTGAGCTTGCGTCATCGCGCAATTGAAAAGGGTTCTTCTATGTTATTGCAATGTTTTTCGCATGTTGACGTTGGGATTCATGCAAAAACGTTGTTTGCCCTAAATGCCTATGAAG
>Ga0272448_1005606_pt1 | contig 13822 bp, 6 predicted proteins | sample YNPCB0191_FD_202220 | JGI IMG/M metagenome (GOLD analysis project Ga0272448, IMG submission 202220) | Hot spring sediment microbial communities from Yellowstone National Park, WY, United States - YNP-CB-019-1 | ecosystem: Environmental > Aquatic > Thermal springs > Hot (42-90C) > Sediment...
CAGCTGATGGCATCTTCCCGGAGGGTTTCTTTCTTCGCATAAGGATAATCACTGAGAGGAGGACAGCCACGATAACGATCAGGATGATCCATGGCAGTGCCCATACCCACCCGGAAATGACCGATTCTCCCCTGGTCGTGAATGTAAACTTATATTCACCCTGCATGTGGTTCCCTGCAAGATCCATCGCATCGGTTGAGATGGTTATGGTATAACTCTTCCCGCCTTCAAGATCCGCAGTAAGCCAGAGTGTCTTCTCATCGAGCCACCCTTTCTCCCGGATTGACCCGGGCAGGGAGATCGATACCGCCCCACCGGTTACACCCTGGTTCATCGCTTCACTGAATGTTATCCTGATCCTGACATTGGTGGGGACATCCGTATCCCCATCCCTCGGGAATGTGCTTACCACTGATGGCGGTGTCGTATCCGCAGATGTACCTGTCGTAAAGGAGAACTTATACTCACCCGCAAGGTTTGCGCCATCCGTACTCTTTGCCGCCGTGCTTATCGTTATCGTGTATTTCGTGCTCGGCTCAAGGTTCGCTGACGGGGTAAGCGTGATCACCGTATCCCAGGATGACCAGGATGCACTCCATGATATCGATGGTGATGCGGAGATCGCACCCTCCGTTGCAGTTTTATTCATAACCTCGGAAAAGGTAATTATAATATTCGTATCCAGCGGGACATTAACCGAGTTGTTAGCAGGGATCGTACCCATCACAAAAGGATAATCAGAGAGATCGTATGCCCATGTGTCTGAATAGTAATAATACTTGCGACCGCTATAACCGCCGAAGAGAATGACCTTGTCACTCTCCGAATCGTATGACATCGCATGACCAGAGCGTGGACTCGGGTGTGTTGATAGGGTCATATTCGTCCATGTATTCGTGTTGAAATCGTATGCCCATGTGTCCGGGGAATAAGTGCCATTAGAAGAAACACCGCTGAAAAGTATGACCCGGTCACTTTCCGAATCGTACGCCATCGCATGAAGATAGCGTGCGCTCGGGTGTGTTGATGGATTCATGTTCGTCCATGTATTCGTGTTGAAATCGTATGCCCATGTATCAGATAACTCATTGTTACCATCCCACCCGCCAAAGAGTATGACCCTGTCGCTCTGCGAATCGTATGCCATCGCATGAAGATAGCGTGCGCTCGGGTGTGTTGATAGGGTCATGTTCGTCCATGTATTCGTGTTGAAATCGTATGCCCATGTATCAGATAACTCATTGTTACCATCCCACCCGCCAAAGAGTATGACCCTGTCGCTCTGCGAATCGTATGCCATCGCATGACCATGACGTGCACCCGGGTATGTTGATGGGTTCATGTTCGTCCAGGTATTCGTAGTGTAATCGTATGCCCATGTGTCTCCAAGGAATCCACTGGTATTATACCCTCCAAAGAGTATGACCCTGTCGCTCTCTGAATCGTATGCCATCACATGCTCATAGCGTGCACCCGGGTGTGTTGATAGGGTCATGTTCGTCCATGTATTCGTGTTGAAATCGTATGCCCATGTTTCTGATAGATACTTATAGCCATTGCAACCTCCAAAGAGTATGACCCTGTCACTCTCTGAATCGTATGCCATCGCATGACCATGACGTGCACCCGGGTATGTTGATGGGATCATGTTAGTCCATGTATTCGTGTTGAAGTCGTATGCCCATGTTTCTGAAAAGATTGCTCCTCCAAAGAGAATAACCCTGTCACTCTCCGAATCGTATGCCATCGCATGACGATCTCGTGCACCCGGCTCCGTACCGGGGTTCATGTTAGTCCATGTATTCGTGTTGAAATCGTATGCCCATGTTTCTTGGAGGAGGACAAGACCGTGATACCCGCCAAAGAGTATGACCCTGTCACTCTCTGAATCGTATGCCATCGCATGCCACCTACGTGCACTCGGATGTGTTGATAGGGTCATGTTAGTCCATGTATTCGTGTTGAAATCGTATGCCCATGTATCAGATAACTCATTGTTACCATCCCACCCGCCAAAGAGTATGACCCTGTCGCTCTGCGAATCGTATGCCATCGCATGACCCCAGCGTGCACTCGGATGTGTTGATGGGTTCATGTTCGTCCATGTATTCGTATTAAAATCGTATACCCATGTGTCCGAGAAGTAATTCCTCCCGTCATACCCGCCAAAGAGTATGACCCGATCACTCTCTGAATCGTACGCCATCGCATGTCCACCTCGTCCACCCGGGTGGGTGGTTGGGTTCATATTCATCCATGTATTCGTATTGTAATCGTATGCCCATGTGTCTGAGTAGTAATTACTTCCACCGGCCTGCCCACCAAAGAATATGACCCTATCGCTCTCTGAATCGTATGCCATCGCATGACCAGCGCGTGCACCTGGACTCGTTCCCGGGGTCATATTTGTCCACATGCCGGTACTGAAATCGTATGCCCATGTGTCTGAGAAGTATCCACTCGTCCCATACCCTCCAAAGAGTATGACCCTATCGCTCTCCGAATCGTATGCCATCGCATGCCCCCCGTACGCAGAGGGCTCAGCCTGGTTCGGATGCATCTCCGTCCATGTATTCGCAAGGATCGACTCCCCCGGAGGGGAAAGGGGTTCAGGGTTCGGGCTCACGGTCTTCTCCTTACCCTCACCGATGGCAATCACTCCACTTCCTGCGACCAGGATAACCCACAGCAGGAAAAGGATGATGGTTTTCATGGGTGACTGTATTATTTTGGAGTAGATAAAATTTCTTCTCTATTGTAAGAGTGGACTCTCCCGAACGAGACCTCCTATGCAATCCAAACTCTCTGCCATCCTTAAGAGCCTGGCGAAGCATTTTTCCGTATGGGATGTGCATAGGTGGATGTTTCATCCAACTATTTTCCGTATGGGACACGCATAGGTGGATGTTTCATCCAAATCTCTTACACAGCCGAATGTGATCTCCATCCGGTTCATCGCCAATCTTCACAGGACTCCCACTGTTTACTTCAGGTAAAGATTTGTTCATACTTTTCCAGGTTTTAGATCGTTCCTACAGGATTAGCCTTACTCCTCTTCTGAACTCCTTCAAAAAGAGGCACAGTTGTGTTTACTTTTGTTTACCTCAACATGTATCCTTCCATCCTGATGGAGGTTAGCTGAATCATCTGGAAAAATGGTGAATTAAGGTTGATAGCTTACTTCCTTCTTTGAATCGTTATATATCCAAGAATTACTGATACAAGGAGTATAATGAATGTTGCACTTGAAACCTCATATACTACCGGGAGCGTACTCGGGTAATAGTCTCGTGCACCTGCTCCTCCGGGGATCATGTATGGTAGATCACATATCCCATCTGCAGGCAGGTCATCATTGCACCCCTCCGCACTCTCATCATAATCTGACCAGTGATTGCCCATTTGCGTATGGTTCCAGTAGTTTCCCCCTGCTTCATCCCATGCCTGTTTCCCGCTGATATTATTGGATATGAACTCGTTATGATGTATTCGGTTATTCGATGATGAACTAATACTTGCTGTGATATTTACTGCAAATGACGATTGGAATGCAACCCAGTTGTAAGTGATGATGTTGCTTGATGAGGAGTCAATACCAACACCTTGTTCATTTTCGATGATCCTGTTATGTGAGAGGTTGCTGGCATTTGAGAGGAAAAGGATAACTCCTGAGTTCGTGTTGCCGGTGATGTTGTTTGATATTATCTGGCTATTGTTCGAAGATGACACATATATACCAATCGCATTGCTTGAAAAACCATTTGAAAACAACTCATTGTTATTACTTGCATCAGTAAGATAGATGCCGATATTTGATGGGTTTTTATTCCCGAATACCCTATTGTAAGTTATGTTGTTTCCTGTGGAGTCTCTTAGCAGGATACCCGAATTCTTGCTCAGGGATGCGTTATGCCCTGTAAGGTTATTATAGTCACTTCTCAGGAGGTATATTCCAAATCCATTTTTTGATGCATTGTTATCCACGAGATCATTATAATTGCTGCTATCCTCTAGGTGTATGCCGTAGTAATTGCTTGAGAGATTATTGGCTATGATACTGTTAAAGGATGATTTGGTCAGATAGATGCCTGCATAGTAGGTACTTGAGTTTGCTGTATTGTTGAATAGGATGTTATGATCGGAATAGGCAAGTGAGATACCCCGACTGTTGGACTGTGCAGTATTGTTGGCGACTGTGTTGAAATTGCAGCTGTCAAGGAAAATGGCGTAGCCGTTTGAATAGAGGTTGTTGCTGATTATATTATTATAATTACTAAATGAATAAAGATAGATGCCCATAAAAGAACTCAAAGAGATATTGTTGTTGGTGATATTATTGTAACTGGAAGAGTCAGTAATATCGATTCCATAATTGCTTTTTACAGTATTATTTGCAATGATGTTACCAATGGAGCGCTGGATGAGAATTCCAATCCAGTCCCCCTCAGCAGTGTTGTCAGTAATGAGATTGTGACTAGAGGAGTATAAGTAGATACCATAAGAACTTGATTTCACGATGTTGCCGGAGATGGTGTTATAATCGTCCAAGGATTCGAGGCGAATGCCGGTCCAGTCATTTGATGCGACATTATTCGTGATACGATTGTGACTTGATGAGATCAGTAAGATGCCCATCCATGCATGCGAGGAAGCGTTGTTGTTCTCGATTCTACAATGATGCACATTATTGAGGGATATCCCGGCATCCTCCCAGTTACTTCCGCTGCCAGTCACCTTGAATCCAGTCATGTTCACCCAGTCCGAAGTGATGTTGACAACACTGCCAGATCCCCCGCCATCGACGATCGTATCTGCAGAGCCATGACCTATAAGGGTAAGTCTCTTATTCACCGTCAAGTGCTCGTTGTATGTGCCCGCTGATACAGTGATGGTGTGACCATTCAAGGTATCTCGATCGTCGATTGCTTCTTGGATCGTATTAAAGTATAGATTCGTATTGAGGTTATGGACCGGGGCACCGACCCCACTGTTATAGTGTTTGAGAATCTCCTCTGAAGTCAGCGCTCTGTTCCAGATACTAACTTCATCAGTTTTCCCGTAGTAATAGTGATTCGAGTTAGGAGAAACACCTATGTACAAAGGATATGGTCGTGAATCGATCGGAGTACCGGGACTCGGAGAGGAGGCGGTTCCTTTGAGGATCCCGTTCACATAGATCTTGAGGTTGGTTCCGTTGTAGGTACCTGCAAGAAAGCTCCACTGGTTCATCGGGATTGCGTCAGCGCTAACGGCGAAAGCTGATACCCCTCCGACCGTGACAACAAAGCTTGGATTCGGGGTATTGTCCTGGAGCCAGAGCATGTACTCGAAATAGGGGGGATACCAGCCACTCCCGTAATAGTTTTTCGTGATGAAACTTCGATAGTATCCGTAACTCGCGGGGTTCACCCATGCTTCGACGCTGATAAATGAGGGATTGAGACTTGCATTATCAGGCACGGTCACAAAATTTTTCCCGTTAAATGAAAGCGCCGAATTCGAGATGCCGGTCGTCCAGGCGGGATCATTTGGATCCCCACCAGGTGTCGATCCCAAGATACCGTTATTATTGTACCCGCTTGTATCATTGGCATACTGACCCGAGCCTTCATCGAGAGACCAGTGTGCAACCACTCCGGTCATGCGATAGAGATTGTTGACCTCAGTAGAACTCAGTGCCCGCGACCAGACGCGAACATCATCGATCTTACCGCTGAAGAATTCATTCAAATTATTTGGAATACCATAATAGCAATATGAGACACCAATCGTTGCATTGTACGTGTCAGCAGCAAGGTCTATTGATGAATGATCCGATATGTCCATTGTGTCAGTCTGTTGGATCCCATCGATGTACAGCCGGATGGTGCTGGATCTGCTTATGACCCCGGTGACCATATGCCATCTAGCGTTATTGACAGGATTGTCGGAATAGATAATATGTTCGTGTCCCCCTATTCCAAATACCAGCGCCGCCTTTCCACCAGCTCCGGGATAAATCATGATGGCGTATCCTGGCTGAGAGCCTCCGTGACTCCCTTTTGAGAATATCCTTGAATAAGTTGAGGTCGTGTTTATCCATGCGGATACACTCCAGTCAGAAAGATGCGGGTTGAGCGCATCTCGGTCTCCAATGTCTACCCAGTCGTCGATACCATCGAACACTAAGGCATTTCCTGATTCACCAGAGGATGTCCACACAGGTGCATTCCCAGGATAACTTGGCTTCAGCTTTCCGTTGTTGTTTTTCCCGCTGATGTCATTGGCATACTGACCCGAGCCTTCATCAAGAGGCCAGTGTGCAACCACATCGTCGGAGAGAGGAGACAATATGGCTAGTGAATCGATCGGTCCCCGTTGTTTAATCGGAAAATCACTCCCGAGAGTAACACCCGAAGAATTAACCAATAATAGCATAAGAAAAAATCCACCAAGCCAGATATTTCGCATTTTTAATTCACTTCCTTGCTCTTCATATCCTGCGTGTTATTTAAAGGTTTCTACCTTATTATTGTTCTGTGTTATCCCGAAATTACTTTCTCTCAATAAATGACACGGGAGGAACTTAATTCTGGAATTCCATTATGCATACGCCTTTTTCCATTCCGTACTGGCTCTGGAGGGGGCGCTCTTTTTTCCGGGGGCGGCAAAAAGTGGATCCTTATTCTCACGGATCATCCTGATGAACCCCACAGGATCGTCGGATGCCTTATCGATTCCAAACCTGAGGAGGTCGGCAAGGAAATCCTCCATGCACCTCCACCCGATGCGTTCCAAAATCTCCTTCCGGATACTTTTCTTCGTGATCATCCAGATCGCTTTACAGTCCTTGACCTCGCTCGCAGACAGAGGGAGCCTGACTACAGGCATAAATCGCACCTGCGGAACTTATCAGTTCTCTATATTTCAATATTTCTACCATGGATGGAGATGAACGGATGAAGTCAGCCAGGGTCGAGATTGCTTAAGCAGTAAACTCTTAAAATAGAGAACACGATTCCGGGGACCATGTATGCGATTGTTTATGTGACTGCGTCAGGGAAGAGAAAGGCCGAGACCCTTTGCCGGCGAATCGTGAATGAGGGGCTGGCTGCCTGCGGGAACATCTTCCCTATTCATTCGATATATCGCTGGAAAGGAAAGATCGAGAGGTCTGAAGAAGTGGGGATATTCTTCAAGACGAGGGAGGATCTCCTTCTGCGTCTTACTGAGAGGATTAAAGAACTTCACGAATACGAACTCCCTTGCATCATCTCATGGAGGATTGAGTATGGCGATCAGGAATACCTTAACTGGATTAAAGAGTCTACCGGGTAAACCATTACTCTCCTCGTGGCTGTTCAACTTTCATCCTCTTTGCTAAGGATTCATAGTGTTTTTTCCCTGCAATATTGTCAGGCTCTATGCGTAACACCTGTTCATAGCATGAGAGAGCCTCCTCGTAGTTGTTCATCATCTCAAGGACCACACCCTTATTCAGCCACAATAGCGGGTCATTCGGACTCAGAAATAGTGCCCGCCCGAAGCATTCGAGTGATGCATCCAGTTCCCTTATGGATTTCAGAAGGATACCCTTTTTCGACCATAACGATGGGTCCTTATCATTGATTTTGAGAGCCTCATTATAACATCTTAATGCCCCGATATCGTCCCCCATGCTCCGGAGGGCTACACCTTTGCTTACCCATGCGTTTATCTGCTTTGGATCGAGGGCGATCACCCTGTCATAACATCTTATCGCCTCTTCCAGATTGTTGAGGATCTGGAGAACCACACCCCGGTTATACCATGCTTTAGGATTATCGGGGTCTTCGGAGCACGCCTTGATATAGCATTCCAGTGCGCTCTCATATTCCCCCCTGATCTCGAGTTCTTCACCCTTTTTCAGGAAATCTTTTTTTTCCGTCTCAAAAACAGATGCGGGTGGAATAATCCGCTCCACAGATTGCTCGGGAACAGGTTCCTTTGGTTTACCTGTGAGGGTCGGTGGTTTGCCTGAGGATATTCCCTCCGATCCGGTATAGCCGATGGGTATGGACCCGGCTTTAATCGTCATATCTTCCATGGAATCAAAATCCCTTGCCAGAGAGATAAGTGTCTCCTGGGAAAGGGATGATGGGTTCAGGGTAATCAGGATCGTCCCCTGTTTCATGGATGCCTTATCATTGATCTTTTTAATGAACTTGCGGACATTCTCAATCCCATTTTCCAGGATGAGGTACCCAAACCCATCGATCAGAATCACAGGGTTCGGGTTGTTCTCGAGGAAATCGAGTGCAATCTTCATCATCTCAAATTGCAACCGTTTCGGGTTAACAGTCTCCACACCCTCATGAGGTTTTGCCTCGGTAATCCATATCATCCTCGCATTCTGAAGATTGTAAACTTTGATGATCTTGTTCGGATATGTCGTCGAAAAGCATAACCCCTGATACCCCTGAGAGAGGAGTTGCGCAAAGATCCTGTAACTCTGGTTCGTCCTCTCTTCCAGAATAAGGTAGTTGTATCCGGGTTCCACCATGTCAACACGGGGAATAATGATTTCAATATATGTAGGTTATCCCATCAAGTCCCATAATGGTCTGATCCATACGGATTCCATCTCCTCAACGGGGATGGCATGCCCTCCAATTTCAAGGTTTTTCCCGGACACGATCCCTACCCTTCTCAGGGATAGTCCGCGGAAATGTTCATACAGGAGATCCTCCTTTTCCCTTTCCACTTCGATAAGCCACCGTGTCGGTGATTCGGAAAAGAGGATCCTCTCATCAGTAGCCATCGTGACCCGTGCACCTGTTCCACCGGAGATGCACATCTCCGCAAGTGATGTTATCATCCCGCCGGTGGATATATCGTGACAGGCTATGATGATCTGCTCTTCAATAGCACTCACAATCGCATCCGCATACCTTCGAACCGTGTTCAGATCCGGTGAGGGCACAATCGGGTCATACCCACCGTATTTCCGGTAGAACAGTGAACCCCCCATTCCTGGTTTTTCATTTCCCACAAGATAGATCGGATCATCTTCATAGAGCAACCCGGAAGTAACACACCTTGAAACATCAGAGACTATCCCCGTGATCAGGATCACTGCGGTCGGCGGGACTGTTACCCCTTTCGACTCATTATAGAATGAGACATTTCCTGAGGGGACGGCAATCCGTACCGCCCTGCAGTAATCCCCCATTCCCCGAACAACCTCATGAAACTGACCCATTACCTCAGGTCTTTCCGGGTTACCGAAGTTCAGGCAGTTGGTCAGTGCGTGAGGTCGCCCTCCTGCGGAGACTATATTCCTTACACCCTCATCAACGGTGAGCATCCCCCCGATATATGGATCGATCTCGGATGCATGGGGGTCACTCCCGACACCTATAGCCAGCCCTCTTTTACTTCCGTCAACCGGACGAAGCACCGCGCAATCGTTATGCCCGACCTCACGGACACCCCCGATCGGACGAAGAACAGTATTTCCCCGGACCTCATGATCATACTGCCGGACAACCCATTCCTTTGATGCGACATCAGGGTCCCCGAGGATCTCTTTTATCAGCCTGACAAAGTCTGACGGAGGATCGGGTGCCTTCCACCCACCACGAGTATATCGCGGGATGACCATCCCCCTGTGATACTCCGGTGTCTTTACATAGAAATTGATATCCATGTCAAGCACGGTCTTTCCCCCGGCATAAACCCTCACCCTCGGATCTTTAATAGCCTTTCCGATGACCGTCGCCTCAACATCAAAAAGGTCAAACACCGTGAGGATCTTCTCGATATTCTCAGAAGTGGAGGTAAGCATCATCCTCTCCTGAGATTCACTTATCCACACCTCCCAGGGAGCCATTCCCTCCTCCTTCAGGGGGACTCGATCAAGTTCGATCTCTGCACCACACCCGCCGGCAAGCGCCATCTCCCCCACAACACATGAAAGTCCGCCCCCGCCAAGGTCCTTTATCCCGGTGATGAGCCCCTTCTCCACAACCTCTCTGCAGGCGTGGATTAATGGCTCCTTCAATATTGGATCACCAAGCTGGACTGCGCTTCTCTCCTCTTTTATGGTTCTTTCCGTGATGGTGGATGACGCAAAGGTTACACCGTGAATCCCGTCCCTGCCGGTCTTTCCCCCGCAGAGGATAAACACATCACCCTCTCCGCCGACGGAGTTTTTCATCACCTGGACAAGAGGAACAATCCCGACACACCCAACATTTACGAGGCAGTTCCATGTATAACCGGGATGAAAATGAACACACCCTGCAACTGTCGGAATGCCTACCCTGTTTCCGTAATCACGGATACCTGCCACCACACCCCCGAATAGAAACCGGTTGTGATAGGCAATACCCCTATCCCTGTCATCAATCCTGCCGAAAAAAAGAGGGTCGATCAGTGCGATAGGCTGTGCCCCCATCGCCAGTACATCCCTCAGGATACCCCCGATACCTGTAGCAGCGCCTCCATATGGCTCAAGTGCACTCGGGTGGTTGTGTGATTCTATCCTTAAGGCGTAGGCATGGGTTTCATCGAACCTCATCACCCCTGCATCCCCTCGTGCGATCTCATCTTCATGCCTCAGGGGAAAGATGAATTTTCTCAGGACAGGCTTAGAACTCTTATATGAACAGTGTTCACTCCATGCCTGACCGAGCGCCTGAAGTTCGACATCGGTAGGGTCTCGACCCTCCCTTTCAAAATACTTTTGAAAGATCATCATCTCTTCTACGCTCAGGTGAAGGTGAAGGTCATCGCTCAGTTTCTGAAGATCCTCTGGTGAGAGACCTCGAAGCGGGATGCGGCTCACCGCATCTGCATTCAGTCTGCCCATTACCTTCCTCCTTTCACGGTAATCGTGTATTCATGAATGACCGGGTTGGCGAGGAGCGCACGAGATACTTCTTCACCGATTTTTCTCGCTTCATCCTCATTTTCTACATCCACCTCAAGCGTATATACCTTTGAAGAGGAGACACCTTTCACACCTTTGAACCCATACAACTGAATCGCCTTCAGGATGTTTTTTCCTTCTGCATCCACTACCCCGGACTTCAGTGATACATGAACTTCAACCTGCATCGAGACCACTTTCCTTCACTCCGAGTATATCAGAGGAATATTAAGGATTCGGCTACCGCAAGACCTCCCGGGGATTTTCTCATAAGCCTTTTTTCCCGCTTGAAAGATCTAATATCCCGAATTAAGTTCCTCTCGTGTCATTTATCGAGAGAAAGTAATTTCGGGATTGTACAGATTAGTAACCCAAGAGAAAAAGTTATATATCAAACATGTGTTTGTCAATCCAGTTACATCCGCAGCATCCGACGAGAACGGGACATGGTGCGATAATGCACAGGATGAACGTTCGATCCAATGTTGCGGACATCATGGAGATCTAAGATCTCCGGGTATATGCCCGTGAACTCTTAGGTCTGACACTCGAACATGTGGTGATACCCGCCAGAGACGTGAAAGTTTGCTTCGACCGATAATAACGACTCCGGTTGATCCTGCCGGCGGCCACCGCTATGGGAGTACGCTTAAGACATGCGAGTCGAGAGGGTTCGGCCCTCGGCGCATTGCTCAGTAACACGCGAACAATCTGCCCTATGGTGGAGGATAACCTCGGGAAACTGAGGATAATACTCCATAGAACTCCTCTGCTGGAAGGCTTGGAGTTCGAAAGCTCCGGCGCCATAGGATGAGTTTGCGGCCTATCAGGCTGTAGTGGGTGTAGATGACCCACTAACCTATGACGGGTACGGGCCTTGGGAGAGGTCGCCCGGAGATGGGCTCTGAGACATGAGCCCAGGTCCTACGGGGTGCAGCAGTTACGAAAACTTCACAATGCGCGAAAGCGCGATGAGGGAACTCCTAGTGATACCACTTCGGTGGTATCTGTTCAGATGCCTAAACATCATCTGGAGAAAGGGCCGGGTAAGACGGGTGCCAGCCGCCGCGGTAATACCCGCGGCCCGAGTGGTGGTCGTTATTATTGAGCCTAAAAAGTTCGTAGCCGGCCCAATAAATTCCCGGGTAAATCGTATGGCTTAACCATGCGAATTCCAGGAAGACTGTTGGGCTCGGGACTGGGGGAAGCCTAGGGTATTCCCGGGGTAGGGGTAAAATCCTATAATCCCGGGAAGACCACCAGTGGCGAAGGCGCTAGGCTAGAACAGATCCGACGGTGAGGAACGAAGGCTAGGGAAGCAAACGGGATTAGATACCCCGGTAGTCCTAGCTGTAAACGCTGCGGACCTGGTGTCGGGGGATCTGCGAGATCTCCCGGTGCCGGAGCGAAGGTGTTCAGTCCGCTGCTTGGGGAGTACGGTCGCAAGACTGAAACTTAAAGGAATTGGCGGGGGAGCACCGCAACGGGAGTAGCGTGCGGTTTAATTGGATTCAACGCCGGAAAACTCACCGGGAGCGACGGCTACATGAAGGCCAAGCTGATGACTTTGCCTGATTAGCCGAGAGGTGGTGCATGGCCGTCGTCAGTTCGTACCGTGAGGCGTTCTGTTAAGTCAGATAACGAACGAGACCCTCGTCCACAATTGCCACCCTTTTCTCAGGAAAAGGAGCACATTGTGGGGACTGCCGGCGCTAAGTCGGAGGAAGGAGAGGTCGACGGTAGGTCCGTATGCCCCGAATCTCCCGGGCAACACGCGCGCTACAAAGGTGAGGACAATGGGCTTACGACGCCGAGAGGCGAAGTCAATCCCGAAACCTCATCGTAGTCTGGATTGAGGGTTGTAACTCACCCTCATGAAAATGGATTCCGTAGTAATCGCGGGTCAACATCCCGCGGTGAATATGCCCCTGCTCCTTGCACACACCGCCCGTCAAGTCACCCGAGTTGAGTCTGAATGAGGCATCACTGACATGGTGATGTCGAGTTTAGATTCAGCGAGGAGGACTAAGTCGTAACAAGGTATCTGTAGGGGAACCTGCAGATGGATCACCTCCTATACACGCCTCTGGTAGCACTAATACATGTTCGAGTGTCATAGTCAAATATTTTTATCTGCAGGGAGTTTGATCCTTCCATACTCACCGCCGCCACCGGGTATGATCTCAAGTTTTTCCTCACGATAGAGCCGGAAGACCCTTCCCACACCGGAACCTGCTACCCTTCCAATCTCTTCCGGGGTCGCTGAGAGAAGGGTCTTGATCTCGGAACCAAATGCCGCAACAAGTAAATCAATAATTCTGGCGACCTTTTTGCGGGAGTGCTCACCCGAGCCAAGGGAGACAAGTGTCTCCAGCGGGACAAGATGAATATATCTTCCGCGGTGCGGCGGGTGCCTTGGCATGTCATAAGTTGCAAGTTCGTTAACCCGGTCTACCACACCTTTTTTTATCCTCCCGGAACAGGTGCATCGCCATTCATATCTTACTGCATCCTCAATTTTATAGTGCCTGTAGCATCTTGCGCATGCGGTCTCATTATATTTTCCCTCCTGCGGGTAGAACCCGGCATTCACGGTTACTGCACCCGAATACCGTGAGAGGGATCTTTCTAACGACGGGAAATCAAGGCTATCCATCTCGATGATATTGAACTCTCGTGCGATCCTGTCAGCAGAATGAGAGTCTGAGTTCGAGAGGAAAACCAGCGGGGATAACTCTTCAATCCTGTCAGCATAGGATGAATCCGCGCTCAGCCCCAGTTCTATGAATGAGATATACTCGCTCATACCCTGATAACACGATTTAACCGAGCTGTGCGCTGCATACATCGCAGTATAAGGCGTGAATGCGTGTGATGGACCGATCAGGATCCCATATTTCTCACAATAAGATGCGATCTTCTCAGCGGAGA
>Ga0272448_1005611_pt1 | contig 13809 bp, 12 predicted proteins | sample YNPCB0191_FD_202220 | JGI IMG/M metagenome (GOLD analysis project Ga0272448, IMG submission 202220) | Hot spring sediment microbial communities from Yellowstone National Park, WY, United States - YNP-CB-019-1 | ecosystem: Environmental > Aquatic > Thermal springs > Hot (42-90C) > Sediment...
GTTGTCAATCTTGCTTCTTGCGTTCTCCACCCTTGACCCCCCATTCGGGTTTCAGACTTTCGGTTTGCCTTGCGCGCACGGTTCCAGGCGTGTGCGGGCGGTTAATGGTCACCAGTTTGAGATAGCCGGCGATCGTGCGCGTCACCCTCATCTTGCTTCGACCACCTTTCAGGTCGTATCGCAACACGAGAGGCACCTCCGACACAATCGCTCCGAGCGCGCCGAGCTTGATGAGCAGTTCGGCCATGCACACGAATCCCTTCTGCTCTATCAACCTGTCGGAGTAGACATCGAATCCGCGTTCAAGTATGGCGCCCGAGTAAGCGCGATAGCCGCACGTATAGTCTGTTGCCCCGGGAATCGGAAATGCGACCTTCAGCAGCACGCTCGCGCCGCGGCTGAGTACCTTGCGGGTCGGCGCGAGGCCGATCTCCCTGCCGCCCACCGCATAGCGCGACGCAATCACGATGTCGCTGCCGGACTTGATCGCTCGAATCATCTGGGGTATCAACGTCGGCGAATGAGTGTTGTCCGCGTCCATCGCAACAATCACGTCGCCCGAGCCGGATTTGGCGACGCAGTGCTTCAGCCCCGTCAGCATCGCCGAACCCAGGCCGAGATTCCGGGTGTGGCAGATGACGTCGAGCGGCATCTCCTCCCACCGCGCGCGGCAGGCGGCGACGGTTCCGTCTGTGCTGCCGTCATCGACAACGACCACCTTATACACATCTCCTCGCCACTCGACTCGTCGGATCTCATCGAGCAACAGCGGGAGCGCAAGGGCTTCATTGTAGGCAGGCAGCAAAATGTGGATCATGGTCGGTGCTCCGCTTCAAGATCTGAAGTCTGAATCCCAGAGCCCAAGCACGCGTGGTGCCACGTGTCCTCGAGGCTCCGAGCAATCGTTTGCCATCCGTATTTGGACTCGACCAAGCCGCGGGCCGCGCGGGCGAGTGCAGCACGTCGAACGGGATCTTTCAGGAGAGCCACACACTCGCGCGCAAAGCGGGCGGGCTCGTTTGCAACGACAACGTCGCGGCCGTCCACCACGTCCAGCCCTTCCGCGCCGATCGACGTGCTCACCACGCACCTGCTCGCGGCCATCGCCTCGAGTATCTTTACCCTCGATCCGCCGCCGATTCTGAGCGGGACGACAACCACCGACGCGCTTCCGAGATAGGGACGGATGTCGGGCACGTCGGCGTGAAGCGACACGCCCGGCCGATTGCACAGCCGTTGCATCCATTCCGGCGGTCTGCGGCCGACAATAGACAGTGTCGCGCATGCGATCTGCCGGCGCACCAACGGCCATATCGAGTCAACCAGCCAGTGGATGGCGTCCTGGTTCGGCCTCCAGTCCAGAGAGCCGATGTAGGCCAAAGCCGGCTCGTTGGGATCGGGAAGCGGCGCATAGTAATCTGGATCGACTCCGTTGGGCACCACCTCGACATGCTGTGCACCGTAGCGGCGCTGCATTTCGAGACGGTCATCCTGCGAGACCGTGACGCACCAGTCGAAAAGTCCTGGTAGACGCGATTCGAAACACACCACCTTTGCGAGTTGGGAACGCAGCACCAATCGCACCCACGGGCGTCGTTCGTTTTCGACGTAGCGCTCCCAGATGACCGCCTCGACGTTGTGCGCGTTAAAAACCCGCGCAGTTCGCGCTTGCGCGGGAATCGTGGGCACGACCGAGATCGAATCGCAGTGCAGCACGTCGAAGTTGTCCGACTCAAGCGCCTTCTCAACAGCCGCGCTCATAGCCGGGTTCGCGTGAGCAGCAACAATATACGGCAGCGGCGACGCAAGACAAGCAAGTCTGCGTATCGCGCCCGGACGGGCAGGCGAAACGGTGATGACTTTGGTCCGACAGCCGCCGTAGACGGCACGCAGATCCACGTCGCATTCCTGCGGAGCAATCAGCGTGATCTCGTGCCGAGCGGACAACTGCCTGAGCAGGTTGTGCGTACGCACGGTCGCCCCCGAAGTCGGCGGGTAAGGACATGCGCCCGCAACGAATAGTACCCTCATACCGTCCTCCTATCGGTGGGCTGCCAGGTCTCATAACGCTCGCCGGTCATGTAGCGGTACCAGGCGGCGGCGGCGGCGGCGGTCGCCGCACACAGGAACGCCGGAAGTCCCGCCAGGCCGCGCTTCGATGTCAATGTCTGTATGACTATCTGGGCTGAGCCTATACACAGCAGTGCCGCTTCGAAATAGAACAGCCACCTGAACACAGGGATCGAGAATGCTAGATAGACAGTCGATGTCAGCGCGGCGGCGGCGAATAGCGGCGTCAGATAGCGCACCAGCTTGTGACAGGCCAGAAAGACCGAATAGAGGCCGGCTCGGAAGGGGTTCAGCAGAGCGGCGAAATAGGCGAGAGCGCGCAGGCCGGTGACCATGGTGCGGACCTTGCGCTCGAACTCGTGCGCCGCGATAGGCTGGGCAGCCAATCGCACCTTTGCCTCCGGCTCAACAACGGCGCGGTAGCCTTTGTTGACGCAGTGCAGCGCGGAGAACAGGTCCGTGGCGACGTCGAGCGGGAACGGCGTGCAGAGCTCGCGTCGTACAAGGTAGAACGAGCCGTTGCAGCCGGTGGCACAGCAGATGTCGCTTTCGTATCGCCGGGCAAGCGTTTCCAATCGCGAGTACAGACATTCACCTGCGGCTATCCCTCCAGCGCGTTCTATCTCGTCCTCGCTGGAGACGCATCCTACGGTTGGGTCGGCGAACCGCTCGACCGCCGCCGCGAGCGCGTGGGCATCCAGAATCGCGGCGACGTCGGTGAAGCCGATTATGTCGCCTTTAGCTATCTTCAGGCCGACGTTGAGCGCTGCCGCCTTGCCCGACCAGCGAGGCAGGCGGACCATTCGTATGGGCGGGGCGAGGCACGGCTCCGAAATATCGAGTTGGGAAGCACGCGTCGAGCACGCGCAGGCGACTCGGGCGAGCGTGGAGTCCGTAGAGCAATCGTCCACGACAATGATTTCCAACCGGTCCGATGGATAATTGAGGGCGCACAGATTTCCGATCTTGCGGGAGATCTGGCTGTCGCCGTTGTGGACGGGCAGGACGAGCGACACGAACGGCCGTATCGGCTCGCGCTGCACGGGCCATCGCAGGAACCGTGACACGGCGGCGAGCGCCGCCACATAGCCGAACTGCGAGTAGGCGAGCGCCGCAATCGACACCCAGAACACATACAGCATCGCGCTGCTCATGCAACAACCTCCTCATACAGGCGGTCGTAGTGCCTGAGCATGCGCTGTAGAGAAAACGATTCAAGCGCGCGGGCCCTGCCGTTCGCAGAAAGACAAGCGCGCAGCCTGGAATCGCTTGCCATCCGAACGAGCGCTTCCGCCATCGCGGACGGATCGCAGGGGGGCACAACCAGTCCCGTGACCTCGTGGGTCACGATTTCTGTGGGTCCCCCGCAGTCAGTCACGATCACAGGGCGCCCACGTGTCATCGCCTCAATCGTTGCGATGGAAAGGCCCTCGGTGTGCGAAGGCAGCGCGAACACATCGAGTGCCTCGAGGATCGACGGCACGTCACCTCGAGCCGGGCAGAATCGCACGGCGCCGTTGAGCATTCTAGCCTGCGCACGGCGCTGCAGATCGTCTCTGCACCGACCGTCACCGACCAGAAGCAGCTTCATCTCAGGAACGCGGTTTCTAGCAACGGCGATCGCGTCAATAAGGTCGGAATGGCCCTTTTCGGGTCGAAGCATGCCGACCGATCCGACCACGAAATCCGCCGCCCCCAGCCCAAACTCAGCCCGAATGCGGGCGGCCGCGCCGGGATTCGGTTCGCCGACCGGCACGCCGTTGTAGACGACTTCGATCTTGTCGGAAGGAACGGCGGCGCGCAGACGGAGCTCGTCCCGCAGGTAGTTGGAGACCGTGACCATACGTCTGTGAAGCCGGCCGGCAACTCGATACGCCAGCCGGCGCAGACGCTTGTCCAGATCGTAGATCGCCCCGTGTACGGTTCCTATAGATGGCACTCCGGCCAGAGCCGAGGCGAGCGCGCCGGCTACATTCATCGTAAAGCAGTGGCAGTGGACGACATCCGGATTCGTTTTTTCGATCAGCCTTGCAAGCCTGTAGGCGAGGATCAGATCGGAACGAGGGCGATAGGAGACGATCTCGCAGAGCACATCGCATTCGCGCAAGCGGTCATGCATCCATCCGGTCCGCAGCGACGCAACATGTGCCCGCTTACCTCGCGACGAGGCCAGCGCGACGACGACTGTTTCCGCCCCGCCTCTTCCCGCACTCTCGATTAAGTACAAGACTGTTAATGATTTAGCGTCTTTATTGGACATATCGGTTCAGCGTAGCATCCGGTCGCGCGCCTCGCGAACGCCTGCCAGAACGCCGCCCACAGCGAATATGGCATCGCGTACGCCGCCCGCGGGCCGTGAGTCGAAGGACGCGAACCGGCCCCTCGTCCGGAACCGGCCCGCCCGAAGCTCGGACAGCACCGTTTCCTGCGTTATCTCGCAATTGCGTTCGAGCACGATTTCGCATCCCCACTCTCCACCTGAGTGCATATCCAGCCCACCTATGGCAAGCAGGTTAGGGTATGCTCGCGACCACTCCCGGTATGCGGCAAGACCGCCGCGCGCGGGCAGGAACCGCGTGTGCCGGCTCACGTTCCATATTTCCACCGCGGAAAGGATTTCAAGCACCCTCGGCGGAATATCGCTGTCGATGGCGCAGTGCGATGCGATCAGCATGCAGCCGGCGCCGGCAGCCGCCTCCAAAGTCCGGACCACGCCGGGCGCATCAAGAAGCCGTTTCTGGCCGAGGGCGAGAACGTGTACGCGTTCGGAAAGTCGGTGCTCTAGGCCGGGTATGAGCACGAATCCGTCGCGAGATCGGCTCTCGCAAGCGGCGACAAGACGGTGCATCGCGGCTTGGTCGACGTCCTCGGCATGATCGGTCAGCGCCGCGAACGAAAGGCCGCGCTCGATGCACCGGTGAGCAATCTCGTCGATTGAAAGGAGGCCGTCGGCGGAGAACGCGCTGTGGACGTGGACTACGCCTCTGGCAGGCTCAACTTGCCCCATCGCGCGACGCCTCCTTTCCAGCGGGCGACGAACCGGCCGGCCGACGTGCGCAACCACGCCGCGTATTCGTGGAGCGCGGGCTTCGGATCGGTGAGTCGCTCCACCTCGAAGCACGGGCCGTATCGCAGCCCCCGCAGATGCGAAGCGAGTTCGCGGAGGCGTGATCGGCCCGGAACTCCGTTAAGCAGGGCGGTTATTAGGCTGTCGATTTCACCCAGCACCCATCGGTTCGCGGCGGGACACGCAGTCGCCGGCTCGATTGCCTCTCCCAGCGCAAGCTGCATGGCCAGATAAGGAAAGTCCACGCCCGATCTTACGGCCAACTGCACCGATCCCCAGAAGCGAGGGTTAATCTCCATCAAATAAGGCACACCTTTGGCGTCGCGCTTGAACTCGACCATCGCCGGGCCGTGCCAGTTCAGCTCTTTGAGCATTGCAAGGGCCGCATCGAGCGCGTCGGGCGGCGGCTCGACGCTGCAGCACAGCGCGCTCACTCCTCCCCACGGCGGCTTTTCGATGAGCCGACGGTGCGCGAACGTCACCAGCGGGCTGCCTGAATCGAACAGCGCGAAGATGGCCGTTCCCTCGCCGCGGATGACCTCCTGGACGAGTGCAGCCTCGGATTCGCGCAGCACCTCGTCCACCAGGGCATGCAATTCAGCGGCACTGCGGGCATAGACAGTAGCGTAGCGACGCGGCAGGTCGGATTGCGCCGCCTTGATCGCCAGCGGATAGGAAAGGGTCAAACCGCCGTCGTCAACGGCTTGCCCGCGCGTGATTCGGATTGACCTCGGAATTGGCACGCCCAGCTTGAGCGCAAGGTCCAGCGTGGCCGACTTGTCCAACGCGATTTCCAGGGACCTCTGCGGCGGCAGCAGGCCCTGGGCGGGCCGCGGCAGACGGTTCCTGCATCTGCCGGCAATCGACGCCGTCACGTCGCTCGAAACGAACAGCACCGCATCCGGCATATCGGCGAGAACGGAGATCAACCAGCCTTCGAACAGGCGTGGCTCGGCACATGAACTTGGATATGTCAGCGTGTCGGCGCACCATTTCGAGCGCCCGGCAAGCGATGCTCGCTCTTCGGACGCGACTATCACCCTGACCTGCCGCCTTCCCAACGAGCGCACGATTGCCAACGCCGCGCGACTGTCCCCATCGAGAACCAATGCCCTCTGGCCGGTGGATCGAAGGGATCCGTTCATCTTGGCCTCCTTCTGTAGCGCCGGGGGATGGTGCCGGCGAGGTAGGTAAGAAACATCGCGCGCGAGAAGGCGCCGTTCGGAGCCGTGCTTACGCCGTCGTGAACGCAGAGCCGAGGCGAAGCGAAACGTGCGCTTCCACGCGTCACCAGACCCTCGTCGGTCGTGAATGCGACGGTGTAACCAGCGTCTTGCACGAGTTCTGCGGTGCGCTTGTCGTACTGACCGTCCGGGTAGGCAAACGCAGACGGACGGCGGCCCAACCGGGCGGCAATATCATCCGCCGACAATCGAAGTTCCTTTATGATGTCCTCTTCGGGTTCGTTGGGCAAGACGAGATGAGTGCGCGTGTGCGAGCCGAATTCGAAGCCGTGCGATGCCATTTTCTCGACCTGCGGCCAAGTGAGGTTCGGGGAATTCCCAAATCGCGAAAGCGCTGAAGGGCGAAAACGCGAAAGGGACTCGGAACGTTCGGACGAAGGGACGGACTTGAGGCGCTCGACTTCGCGGGAGGCAGCATCTAGACCGGCGCGTGCCGCGATGTACTCGTAGGCCGCGTCGGCCCACTGGCGGTCGTTAGTGCCGACAAGGCCAGTGGCAAGAAACACAACGCCGGGCATGCCGAGATCCTTCATCACCGGAAACGCGTTCGTGTAGGTGTCGGCCCAGCCGTCGTCGAATGTGACGAGTACGGCGCGCGGCGCAATTTCCGCGCGGCCCTCGAGCCAGGCAATCGCATCATCCACCGTCACGGGCCGAAACTCGCGCGTAATGATATCCATCTGGCGCTCGAAGACTTGCTTGGAAGTGATCATTGCCGGGTGCGTGCGCGAACGAGCGGGGTCATTCGCACCAATCACGCGGTGATAGCACAGCACCGTGAGCGAGTCGCGTCGGCGGGCCAGCGCAGCGGCATTGGCGCCGGTTCGTTCGAGCATGTTGGAAATAACGTATCTTGCGTTCATCATCCAGGCAGGTGGGCGATCAACCGTGGTCCGAGAAAGTTGGTCACTGCGCGCGGCATGCGTTTCCAGAGAGCTGAAGCAAGTCGGAATCTGGGATTGGCGGAGCTTGTCTCGCGGGGCAGGGCTGCCCCTTCAGGCAAGATGTAGTGCCAGTAGAGCTGTTCGGCCCGCGCGCCCCATCGCATCTTGAAAACGGCAGCACCGCTGTTCGGGCTGGATCGTCCGAAATCGAAAAGCCGGAATCCTTGCTCGCATGCGCGGCGCAATATCTCCCAATACAGCAGGTTGTTCGGACATTTGTCGAAGTGAGGGCGTGAGCACGATACCCACGGCACTTCGACGGTCTCCCGGAAGGAAAACACGATCGCGCCGCCGACGGTGTCCGAGCGGTCCTTGACGACTACAAGATCGACGCAAGGAACATAGGGGACAGAAGGGACGGGCTTGCGTGAGTCTCGGTCGAGGTCGTCCGGACCCCTCCCCAACCCTCCCCGCAGCGGGGAGGGAGTTGCGCCCAGGGGGGAGGGAGTTGCGCCTTTTGAGGGGGGAGTTGCCGGGTCTTCGGGGCGAAAGGCAGCCCCGAAGCATTGCAAGACCTCCTCGAAGAATCGGCGGGGGTGCGCAGGAACGCCAAGATCGCGCATGTTGTCGGAGAACACCCGGTAGAACCCGTCGATGTCCAATGAATGGAACTCCACGGACAGGCCGCACTTTTCAGCCCGGCGCACGCGGTTGCGAACCTCGCTTCGCAGCGAGGCCCAGAGTTGGTCGGTCGTGTCCGGCAGATCCAGGACGATCCGCACCTTGTGCTCGCGTGCGCCAACTCCGGCAGGAGGCGGGTATGCGCACCGCATTTCGAAGTGCCGCGCGCGATGTGCGTCCAGCATCCGCCGAGACTCAGCCAACAGCGCCGACCTGCTGTCCCTATCGACTGCGCATATCCCGCCGCTGTTCAAAAACGGCACAGATATCATGTGTCGACCAAGCAGCGCGCTTGCGACGACGAAGGCCGGCATTGCTCCGCATATCCGCCCGTCGCGGCGAGCGACGCGGTAGGCCGGTTCGTAGCCGAAAACGCCGTGGATGAGGTCGCGCCAGGCGATGAGATGAGCGGGAGTCGCGTCGGGCGCCGACTCGACAAACTCCATCCATTCCGCATCGTCAAACACCGAATCTAGCTCGATTGGCGCGCCAACGGCCTTTTCCATATCTGCGAACCGACTCTGGTTGTCTCGCGTTCCGCCAGCATTGACCCAGCGATGTTGTTCAGTGCGACGCCGAGCGCCGCGAGCAGGTAGATGTGCGGGTAATAAAGCGGCGTCTGGAACGATCCCGACACCACAAACCCTACCGTTGCCGGAAAGAGCGCGGCCGCATAGGCGGCAATGATTGTGTCGCCCAGTCCCGCGCGAACGAGCCTGGCGTTCAGCACCGTACTGCGCACAGCAACGCACGCGAGCAGTCCCACGAAAGCCACCAACCCGCATACGCCGAGTTCGGCGGCGGTCTGGTAGAATACGTTGTGGGCCGTCCTAGCCCAACTGTAGGATCCGCCGTAGCGACCGATGAAGGCCGACATAAAGTTCCCGGCACCGATCCCGACCACCGGATGCTCCGCAAACATCTCGCGTGCGGCCCTCCACGAGATCATGCGGCTCTGTACGCTCAGGTCGCGTTCGTGCGCTGATGAGATGGTGGCGATGCGGCTGCGATATGCACCGGGCGACAGCGTCCACACGGCTCCAACAATGAGCGCGATAGCAGCAAGCGCCGGCATGCGCCGTTTGCTGCGAAGCACAAGCGTTACCAGTACTGCCGCCATCCCGACCGCACCGCCGCGGGAACCGGTCGCCATCACCGAACACACCATCATAACCGCGGCAATCGCGCTCATTATCCTCCACACCGGCTTGATTCGGCTCCATGCGAGATAGTAGACAAACGGAATCGCCACGCACATGGCAAGCGCAAAGTCGCCGTCCTCGCCCAGAAACGATCCCTGCCCACCCGATCGCACCAACCCCTCGGAGCCGGGAGAGGAAGTGACATAGCGGATCAACTGCTCGGCGCTGACGAAGACGTTCAATAGCACAAGCGTGAGCATGACGCCGCGCATGCGTGCGGGCGTGTTGATTATGTTCTCGATCAGTATCAGCACAATCGCCATCCTAGCCACGTCGATCGTGGTATCGAACGCAACCAGCTTCCAGAAGGCAAACAATACCGATGCCGCTGACGCCGACAGAAACGCCAGCATTGCCGCATTCTCAGGCGCGGGAACCCATAGGTCGAAACCGTCGCGCCTGCGCCTGAGCAGCCAGCCTAGGAGCACAAACATCGCTACAACTCTCGTCAGATGCAGCGGTGCAAGGACAGGGAATCGTTCGGTGGGGCGCAGATACTCCATGCACAAATACATGATCAAACCCGCGTAAGGCCATCGCACACTGATTAATGCGAGCACCCCGATGATCGCGAGACCCAAGACGGCATCCGGGGGTATCCAGGCAAGCGACAGTCCTCCCAGAAAACACGTCGCACATACCGCCAAGCCGACCATCCAGCCGGGCACTCGGGTGTCGGCGATCGTCAGGCTCAGGTCCGACCCTCGCCGCCTCATCGCAACCTCCCCGGTACACCGGACGGCTCCCGGGCCGCCGCTGCGCACACTTCCTCGACCACGCGCGCGAACTCCCGCGCCTGGTTGGGAGCGGAGTACTGATCCACGGCAGGACTGTTCGGGGCGCGCAGCCTCCCGGCCTTGTAGGCGCAATAAAAGTCGAGGATCGCCCTCGCGACGGCCGCAGGATCGTCGCACGGCACTGCCTTGCCGAGATCAAGCCTACGCACCTCCCGGGCAAGCGGTCCTTCCGGCGTGACGGCGAGGATCGGTCTGCGCGCGGCCATGTATTCGTAGAGCTTGCAGGGGATGGTGAACTTCTGGTCGGCAGACGCGGTGAGAAACTCAAGCAGCACATGCGAGTCGTTGAGCCGGCGCGCGATCTCCGAATGCGCGAGCGGGCCGAGAAACTCGACGTCAGCGGGCGCGCCTTCGCGAAGCGGGTCGTCTTGCGGCGGCCCGGCGAACACAACTCGCATGTCCGCACGTGCGGCCGCGTTTGCGCGCCCGACCAGCGACAGGGCGTCGTAAATCACCCGCGGGTTGTGCATGTTGTAGAGCGAGCCGGCGTAGGTGATCGTGAACCTGCCGGACGGCATCTGTGTGGGCGCGAAGTGCGCGGAATCGAAGCCGTTGGGGTGGACATAGACCCTGTCGGTCCTTCCCAGATCGGCAATACAGCCGGCAAGTATCTCGTCCAGAACGAGAACCGCGTCGGCCCGACGCAATATCACGCGATCCAACCGCTCGCAGCCGCTCTTGAGGCGGGCACTGCTCCAGTGAATGGACGGGTTGGCGGTCCACGGATTGCCGTAGTGAGCGATCCACGGTCTGCCCGTGAGCCTTTTCAGCGCCATTCCGAGCAAGTGCGCCCCAAACGGCGGCGCGCTGGAGTATATGACGTCGATCCGGTGTCGAAGCACCAGATACAGCGCAGGAAGCAGACTTGCCGCCGCCCATGGCGCGTCGACGTCGGGGAACTTGGCAATCTCCGCCAGCGTCGTTCTGAGCAAAGCGAAGCATCTCGCCGGTTGGTCGCCTCGCTCATGATGACATTTGCTCGACACCGACAACCCCGATGCTTCGGCGCTTGGTTTCATCGGCGATGCGCAGCGCTCGTACCAAAGCAGCGGGTTGAGGTTCGGGATTCGGGTGACGCGCACGGACGGTGGGACCTCCCCGGCGAGATTCGAATCGACACGGCCCTCGGGATACGAGCCCGCGGTCGCAGACACGACCCAAACCCTGTAATCCAGCTCAGGCAGGTACTTCGCCAACCGAAGCGGTCTGAAAGACGCTGCCACCGTTGACGGCGGAAAGTGATACGTCGCCATCAGTATCCGACGAGTCATAAGACGCTTCCTTTGCAGGACGCGACAACCGAGCGGCATTCCGCCGATGCCCTGCTAAAAACCGATCTGATTATTGCCGCGAGCGCCGATGTATCCTCCTTGTCGAAGTATCCCGCTTCATAGAGGACGACAGGCAGCGCCAGCACGACAAGCGTCCTCGGCACGATCAGAACGGGGCCGACGCCCGGAACAAGACGGCTGATTGCATACAGGCCGGCCGCGACGCCAAGAAGCAGCAGTCCTCGGCGAAGATCGTACGGGATCCGATAGAGTCTCTGCGAAAAGGCATAGGTCCCGGCTGCCATCGCGCCGAACCCGGCGACCGTGGCCCATGCCGCCCCCATCTGTCCGTAGCGCGGGATCAGAAGCAGGTAGGCAGCCGTAACCACAGCCGCCGCGGACAGATGCCCAATCGTGCGAAAGTACGTTTTCTTCGAAAGCAGTATGCCCGTCTCAAACACGTTCGAAGCTCCCCAAGCGCACAAGCCAAGCATTACCACCGGCACGACCCGGTACGCCTCCCAATACGACTGATCCGCCATCACGGCTATCAGATCACGCGAGATCGCGGAGAGCCACAGACTGAAAAACGCGACGCAGAACATGAACGCGTGAAAGTAGCGAGCATATAGCCGCGGGGCGTCGTCGCGGTCGGCCAGCGTGAATACGACGGCCGACCACGCCAGCCCGATAGGTTCCATCACCAGCCCGGGCATAACCATGCACAGCTTGTAGCCGAGCGAATACACCCCCAGGACCTCAAGCCCACAATAGGCCCTAAGGAAGAACCGATCGCCGAAGTTGAGCACGAACATGGCGAACGAGCACGGCACCAACGGCAGCGAATAAGCCAGCATCGCGCGGAGCAAGCGGCGGTCGAGCCTTGGTCGCCAGCTTCGTCCCACAGCAGCTATCAGCACAGCCATCACGAGCGAGACCCCGATCAGGTTGCTGATCATCAGGCCCAACACGCCCATTCTCAACAAGACCACAAGATAGATGTTGAGCGACAGCGCTGCAAGCAGACGCCCTAGCCCCAGCGCCGCGAACAGCGCCGACCGTTCGTGTATTCGCAATAGCGCCAGCGGAGCGACGGTGCAGAGTTCCATTCCCATCGCTATCAGCGCGAGCCTCACACACAACGCATACCTGGCTGAGCTGAACATCAGGCCTGATATCGCGTTCGACGACGCGCCCAGAACGATCGCAGCCGCAAGCCCTATCGCCCCGGCGAAAGCAATCGCGGTGTTCGCGACGCGCGCGCGCTGCTTGTCGGTTTTAGCCTCGGCATGAAATCTGATCAACGCGGCGGCCAGACCCATGCCCAAAACGAGCGCGATCACGTCGGTCACGCGGCTGATCAGCTCCAACACGCCGTAGTCCGACGGCGTCAGCACGCGCGTATAGACCGGAATCATCACGAAGCCGATTAGCTTGCCGGTCCATACACCCGAGCCATAGACCAGTGTGTGTTTCAGCAGTCTACGGAAATCCAAGAATCAAATCCTTTGTCATGCTGACCTCGATTCAGGGGCCGGTTGCGGATGCCGAATCAAGTTCAGCGTGGCAGGCTGTGCGAGTTCGCCGGCGCCCATCACCTAGACCAGGAGCCAGCGTTCACCAGATGCGTGCCGGAGCGTTCGGACGGGCAGGTCGTCGTGTCTGAGCGCTTCACGAACAGGCACGAACTTGAACTCTTTGAGCAGGGCCGAGAACTTGCGGGCGTTAGCGGCGATATTGGCATACGACCTCAGCCCCATCCCCAATCCGAGCTTTATGCGGGGTATGCCCGAGTCGATCTCCCACGGGTGGAAGTAGAACACCACTCGCCTGCCGGCACGGTTCATCGCGCGCGTAATCCAGCGGACGACGCCGTAGGGCAGTAGTCTGAAGTATCCGCCGCCCGCGAACGGCACGTTGACGCCCATCGCAGACCAGACGGTGATCGGAACCTCGACAATGGACCCGGAGTCGGTGATTACGTCACGGCCCTCCATCCATCGACTCGACACCCCGTAGCGACCGTGCCGGATGGGGAACATGCTGGAATCGTAGGCAATGCCCTCGCTGACAAGGATCTCCAGCGCCCAGAGACACTGCTCCGTGATCGAAAACGAGGCCGCCCGGTGACCTTTAACGCGCACCCCGGCTGCGTCTTCGATGACGCCTATGGATCGCCGCAAATCCTCACGGAACTCCCCCGGCTTCATATCGTAGACCAGCCGGTGTTCCCAACCGTGCGTCGCGATTTCGTGGCCGGCGTCCGCGATCCTGCGTACCAGCGACGGGCATTGCTCGGCGTTCCACCCCAGCACGAAAAAGGTCGCCTTCGCACCTGCCTCATCGAGCATGGCGAGAACCCGGTCGGTGTTGCGTCCAAGACGAAACTCGCAGTGGGACCATGCCTCTCGCGGCACGCGCCCTTCGAGGTTGGAAACCTGGAACCAGTCTTCAAGGTCTACAGTCAGGATGTTCATGCGCCCTTTATCATTGCCGGAATAGTCAGTACCAAAACCTTGAGATCGGTCAGCAGCGAACCGCCGTAGACGTAGAGCAGATCGTATTTGAGCTTGATTTCGGGGTCGGTCGTGTA
>Ga0272448_1005612_pt1 | contig 13808 bp, 23 predicted proteins | sample YNPCB0191_FD_202220 | JGI IMG/M metagenome (GOLD analysis project Ga0272448, IMG submission 202220) | Hot spring sediment microbial communities from Yellowstone National Park, WY, United States - YNP-CB-019-1 | ecosystem: Environmental > Aquatic > Thermal springs > Hot (42-90C) > Sediment...
AGTTGTTTACTGTCTGTTTTCGAACGCCGAGGGGCTTGGTCTTGATGCAGAAGTATCATGAGGATATGGGGGCTTATAAGTTGCTGAAAGGAGAGGTTAGTCTATGAGTAGAGCCTGTTTCTTATCAGCCGCAGGCGACCCTTTTATTGCTTTGCTTGCCATCAGGCTTTTTCAGGAGCGTTGGTATGACGAGGTTGATGCCTTCTATGTCAATTACAATAATCATGCCCAAGTCCCTAAAGAGGTAGTGGCTGAGTTTTGTTCAAGAGTAGTCAAAGACCCCAAAATCCACCTAATTTACCATCCGCAAGGCATCGGTAGCGGGGTGCCAATCACTGAAATGACCTTACTTTCTAAAGAGGACCTGGTGATGCTTCTGGAAGAGGACGGCTACATCTTCACACCTGGAGCCGTTGATGAGTGCTTTCGGAAAATCGAAGCTGGATTGGTTGATGCCGTCGGTTCTCCTAGGTTTTCTTGCGACCAGGAGGTAGCCGAGGCAATAAGAAATAAATATGGATTGAATTATAGTAGCCATGATAACTATGAAGATAAAGGGCCGAACTACTGGCCGAATTTCTTCTTCTGTAAGCGTAAGGACCTATTGAGAACCGATTTAGACTTCGGAAGTCATACTTGGCGGTCAGGAGAGTATTGCCAAAAGTTAGACCACACTTTCAAGTTTACCAGTCATGGGGACACTTTTGTTTGGGCCTGTATTCAATTGCGGGCTTTGGGATTGAGATTTTTGGATGTTCCTCAGCATCACGCCGACCCATATGAAGCAGAGAATAAAGAAAACAAAGAAATGAATTGGCGAGGCGAACCAATGAAATGGATTCATGCTGGTTCCTTGTCATCAGGCTGGGGTAGCTACCTTTCTGGAGTCATTCCCGATGTTTCTGATGAGGTGGCCAAAAGAGAGATGGAAACAAGGGTTGCTTTTTGGACGATTGCCTCGGATGTTATTGAGGGGTTCATGGAGTTTAAAAAAGAATATAAGAGGGGCATTGAGAATTTGATTATAGGGGCAAGCTTAAACAGGGGGAGAATAAATAAAAAAGTTAATATCTATCGGGAGTTATTAAATGTCTGAAATAATGATATAAACATGATTAGAGTGCTGGCAGATTTTCATCATGATGGGCTTTACCACTCCCTTCAACTTCTTTTCGAAAGGAGGCTTGGGTGGGAGCTTTACCGACCTATTGGTCTTGAATGGCAACAACAAGGATACTGGAAGATTGCCGAGCCTTACGGGAATAATCCAGAAACGATTGCCCAGTATTTAGAGATAAGAAGGAACTATATCCCTCAAGATGGGACAAGGCCTTTAAATGAGGTTAGGCGAGCAAAGAAGGGGTATTTTGAGGTGTATGCTCCATATGGCAATCATAAGGCAGTTACCTTGGAGCAGTTTAAAGAAATGAGATTCGATTTTATTGTTCCTACTTACCTGCATCATTATCACACTTTTACTAAATTAAGGAATAAGTATCAGCCTCAAGCAAAAGTGGTTTGTCAGGCGGGGAACGACTGGCTGTCGGCGGTTGACTGGAGTGAAGTCAAAAACCTGATGGCCGCATGCGCTCCCATTCCCATTCCATCAGGGGTAAACGCCATCTTTTATCATGAAGAGTTTGATATAAGTGTTTACAGGCCAACTTTCCAAGAGCCAAAGAAAGTGATTCGCAGTTTCGTTAATACCTTGGGCCAAGCGGAACTTTTCAAAGAAGATTGGAAGATGTTTTTGGAGCTGGAGAGGCTCATTCCTGAATTAAAGTTCGAGAGTTACGGCGCTTCCTGTAGGGAAGGGGTTATTACTGGCGATGAGGCGATAGCCAGACTGATGCAAGAGAGTGCTTTCGGTTTTCATTTGAAGACTGGTGGGGATGGAATGGGTCTTGTCATACATCAGTGGTTTGCTTGCGGGAGGCCGCCAATTGTTAGGAGGAGTCAATATAAGGATAAGTTAGCAGGACAGCTGATGATTGACGGGTTGACTTGCCTTGATTTGGACGGAAAAACCATCGAAGGAAACGCCTTGAGGATTAAAGCTTATGCTAATGACGAGGAGGAGTATAATAAGTTATGTAAGAATGCTTACAAGAGATTTACAGAGGTAGTAAATTTTGATGAGGAATTTGAGAGGATAAAAAAGTTTTTAGAAAGGGCAATATGAGAGGAGGTGAAAATGGCAATCCTTAAAGCATTTGTTCCAAAACTCAAGGTTGCCAGGAGATGTAACGGCTGTGGGATAATCGTTGGACCGGACTCACCGCTTAAAACAGGGTTCGAAGTAAGAGAAGGACCAATCGTTGGGTTTTTCCATTCAAGACAATGTTATGAGAAAGCGAGAGAAAGGGCAGAGAAAGGAGGCGATGTCAAATGAGCAAAGAGACAATACAAGAAGCGCTCGGATGGCGAGTATCTGATGCCAGGGCAGATTTCGAGGCGCTGACGATAGAGTTAGTGAGGTATATGGAGAGAGAAGGAAGAGTCTTTGCTGACGGTGAAAAAAAAGGCGGCAAAGAAGATAAGAAAGAAGGTGATAATAAATGAAAACGTATAATCTAAGTAAGGAGGACCTTGAGTATTTGCGCCCCTTGGAAGCGGTAAGGCAAGCTCTTGACTCGGAAATAAAGATTTATTTGAGGACGGTCTTTTGCCCAAGAGTGGGGATTAAGCCAGAGCAAAGGATAATATATAATTTATCCGAGGGGACCATTGAGGTTAGCGAGATTGAAGTGGCAACTAAGATGCCAGAAAAGAAAAAATGAGTCAGGCTCTTGTCAAACATCCAGGTGGAAGGCCAACAAAAATCAATGAAGACACCGTCAGGAAACTGGAAGCGGTTTTTAGGTTGGGAGTGACTGACGAGGTGGCTTGTCGTTATGCTAAAATTTCAAGGGACACTTTCTATCGCCATTTGAGGGAGGACCCAGAGTTTTCTGACAGAATTCAATCAGCAAAAGAATTTACCCGAATCGTGGCGGCCCAAACAGTCGTTAGGGCTTTCGTCGAAGACAAAGATGTTAAAGCGGCCCAATGGTGGCTGGAACATAAGTATCCGGAGGAGTTTGGGACTCCTCCTCAAATCATCCAGCAGATAAATATAGGAGCAGAGTTAAAAAAGATAGGAGAAGACCTTGGATTTAAGTAAATACCAGAAGGCAATAGAAAAATACTTTAGAATCGTCAATAAGGTTGGCGACACTGTGGATTTTGTTTTGAACGACATCCAAAGAAGACTTATTAATGAGCTTACAGGGAGGGATATTATCTTGAAAGCTAGACAGGAGGGTGTTTCTTCTCTTATTCTTGCTATTTTTACTTGCGATTTCCTCTGGACCGAAAACTCAAGGAGTGTTTGTATCTCTCATGAGGCAGCTATGACCCAAAAACTTTTCGATAGGGTAAAGTTCTTTCTGAAATCATTTGAAGATAAGAGCGGCCTGAAGGTTCCTTTGAAATACAACTCACGGACAGAGATAGTTAATCAGGTTAATAATGCTTTTTTCTATATCGGTACGGCGGGGGCAAAGGAATTCGGTCGGGGCGAAACCTTGACAAATGTCCATTTCTCAGAATTTGCCAGGTACCCCGACCCCGAGAAGATTTATCTTTCCGCTTCCCAGGCTGGGAACCCAAAACTGATTGTCATCGAGACTACAGCCAATGGCATCGGAGATTTTTTCTACCAGATGTGGTGCGATGCCCAGGAAAAGAAGAACAACTACAAGCCCCATTTCTTTGGCTGGCAAGACCATAAAGAGTATAGGTTACAGGTCCTAGACTCATGGCAGATGAACCTAGAAGAACAAGATTTAATGAGCCGTTATGGGTTGACCAAAGAGCAGCTCGCTTGGAGGAGAGAGAAGATGAAAGAGTTCACCAATGAAGATTTTTTCAAGCAGGAGTACCCTCTGACTTGGCAAGAAGCATTTCTTTCTTCAGGGAAGCCAGTTTTCAATACTTCTGCACTCCAGTGGTACAAAGAAAACAAGGAAATGGTTTGCCGACCTTTGAAGGTTGGGAACCTGGTTGGATTTAAGCCACCAGTTTTTGAGGAAGGAATAGAGGGATATTTGAAGATTTGGAAGATGCCAGAACCAGAAGGCCAGTATGTAATTGGGGCTGACCCTTGTGAAGGGGTTCCCCAGGGGGATTTTGCTTGCGCCCAAGTCTTAGATAGAAGAAAATTCGAACAAGTTGCTGTTTGGCATGGGCACGCTGACCCAGACATTTTCGCAAAGGAGCTGATAAAGCTTGGGTATTTCTACAACACAGCCTGGATTGCCCCAGAAAGAAACAATCAAGGGATAGCAACGATTTTGACAATGAGGGACCTGTATTATCCCTCGATTTGGATGAGGGAAAGAGTTGGGGAACTGGCTGATAGGCTGACTCCGGAGTTAGGCTGGGTAACGGACATGAAGACAAAACCTTTAATGATTGCTGACTTGGCCGAGGCAATAAGAGATAAGAATATAATAATTCATGATGAGCAGACAGTTAACGAGCTTTTTTCCTATCAATATGACGAGGCTGGACATGCAAATGCCGCCAAAGGAGCTTACGATGATAGGGTTACTTCCTTGGCAATTGCCGTCCAGCTTTACAAGAGGGTTCCGCTGGACAAGGAATCCGAGAATGTAATTACTAAGGAAGAAGGACAGGAGGGAATCACTGGTCCACAAGACATGGTTCAGCCAGGAATGGGGCCAGAGGAATATTTCTAAAAATGAAAAAGAAGAAAAGTGAGGAAACCATTGTTGCTGAGACGTTCTTGGAGCTCTTGAGGAATCTTGCGCCTGAGCTTTTTGAGATTGAGGCATTGAATAAGAAGTTCCTTGCCGAAATGGAGTTTGGAGAGATTCATATCGTCGAATATATCAAAGGAGGAAAGGTTTGGAGAATAGAAGCAATGCCGAAAATTTCCAAGATGGTCAAAGATGAGATGGGGGCTTGACAAACCATTTCCCTAATGCTAAACTTTAACTAGCTCTCAAAGTCTTAAGAGAAGAACTCTAAGACCGAGCCGAAAGGTTTCGGTCTTTTTTGTGGAATGAAAACTAAAATCAGGTCTCTAGACCAAATCAAGGCAGATGCCCAGAATCGCTTCAATCAAAACAAGGGCGTTCGTGGCCAGGTTACGAGGGCTGATATCTTTGAGGCTCTGGAGAACTTTGCTTCGCCTGAAAAAGAGAAAGAAAACATTGGAAAGTTCCTGGATGAACTTGGTTTCGTTAGTATGGAAGAAAAGAGAAAGATTTTAGACGACCTTGATAGTTACCAAGTTTCTTATAAAAGATGACGGTCGAGTTCGGGATAATCTTGGTTCTGGCTGTTCTTTTCGTGGTTCGTGAGCTTCTCAATTACTTCCAGACTAGGAAGCTTGAGGAGCTTCTGAAGGCAAGGGACCTGTCTGAATTCTATAGCGGAAAGAAGAAAAAATCTGTAGGGAAAAATCCGATTGCCAAGGAGGAACCGAATGAGATTCCACTTGACGAGACCAGGCCGTTTACTTTACCGAAGGAGTTTAATTTGGAGATTGAGGGAGAAGAGGAGCCGAGGAAGATAAGAATCTTCCCTGATGGCACACCTACTCAAGACTAATGGCGATTAGAAAAGAAAAAATCATCGGCAAAGAAGATAAAGAGAAGAAATACAAGCCAACCGAGGAGTTAGAAGAAGACTTAGCTAGCACCTTTAAAATCGAGTCGCAAAAGAGGCTCCAATACGCCAAGGATTGTTTTAGGGCAGCCTCTGAATCAAGGAGAAGATATGACTGGGAGTGGTTGGCCAGAGACTTATTTAGGCGGGGGTATCAGTTCTCACGCTATAACCCGGCCAACAGGACGGTTATTCTGGCCTCACGGCAAGTGACGAGGATTCCCGTCAACTTGACGGCAGCGGCTATAAGGGTAATCAGGAACCAGGTTACTGCCTTCAGGCCAAAATGGGAAGTTTTGCCAGCCCACGCAGGAGAAGAGGCCGCCCAGAACGCCCGCTATTCAGAGAAAATTCTTGACTGGATTTGGCGCAAAGAGAGACTGAAGAAGAAAGTGAAGGAAACGGTTATGCAGGGGTTGATTTTTTCTGTCGGAGGACCTTGGCAGATTGGCTGGGACGATAATATTATTAGCGACGATGGAACGAAGGGAAACTTGTATATCTGGAACATGGACCCATATGATTTTTACATAGACCCAAACTGCACTGACGGCTTGACTTTTTCTGATGCGGAGTATGTAATCAAGGCTGTCAGGAAGCCATTAGACGAAGTGAAGAGGAATCCCCTCTACAAGAATACTGAACAAATAACTACCGGCGAAGCAAGGGTTGCCGCCTCAGAATACAAGCAGTTCCTTCTCCAATCCTTGAAGTACTTAGGGCAGTATCAGCAGGAAGAGAACGAGACGGTAATTTTGAAGGAAGGCTGGTTCAAAGAGAGGGATGAAGATGGCAATGTGAGAATGAGGGTCATCACCTGGGTTGACCAAATGACCGACCCATTAAGGGATGAACTAACTGAAGAGACAGAGTTTCCTTTCGTCCAGTATCAGGCAGACATAAATCCTTTAGAGGTTTACGGGGAGAGTTGGGCAAGGCATGTTATAGTCATCAATCGGGTAGTCAACGCCCTGGAGTCGTCCATTTTTGACTATAACTACCGCTATGCTAAGGGAAGAATAGTGGTTGATAAGAATGCAGGAGTGAGGGCGATAACCAACGAACATGGGTCAATAATTGAGAAGAATAGGGGGGCAGATGTCCATTCCCTCCCGCTCCAGCCTTTGCCGCCGTCGGTCGAAGGGCAAGTGAATAGGATGAGAGCTTATTTTGAAGATATCTCGGGGGCGCATGATGTTAGTCTTGGGAGGATTCCAGCAGGCGTTAAATCTGGAATTGGTGTTGCTGAATTAAAGCAGGCTGATGCCACGAACCAAGACGACTTGGTCGACAACCTTGAAGACTTTTTGGTTGAAGTTGGCAAAAAAGTCTTGAAGATTGTCGCTCAGCATTTTGATACGCCAAGGATAATAAAAATCACTGGGGTTGGCGGTAAGACGGAATATTTTTCCGCTATTGGCGAGAAATGGGGGAAAGGAAGGAAGAGGGAAGTGACCATCGTGAAAGAGAAATATCCTTTGGCAGTCATCGCCGAGAGGAACGAGATAGACGTGAGTATTGGCTCTTGGCTGGCGGCATCGAAAGAGTCAAGGCAGCAATTATTAAGAGAGCTTTACCGTGAGGGAGTGATTGACAAGAAGACATTGCTGGAGCATTTGGAGTTTGGAGATATTGAGACCATAATGGAAAGAACGAGGAGTGAAGAGATTTTGAAGGCAAAGAGGGGAGCGCCCGGTCAGACTGAACCTGGGGTTTCTGAAGAAGAGCTTGCCCTATCTGAGAATGAGATGATGCTTGAAGGGAGGAGTGATGTCCAGGCTCAGCCTCAAGATGACCACCAGGTTCATCTGGCGGTCCATCAAGAGGCGATTGGGAAAGGGCAAGATGATATTGTCAATAATCACATTGCTCAGCACAAGGCATTGTTAGGAGGAGGAACAGAAGTTGGGGCAGAAGGGGGTGCAGGCATCTATGGCTAAAAAGAAAGAGAAAAAACCAACCAAAAGACAACAGAAAGTAATCGGGGCAATGGTTAGGAAGATGATGCATGAATGGGAGAGGACTGGTGAGATTAAGACGTCGAGAGCCACATATAAGCCAAAAAGTAAGAAAGAAGCCATTGCGCAGGCTTTGGCGATAGAGTATGGAAAGCAAGGAGTAGGCCGAGCAGGCAAAAGAAAGAGAGGTGAGCAAAAATGAAAATAAAAACCGACGAAGACACAGACTTAAATTATGCCCTTAATTTTTCGAATAAAGAGGACCCTGACAACCTGAAGAGGGCTGGGGAGAACATAAAAGAGAGGTTCGGCTTGGACCAGAAAGGGAAACCTGAACAGGAAGAAGGAGGTGAGAAATAATATGCCAACAGCACATTTTGTCGAAGAACCTTCATATCAAGGTCCTGGGCGCAAGTTAGGTGCGTCCAGTGAGGCCGAAACAAAAGGAGTTCATGGAGGAGAAGGGAAAGAAAAGGTAAAAGCTGCAGAGGAAGAAAGAGGTCATTTTGTAGAGAGCAAGTCTTACCAAGGACCAGGGCATGATTTGGGGAAGACGCCAGCAAGCGCCAACTCAAATCAGCCTAAGTAAGCACTTTTAAAATTGAATGTTCAGGCAATCAGAGGGGACAGGATAGGGAACTAAAGACGGTCGAGAGGTCGTGTAATAAAAGCCAACTTCCTGTTTCCCTTGATTGCCTGAACGGAATGATTTATAACCACCGAAGGGTGCCCGTCTTAGCAGGCGAACATTTCATTCGTCTCTTAAGGCGGGCACCTTTCTGGGTGCCTTTTTATTTCGCTTGGGCAAGCGTAAAAGCCCCGCCTCGCAAGCGTTAGTAGCCGTAGAAAGGGGGTGAGGTAAGATGGCTGACGTCAAGGACGAACTTGGCCAGCTCATCGATGAGGAAGAGGAAACGCCTCCTGCTCCCACCGCAGGAAAAGGAACTGGAGAAGGGGAGGGGAAACCCGAACCATCCGAGGAAGAGTTGGCATGGAGTTCCCTGAAGGGCAGCACCCAAGACCGTATCCGCCAGCTCATTCGGGAACGCAATGAGTGGAAGGAGAAGGCCTTGGCTGTTGAAGAAGCCAGGAGAACGGTAGTCCCGCCAGCGTCGCCTACTGGGCTCGCAACCCAGCAGCCAGCTTATCCAGGGGAACTGACTCCTGAACAGAAGGAGGCTATCGAGACGCTACGCCGGTTTGGCATAGTGACGAAAGATGACCTCCAGGCTATTCAGGACCAGATAATCCTGGATGCTGAATATGCTAGGCTGGAGCGTCTCTATGACGGCTCTGATGGTCGCCCTGCGTTTAACAGGGAGGAGATAGAGGAGCATATGCGCAACACGGGAATTTTCAATCCCGAGAAGGCATATGAAGACCTATATAAGGACGAGCTGTTTGATTGGCGTGTCGCCAGGGAAAGGGAGAAGCAAGGAGGAAAACCGGCGTCATTTACGGAAAAGCCGACTCCTTCTGCTCAGGGCAAGACTGAGCCATTATCAGTTGAGTCCATCAGGGAGCGGTTGTCTCGACCAGATGGCAAAATCTGGTGGGAGAAGAACCGAGCCAAGATACTCCCGGTCCTTGGTGAACTAACAGGGACGACTCCATAAAGACTCTCCTTTTTACCATTTTTACCTGAGTAAAAATGGCAAGAAAGGGGGTGGAAAAAGAGCATGGCGAACATAACTACGACCACAGCCGCAGTCTTTATCCCTGAGGTATGGTCGGTAGAGACTTTGCGTGCGACAGAAGCGGCCTTGGTGGTTGCGCCATTAGTCAAGAGGTATGATGCTTTGGTGAAGAGTCGTGGTGATACGATTCATATTCCAAAGATTTCAAACCTCACGGCAAATGACAAGACCGCCAATACAGAGGTTACCACTCAAGCCATCTCAGAGACTGAGGTAACCATCAATATCAACAAATGGAAGGAGGCATCCTTCGAGATTGAAGATATTGTGAAGGTCCAGTCTAATTACGACCTGATGGCTGAGTATACCGAGAAGGCTGGCTACGCCATCGCACAAGCAGTCGATTCCGACCTGCTTAGCCTCTACACCGGCTTCACCAATACCGATGTAGGGACGTACGGGACTGACATCAGTGATGCGACTATCGTGGCGGCCATTCAAGCTTTGGATGAGGCCAATGCGCCAATTGAGGACAGAGCAATGATTCTCAAGCCATCGCAGAAGGCTGCCATCATGAAGCTTGATAAGTTCGTAAAGGCCGACTATCTCGGCCAATACCAACAGCCGACACCGGTAGTTAGGGGGCCAAATAATAGGTACCTCTGGGGTGAGATTTATGGAGTTCCTGTATATTACACCACACAGGTTCCAACCACCGCAGGGTCACCAACACAGACCCATAACATCCTTATTCATAAGGAAGCATGGGCGTTGGCTCTCCAGCAGGCACCAAGGACCCAAGCCTCATACTGGCAGAAAGACTTGGCGTGGCTGGTCACGGTCGATGTCATCTACGGAGTAGCGACTTTGCGGGGCGATTTCGGAGTTGAAATCCGCTCTTAAAGTCCTACTTGCGTTCCAGGGCGGTTAAGGTCACTCCTTATTCCGCCCGCCAGGTAAAAAAGGGGGTGAGAAAAATGCCTGAAGGAAAACCAAGAATAGAAGAAGGAAGAAAAAGACGCCATGAGAGAATCCATGGCAGCTTGAAAGATTTCCCGAAGACTAAAGGAAAAAGGAAAGGTAGAGAGGAAGAGGGACTTCCTACTATGGCCGAATTGGAAGAGGAAGAACCTAAGAGGACTTTTATGGTAGACGCTGGGGAAGTAGGTGAGGGACTTGCAGAAGGGGACCATGTTTCATTGGTCTTGAAAGGGACAGTTTCCGACGTCAAAGACGACGGGTCGCTGGTAATTGACGTAGAGTCCGTTTCAAAAGAAGAAGAGAAAGCACCAACTATACCGACCGCACCGCCAGAGATGCTGGAAACGACGGAAGCACCGATGGCGCCACCTGCATCAGGAAGAAGCAGGATAATCGCAGATATCATAAGGAGGAAGTTCAGAGTATGAGCATTTGCGACCAATGTGGAGAGAAAGCCTTTAGGCTTTTCTTTGTCGGAGACAAGTGGCTCTGTGAGAAATGCTATCCTTTAGGCAAGTTTAATAGGTGGACATGGCGGGAGAAAATCAAGTCAAGGACGTTAATGCCGGACGGAACGGTTTTGCAAGGAAGACAAGGGATAAAAGTTAAGGATGAAAGATTAAGGAGGCAAAACAATGAAAATCGCCGTTTGTTTACCGACTAGGGGACTTATTTTTGCCCAAACAATTGAAGCTATTTTAAAGGAAATAAAAGGGATAACAAACAAGATAATTATCGTTTCGGGGTTGCCTATTCCAGATTCACATAATACATGCGTAGAGAAGGCGCTGAAAACGAGTTGCGACTATATCCTATTTGTGGAAGAAGATGTTGTTATTCCTGAAGGGGGATTGAGGCGGATGATGGAGATGGCGAGGGAAGACAGGGTCCTTGTTATTGACTATCCACTTGAGGGGTCGAAAACAAGCTATGTCGAGAAGAACGGCGAGGTTTTATGGAGTTCGATGGGGTGTATGATGGTGCCAAGGAAAGTGTTCGAGGAGATGCCAAGGCCGTGGTTTCGGACTGACAAGTCATTGCTGATTACCGACGAGGAAAAGTTTGAGTTCAGAGAAATAGACACACCAAACAAATACGGTGGACATGACGTCTTGTTTGGGCTATACTTGAAGAGCAAAGGAATAAAGATAGTGCCTATTGAAGGGATGAAAGCAAAACATTTAAGGCTCAAGTCTTGGGAAAGAAAGACGGTCAATAATGGAGTCCATGAAATCTATGAATTGAAAGGAGAAAAAGATGGCAGTTGACGAGAGTTTTGAGACACAGAAAATTAACTTTAATGCTCAGACGCCCGTCATGGTCAGGTTCGACGCCCAAGTCGATAAGGTCTATTTGCGAACTACGGCCGATTGTTTTATTGATTTCGACCAGGAAGCGGGTAAAGAGAGCGGGTTTCTGCTAAAACCGACAGATGGAATCAAGGATTTTAGTTTGACTTGTGTCTGGGTTTCGGTAATTGGAGATAAAGAAAGCGGTACTTTATATATAGGAGGAGCAAGGAAGTAGATAAGGAGGTGAGTAAGTATGGCACCACCAGCAAGTGCAAGTATTGCCGCTGAGTCGGAAAGTATTTCTTTTAATGCGTCGTCTGCTAAAGAGGCTAATTTTGAGGCTAAAGCCAAGTGGGTGGTTTTATCGACGACCGCAAGCGTTCATATTGCTTTTGATAGGCCGGCAAATAGTGATGATTTTATGTTGCCGGCCAATGCCGTGGTTGAGTTTCCTGTGGAATTTACCAGGGTTTCTGCTTTAGGGGTTTCTGGTTCTGGAACTTTATATATTTTGGCCTTAAGGTAAAGAGGAATATGCCGGTATTTTTAGGAAAAGAAAAAATCAGAGAACGCAATTTTGTCTTGGGGGTCGTTTCCGACCTGAAGGAATTCTTTAGTAATTTGGCCAATTCTTTAGTCCGAAAGGAAATCTTCCGAGTGCGCATAGAAAACGAGCGCCTCTTTTACCAGCCCTCCATCAAAATCAACAGGCAACTTGATGGTTTGGCGGGGATTTTAGGAGAGATTCTTGTCCAGACTAGAGCCTTCGATAGAAAATCTAAGGAACTAGTAGAGTCTTTAGAAAAACTGAAAGAAATATTATCGCACCAAGAAGCGAGGTATGTGGAAGAGATTACCCAGCTGGGTACTTCTTTACAAAGGTTTGCGGATAAAATCTCAGAGCAGGGTCCAGAATATGGTAAGGAAATGTCTAAACTGACAACTTCCCTTCAAAAGATTGCAGCGTTAATCGCAGGCTTAAAATTTCCAGAGCCTCCAAAAATCCAGAAGATAACCGGAGATGTCAATGTTAGTAAATTGCCTGAGATTTATGACTTCGAGAAGATGACGAGTATTCTCGATTCCATCAATAATGCCTTGAGGAATTTTCGGGTTGAGATTCCTCCTTTTCCGAAAATACCAGAAGTTAAGGTTCCTGCATATCCAAAAGAGGTTAAGATAGCACAAGCAGAAAAAATACTTGATTCCTTGAAAGAGCTTAACCAAGCTATCAAGGAATTACCAAACAAAATCCCCAAGCCAGAATTGCCAGAGTCAATCTCTATCAATAACTGGCCTCCTCAGAAAGTCCCCCAGCCAGTTACTAACATAAATATAAACCCGCTGAGGGGAGACTTTAAGACAACGGCGGTAACCATAACTACAACCCCTACTGCCCTACCAACAACTCCATTAGAAAACAGGCGAGCATTGATTGTTTATAATAATTCTTCCTCAACTATCTACCTAGGCGGAAGTAGCGTGACTGCTTCCAGCGGTTTGCCCCTTGAGGCTTCTTCTTATTCACCGCCTTTTGATGCTGGTGCCAAAATGACCCTCTATGGGATTGTCAATTCTGGAACCGCCAATGTTAGAGTCTTAGAAATTTCAAACGATGCGATAGGAGGTTAAAATGGCAGGAATAGGAACACCAACACAAAAAAACATTGACCTTCTTGCGGGAATTGCTACTTCTGCCAAACAAGATGATATTATTGCTAATACCAAACCTTATGGCACAAACAATATTGATGAAGCCTCTTCAACCTTAACTTATGTGGGTAAGGAAGATAAAGATGGAGTGTGGGTAATTCAGAAAATTGATACTTCTTCGGGAACTTCAATTACTTATGCTACCCAGACAAACAATCCGACTTATACAAGTTATTCTGATGCTTGGACAGACAGGAGCTTGTTGGTATATAGTCAGTATTCGGAGGCGCTATGAGAAAAATAGACAAGCCTTATTCGGCTTATAAGGAGGCATTCTAATGGGAGTAGTTTTTGATAAACTATTAGGAGAACCGCTTTTACACTCTCATCCAGTTTCTTCTCCAAGTTTGCTTATAAGGCTTAATCCGCCTACGCTTTCTGGGCATTATGATTATGGAGGATGGTTAACCGATTCTACTATAACGGTTAATTTGGTTAAAGGACTATTGAAACATCAACCCTTTTATGTAGTTCAAGAAACAACTTATTCGGCAATAGCAATTAAAGTGGGAACAAAAAGTTCAACAGTAGATGCTGTTTGTAGATTGGGA
>Ga0272448_1005613_pt1 | contig 13808 bp, 12 predicted proteins | sample YNPCB0191_FD_202220 | JGI IMG/M metagenome (GOLD analysis project Ga0272448, IMG submission 202220) | Hot spring sediment microbial communities from Yellowstone National Park, WY, United States - YNP-CB-019-1 | ecosystem: Environmental > Aquatic > Thermal springs > Hot (42-90C) > Sediment...
GCCGCTGCCACCCACGGCGACCGAGACCACGCTGCCGCCCACTGACACGCCAACGCCAACCCCGGTAACCGAGACGCCGGCCGCGCCGCCGCCCAGTCCCTCGCCCAGCGCCACCGAGAGCACACCCGTGTTGCAGGAACCGCTCACGCCCAGTCCGTCACCCAGCGAGACCCCTGTTGTGTCCACGCCCGAGGCGACAGACACCGCTACACCACAGCCAAGCGATACGCCCACGCTGGCGCCGACCGCTACCCCTACGCTGACACCCAGCGCAACGCCCACACTCCAGCCAACGCATACACCAACCGCGCCCCCGCTGAGCGGGGATGTGATCATCAACGGCGGTTTCGAAGAGGACACGGGTTGGCACTTTGGGCCTACGCCTTTGCCAGGTGTTTACACCACCGAGCAGGTACACAGTGGCCAGCGTGCTGTGCGCCTGGGCATCGTCGGCGGCCGGGATACGACCAGCTACTCATCGGTCTGGCAGACGGTGACTATCCCGGCTGATGCCAAACGGGCCACCCTGAGCTATTGGTGGTACCCCATCAGCCAGGATACCTATCCGCAGGACGTGCAAATGGTGGTGATATTGGGCGGCAGCCCCCCGCGCGTGTTGGGCATGGTCGAAAACACGCTGTCCGATGCCCGCCAGTGGCTGCCCGGTCGCTATGATCTATCGGCCTTTGTCGGGCAGACGGTCACCATCTACTTCGGTGTCTTCAACGGTGGGGTGACCGAGCGCCCCAGCGCCATGTACGTAGACGACGTGACGCTCAGCATCGAGAGGTGAAGACGCCTGAAGTGTAGAGCCCTTTGGATCACGAGGCCGCGCCGGACCTTCGACAAGCTTATGGAGGAGAAGCCCATGGACCACAGTGAGGTTGCGGCTGCCTTCGATGTTGTGTTGGAGGTCAGGCGCGGCATCTGGAAGATCACGCCCGCCGGCAGGGCCTACCTTGCGGCAGCCGGCCAAGGTGACAGATCCGCAGTCTCCTGACAGCCCTCTCAAGAAATCCCTCAGTTCCCCCTGATTCTGCCCAAGCTCGCCATATTTATGGGCAGATTTTGTGTATCGTACTTGACAATAAGCTAAAATGCGTGTATGATATATCTTGAGGATTAAGAAAAGACGTCGCAGACGAGATCGGCGCGGTCGAGTTGGTCCATGCAGTTTACTACCAACGAGTTGTACCACTTGCTTAACAACCGCCCTGTCGGCCATACCCTGTGGCTGGTACGGGCCGACCTCAGCGACGCTTATTTGTTGCGTGCCTACCTGCGCCGTGCCGATCTGACCGAAGCCAACCTGCAACGTGCCTGTCTGCGCCACGCCAATCTGTGCCGGGCGCAGCTGCGGGCGGCCAACCTGTGTCAGGCGAACCTGAGCGGTGCCGATCTGAGCGGCGCCGATCTGAGCGGGGCGGACCTGACCGACGCCGACCTGAGCAATGCCTGCCTGAGCGGGGCCAATCTGGCCGCGGCCAATCTGCATCGTGCCAATCTGAGCGGTGCCTATCTGCGCCAGGCCAGGCTGGATTGGGCAAACTTGCGCCGGGCACAACTGACAGAAGCCGATCTGACCGACGCCAGCCTGACCAAGGCCAATCTGGTCGGCGCCACCCTGAGTGGGGTTACCCTGAGCGGCGCCGACCTGTCTGAAGTAGACCTGACCGGTGCTGATCTGAGTGGCGCCGAGCTGGATAACGCCCGATTGGAGCAGGCTACCTTGCGCGGCGCCAACCTGACCGAGGCCATACTGGTCAAGGCCACCCTGCGCGGCTTGCGTTATGATGAGCACACCGTCTGGCCCAACGGCTTCCAGCCGGCCAGTGTAGGGGCAGAAGTGCTGGAGTGACCGCTTGAGCCAGGCGCTGAACGCCTAGCAATCGCTCCCGAAGTCCCTCTCAAAAGCTGCCACCAGCTGCTGACTCCAGCTGCCCAACGGCCTGAGGCGACCAAAGAAGAACCGTAGCACGGGCGGTTCGTGCACAAACTCCAAACCCTGGATCAGCTCACGCTGGCGGTACAACCAGGACACCCGATCGACTACATACTCGATGTGTGACATGGTGTACACCCGACGCGGCACCGCCAGGCGCACCAATTCCAGGTCGGCCATGACCTCGTTGCCGGACTGGTCGCGGTCGGTAGACAGCGTGCCGCGTTCCATGCCTCGCGCGCCCGAGGCCAGGTAGACCGCCGCAGCCAGGGCAGCCGCCGGGTACTGGTGCTGCGGAATGTGGGGTACGAAACGGCGCGCATCCAGATGGCAGGCCAGACCACCGGCCGGGGTGACCACCGGCACGTTGTTTTCGAGCAGCCGTTCGACAAAGTACTTGACGAAATCAGCCGCGCTACCCGCCACGTGGAAGTCGGTCATTTCGCGAATGCCCACCGCCATAGCTTCCACCTCTTTGGTGGACATGCCGCCATAGGTGGCGAAACCCTCATACACCGGCAGCCAGTTGAGCAACGCAGTGAAGTAGTCCGGATTATTGGTGGCGATCAGGCCACCCCGCACATTGGTGCTCTTGCGGCCCGACAGATAGAGGATGTCCACGTGGCTCATCATTTCCAGCATGATGTCCTGAATCGACTTGTGCTCGTAGCCTGGTTCGCGCGTCTTGATGAAATAGGCGTTCTCCGAGATCAGGCTGCCGTCGAAGACCAGGGGAATGTTGTGCGCGCTGGCGATGCGCTTCACCTCGCGCAGGTTGGCCATTGAGAAGGGCTGACCACCCAACAGGTTGGTAGTCGCTTCCATACGTACGTAGGCCACCTTGTCCGGGCCGTAGGTCCGGATGACATCCTGTAACTTGTTCAGGTCAATGTTGCCTTTGAAGGGGTGGCTGCTCTGGGTGTTGAGCGCCTCATCGGCGAAGATCTCGAGCACCTTACCGCCCGCCAGCTCGATGTGAGCACGGGTGGTGGTGAAATGGTAGTTCATCGGCACCACCATACCGGGCTTGATGAAAGCCTTGGCCAGCAGGTGTTCCGCGGCACGTCCCTGGTGCACGGGTAGCACACGGTCGAAGCCCAGTACTTCCTTGACCGCCGCGGCCAGCTTGTAGAAACTCTCGCTTCCGGCATAGGCGTCATCAGAGACCATCATAGCGGCCAACTGGTTGTCGCTCATCGCATTGGTGCCACTGTCGGTCAGCATATCAATAAACAGGTCTTTGGTGCGCAGCAAGAAGGTATTGTAGCCACCGGCTTCGATGGCCTGCAGTCGTTGTCGGGCGGGTGGCAGACTGGTACGCTGTACGATCCTGACCTTGTGCATCTCGATGGGGATCTCTCGCCCGTTGGAAAGCTTGACACTCATGTTGTCCTCCAGGATAGCTGTGAAAGTATTGTTGGCGTCTTGGAAACGCAAAAGTCCACTCCACGCCCGACATCCCGCGCGCCGACTACGGGGGATCGACCACGTCGGATAGGTTCGGGCGAAAAGATCAACACGTTGCGCGCTGCGCGTCAGCCTTGCGGATCTAGGCTGTTCGCGAAGCTACGCAACACCATCTCGCGTAACAGGGGGTGCTGTACCAACGCGCCAGGGCTCTCATCTGCCAGGCCGGCAGCTGCCGCCAGCGCCATCTTGGGCACTTCTTCGTCCTCGTAGAGCTGCGCCAACAGCCAGGCCTGGCGCTCCAGGCGACGGCGCAGCAGCCGACAACGGGGAGCGGTCATGATTTGTTTGATACCCGCGCTGATCAGCTGCTCAAGGTCGCCGGCGCGGCCACGCAAGGCCTTCCAGGCCTTGCGCTTGAGCGACCCCAGCTCTTCTGGATTAAAAAACCACGAAACGAATTCGTCCAGACTGAACAGCTCGTCGCATATTGCCAACAGCCAGGGCATCTCATTGGCCTTTAGCTCGGGTAACGGAAAGGACCTGACGGCTCGGCTGTCCTCTCCAACCAGCCAGGTCTGCCACCAGCCCATGAAACTAAGTGGCAATCGTCGGCGCGCCTCAAGCGTCGTTCGATAGGCGTCCGTCAGCTCCGCACGCGCCCGTTCGATCCCGATTTCTACCAGTTCCACACCCATTTCGTCGGCGCCCTCGGTCATCATAGCTTCGATCGCCTCGGCACTTTCCATCTGCCCACCGAAACAGTCCTTGACGCCCTCAAAATCGTTGAACAACACGCTAAAGAACGTACAAGGATGGCCGGGCGCCTGGCGTATGATAAACAGTACCTGGGCTCCATTGCCATCAATGGTGCTGACCATACAGCGTTTGACGGGTGGCGGAGCGACTGGTAGCTCCAACACCGAAGGGGGCAGTTCGCCCGACGCCTGCAACAACTGCTCGGCTGCATCGGCGGCTGCCCGGCGTACCGTCTCAGACGGATCGTAGGTAGCTCGCTCGCGCAGCAGCGGGACAATGTTGGGTTCCTGTAGCTCCTCTATGGCCGCGATGGCGCTCAACACGAGCTCATCTTCGGGCGCGTGCAGCAAACACGTCAAGAAGGGGAGGATGCGCCGGTCGTGAATAGCGGCCAGAGCGCTGATCGCCTCCGGTTTGGTCACCTCCAACGTGTCCTCATCCACGATGCTGAACAACGCCCCTTCCAGCTGCAACGGGTCCTGCAACATGTCCAGTAAAGCGTGCTTCGCTTTGCGCGCCGAGCCAACCGGATCGCGCAGATAGGCGAGCGGATCCTCGCCTGGACCAATACCACCCAGGCTGTGCAGAGCCTGCACGATGGTCATCTTGTGGTCGTCTTCCAGCTCGGGACGTAACAACAAGTCCCGCAAAGGCCCAATGGCCTGAGTCAAATGCAAGCGCCGCAACAACTGGCCGGCTACCTGGTGGTGAACCGGTTCGGGCGAGGCGACCAGATGGAGCAGGCGCGGCAAGACGCGTTTTTTGACCAGCCCCAGGCGCAGCGAGGCAGCCTCGGCCTCATAATTGGTGAGGCTGCCTTCGATGAAACGCTCAAGGATCTCGTCAATCTCCAGGTCGGTGGGGCGCCGCCGCGAGGAGAACAACGGATCGAGCCCGCGGAAGTCTGCCTTGGAATAACCTGAGTTCATCTAGCCGCCGTACTGCCAGCGCGTGTTGCGCAACAACATCGCCACGGCCTGCGCATCTCGCACTCCGGCGGCCACTACCTCGGCTACCACCACACTGTGATCGCCGCGCTTGACCGCATCGGTGACGCGACATTCAAACCAGGCCGGTGCGTCCAGAAATAGCGGCGCGCCGCTCACCGGTGCTGGTTCGAAGGCATAGCCACTCAGCCGGCCGTCCTGATGTTCAGCCGCCTTGAAGAACGCCTGGGCCATATCGGTCTGTCCCTCAGCCAGCACGTTGATGGCGAAGCAGCCGCTGGCTTCGACCAGGGCATGGGTTAAGGTATCCTTCTTGATGGCAACCATCACCAACGGCGGGTTGAAGCTGGCCTGACTCAGCCAGCTGACGGTGCTGGCATTCAACCGATCGCCCTGCTTGACGCTGAGCAAGAACACCCCGTAAGGGATCATGCGTAATGCTGTCTGCTTGGCCTGTACGTCCATTATACTATTATCTCCTTGTAGCGATTTGTCATTTGACGTTTCATATTTTATACTGGCTCGTGATCGTGTGTGCAGGCAAGTGGAGCAATTCCGCTGCGAGCCTGGCACAACACGCTGATCTGTCTGGGCCTGCCACTAAACATATCGGTGATCGAATTGTCTGAACCGGCGCGCACTCCGCCGCTCAGGCTATCCGCAACCATCCGCGGTTGCCTGGGACGCCTTGTCTTATTGCTCTTTGGTCTGCTCACCGCGCTGCTGGTGATCGAATTTGGCACCCGCCTGCTTGGGGTAGCGCCCCCGACCGACCCACTGCCGGTGCTTTGGGGGCCACACCCCTACCTGGGTTGGTTCCACGTGCCCAACCACGGTGGTCTCTGGTACAGTGAATACCGAGAGTTTGAGACTCAGGTGCACATCAACGCCCGTGGTCTGCGCGACCGCGAGATTCCCTATGACAAACCCGCCGGTGTCTATCGCATTCTGGTTCTGGGCGACTCCTTTGCCGAAGCCCTGCAGGTGCCATTGGAAGCCACCTTCGCCAAGCAGCTGGAGGCGATGTTGAGCACTCCTGCGCGGCCGGTCGAGGTCATCAACGCCGGCGTCGGCGGCTGGGGAACCGATCAAGAGGCGGTGTTCTACGCCATCGAAGGGTTCCGCTATCAGCCCGACCTGGTGCTGTTGTGCTTCTTCGCCCACAACGACGTGCTCAACAACTACCAACCGCTGGAAGTAGCCCGTGTGCACGGCGCAGTGCAGAAGCCATTCTTTCAGTTAAAGAACGGGGAGTTGGTAGAACCACACTTTCCTTTCGAAGCGCCACCGACTCCCGAGACACCGGCACCCCCTTTGCTGTCGGTATACAACTGGCTGCACGACCATGTGGCCTTCTATCGCCTGGTCGTGCCCTACCTGCGGGACATCCCGCCTATCCTTCGTCTGGCCGGACCCAGCGGCCTGCTGGGCGGCATGGCCGTTTTTATGGCCGACGACCCGAGCACTCCGCTGACCTATGACGTTTATCGGCCAGATCCGCCGGCCGCCTGGCAAGAAGCCTGGCAGCTGACGGCTGCTCTGCTGCGTCGCCTCCAGCGCGAGGTGCACGCCCGCGGCAGCCGGCTGGCACTGGTGATCATCGGTGCGCCCGAGCAGGTCTACCCTGAACGCTGGCAGGCCGTCCTGTCAGCCAATCCTGACATGCAAGGCCAGGACTGGGACCTGAATGCACCCAATCGCCAGCTGGCCAGCATCCTGGACGAGTCTGGTATCCCTTACCTGGACCTGTTGCCCGTGTTCCAAGCCGAGGCTCGATCCAACGCCCCCGCCCTGCACTTCCGCCACGATGGACACTGGACACCAGACGGGCATCGGCTGGCCGCCCGAGCGATCGCTGCCTTCCTGCAACAGAGGCTATGGGCAGCTTCGCGCTGACCAACAACCGTTCCGGTCACGCGATGTTAGCACAAGATAGGGTGTCTGTCAAAGTGAAGCGGAAAGAAGAAACCGACCAACCAGCGGGTACCAACGCCTCATATGCACAACTCGCCGAAGCCCTGCACCAAACCCGGACCCAGCTGCAACAGGCGGAACGCGTGGCGCGTCTGGGCTTTGTGGAGATGGAGCTGGATATGCACCGTGCATACTGGTCAGACGGGGTTTATCGCATTCTGGGGCTCGAACCACAGGCTGTGGAACCCTCTCTGGACCAGTACTTGGCGTTCGTCCATCCGGACGACCGTTCTCTGGTGCGCCAGACGCTGGAACAGGCGGTGCGCGAGGCACAGCCTGTTGAGATGGAGCACCGCCTCATGTTGCCAGACGGGGCGTTGCGCTATGTGCGTGGCTGCGTCGAGATCACGCGCGACGCGTCTGGAAATCCCTTGCGTCTGGTCGGTACCCTCTTCGACATCACCGAGCGCAAGCAGGCCGAAGAGGCGCTGGCTTTTCAGACTGTTCGTCTGAACACGCTGTGTGACATCAGCCAAGCTGTGCTGGCCGCTCAATCGCCACAGGAGATCGCCAACGTGGCGCTGGAAAGGTTGTTCGACTTGGTGGAGTACACCTGGGCGGGTCTGGTCGAGATCGAAGTGGCGAGCGACCAAGCGCACCTTTTGGCGGTTAGAGGCCGCGTTCCAAATGCCGTGAACGCCGGTCTGCGCGTTGCCCTGAAGCATCAGGCGCCGTGCTGCCAAATGCTGGTTGACATGCACGAGCCGTACCAGGTTCGGGTCTCCGAATTGTTGGCCGTCCTGCCAGAATATCCCCAGTTGTCGGTTATCCAGGCCGAGGGTATGCGCTGGACGCTCTTGATCCCGCTGGTGGTTGGGAACGAGACCATCGGCGTTCTGACACTGTGGTCAGACAGGGAGGCGCCCTTTCCCGAAGGCGCACTGACCATCGGGCGTGAAGTAGCCGGTCCATTATCCCTGGCGTTACATAACGCCCGTCTGTGTGAACGAGCGCGTCAAGATGCTGAAAGCAAGGACCGGCAGCTGCGCGAAGTCAACCACCGGGTCAACAATACCCTGATGAGTATCGTCGCCTTGCTCTCGGCCGAACAGCGCCATCTGGCCCAGAGCCAGCGCAGTGCCGATCCGACTTGCCTGCAGGGCATGATCGCCCGCGTGAATGGATTGGCTGCCCTACACCGGCTGCTTTCCGAGACGCAATGGGAACCTATGCTGCTCAGCCAATTGGCCGAACATCTGATCTATGTGGCGATGCCCTACCTTCCAGCCGATACCCGGCTCAACATGAGGGTGCCCGAATCTGCGGTTATGGTGACGGCCAACCAGGCGCACAGCTTGGCCCTGATCATCAACGAGCTGGTAGCCAACACCTTCGAACACGCCCTACAAGAGCGGAAGATGGTCAGCATACAGGTGCACATTGCGCACGACGAGCGCTCGGGCGCCATTGCCATCGAGTATCGTGACGATGGGCCCGGCTATCCACCTGAGGTGACACGTTTGGAGCGCTACAATGTTGGCCTGGAGCTGATCCAGAACCTGGTACGCACCAACTTGCGCGGTGACTTGCAGCTGTGCAACGATGGTGGTGCAGTGACTCTGATCCGTTTCCCTGCCCAAAGCTAATCACTTTGGCCACGCGAGGGCGTCGAAAACGGGGGAAACGCATAGATCTCTCCAGTTTCAATCTTGCGGAGATAGAGCCGTTTCGGGCTTTTTCAAAACCCCTGGGCCGCTGACCAACGTCGTCGCGTTTGACAAGCATCCCAACCTGAAGTATAATAGGGTATATGGTATCGGTACCATATGCCCCTTTCACACGTTGACATGCAGCGGCCGGCGATCAGGACGACAGGTGCCAGGTGACGAGGTTATGATACCCACCATCCGCGATGTGGCCGAGCGAGCCGGGGTGGCGCCCATCACCGTCTCGCGGGTGATCAATAATTCGGGCTATGTCAGCCCCGACACGCGCGCCCGTGTCGAAGCCGCCATCGCCGAACTGCAATACCTGCCCAATACCCTGGCCTCCAGCTTTCGCTGGCGCAGGACCCGTGTCCTGGCACTCATCCTGACCGACATCACCAACCCCTTCTGGACCACGGTGGCGCGTGGCGTCGAAGACGTCGCCAACCAGCACGCTTTCAACGTCATCCTGTGTAACACCGACGAAGATGAGCACAAGCAGATGGCCTATGTACGGGTGTTGCTCCAGAAGCGGGTGGACGGTTTTCTGCTGGTGCCCACCCAGGGCGCCCCGGAGGCAGCACAGCTTATCCAACGCCGTAACGTGCCATTGGTGGTGCTGGACCGCCTGATAGCTGGCGTACAGGTTGACGTGGTGCGCGGCGATTCGGAGGGCGGCGCCTACGTCTTGACCCAACGCTTGATCGCCCAGGGGCACCGGCGTATCGCTATGCTATCCGGCCCGCGGCATATCTCGACCGCCACGCAGCGGGTTGAGGGCTACCAACGCGCCATGAACGAGGCCGGGCTGGCGGTTGGTGATGAGCTGGTGCACTACGGCGACTACAGCCAGACCGGCGGCTATTGGACAGCCAAAAAGGTGCTGGCACTCGTTCCCCGTCCTACGGCTCTCTTCGCGGCCAACAACTTCATCGCCCTGGGCGCGCTGCGCGCCGTGCGCGAGGCCGGCCTGCGGGTGCCGGAGGATGTCAGCCTGGTGTGTTTCGACGACACGCCCATTTGGGCCGACCCTGACCCCTTTTTGACCGTGGCTGCCCAACCGGCCTACCTGATGGGACAGCGCGCCACCGAGCTGCTGTTGGCGCGTCTGTCCGGCCAGGTGCCGCCTGAGCCCCGTGAAGTGATCCTGCCAGTTGAGATCGTCGTGCGCCGTTCGTGCGCAAGTGTGCAACAGGAGGTGTGAATGAACCACCGTGAGCGATTGTTGACCGCCCTGAACCGCGGCAAACCCGACCGACTGCCGGCCACCATCCACGGCTGGATGGACTATTGGGCCAACAAGTATATGAACGGGGCTGACCAGTTCGAGATCTACCGCTACTTCGACATGGACGCCCAGATCTTCTACTTCGCCTGGTTAGACGAACCGGTGGTCAGCGCCATGTATTTCACCGGCGATCTGGTGCCCGGCCCCAACTGGCGGGTGAGCTACCAGATCGTCAAGTCGGATCGGGTGTCTACCATCTACAAGTTCACCATTGACACGCCCGAAGGCCAGCTGACCAAGACGATGGAGAAGAATGATCAGATGGCCTGGGTGACCGAGTATCCCATCAAGCACAAGGAGCAGATCCACTGGATCCGCAAGTACATGCCGCTGCCGCGGCCCGACATCCAGGCTATTAATCGCGCCTTTGAGCGCATGGGCGATATGGGCATCCTGCGCGCCGGCATCTTCAATCACCAGGGCGGCTGCTGGCAGGATGCCTGCAACTACGTGGGCAGCCAGCGTATGATCTTGGAGGCCATGGACGACCCGGCCTGGGTACACGAGTTTCTGGGCATTATCCTGGACTATAAGCTCAAGTTCATCGAGAGCCTGCGCGGGGCGCGCATTGACATGCTCGAGAACGGCGGCGGTGATGGTTCGATGTCGGTCATTTCGCCGGCCCTGTTCGAGCAGTTCTGCCTGCCCTACGACCGCCAGACGACTGCTGCCCTTCACGACATAGGCATCAAGGTCGTGTACCATACCTGTGGCAAGATGATGGCCCAACTGGCACTCGTCAAGCAGATCGGTTGCGACGCCTCGGAGACGCTCACCCCGCGCGGCATGGGCGGCGACGCCGACCTGCGCCAGATCAGGGCCACGCTGGGCGATACCATGGCGCTCATCGGGGGCTTCAACCAACAGGCCGGCTTCGAGCGGGGCAATCCCCAGAATATCCGCCAGCAGATCGAAACCATCTGGGAACAGGCTGCCTCTGAGGGCGGCTACATCATGGCCGCTTCGGACCACTTCTTCGAAGGCTCGCCAGAGAACATCAAAACCTATGTCGAGATCGCCCGGCAATTCCGTTATTGATCGGGGCCGAGGTTACAGTTGCGATGGTGGGTGTTGAGGAACATTGGCCTGGTAGGAGCCTTATCAGAGGCCGTCTGCGTCCTCGGCGTTGAAAGGCTCGCATCGAGACAATAACTAACTGTTTGAGGGGATGTATGCCGGATAAGATGACATCGCGCGAGCGCGTGCTCGCCACTTTTGCCCATGAGGAGCCAGACCGGGTGCCGGCTTGGCTGGGCGCCTCGCCCGAGTTCAAGGCACTGGCTCGTGAGTACCTGGGGCTGCCGGATGACGAAAGCCTGCACCGTTACCTGGGTGATGACTTTCGCCGGGTGTACGCCCGCTATGCCGGGCCGGCGCATGCTGACCCCAATTACAACCTGTCGCCTGGCGCCACCTACCGCACACCGTTTGGCATTGAGCGGCATGGCTATGGTTACGGTCAGCCCTTGAGTCACCCGCTGACCGAAGCCACATTGACTCAGATTCACGACTATCCCTGGCCCGACCCGGCCTGGATGGACGTGTCGCACATTCGAGACGAAGCCCGCCAGTGGCAGGGACAGTATGCCATACTGGGCGGCGATTGGTCGCCCTTCTTTCACGATGCCATTGATCTGTTCGGCATGGAACACCTGATGGTGTCTATGTACGAGACGCCCGAGCGGGTGGACGCGCTGCTCAGTCATCTGGTGGATTACTACGCCGCGGTCAGCCAGCGCATCTTCGATGCGGCCGCCGATGTGATTGACATCTTCTTCATCGGCAATGACTTCGGAGGGCAAAACGGGCCGCTGATGGGCGTTGATTTGTTCCGGCGCTTCATCTTGCCACACCTGGCGCGCCTGGTCAACCTGGGCCACGATTATGGCCTGAAGGTGATGTTGCACTGCTGCGGAGGGTTCGCGCCGCTCATCCCCTCGATGATCGAGATCGGCCTGGACGGACTGCAATCGTTGCAACCCAGCTGTCGGGATATGCAACCGGCCTACCTGAAGCGGACCTTCGGAGACCGCATCGTGCTCAACGGTTGCATTGACACTCAACACGTTTTGATCGAAGGCACGCCCGAACTGGTGCGCGCCCGCACGCGTGACATTCTGGAGATCATGAAGCCGGGCGGCGGTTACGTGGCTTCGCCCAGCCACGATTACCTGTTGCCCGAAACGCCGGTGGAGAACGTGCTGGCTATGTACCAGACGATACACGAGTACGGCGCTTACTAGCCGACCCATCCATACGAAAGGGAGGAAGTCATCATGCAACGTTATGGTCAGGTGATCCGGCTCAAGACGGGGGTGTTGGAGGAGTACAAGCGCTACCACGCCGCGGTCTGGCCTGAGGTGCTGGACATGATCCGGCAGTGCAACATCCGCAACTACTCGATCTACCATAAGGACGGTTACCTGTTTGCCTATTTCGAGTACCATGGCCAGGACTTCGCAGCCGACATGGCCAAGATGGCGGCCCATCCCAAGACGCAGGAATGGTGGGCCATCATGATGCCTATGCAGGACCCCCTGCCCACCCGAGCCGAAGGCGAATGGTGGGCCACTATGGAAGAAGTGTTCCACACCGACTGAAGGAGCGGCTGCCCATGCAACGTAGCGCCAACTGTCTGAGCAAATTGGAGCGCATGAACAAAGCCCTGCATCACCAGGAAGCCGATCGGGTGCCCATCAGCGACTTCTTCTGGGGCAGCTTTCTGGAACGCTGGCGCAGGGACCTGGGCTTGCCGGCCGACACCGACATCTACAAGTACTACGATCTGGACTGGATCGTCACCGTGCCCAACATGGATCCGCATATCAAGCCCTTCGAGGTGCTGAAAGAGACCGAAGACGAGGTGATAGTGCGCACCGGCTTCGAGGCGGTCATCCAGAAGAAGCTGGCACACCCCATGCCGGCCTTTCTGAAGTTCGAGACGGACACCATCGAGAAGATGCGCGCCTTTCAGTTCGATGATCCCTGGGACGAGCGGCGCTACTTCCAGGCCGGCGACAATCAGCTGGCCGGCGTGGGCGACGGATTCGCCCGTAACTTGCCCGCCTGGGTCGAGACGGTCAAGTCGCTGTACCCCGACTTCCCGGTGTACGGCAGCGTGTGCGAAGGGCACGAGATGTTGTGGCGCATCATCGGCAGCGAAAACGTTATGCTCTGGATCGGATTATATCCCGACGAAGTGGCCCGCTTCGTCGAGCGCATCCACGAGTTCAATTTGAACATCTGTAAGGCCCAGATCAAGGCGGCCGCTGGCTGCCTGGACGGCATGGTCATCTGGGGTGATGTAGCCTACAAGAAGGACATCTTCTTCTCGCCCGAGTATTGGCGCAAGCACTTCAAGCCGGGTGTCAAGGCCCTGGTTGACGCTTGTCACGCGCAGGGCCTGCCGGTCATCTATCACGGTTGCGGCAACGTCAACCGCATCTTTGAGGATTTCATCGAGATCGGGGTAGATGCCTACAATCCCCTGGAGGCCAAGGCCGGCCTGGATGTGATCGAGTTGCGCCGCAAGTACGGTCACCGCATTGCTTTCTGCGGGAATATGGACGTCATTACCTGGGCGCATGCCAGCCCGGCGGAGTTGAAACGCACGGTGCTCACCAAGCTCAACGCGGCCAAGGGTGGCGGCTTCATCTTCCAGTCCGACCATTCGGTGCCCAGCAACGTGTCGGGCCAGGCGTACGACTACGTGGTCAACTTGGTGCGTGAGTATGGTCGCTATCCTCTGCAGTTGGGTGAGTACGACCTGCCCGATCTGAATTGAGGCGAGCGCCGGGCGTGGGGAGTATCTCGGGAGATCGATCAAGGCCATGACAGTCAAGCCA
>Ga0272448_1005614_pt1 | contig 13807 bp, 9 predicted proteins | sample YNPCB0191_FD_202220 | JGI IMG/M metagenome (GOLD analysis project Ga0272448, IMG submission 202220) | Hot spring sediment microbial communities from Yellowstone National Park, WY, United States - YNP-CB-019-1 | ecosystem: Environmental > Aquatic > Thermal springs > Hot (42-90C) > Sediment...
CGCGCGTGGCGCCGATAGACAGCACGGCTGTGGAGGGACGGCGGTACGGCTTCGGTGAGCAGATTCCGTGGGAGGAAGAGACGGTCAAGGCGGCCGTCCCGGTGGAGAAGAACTTCTACGACTACCTCTACGCCTCGCTGCGGGAGGGTGAGCCGCTCTTTGTGACGGCCGAGAGCGCCCGGCAGACGATGTGGGTGCTGCACCAGGCCCGGAAGGGGACGGAGTTCAGGGAGTAGCGCCCCGCGATCGCCCCAGGCCGTTACTCGATATTGTCGCGGTGGGCCCACGCGCACGTTCGGTCTCGTGCGCGTGTTGGCTTGCGGGCCCGAAATTCTGCTGGGCGGACCCACGGGGGCGGGTCGGAGGTGGGATAGTGACGATGGGCATTGGTTGCAGGTGAGGGCTGTTGCTGTGACTGGTGCGAAAAAGAAGGCTGTATGACCGAAGTGGGGCCGCTGAGGGAAGACGGGAGACGAGGGTGCCGGTCCGGGTTGTGATCGCGGAGGACGAGTGGCTGATTGCGGCGGCGCTGCGGCAGGAGCTGGAGGACAGGGGGTACGAGGTCCTGGCCGTGGCTGGCACGGGTGAGGCGGCGGTCGAGGCGGTGGCTTCGATCCGGCCGGACGTGGTTGTGATGGACATCGGCATGCCCGGGATGGACGGTCTGGAGGCGACGCGGCTGGTGATGGATCGCTGTCCGGCCTGCGTGATCGTGGTGACGGGGAGGTGGGGCCAGGCGGACGCGGCGGTGCAGGCGGGGGCGATGGACTGCGTTGGCAAGCCGCTGACCGGGGCTGCGATCGACAGGGTGGTGGAGCGGGCGCGGGGGCGGTTCCGGAGGTACGGGTTTGTGCAGGCCGAGGCGGGGGCCCACGGTCAGGCGATGGCGACGTGGCTGGCCGTGCGGTGCGCGATGGCTGTGCTGGCGGCGCGGGGAGCGCGGTCGGAGGAGGCCGCGTTCGAGGGCATGCGGCGGCTGGCGGCCGAGGGCGGGATGTCGCTGCGGGAGGCGGCCGAGAGGGTTTTGTCGGAGAGCGCCGCGGAGCCGGCCTGAGCGGCCTGGCCCAGGCCCCGCGCGAGCGGCGTCGAAGGACCTGTCCGGTGGAGTGAGAATAGAGGCAGCACCCGACGGTGAGACCGCTTGGAGGCTGCCCAATGCCAGTGGAACTGTGGACGACTCACTCCCTGGAGAAGTTGTTCCCCGAGACCCAGAAGCCCGGGGCGGCGCCCATGGGCATCGCGCTGAAGGCCGGGCGCAATGATGCCGAGGATGCGCAGATCGCGATACGGACGGCCCGGGGCACCGAGATCGCGGCGGCCAGCGTAACGCTGCCGAACCTGGTCGGTCCCAGGGGAGAGACGATCCCGAGGCGGCACCTGTCGGCGCACTGGGTCTGGTACATCTACGTGCTGAACAACCCGCCGGCGAACACCGACCCGTCGACGTACCTGCGCAAGGCGCCTGCGTTCTTCCCGGACGCGTTTCTCGAGGAGGAGACGATCGCGGTGCGGGACGAATGGACGCAGCCGCTGTGGGTGTCGGTGCACGTTCCCAAGGGGGCGGCGCCCGGCGAGTACACTGGCGCGATTGGCATTGACCTGGTGGAGCGCGACGGCGCGAAGCATCATTTCCAGGTGCCCATCTCGCTGACGGTGTGGCCCTTCACACTGCCTGACGAGCCCAGCTTGCACCACACCGAGTGGTTCTTTCCGGACCGGGTGGCCGCGTACTATCGCCTGGAGCGCTGGTCGGAGGCGCACTGGGGGTGGATCGAGAAGGTGGCGGAGGACATGGCGAGGCATCGCCAGGACATGATCCTGACGCCGTTCCCGAGCCTTGTCGATATCAGGCGGACGGCCTCCGGGCGGTTCAGCTACGACTTCACGCGGCTGGACCGGTGGGTCAAGACGTTCCGGAAGGCCGGGCTCACGTGGATCGAGGGCAGCCATGTGGCCGGCCGCGTGGGCGGATGGCACAGCGACATTGGGTGGAGGCGGCTGCGGGTCGAGGACGCGGGCGGCAGGCCGATCGACACGTCGCGGGAGAAGCTGTCCGATGCGGAGTACGAGCCGTACATGGAGTCGTTCGTCAAGGCGATCCACGCGCACCTGAAGCAGCAGCGGTGGGACCGGCGGTATGTGCAGCACGTGGCGGACGAGCCGATGCCGGACAACGAGGCTTCGTGGTCGGCGTGTGCGCGGAAGGTGCGGGCGTGGCTGCCCGGGGTGCCGACGATCGACGCGGTCATGAGCGAGGGCCTCGAGGGGCTGGTGGACTGGCGCGTTCCGCAGATCCAGCATATCCGGCCTGACAGCCCGCGCAACCCTGGGGAGGAGCTGTGGAGCTATGTGTGCCTAGCGCCCCAGGGGCCGTATCCGAACCGCTTCCTCGACTACCCGTTGATCCGCAACCGGATCATCTTCTGGCTCTCGTGGAGCCTGGGGCTCAAGGGGTTCCTGCACTGGGGCTACAACTCCTGGGCGGCGTGGCAGGGCGTGCCGGTGAGGATCCCGGTCGAGCCGTGGCTGGACGCCACGGCGGGCAGCATCTACTGCGCGGACCGGAACCCGCTGCCGGCGGGCGACCCGCACCTGGTGTATCCGGGGGAGACGCGCATCTGCTCCAGCATGAGGTGGGAGGATATCCGCAATGGGATGGAGGACTTCGAGTATCTACACATGCTGGAGCAGGCGGCCGTGGGGCGCGGGCGGGCGGTGTCGGCGGCAAGGCGGCTGCTCGCGAGGATCAAGGCGGAGATTGCGCCGGACCCGCTGACACACACGCGCGACGACCGGGCGCTGCTGGGGGCGAGGGAGGAGGCGGGGAACCTGCTGGCGGAGCTGGCCAGGGAGAAGTAGGGGGCTCGCGGTGCACCGCACTGGGCGCCTGCCCGGGGCGTAGCGCGGCGGGGTCCGCGCGCGGCGTGGGCGCGGTATAATGGCGTGGGGGTGAGTATGGCGCGGCGCGAGTCTGTGGGGTTATGAGAACCGGCACGGCACATCTTCCGCTGCACGGCGGCCGTGCGCCGAGGTGGCTGTTTTCCCGCATGGTGGCGCTTTCGCGGGAGATCGTGCGCGTGATCGTCGAGGACTTCGGGCCCGGGGAGGTGCTGCGGCGCGCGGCGGACCCGTGGTGGTTCCAGGCGCTGGGGTGTGTGCTTGGCTTCGACTGGCACAGCTCGGGGCTGACGACGACCACGACGGCGGCCCTGAAGGAGGCGGTGAAGGGGCGCGAGTCAGACCTGGGCCTGTTCGTCGCGGGGGGGAAGGGGGCGACGTCGCGCAAGACGCCGGTGGAGATCGCGGTTCACGGGGAGAGGCATTCGATCGCGCGGCCCGCGGAGGAGCTGGTGTACGCCAGCAGGATGGCGGCGAAGGTCGATAACACCGCGCTGCAGGATGGCTATCAGCTCTACCATCACACGTTTCTGTTCACGGCGGCGGGGGAGTGGGCCGTGGTGCAGCAGGGGATGAACGGCGCGACGGGGTGGGCGCGGCGGTACCACTGGCTGTCGACGTCGGTGGATGATTTCGTGTGCGAGCCGCACGCGGCGGTGTGCTCAGAGCGACGGGGGCAGCTTGTGCTGAACATGGTGGCCCGCGAGAGCGACGAGGCGCGGCGCGCAAGCGCGCTGCTGGCGGCGGAGCCGCCGTGGAAGCTGGCGGGGGAGCTGCGGCGCGCGCAGGAGCTGGAGCTGCCCGCCCGGCACCACCTGCTGCCGGCGGACATCCGGCCGGAATCCTTCGCACGGGCGCTGCTCGAGACGTACGAGCGGCCGCCGGCCGACTTCGAGGCTCTGCTTGCGACCCAGGGCGTGGGCCCGAAGACCATCCGGGCGCTGGCGCTGCTCGCGGACCTCCTGTACGGAGCGAAGGCGAGCGCGCGCGATCCGGCCGCGTTCAGTTTTGCGCACGGAGGGAAGGACGGCGTCCCTTATCCCGTCGATCGCGCGACGTATGATGCGTCCATCGAGGCTCTCCGGGAGGCCGTAGACCGCGCGAAGCTGGCCGACCGGGAGAAGCTGGCCGCGATCCGCCGGCTGGGGCGCTATCGGGGGGAGAGTTCGTGAGCCGGCGGGGCCTGGGGCTCGCTGCGTTCCTGCTGTTGACCTTCGGCGCGACCTATGGGGTGGAGTTCGCCGTCCTGGGCCGGATGAGCGCGGCCGGTCCTGGATATGTGGCGGTACTCACGGGCGTGATGTTCATACCCGGCCTGTCGGCCTTGGCGGTGAGGCGTTTTGTCGAGCGCGGCGGCTTCGGGGATGCGGGGCTGCACTGGGGGGCGGGACGGTGGTATCTCGTGGCCTGGCTGCTGCCGCCGGCGCTGGGCGCGGCGGCGATGGCCCTGACGGTTGTTTTCGGGCAGGCCGAGTTTGACCCGTGGATGACGGAGATGGCGGTGCGGATGCACATGGTCGCGCCGAATGTGCCGATGCCGCCGGTGCACGTGTTGCAGGCGCGGGTGATCGGGTTCGCGCTGACGGCCGCGGTTGTGGTGAACAGCGTGGCGGCCTTTGGTGAGGAGTTCGGGTGGCGGGGGTACCTGCTGATGAGGCTGCTGCCCCTCGGGACGGGGAGGGCGGTTGCGCTCACCGGCGTCATCTGGGGGCTGTGGCACACGCCGATTGTGCTTCAGGGCCACAACTACCCGGAGCACCCGCAGGCTGGAGTCGCGCTGATGATGGGCTTCTACATGCTGCTGGGGGCGATTCTGGCGTGGCTGCGGCTCGCCTCGGGGAGTGTGTTTCCGGCGGCGGTCGCGCATGGCTCAGCGAACGGGCCGGGGAGCACGCCGCTGCTGTTTCTGCGGGGCCGCAGCGACCTGACGGGCGGTCTGAGGGGGCTGATCGGGCAGGCCGTGATGGCGGCGGTCGTGTGTGGGCTGTGGCGCGCGGGCGCGTTCCGAGGGTGGCGAGCCGAGGCCGCCGGGCCGGCGGAGGCAGCGCAGCCGGGCGGCTGACGGCAGGAGGTCTGTCGGCTGCGACAGAGCCCTCGCCTTGGGGTCTGTCCGCGGATCGGGCTACCGCATTGCCGGCGGCAGTGCCGCGGCTGGCGGGGCCCACCCGCGCCAAGCGAGAACGCGGGCCGGGGGAGGGGGCGACGCGCGGAGGCGCTCAGAGGCCGGCTTTGGACCAGACGCGCAGCAGTGCGTCGGCGGTGGTGCGGATCGCCTCTTCGTCGGGCATGGCCCTGAGTTTTTCGCTGAAGGGCTCGGGAGTGACCGGGCCGGTGTAGCCGATTCCCTTGAGGCCCTGGAGGAAGGATGTGAGGTCGATGACGCCGCTCTCGCCGGGGAGGCGGCGCTGGTTGTCGATCTGCTCGTCGGGTGTGCGGCCTTCGGCGGCGTCGTTGATGTGGACGTCGACGACGAGGGCGTCGCTGAGGCGGCGGATGTCCTCGGGGGTTCCGCCGGACGTGTACCAGTGGAAGGCGTCGAACAGCAGGCCGACGTTGCCGGTGCCGATGGCGGAGCAGAGCTCGAGCATGCCGTCCTGGGTGTAGATGAACTCGAACTGGTGGCCCTGCCGCAGGGTCTTGGGGCCCACGAACTCCAGGCCGAGTCGGCAATCATGTTCGGCGAGGACCTCGGCGCAGGGGCGCAGCCTGGTCTTGTGCAGGTCGAACATGCGGTCGAAAGGAAGCTCGTCGGAGAACGGCAGGATCCAGGTGCAGCAGCGGTCGGCCCCGAGCTGCTTGGCCGCCTTGGCGTACTTGGGGAGGAGGGCGAGCCCGCGCTTGTAGTTCTCCTCATCTCCGCGGAAGTCGACGGGAAGCCCCCAGGAGGCGGGGCGCAGCTTGTTGACCTCGAGGACGCGGCGGATAGCGTCGAGGTCGGCGGACGGGGAGACGTCGACGGAGATGCCTTTGAAGCCGGCGGCGGCGGCGAGCTTGGCGCACTGGTCGAAGCTGAGGCTGACACCGATCATACCCGGGTTGAGAGCTGGGAACATGCTGACTCCTCCAGATAGCACTGTGCTTTCGAAACGGCCGGGGGCCGTGGCAGCAAGCTTAGCACCAGCCGGCGGGAATGGCAAGAGCGTCGGTCGCGCGCGCGGGACGGCCGCGCTTGACAAGCCGCGCGGAGATGCTAGACTAACGAAGAGGGCGTGGAGCGGCAATAGCTCAGCTGGTAGAGCAACAGCTTCCCAAGCTGTGGGCCGCGGGTTCGAATCCCGCTTGCCGCTCCAATTGACTATCAGCTATCAGCGGCGGCGTAGCCAAGCGGTAAGGCGGAGGTCTGCAAAACCTCTATACGCCGGTTCGACTCCGGCCGCCGCCTCCAGATGATTGGCACAATTGGCCGGCAGGCGCAGTTGCGACTGGACCTCCCGCGTCTGGGGGTCGAGCTCCATCTTCCCCACGGATTGCCGCACTAGTTCCCGCTTCTCCCGGTCGGTGGCCTTCTCCGGCAACGGGGGCAGGTCCGTAACGTAGCGAGCCAGGGCCGCCCGGTCGATGGCGGGCCCGTCTCAGATCGGAATGCCGTCCTTGACGGCGCCCGGCTCTGTCTCGGCGAGTCGCAAGACGAGGGGAGCAAGGATTGTCACAACGCGGCTGGGGATGGGCCGACCGGGCGCTCCATTTCCTTATGGGCGGGATCGGTGCCGAGTGGACCAGCCAGGCAGACGGACCGCCGGGGCGCGCGGCGACACGTTCTCGGTGACGTGATGTGCGTCCGGCCTTCCGCGCGCGACTGGCGGAAGGAGATGAGATTAGAGGCCTCCGAGGCCGGATCCCGGGGGCAAATAGAGCCCTAGTGCGAGGTCGAGCAGGGTGCGCAGGAAAGCAAAGGAGAACTCCCCGGCCACCAGTCCGAGGAAGAAGGGCAGTGCGCGCCGGTAGGACCTGAGGCCCCCATAGCGCAGGAGAGTGGCTTTGATGAGCCAGGTGATGAAGATGGGAAGCCACAGGCGGTACACCCCTACGCTGCCGGAGGCGAGATAGCCCACAGGATGCAGCGGCCACCAGAGGAGCCGGGTGCGAAGTGCGGCGAGCAGGATGGTGAAGGCGGCGCCGAAGGCGTACGCTCCGACGGTTCCCCAGTCGGTGGGGTGGGGGATCTGGAGGTCGCTCTGAAGCTGGAGCACCGGCTCCATGCCGAAGTAGAAGACGGGGACGGTGCTGAAGCGAGCGGAGTAATAGCCGAGCCGATAGGTGACGTCCAACATGGCCCAGAAGGCGGAGATGATGCCGGCCACGCTGGCGAGCATGATAATGAGGGGGAGCGTGCGCATGGGGCTGTGGCTGCGCCGGCCGATCTGGAGCGCGTCGGCCTGGCTCATCACGGGGAACTGGCGGTGGGTGCGGGTGAGCCAGAAGAGGAGGGCCATGGCGGTGTGCTCCTGCGCGGTGAACACGCGGTTGCCGGCCAGGCGGGTGAGAATCTGGTCGGCGCCGGCGCGGTAGAGCTCGAAGGTGGGCAGGCCGAGCTCGGCGCGCACGCGGGCGACGGCGAGCACGATTGCGAGAAAGATGGACAGGTAGATCACGGCCACCTGCCAGCGCATGCCGGCGGAGACCACGAACCACACGAGGACGGCCAGGCCCGCGGCGAACCCCGCAGCGGCCAGCCGGTAGGGCATGGGCTCGTCGCTGTCGTCGAGGCCCGGCCGGCCCCAGAGGCTACGCCAGACCGTTTTGAGGTGTCCGCGCGCGAGCCAGACGACCACGAACGCGATCCCCAGGCAGGCCCCGGTGGTCTGCTGCATCACGTAGGGAAAGCGGCCCGATTCCGTGTATCCGTAGCTGGCGGCCACGGCCAGTTCGATGCGGCTCAGCGCGAGGAAGAAGAGGTAAGAGGACATGAGGTGCAGGGGCAGCAGGAAGGCGAGGCCATAGGCGAAGGGGTAGGAGAAGATGGGGATCCAGAGCATGTAGACCTGGCCCCAGGGCAAGGGGGGCTGGAGGTAACGGTCGCCCATGGGGAGGTGAGGGAGCGCCGGGTAGAAGCTGTGGAGCAGGTTCACCGCCTGGGGGATGGCGCCGAGCGCGACGCCGATCCAGAGGAGGCGTTGACCGAGGAACCCCGGGGAGGTGATCGCCAGGGGCACCTCGGCGATGGGGTAGTTGAGGCGCTCGGCATCCCACTGGCGACGCAGAAGGCTCACCAGGCAGAGCATCACCCACACCAGGGCGGTGGCGAAAAGGGTCCACCAGGCGAGAGGGCCCAGCCAGGCGCGCCAGTGACCGGCCGCGTACAGCGAGGTCCTGCCCCAGAAGAGCGGGTCTACCACGGTGCGGTCGAGCACCACCAGGTGGGGCGGCAGATAGGGGTGGATTTCCGTCTCCCAGAGGTTGCCTGGAGTGGCCTGCCCTACGACCACGGCGAGGGTGCTGAAGAGGATCTGGAGCTGATCGTGTGCGGCCATGACGGTGGCGGCGGTCACCATGATGTAGACGACGAGGAGCTCCTGGCGGGAGAAAGCCCAGCGGGGCGCGAAGCGGTTGAGAAGCCGGTTCAGCGCGAGCGCGGCCAGGAGGATGGCGAGCGCATTGAAGAACAGGGCCGCGGTGGTCGCATTGTCGGAGTAACGGACGTACTCGATTTCGATGAGCCATCGGGCGTTCAGCGGGATCAGGGCCAGCCCGACGAGGATTGCGCGCAGCCTGATTCCGCCCGGTCTTCGCGGCTCGCCGGACGCACGCTCTTGTGAGGTCACTGCGCTCGCTTCTCCGACCCGCGCTCCGCCGCGCTCCTGGAACGCCAGCAGGCCTGCCGCGCACATCTTACGGAGAGCCACCGGTCTCGTCAACCGCGGGGTCGAGCGGAGCCTCCGGGGGCTCGCCTCGACGTGATGGGAGAAGGCCGCGCGGCACGACGGCCTTGGGGAAGGATCGCGGGCTCTGAGGGCATACGTGAAGGTCATCAGAGGAGGACTTGAGCCCCCAGAGGACGCGAGCGCGTCACGAACCGGCGGGCCGGTGGGGGCGCCTAGAGGCTTTTGGCGATGAGGTAGAGGGCGGACCCGGTGGCCAGGATCAGGACGACTGCGTCGAAGCCTTTCTGCGGCATCCGCGGGAGAATCCACCGGCCGGCCAGCGCGCCTGTGATGAGCGCGGGCGCGGCGGCGAGGACCAGCCACAGGGACCGCAGCGTGATGACCGGGTCGCGCGGGTTCATCGCGGTGAGAGCTATATAGAGCGGGACCTTGGCGACGTTGAGGGTGAGGTAGTACCAGGCTCCGGTTCCCAGGAACTGCTCCTTGGTGAGCCGGTGAGCCAGGAAGTACAGTGACATGACCGGGCCAGCGGCGTTGGCCGTCGTCGTGGCGAAGCCGGCGGCGACGCCGGTGAGGGCCGTGCCTGCCGGAGACCGCGGTGTGAGGTGCTCGGGGACGCGCTGCTGAAGCACATGTAGGACGACCATCGCGACGACGAGGAGCCCGATGAGCAGGCCGAGCCAGTCCGTGGAGGACTGGAGCCGGCCGGTCAGGGCGAGCGCGGCAGCGCCGATTCCCATCCCCGTGAGGACCCAGGGGAGCAGCTTCAGGAGTCGCGACCACTGCGCGTGGCGGCGGTACCACGCGACGGCGAAGCAGTCTCCACAGATGAGCATGAGGACCATGATGCCGACGGAGGGCCGACTGCCGAACACGGCCGCGAGGAAGGGGACGACCGGAGTCGCCAGGCCCGGGACGCCGGTCTTCGACAGGCCGATCAGGCCGCCGGCGACTGCTGCGAGCGCCCACCGCCAGCTTTCAGGCTGCATCACCACCTACCAGCTGAGTCTGGAGACGTGGAGTGTCGCGGCGAGATCGCCGCGACGCGCGCACCGAGGTCGGCCGCGCCCGAGGCCTCTGCCGCCGCCGCGATTCGGCGTCTCCGCAGGCTGGCCTCCCCGCTTTGCGGGCGGCGATGGGATGGGTACCGGGGGTCATCACTCGGCAGGCCCTGACCCTTCGGTTGCCGCGCTGAGGGGGATCCAGAAGGCTCCGCTGCCGTTGCTTCCCGCGATCAGATGGTCCCCGGCGAACGCGACGAGGTTGTTGGCGCGCCTGGGGAGCCGTCGGTCGAGTAGGCGCCAGGTGGCGCCGCCGTCAACGGACAGTGCGACGCCGTCGGCGGTGCCGGCCGCGACGCGCTCGGGGTGCGCAAGGTCGATGGCGACGTGAGCTGCCGGCTCGGCCAGGACCTGTGTCCACGTGAGCCCGCCGTCGTCGGAGCGCCAGATTCCCGCGGCCGCGAGGTAGAAGCGATGGGGGGCGACCGGATCGGCCACGACGCAGCTCGGCGCGTGGGCCGCGCCGGCCTGCACCTGCTCCCACTGTGAGGCTGTGGGCGGGCGTCGATAGACGGCTCGCCGGCGATGGCTGATGCAGAGGAGCGTGCCGTCCGGGGCGACCGCGATCTCGCGGCCGCTCTGCCCCAGGATGCCTTCGACGAAGAACTGCTCTCCCGGCGGCAATCCTTCGGCCATCCAACGCCAGGAGTCGCCGCCGTCGTCGCTGACGTAGACCCCGCCCGCGCCGGGAGCGATTGGCCCCGCCACTGCGAGGTAGACGAGGTTTGGCGCTGCGGGCGCGGCGGCGATGGTGTTGCGGCGATGCCGCTGTGGATCGGGAAGCCCGCGCATGGGGGAGCGACGCCAAGTGTGTCCGCCATCGTCAGAGATGAACACCTGGCTCGATTCCCAGCTTTGCCGAGAGGCGCCGACGGCGTAGACGCGGTGCGGCGTGGCCGGGGAGACTGCGAGGCACTTGACGTTGCCGCTGATGACTTGCTTTACGTTGCGGAAGCGCTCGCCGCCGTCCTCGGACCGGAAGTATCCGTTGTCGAGCATGCCCAAATGGATCACGCTGGGGTCGGCCGCGTCTTGCTGGAGGACGAGAATACACGTCACCTCGATGCCATCGATGGTCAGCTTCCAGCTCCGGCCCGCGTCGTGCGTCTGGTAGATTGCGAACCAGTCGGTGAAGAACCAGTGGTCGGGGTCGCGCGGGTCGACGACGATGCTGCCGAGGGCCATGCCGAAGCGTTCTTCACCGCCGTACCAGGGTTCGCCGTAGTAGAGGAGCTCGATCTTCTCCCGCGGGACCTTGCGCCAGGTGGCCTCCCCCGGCCCCAGGCGGTAGAAGGTGCCGGTGGTGGAGGCGGTGAGGACGAAGTCCGGGCCGGCGGCGAGGGCCTGGAAGTTATCTTCGCTGGGGTGGGGGTGACCCTCGCCGCTGGGGTAGCGGGGAACCTGCGACACTCGCTCCGGCAGCCCGTCGGAGAAAGGCGTCCATGTCGCGCCGCCGTCGCGGCTGGCGTGGATGGTGCCGCCGATGAGGCCGAGGAGGAGGGTGGGGTCGGTGGGATGTTCGAGCACCTCAGAGACGGACTCGGGGCTTACTCTCTGCCAACTGCGGCCTTCGTCGTCGCTGCGGTGCAGACCGCCCTCGAAGAACTGCTCTGAGCCGCGGCTGGTCATCCACTCCCTGTGCTCCGGAGCGCTGAGCCAGACGCGGCCAGGGCGGCGACGGCTGAAGCAGACGTGGGTCGGGTAGAGGCCGGTCGCCCCACAGTGTTGCCACGTCTCCCCGTTGTCCTCGCTGCGCCAGAGGCCGGCATCGACGGAGGCTGCGAGCACCACGTCGGGGTGCTGGGGGCTGCGCGCGAGCACCGGCCCGGCCCACCGGTGAGCGCCGTTGGCGCAGAAGGGAGCGACGAGAGTGCGGCGCCAGGTCTCGCCCCCGTCGGTGCTGACATAAACTCCCTCCGGGTCCGCCCACGCGTCGCCGATTGCGGCGATGAGCCGGTCCGCGTCGCGCGGGTCGACGATCAGGCTGCGCACATTCTGGCCCGCGGGGCGAAGCGGCAGGCCGGAGTTCATCATGCGCCAGCGGCGGCCCCCGTCATCGCTTCGGTAGACGCCGCCGACGTCCACATAGGCGTAGACGCGCGCGGGGTCACTCGGGCAGAGGATGACATCCTGAATGTAGCCCCCGCCGCCGATCTTGGACGACCGCCAGGCGCCGTACGTCACCGGCGGGCCCTCGGAGGCGGCGCCGCTGCGCGGGCAGAGCCACACCAGGCACAGCGCGGCCCACAACATCGCTTGGACAATGATACGAGGCACTTGTGCTGCATTACATCTCCACCAGAATTGCGTCCGGCCCCGTCTCCCGCGCGGAGGTCAGGGCCGGCCGCCGCCGAGCGAGGCCCGGCGCAGTCTCTTTCGCCCTCCCGGGACGCAGCCCTGTCTGGGGAGGGCCTGGGATCTGCGCTGGTGCGAGGAGGCCGGGCACGACGCCAAGGATTGCGGGGGGTGGGCGAGGAATCGACTGCCGTGGAGCCGGCCGCCCGGCTGCGAGATCAGGCAGGGGCTGGGTTGCCGAGGGGGCGCCGGAGGAGAGCACTGCTTGGCAGGTGAGGAGAGGAACCAGAGATGATAGACATTGCGATCGTGGGGACCGGTGGGATGGCGAACACGCACGCGAAGGCCTTTCAGGCGATACGGGGATGCCGGCTGGTCGCGGCCTGCGACGTCGTGCGGGAGAAGGCGGAGAGCTTTGCGGAGCGATATGGGATACCGGCGGTTTACACGGATGTCGAAGAGATGCTGGATGAGGTGCCGATGGATGCGATCGCAAACGTGACGTCGGACGGTGCGCACTTTCCGGTGTCCATGGCGGCGATCCGGCGGGGGAAGCACGTGCTGTGCGAGAAGCCGCTGGCGGTGGACTACGCCGAGGCGCGGAAGATGGCGGCGGCGGCGAAGCGCAAGGGCGTGATCAACATGGTGAACCTGTCGTATCGGAACGCCCCGGCGCTGCACGCGGCGCGGGCGCTGGTGGAGTCGGGCGAGATCGGCCGGGTGCTGCATCTGGAGGCGAGCTATCTTCAGAGCTGGCTGAGCGCGAAGCACTGGGGGGATTGGCGAAAAGAGTCGGCGTGGCTGTGGCGGCTGTCGAAGGCTCACGGCAGCAAGGGCGTCCTGGGCGACATCGGGGTGCACATCCTGGACTTCGCCACCTATGCCGCCGGTGACATCAGGCGGGTAGACTGCCGCCTCAAGACCTTCACGGAGGTGAAGGGCACGCGATATCGCTCTTACACTCTGGATGCATGCGATTCGGCGGTGATCAGCGTGGAGCTGGAGGGAGGCGGCATCGGCACTATCCACATGTCGCGGTGGGCGACCGGGCACGCGAACTCGCTGCTGCTGCGGGTGTTCGGCGAGAAGGGCTCAGTGGTCGTGGACCTGGATCGCTCGTACAACGAGATCCAGGTGTGCCTCGGGGAGGATATCCACAAGCTCAGGTGGCGCACCCGGCGTTGCCGCCAGACGCCCGACATCTACCACCGGTTCATCAAGAGCATCAGGACCGGCCGCAACGACCAGCCCGACTTCGCGCGAGGGGCTGTCGTCCAGAAGGTCATAGATGCATGCTTCGCGTCTGACGCGAAAGGCCGCCCTGTGACGGTGTGAGTTGGCGGGCTCGCCGCCGTCCGGAATCGCCCGCGGGCGAGCGCTCCGGCCCGGAGGCGGAGAGAGGCTCAGGAGGCGGGGCATGAGAGCGAGTGAATGGGCCGGACTGGTGGCGCTGGCGCTTGCGATTCTGTCGACCGCCTGCGGGGAATCGGAAAGGCCCGCGCGAGACTCCGGGCTTCAGGAGAGAGACATGCATGCCTTCGATCAGAACAAGCGACTGGGACGGGGGGTGAACATCATCGGCTATGACCCGGGGTGGGAGTCGTTCGACGAGCGTCGGATGCGAGAGGAGCACTTTCGGCTGATCAAGGAGGCGGGCTTCTCGCACGTGCGCATCCCGCTGCATCCGTTCTCGCACATGGGAGAGGCCAGCTCGGGCTACAAGATAGAGGC
>Ga0272448_1005616_pt1 | contig 13806 bp, 16 predicted proteins | sample YNPCB0191_FD_202220 | JGI IMG/M metagenome (GOLD analysis project Ga0272448, IMG submission 202220) | Hot spring sediment microbial communities from Yellowstone National Park, WY, United States - YNP-CB-019-1 | ecosystem: Environmental > Aquatic > Thermal springs > Hot (42-90C) > Sediment...
TACTTAAAAATTAATTATATCCGACATCAGGTTCTTCGCCTTAACATGATTCTCATCCCTAGTATTGTAAAAAGCGACCATGAAGCTCGTATCTAAGAATATCATCTTTTCCCACCGTACAGAATTTCGTCTATCTCCTCACTGGTCCTTTCAGTCCCCGGCCCCCAGTCAAATGGTTTAATTTTCAGCAGATTGCTAGGGTTAACTTTTTCCCTTTTCTCTTCTTTTTCAAGCCACTCTTTCATCGCTAAAGTTAATGCCTCCCCTACCCGCAGCCTTTTACTAACAGCTTTCTCCCTGAACTTGACGTACGTCTCCTCCTCTATTCCTCTTATCGCAAACAATTCTTTCTTCTTCATGTGTATAACATGTAAAACATTGTATTTAAGCTTCAACGGCGCTTGAGCGCATGCTGCATGTTCCCTTTTAGACTGCTTCGGTTGGCTATGTTGACGGAGGCGGTGGGGGAGGTGGAAGTTCCTCTGGACGCCTAGGCTGTTCAATGAGCCTTACAACCACCCCGCTCAGCAAGCCCCCAATAAGCCCTAGAAGACCCATCATGACTGGAGAGACCAGGAGGACAATCACTGGAATTATAGTCCATAAGGTCACTATCTCTGAAAAAGCCGTTATGATGAACGGCGTAAATACTAGGAGCAGTATGAGCGCTGCGGCGAAGACCCCCTTGAAGCCGGCTTTCCCCCTAGCCACACTATTCCCCTTTGCGTAGAAGCCTGTTACGAGCCCCGCCAGAACTGGCATGATTAAGGTCAACAGATAGAGACGTAGAAATACCACTATTGAATTGAAAACCACTAGGAACAGCAATGCTACCAATATTCCGAAGCCCAAGGTCCCCCTTGCAAACTTCTCACGCACCACGTATCCTAACCTCCTGAATCACTCCTCCTTCACCTGCCTGTAGCAGAAGAGCCATAGTGGGGTGGTACACTCCTCTTCATACTCATAAATATAGCCGATTATGCCTAGTAAAGTAAACTTGTCAGACCTGATCTCCTTAGTGGTGAAAAGGTAGTCTGCCCCCTTTTCGGAAGCGTAATAAATGTAAAGCGGGACAGTGCCCGGCTTCTGCTCAAGCAGAATGTACCCGACCACTCCGGAGAAAACCATTTCCCTAACCGGGCGAAGCTCCTTCGGCTCATCGTCCAAGTTGGTAGTCAGGTAGAACTCCTCTTCCTCAGGATCATAGAACCTGTAAAGGGGCACCGTCTCTCGAATATAATTATAACATATGTAGCCAACCACATATTCCCTAGTAAAATGGTACCCTCTCTCTTCCCCGTCGTAGTCAACCGCTACGTATGGAAAAGTACGGGTTCCTGCAGCTTCATCCGTGCTAAGAAAAGCATACTTGTCTTGTGTCGCGTTGAATTGCCACAGTATTTTTGAATCATCCAGATAGTATTGGGGAACCCATATATTTAAGACAGACTCATCATAGCCAATCCCCTTTGCACTAAGATGCTCAACCAGCTTCTCGTTTGGAACATTCGGAACCGGGTTATTTTCCGGAAGATAACCCAGTTTCCCGAACAGGAACCTCCTGATGCCCAGAACCCCGGTTTCAGGCACATCGGGCTTCGTCGACACGAAGTATCGCAGCACTTCATGAGTCTGCTCATCTACCTCAGCATACTCGTAGATTGGAACCGTGTCTCCAACCTGAGAGGTAAATATGTACCCGACAGCCTGGATCCTAACCATGTCGTTCAAAAGCGAATGCGACTCGCAGGATGGACTCGTTGAGTAAAAGTAGTAGAAGTACTCCTTCTTAGTCTTGCAGCCCCAGCCGAACAACTTACATCCTAAAGCCTTTATACCCTCCCAGATCTCTTCGGCAAGAAATTTTATCCCATTCCAGATCCATTCGGTAACAACCGTTAGAGATACGGGAATAAGCAGAAGGGATCCATACACTACATCCGCTATTAGGAGACCCACGCCAGCTATCACATCCGACGCGTCGCCGGACGTTATCATTTCCAGGCTTGAGCCCAATCCGTTCAGAAACTCGCTGACGCCCTTTACAAGCGCACCGTGAAAACTCTCAAGCGCAGCTGCGTTGCTTGGAGGCATATCGTGGGGGGCTGGCTTATTGCATATTGCGATGTAAATCCTGTTCCACATCGTTAGCCCCAGCAGGTTTTGCTCCGTCCAGTATAATTCAAACCTGCTTTGCGCGCGCGCTTCTGCAGGGCACCTACAACGCTTAGGTTTTCAGCCTTGTTATTTTTAAAGCCGGTTTCTCGCTGAAAAGCTTAATGGATCTGAAGGCCGTGTTAAACAGAGAGGCCTAATGCTTATAACTTGGCTATATAGAATATGTGTGAGAATATGTCTGAGTCTGAATACCTTAGGCTAAATTCGAAATATCTTAAGGAGGCGGAGAAACTTCTAGCGAAGAAAGACTATCCTCAAGCATCTGAAAAGCTCTGGGGAGCATTTGTGGAAGCGGTGAAGGTGTTGGCCATGAAACAGGGCATAAGCCTAGGAACTCATAGGAGCATAGCTGAATTCATATCTAGGCTTCACAGGGAGCATCCCGAATGGAACCTGATGAATGCTTTTAAACATGCTGAAAGCCTGCATGTGAACTTCTATGAAAACCATTTGCCTGAGGACCATGTTATGGCGAGTAAGAAAGTTCTCGAAGAGTCCATAAGGCTGATGCTCGAGAGCGAATAGGACATACAGTCCAGGAATGCCATGTCTATTTCCTCTTCGACATTCTGTCAACTACTCATATGCATTGGTTCTCATTGAAATAAAGATACCTTGAAGCTGTCGACAAAGAATCTAAATCGGCATACATCAAGTAATTCATGCATGTCAATTAATGTAGTCAGCAATCTCCCGCGCGCTAAGGAAGACTTCTCATAAATAGTAAAGAGAGGGTGAAGAATATTGTTTAAATCCTAGTGGCGCAGTGGTTACCCATAATGGTTACGAGGCTAGTGGGCCTAACCGGTAAGCCTAACGTTGGGAAATCGACTTTGTACTCAGCTCTAACCATGAATATTGTTAAGATCGCCGATTATCCTTTCACCACGCTGACTCCGAACAAGGGTGTTGGCTATTTGAGAAAAAAGTGTGTCTGCAGGGCTCTTGGCGTTTCTGATAATCCTGTTAACTCGAGGTGCGTCAACGGCTTCAGGTTCATACCGGTTGAGCTCGTCGACCTTCCGGGTATTGTTCCCGGTGCACACGAGGGTAGGGGTCTTGGAAACCAGTTTCTGGCCGAGATAAGTGTCGCGGATGCTTTGATACATGTTGTCGACGCTTCGGGAAGCCTGGATGCCGAGGGTAGGCCGGTTTCCCCTGATCCTGAGAACACGCTGAGGGACATAAGGTTTCTGGAGGAGGAGTATGATCGTTGGCTCGCAGGGATAATAGAGAGGGGTGTTCAGAAGGCTCCTAGGGCCAAGGCGAGTAGGAGGAGTGTTGAGGATGTTCTCAGCCAGGTTTTAAGCGGCCTAGCGGTAAGCAGGGGGGATGTTGAGAAGGCTGTTGAGAAAGCCAACCCGCCTGACGATTTCACTAGGTGGGGTGGGGGGACGATGCTTGAACTGGCTAGGACGGTTAGGGTGATCGCTAAGCCGATGGTTATTGCCGCTAACAAGGTTGACAGGAAGGGGGCTGAGGAGGGTGTTAGACGGATGAGGGAGGCTGGCTACGACCCTATTCCGATCAGCGCTGAGGCTGAGCTTGTCCTCAGGAGGGCTGCTGAAGCAGGCCTTGTAGAATATTTCCCCGGGGACAGCGACTTCAAGATAATTAGGCCGGAGGCGCTTAGGGAGAAGCAGAGGGAGGCGCTTGAAATGGTTAGGGACAAGGTTTTGAAAACCTGGGGCTCAACAGGCGTCCAGGAACTGCTGAACAAGGTTTACTTCAAGATTCTTAACATGATAACTGTTTACCCGGTTGAGGATCCGAATAAGCTTACTGATAAGAAGGGGAATGTTCTTCCCGACGTCTACCTTGTTCCAAGGGGGATGAGCGTCAGAGAGTTCGCTGGACTTATACACAGCGACCTTATGAACAATTTTCTCTACGCTATTGATGCGAGAAGCAAGATTAGGCTGGGAGATGATTATGTTTTGAATGATGACGACGTGGTTAGCATTGTGGCTGTGGGCAGGCAGAAAAGCTGATCTAAATCAAACAGTTTTTAAAAACTATCTATATTTCTCAACATAGTAGCCAACCTGCTTCTTCGGGCCGTAGAACCTAAGTCCTTTCTCCCTTATCCTCCTTTTTATGACGCCTGCAACCTTCTCTGGAAGCTCTCCGCGGGAAACCAGAAAGTCTATTATTTGAAAAGCCTCGTCAACGCTGTCGCACCTTCTTATGTAGTCGAAAACGTTTGGAACATATCCTTTAAGAGTCTTAGGCTCAAGGCTCTCCGAATAGCCTTCAACAGCTATCTTCATCAGCTCCTCCTCACTAAGGCCTGTGGACATCCTTAAGCAGCCTCAGCCAGGCTCGCCCTGATCTCTTCAAGCTTAACTGGAGATTCGAGAACCCTCATCTTCTTAACGCCCGCAAGCTTTACCCTGTGGAACTTCTTAGCCTCATTATAAAGGTCCGACTCAACCTTCCCGAAGACGAGCTCCTGGACGAGTTGGGAGTAATTCAGCTTGCTGCACTTGCCTAAAACTATGTTCATCATGGCTTTCCTCATTTTTTTCTTCTGCGACTGGGAAGCCCTGTAACGGGTTACGGCGATTACTGAGACACGCATTCTATAGCCGTCCTTCGTGGCAGCGTCGAAAATGATGTCAACCCTCGACGAGCCTTTTCTGAGAAGACTCCTAATGAAATCCCTGTCAAGCTCATAGCCCCAGAGGTCTGTAAAGGCAGTCTCCCCCTTCACGCCTATGATTTTAAACTTTATTTTAACGGTTGTGTGAGAGGGATCGTCGGTCAGCTCGCTTAAAAGAACGCTTACCGTCCTGCCTACCAGGCTACTCGGCTCCGAGGCCAGCACATTGCCTATTGGCTTGCCCCCAAGGTAGTCTGGAGCAACCACCGGAAACCATTTTTTAGCCTTTTTCTGCTTCACCAAATCCAGAAGAGGCTTGCAGACAGCGTATTTAAACTATGCTCCCAACCACGAGCGTCTTACATAGGCATGGGAGCTCATCATAACCTATAAAAGCCTATTTTCAGCGTGAACTGTTGTCGCAGCGTTGGAGGAGAAGCAGTCGGTGGTCAGGGATTTAAGGCTGAGGGTCTCAGCAGACCTTTATTTAAGCAGGGAGCTGCGCGAGCGCGAGGTTGAAAGGGTTGCGGAGTACGCTGTTTCAAGCCTCCCAAAAGTGTTCTCCCGAGGGGCGGTGGAAGGCGAGGAGCCTAAGATAGTTGAGCTGACTGTTACCAAGGATAAGCTAAGCATCACGGTGGAATCCGGAAGAAGGGTTAGGGCTCATGAAGCTGTTAAAAGGGCTCGGAAAGCCTTGAGCGACGAGCTTGGGCCTAAAATGGGGCTTGGCGTCAGGGGGATCGGCGTCAAGTCTTTCGAAGTGACTTTCATAGGGGAAGGCCTTAGGGAGGCCAGGCTCCCCTTCACTAAGAAGGTTGAGAAGGTTGAGGAAGGCTTGAAGTATTGGCTTGAGGTTGATGAACCCGGTTTCTACTCTCAGGTTCCTGATAGAATTATAAGTCTCTTCATGGAGAAGCAGGAGGCCCATGCCACAGCCCGCGAGGTCCACAGAGTGGTTTGGAGAAGCCTGGAGAAACCGGTTAAGTACGCTGCAGACCCTGGGCCGTTGCTTGAGGAGGAGGGCTGGGTTAAAAGATTCCATCCAGGCATATGGTATTACCTTCAACCCTACGCAAGCCTTCTCAGAATACTTGAAAACATGATAGTCGAGAAGGTTGCTAAGCCGCTCGGCTTCCAGGAGGTTGTTCTACCTAAGCTAATACCGCTTGAAGTCGCGAGGAAGAAGGGCCATCTCTCAGGGATACCTAATGAGATGCTGTACGTCTGTGAGCCTGGCTCCAGGGAGCCGTCTTACTTCGAGGATTATACGGACCTCGTTAAGGTTTTCAACGAGCCTAGGCCAGAGGTTTTGAAACAGTTTTTAAAGGAGCCCTCGTTCACCCTTCCATACGCGCAGTGCGAGCCTTTCTACCAGCTTTTCGCCGGCGAGACGGTGAACCTTGACAACCCGCCTGTCAAGCTTTACGACAGGTCTGGGTTCAGCTTCAGGCATGAGGCCGGGGGGTTGAGAAGCTTGGAAAGGCTTACAGCGTTCACAAGGATAGAGATCGTCTACCTGGGCAGGCCTGAGGAAGTCGTTGAGACTAGGGATAGGCTGGTTGAGAACTATCTGAGCCTGCTTGACAAGACGCTCGACATGGAGGTCAGGTCCGCCGAGGTAACGCCTGTTTGGATGGCTCACGCCGGCGTTGTCGAGGACGTTTCTAGAAGCGTGGCTGCAACCTTCGATATCGAGGCCTATCTCCCATTCAGGGGGGGCAGGGAAAGCGAGTGGCTTGAAATAGCTAACGCGTCGGTTCACTACGACAAGTATGTCGACTGGTTTAACATTAAGGAGAGGAGGGGCAGGGAGGTTTGGACAGGCTGCTCGGGAAACGGTCTTGAAAGATGGGTTTATGCATTCCTAGCTAGGCATGGGTTCAATGTTGAAGACTGGCCGGTTGAAGTCAAGAGGCTGTGGAAACCTCTCAAGCCCGTGGCCATGGATACTTGGCCTCCTCGAGCCTTGAAGCAGCCTCCTGAATCATCTTAAAGTGATGCAGGTATTCGAGCAGCGTGTAGGCAAGAGACTTTAGCCCCCTCCTACAAGCCACTTTAACAATTATCCTGCGGCCCCTTAAACTGGACGACGCCCTTAGCCCCCTGACTTTAAAAGCCTCATCAGGCTTCATCGCCAAGTAGGCCAGCTGGGCTTCAAACCCACTGCTGAAAATCGTTTCAAGAACTGCGAAGCATTCTGCCGAACTGTTCCGCCGCATTCCTCTCGAAAGCCTCCATGAAGGAGTGGAGTCTTCTCCTCGGCACGGTTGCACCTGCCGCAACATCATGCCCACCCCCCAGCCCTCCAGCTTCTCTCGCAGAATTCGAGGCCAGAAGACTACCCTTTATGCCCTTTTCAACAAGGCTCCTCGGAACCCTTACTGAAACCCTGAGCGAATCTTCCTCAGCAGCGGTTACAACCAGGATCTTTCCAAGATCCTTAGGGAGGCTTGAGAAGATTATTGAGGCAACTGGGCTTAGGACCCTTGGGTCTATGATGCCTTCCCCATTGTAGAGAATTATTCTTTCAGACTCCACCTTGGCGCCGGGCATTCCCAAAAGGTTTGAAAGAGACTTGGAGATGGCAGTCCTGTATTCTCGACTCACTTTTTGAGCCTCTTCAAACATCTTGCCTCTCTCACCCATCGCAACCGCTAGGCCTACTGCCGAGTAGCCCATTCTGGCGCACGAGTTCAACAGGGCTGAGAACTCTCTCCCATCCCTCAAAACAGTCCCCCTAGGCTCCTTTTCGAAAACATAGATTGTTCCGAACAGGTTTTGAGCACTCTCAGGAGAGAAGCCGAGGTCAGCGATATACTGCATCAAGCCCGCGAGAAGCCTTGACCTCTCAGCCTGAGAGAGATCGTTGAAAGTCCTCCACTTGTCATCCGTCTTAACCTCTATGCCGAGGCTTCTCAGAAGGTTTAAGGCAACGTTCTCGTCGCCGCTAAGCCCCGGTATTATGAAGTTTGAGGAAGAGGAGATTGAGACGTGTATCGGCAGGGTTTCTCTTCCGAAGAAAACGAAGTCCTCCTCAACCCTAACTATATTCATCTCCTCCCCCTCAAGCACTATCGTCGAGTTCAGCCCTGTGAGCGACCTGTTAGCACCCACATCCTGCATGTCGGCCAAGGCCCCAACTATGGCGAGCTCGTTCATCCTGGCGAAATCTTCAACCAGGTTCTTGAAAACCAGGTATGAAACCCCTGAGCCTGAGACCTCTGAACCACCGTTTAAACCGTGCTCATTAGGGTTAAGCATTAGAATACTATTCGAATCACCCTCGACCTCATGGTGGTCGAGCACAATGACGCTAGAAGGATCCAGAATACTCGTTATCTCTTCCAAATAGCCTGATCCAATGTCTAGGAAAAGCACAGGCCTATCAGGGGATGAAATGCTCTCTAGAAAAGCCCTGTCTATCTGCGTTACGGACCTCGCTGAGAAGGAGACGTCCATGCTTCTTAAAGCAAGGCAGGCTATCGCGGCAGCAGCAGTCCCGTCTGCGTCAGCATGGAAAACTATTAGAGCATCGTTTAAGTCGAATGACCCGAGCCTGCTCGCGAAATCCCTAGCTTCAAAAATGAACCTTCTCTGGGTCTCCGACGCATTGCTCATATCTTAGCTTCTAAAACCTTTAGGTCGGGCAGCGGCACCTTCTTCCTAGAGTAGTAGCGGGCAAGCCTCCTGATCTTAGATTCCACCAGTTGAAGATTATGAACGTTGAAGCGGTCAGACCCGTGCCTGGTTAAATGAGTAACCATTCTCTCAGCCTTAGCCACAAGCCTATCCAGGTCCTCCGTCCTGGAGAACCCGACTCCCTTCTCAAGAAGGATTCTCGCAATCTTCTTACCAGTTATGTTCCTGACGGAGGGGATACCGTAAGAGTCCCTTAGGATCAACCCTATCTCTGAGGGGCCGTGTCCTTCAGAAGCCAGCTTGACCACGAGATCCTCAACCTCCTCAGGCTTCAAAGACAACCATGGCGGGGGACCACGATAAACTACTCTGCGGGAACCCGACTTACCCTTCTTATGACTATGCATCCTAGCCAATCTTTAAGCCAAATTCTTTTCCGCAAACCCCTATATAAGCTTCTCTGACAGCGTTACCAGGCCTATGGACACGAGTAGCGCTTGTTTTTAAGATTCAGGGAAGGGGCAACAGGAGGATCACCTTGTTCGAACAGCAGCTACTGGAAAGCTCGATCGCATAACCAGGGCATAACTCTTCGTAATTATAATAATAGCGATTAAACTAATAAGCATTAGATTCCAGATTTTTAGGCTCAAATACTGTAAGGTCTACCAGAACCTCATCCCCGGTAACATCAACATCAGAAATCTCAAGCCTATCTATGTCCAACAAGAGTTTATAACCTAGAATACGCTTAGCCAGCTTGCTTTTAATTAAATCCTCCGATAGGAATTGGATGAATCTAAGCACCTCATTGAAGTTGAAATGTGAGGCCCCTACCGACATCCTTAATCCGTACTCGGGTTCAAGCTCGACGAACAAGCTCATATCCGGGAAGACCAATATTTTCCTTCCATCCGTTAATGGTTTCACCCGTGGATCGTCTTTAACTTTCTCAATACACATATCTGCAAGGGTTTCGTACTGCTTCTCAACCTCCTCAAGTGTCTTAAGGTGTCCCTTATACGAGGCTTCCCCCATAAGAAATTCCATCGTAATTTCGTAAACCTTATTTTTCCTCATAAGGACTAGGTTAAGTAAACTTTCCACTAAAAATCCGACACTCTTCGGATCATCTGTGTAAACATCAATCCCAAAAATCATACCCTCACGCCTATCTTTACCCACTAAAGCTATATGACACTCTCTAGTCGCTTCTCTCCAAAACTTCTCGACACATGCTTCACTATTGACTCTTGCCGCCTCGTATTTATCACCCCATCCCCAAACAGTAATCCTACTCATTTATTATCCTCCCTTTTTTGGTCTTCCTCCCCTTAATTTACCTTCCTCATATGCCTTTAAGAATTCTTCGAATTTCTCTACATGTGCAGGGTTATAGCTTCCTATTTCTTCGATGAACCTTATCCGATCTTGAGCATATATCTCCAAATAATGTGTCCCATAAGTCCTATCCAGATGAGCCTCGCGCGCTAGACACCACGTTTACTTTTCCTCATGCCTCTTCACGAACCATGATGCAAAGCTCCTCAACGCCCTAGCCCTGTGAGAAAACTTATTCTTCTCCTCAACGCTCATCTCCGCGAAAGTCAGGTTGGAGCCGAAAGGTATGAAGAGAGGGTCATAACCAAACCCGCTTTTTCCACGCGGCTCTGTAGATATCGTGCCGTCCACTCTGCCTGTGAATATTCTGATTTCTCCATGCGGCTCACCGTATGCTAGTGCAGTCATGAAGTACGCGGATCTGTCTGCTGAGCCCGCGAGAAGCCTAAGTATTCCTTCGCAGCCGATCTTCCTGTAGACGTATGATGAGTATACGCCTGGGAAACCGTTCAGCGAGTTTACGAAGAGCCCGGAGTCCTCGATTATGAAGCATTCACCCATCTTTTTCAAGGCCTCCTCAGCGCATTTCCCGGCAACCTCCTCCAGGGTGTCTGACTGCGGTTCAGTTATTTCAAGGTCGGCTTGTTCAAGCACGATTCCAAAGTCTTCAAGCAGGTTCTTAGCCTCTATGAATTTCCCAGGGTTCCCGGTTATGAAGACCAGTTTCATCAGTCATTTTCCTCCCTGAGAGCTATTAAAGCTTAAAACTTCTGGGAGGCAGGTATGCGGGTAATGGAGCATCCGGATGGCGAGGCCCTGGTGTGCATGGATTGCGGCGCAACCCATGAGCCCGGGGGAAGTGTGCTGGTCTGCGGGAGGTGCGGGGGACTCTTAGAAGTTGTCTACCCAAAGAAGGTTTTCAGAACCGTCTCCTTCAGCGGGAAGGGTGTTTGGAGGTATAGGGGGCTCCTGCCCAGGGTTGAGAGAATCGTCACGCTCAGCGAGGGCGACACCCCGCTGGTTAAGGCTGAAAGGCTCGGCGAATCACTGGGTTTGAGAAACCTCTACGTCAAGTTTGAGGGAGCGAACCCTACTGGTTCTTTCAAAGACAGGGGGATGACAGTCGCGGTCAGCATCGCCCTCAGGTTCCACGTTAAGAGTGTTGCATGCGCTTCAACAGGCAACACTTCAGCATCCATGTCCGCCTACGCGGCCAAGGCTGGCTTGAGAAGCCTCGTCTTCCTCCCGGACGGCTATGTTGCCCCTGGGAAGCTTCTCCAGGCTGTTGCCCACGGGGCTACGATAGTCAGGGTCAGGGGGAACTTCGACGATGCCTTGAAAACCCTTCTCTCACACAGGGAGGAACTCGGTGTTTACGTGTTAAACTCGGTGAACCCCTATAGGATTGAGGGCCAGAAGACACTTGCCTTCGAAGTATGGGAGGGGCTCAACGGGACTCCGGATTTTGTCGCCTACCCTGTTGGAAACGCTGCCAACATATCTTCAGGCTGGAAGGGTTTTAAAGAACTGGTTGAAGCCGGGCTTGCCGAGTCAACCCCGAGGATGATCGGGGTCCAGGCGGAGGGAGCCGCACCCATAGCTACGGCTTACGCTCGGGGAGAGAAGGTGATAGAGCCTGTTGAGAGGCCTGAGACGGTTGCAACAGCCATAAGGATTGGAAGACCATTGTCCTGGAAGAAAGCACTTAACGCGGTAAGAGAATCCAGGGGGGCTGCAATTGCCGTTAGCGACAGGGAAATACTGAAGGCGCAGGTCGACCTAGCTAGGATGGAGGGTTTTTTCGCGGAGCCGGCGGGAGCAGCCCCCGTTGCAGGATTAGCTAGGCTTGTTAAAGAAGGATTCCTAAAGGGGGATGAAACAGTCGTCGCCGTGGTTACTGGACACGGCTTGAAGGATCCGAGCATCAGCATAGAGCCGTATGCGGAGCTCGTGATCAACCCTAGGGAAAACCCTGCGGAGGCTTTGAGGAAGCTGTTATGAGGATCCTTCTGATCGGCTTTGGCAATGTTGGAAGAGCCTTCCTCCAGCTGATGGAGGAGGAGAGACGCAGGTTCAGGAAGCTTGGAGCAGACCCGAGGATCATTGGGATAGTGGACAGGGGTGGCGCAGCAATATCTGAAGACGGTGTTAGGGCAAGCAGCCTTTTGAAAACCAAGATGAAGAGGGGCTCCGTAGCTTTTTCAGAGGAAGGAGGTTTCCCAAGCATGGATGCGGTGGAGGCGATAAGGGTTGCCCAGCCCCACGTTACTGTTGAGGCAACCCCTACGAGCAGAGGGGGCTCAGGACCAGCTTTGAAACACATTCTTAAAGCCTTAGAACATGGTTCTCACGTCGTCTCCGCCAACAAGGCTCCCTTCGCCTACGACTATGATACTGTTTTGAGGGCAGCGTCGTCCAGGGGGAGAATAGTTAAGTATAGTGCGACTGTCGGAGGAGGGCTGCCGGTTTTGAAAACGCTGAGGACGCTTACCATCGGGGATGTTGTAGAGGGCTTCAGAGGAGTTTTAAACGCGACCTCCAACTACATCCTCACCCTAATGGAGGAGGGGAGGAGCTACGAGGAGGCTTTGAGGCTTGCGCGTGAAATAGGGATTGCTGAAGCCGATCCCACTATGGATGTTTCCGGGATGGATACTGCCTACAAGATAACCATAATAGCCAACACTATTGAGGGCGGCCATACGGTTGAGGAGGTTGAGTTGAAAGGCATAGAGGGCGTTGAACCGGGAGAGCTTCATGAAGCCGTTTCAAGCGGATACTCCGTCAGGCTTGTAGGCGAGTTAACAGAGGAAGGCAGGCTTAGAGTCGGTCCTTCAAAGCTTAAGAGGGGGAGCATGCTTGATGTGAGTGGGACGCTGAACGCGGTGGAGTTCAGGATGAAGAGGGCTGGTCCGGTTTACCTTCTCGGAAGAGGCGCGGGGCCGTTTGAAACGGCTGCGGCAATAATCAGGGATATTTTCGAAATACTGGAGGAGGAGAAGCTTTGATTATCGTAAACCTCAATCTTGAGAACACTGGGCCCGAGTTAAGAGGGCTCTGTGAGAAGCTGGCTGAAAAGGCTTCTCAGGGCCTCCTAATCATAGTTGAGCCACGCGAGGAACCCGTGAGGGTATTGACGGAGGCTGCGGCTTCACGCTTAGGCGAGGAAGACGCTGTGGCGAAGCTGGCTGAAGAGCTTAACAGTCTTTCGAAAGGGATCTCCGGGGACCTGAGGAGGAGTGTTGAAGCCGAGCTGGTGGAGAGCCTGAACAAGGTGTCCGAGTACCTGCATGCTGAGAAGAAGGCTGGTGGAGCAACGCCCAGGGGTCTACCCGTGATGATCAACCTGCTTGGAAACACTGTTTCCAAGGTTGTTTCAAGCCATTTCAAGTCTCTCGGCTTAGACGCTAAATGGGTTTCCGCCGGACAAGCAGGGTTCATGCTCATCGAAGACTATGAGCCTCCTTGGAGCCATTACGTTAGCCTCGTCAACCCAGATGAGTTGAAGAAGCTTTCAGAAGGAGTGCTCGTAGTATCCGGCAGGGCCTGTGTCGACAACGAGGGTGGGGAAGCCTCCCTCAGGAAGGGGATGGGCAGCGTAGTCTCGATACTTGCAGCCAGCGAGCTGAGGGTCAACGAGGTTTACGTCCCTGAGGTTAGCGGCGGCGTCTACACGGCTGACCCCTGGATTGCGGATAAGGCAAGGGTCATACCCAGCTTATCCTATTCTGAGGCGCTGGAGCTCTCCAGGCTGGGAGAATGGGTTGTAAGTCCTCAGGCAGTTGAGCTCGCCGAGGAGCTTGGAGTGAGGATCATGGTTTCAAGCACCAGTGATCCTTTCAAGGAATGCACGGTAATAGGCTTTGAGAAAGCTGTTGAGAAACAGGTGGTTAAGGCTGTGGCGATGATACCTGAAATGAGTATTCTAACTGTTGAGGGGGCTGCGATGGCGGGGACCCCGGGTGTGGCCTCAGCCATACTGGGCGAGGTGGCGAAGAGGGGGGTGAGCATCTCCATGATAAGCCAGGATGCTTCAGAGATCG
>Ga0272448_1005617_pt1 | contig 13805 bp, 14 predicted proteins | sample YNPCB0191_FD_202220 | JGI IMG/M metagenome (GOLD analysis project Ga0272448, IMG submission 202220) | Hot spring sediment microbial communities from Yellowstone National Park, WY, United States - YNP-CB-019-1 | ecosystem: Environmental > Aquatic > Thermal springs > Hot (42-90C) > Sediment...
GGCGAGGCTTACCAGCTTGAAGCGGGCCTGATAAACTCCAGGGTAAAGGACGTGCTGACCAGGTTTTTCTATGATAAGACGAAACGCCGGCCGATGATTGTGCCGGTGACGATAGAGGTGTAGTGCTTTGCCCAAGAAGAGAGCGAAAAAAGGGCGGGAAAAGCAGCCGCGCAGGCAAAGCGGCCGGCTGGTCCGCATCATCGGCGACCCGGCCTTCTGGATAGCCGTGGTGCTGGTGGCCCTGGCGGTGGCGGTCGGGCTCGACCGGGCAAAGGTTGTGGAGTGGATGGAGCTGACCTGGAACCGGGCGGTGGTGCTTTTCGGATGGGGTATGGTAATCGCGGCGCTGGTACTGCTGGTGGTCGCAGGTGTGTTCTGGCGGCGTAATGCCGGGGTGTTTATCAGGCGGTGGAACCGGTGGCTGGGGGCGGCGGCGATTCTGGCGGCTATCTGGGGCGGACTTTCCTTCTACCGTCCGCTGACCGGTCCGCTGGGCTTTGTCGGCCTCGGCGGCAGTATCGGTTACAGCATCCTTTCCGTCGGTGCCGGTATTATGGGGCTGGAACTGCTGTGGCTGGCCGGGCTGGTGCTTATCGGTGCCATATTTATCAGTCCCGATGCCGTTTACCGGGGCTTCAAGTGGCTCGGGGTGCGCGTCTGGCGCGGCATCAGGGCTTTGTGGCGGCGGGCGCGCCGTGTGAGACCGCGACCGGCAGTAGCGGTGCCGGCCGTGGTGGGGCCGCAACCGCCGGAAGGAGAAGTGGCGGCGGCACCGACCGCGGCGGTTTCAGCAGGCCGGCCTGAGGAGCGGCCGCCGGCCGCTGAGAGGACGGTGCGGGAGAAACCCGAGGAGAAGGGGAAGGCGCCGGAGCGCTACCGGCCGACGCTGACCGTGGGCGGATGGCAGCTGCCGCCGATGGATATTCTCGATAAGGCGACCGAAACGGAACTGAGCCAGGCGGATATCGAGAAGCGCGCTAAGGTTATCGAGGAAGCCCTGGCCAGTTACGGCGTTGAAGTCAAGGTGGTCGAGAAGAATATCGGCCCCACGGTTACCCAGTTCGGGGTCGAGCCGGGCTGGGACTACAAGTATAAGGAAATTAAAGAGAAGGACAGGGACGGGCGCGTTACCGTCAAGATGGTGGAGGCGGGCAGGACGCGGGTAAAGGTCGACCGTATCACCGGGCTGGCCAACGACCTTGCCCTGGCGCTGGCGGCGCCGAGCATCCGCATCGAAGCGCCGATCCCGGGGAAGTCGCTGGTCGGCATCGAGGTGCCGAATACGACCTTCGGCACGGTGGCCCTGCGTGGGGCAATCGAGAGCGCGCCGTTCCAGAAGCTCAAGGCCAAATCGAAGCTCGCGGTGGCGCTGGGGCGGGGGTCGGGCGGGGAGGTGGTGGTGGGTGACCTGGCCCGGATGCCGCATCTGCTGATTGCGGGCGCTACCGGTAGCGGCAAGACGGCCTGTCTGAACTCGATAATCGCCTGCCTGCTGATGCACAATACACCGGATGATGTCCGGTTCGTCATGCTCGACCCGAAGCGGGTCGAGCTGGTGGCCTACAACGCCCTGCCGCACCTGGTGGCGCCGGTGGTGGTTGAGCCGGACAGGGCAGTGGCGGCGCTCCGGTGGCTGGTGCTGGAAATGGACCGCCGCTACCGGCAGTTCGCCGAGGTCGGGGCGAGGAACATCGAGGGCTACAACAGGGACCGGCCGACCGCCGAGCTTATGCCTTATCTGGTCCTGGTGATTGACGAGCTGGCCGACCTGATGATGCACGCCATGGACGAGGTCGAGCACAGCCTCGTCCGGCTGGCCCAGCTGGCCCGGGCGACCGGCATCCACCTGATTGTCGCCACCCAGCGGCCGTCGGTGGATGTCATCACCGGACTCATTAAAGCCAACTTCCCCACCCGCATCAGCTTTGCCGTGACATCGCAGGTGGACTCACGGACTATCCTGGATACCGTCGGTGCCGAGAAGCTGCTGGGACGGGGTGATATGCTCTACATGCCGACCGATGCCGCCAAGCCGAAGCGTCTTCAGGGCAGTTATGTTGGCGAGGCCGAAATCGACCGTCTGGTCTATTTCTGGGGCAACCAGAAGAGACCGGGTACCGTGCCGGTAATCTTCGATGATGTGAAGCCTCAGGCGGCCGAAGCCGGCATCCCGGATGACCCCCTGCTGGACCAGGCCCGCGAGCTTTGCGATAAGCACGGGCAGGTGTCCGCTTCCTACCTCCAGCGCAAGCTGGCCATCGGTTATCCCCGCGCCGCCCGTATCGCCGAAATCCTGCGCGAAGAAAAACGGCGGGAAGAGGGTGAGGGTGGTGGGGATGAGCAGTCGCCCTCCTGACAGTGGCCAGCAGTCCTTGGACCCGTCCCCCATTGTATTGAATAGCCTTCGGGGCCCATTGTAGATAGAATTGCCGCCGGTGATTTAACACTGGTCGTATCTCGGGAGGTGCTTGATGAGGTTGTGAGGGCGCTGCGGGAGAAGTTGCCCGACTCCATCGGTTTATTTATAACGTTGCTTATTGGCGTCAGGATTGAGATAGTTGCGTCTCCGAAAGACGATGATGTTACCAGGTGGGCCAAATTTCTGGATATCGGCGATGCCGCCGTTCTGGCATCGGCGATAGCTACCAGGCCTGACTATCTGGTTACCGGAGACAGACAATTCTTTTCCCCTCAGGTTGCCATGAGGTCAGGGCTTCGGATAGTGACGCCAGCGCAGTTATTGCGTATCATAGCGTGACGAACCTCACAGACAAGTCCGTCTGGATGTGCCCATAATCCAGCGCAGAAAACTAGCGGGAGGTGGTCGGCAATGGTCAAGCGTGCCCTTTTCGCTCTTGTTGTGACAGTTTCAGTGCTGGTGGTGCTTTCCGGCTGTGTGTTGCCAACGCCGCCGGCGGCCCCGAAACTGCCGGCCGAAATCAGCATCGCCATGGCCAATCCCAAGCCGACTGCCATGGCTACCGCCCTTGCCGATATTGTTACCAAGTACACGCCGATGAAGGCATCCACGGTGAAGGTCGCCGCCAACGCCGAGGCCCTGCAAAAGATACAGAAAGCGGCCTCGGAGAAAGTTGAGCTCACCGGCTGTACGCCCTGCCACCGGGTCGGCACCTGGCTGGTTGCCCAGGGCGCTTATCACGCGGCTGTTTTCCCGACAACCGCGGTGGTGGGGATAATCGATGGCGACAAGGCGCTTCTCCGCCCTATGTTCTGCGGTGCCGGCCCGGACACCACCAATGCCTTCGGCATCCAGACGACTCCGAAGTCGGGCATCAAGACGGTGGCCGACCTCAGGGGCAAGCGTATCTACGCCGAATATACCTCGCTGCTTTTCCTGGCGCCGACGGTGGATGCGATTCTGAAGGCCAATGGTATGACCCGCAACGACGTCCAGTGGCTTAAGTTCACCACCGTTGCCGCCGCTTTCAAGGACCTGGCCGAGGGTAAAGCCGATGCTGTTTTCTATCAAGCGAGCGGGGACTCCGAGACCCTGGCCAAGGGGGCCGGACTGTTCGTGGTGCCGCTGTCGGCGGATACCCAGAAGGCCGTGGCCGCGGCTGGCCTCGGCATTATCGGGACGACCTGGCCGGCCGGCCAGAACGGCAACACGGTGGACACCCCGACAATAGGTATGCCGTACATAGCTTTCGGCTCGGTCCATCTGCCGGAAGAGGCCGGCTACCTGATTACCAGGGCTGTTTTTGAGCACCTGGCGGAGTTCCAGGCGGCGGATAAAGTTAATGCCGGGTTCACCAGAGAGAATGCCCTGCTCCAGTGGGACCTGCCGTACCACACCGGCGCCATAAAATACTATAAGGAAATCGGCCTCTGGAAGCCGGAAATGGACAGCGCCCAGACTTACCTGACCACTAAATGGGCGGCGGCCAGACCCGGTGGTGTTAAGGCCGCCGGCGCCGCGCCCGGCGGCACCAGTACCTCCGGCAACGCGGACATGTCGTGCAATACCTGTAAGAATCCGCCCAAGTAGTCGAAGCTCCGGGCTGATTGTTTTCTGACGCCTTTTCCGGCGCCGGTCTGTTATACTGAAAATCAGGTCATGCCGCTAACAGGGAGAGGCGTCGGTCCTGCCAGAGCTCTCGCCACCGATTATCAGGGTGGCTGTCCCGAGAGGGCGGTATAATATATCAGCCTATTCTTGGAGAAGGTTAAAGCCGATGTGCCCTGAAGAAACTTCAATGCGCCTTACCGTGGTTGAGGCCCGGGACATCCCTGAGGCCTGGTGGAGGCTCCTGCGGGAGTGTCTTAACAACGGCTTCGAATACACCATTTCCCACGGCAGTGATGGACTGGTCGGGCGGAAGCGTAAGGAATTCGATTGTGCCGTCATCCACATAACCCAGCCGGGGATTCGTCCCCTGGTGCCGGATGTGCCGCTGGGAGTGCCGCCGCCGACCGATATCGACACCGTGGAAAAGTACACCGCCTCCTATCTGCTCTGTTCCGGCAAACAGCCGAATGAGACTTACACCTATGGTGAGTACATCGAAAGCCAGTACCTTGAAGTCATGGAGATGTACAAGCAGGGCGGCTTCAACACCAACCAGGCCTGCATGATGGTCGGGGACAAGGCCTCAATCAGGCTGAGCGACCCGCCGTGTCTCCGCGTCATTGATACCCGTGTCCGCTACGGCAAGCTGCACTGGTTTGTCTATTTCCGGTCATGGGACCTGTGGGGTGGCTTCCCGACCAACATGGGAGGCATCCAGCTTGCCAAAGAGATGATGGCCCAGGAGCTGGGCGTCGGCGACGGCGAAATCTTCGCCTTCAGCAAAGGTCTGCACCTGTACGACGATGCCTGGGAGTATGCCAGACTGGTGACGAGATCGTGACCTGTCCTCCGACCCCTTCCCTCACCGGCGGGGGAGTTAAGTATTGAAGGGGTGGGCCCCTTCAGCTACCCCGGGAATCATCACTTGAGGACCTTTTAGAAAGACTCTGATTTAACTGGCTTTCAACCTGCCGGGCAGTAAGGCCGCTGATTCTTAGCAGTTTGTTGCGGCTGGTTTGGCCGTGTTCGATGGCGACGGAGCTTTCAGGGATGCCAAGCAGTCCGGCAAGGTAGCGCACCAGTCCGGCGTTGGCCTTGCCTTCCACCGGCGGTGCCGTCACGCGGATGTGCCATATTCCTTCCTGAAAGCGCAGGACTTCACTGCGCCTGCCGCCGGGGTGGACACGTACGCTGATCCGTACTGCCTGCGGGATGCTCATGCCGCTATTCTACAATGGCGGGGCCGGACAGTGCCGGACGCCAGATTACTTCCGGGTCTTGCGGTTGGGTGAGAAGTCAAGGTAATATGAGCGTTGAGGCCGCTTATGAAACAGACCTCTCCACGGGGTGGTGGTTCCGTCAAGCGGGAAGGTGCCGGCAGTGCCTCTGAGGGGGAGCGCATTACCGAAGCCCTGCTTAACCGCAAAGCGGAAGAGTTTCTTCTGGCGGTTGATGCCAGGGGCATTGTGAACTATGCCAGTTCCAAGCTGGCCGGCATCCTTGGCTACAGGGTTGAGGAGCTGGTCGGGCAATCGCTGTTCTCGTTCACCGGCGAGCGCGGCGCCGTCGTTGCCCGGGCCGGCATCGAGAGCGCAAAATGCGGGGCCAGGGATGTGCGGGACTTCGAGTTCCGCCATAAAAGCGGGGACATGGTATTGGTCAGGCTTGAAGCAGCATCGATCACCGATGAAGAAGGCAACGCCAGCGGGGTGTTGTTCCTGGAGCCGGATGTGGCGGAGCGGCGGCGGGTCGAAGCGGCCCTGCGTGAGGCGGAGAACCGTTACCGCACCCTGTTCGACAACGCCAGCGACGCCATTTTTATCTATGATACGAGGGGGCACTTCGTCGAAGTCAATCAGGTGGCCTGCGAACGGCTCGGTTACAGCCGTGCCAACCTGCTGAAGATGTCAATGGCGGACGTTGAGTCTCCGAAGCTGAGTGTGCCGGTTTCGGAGCGGCTTGAGGAGATACGGAAACGCGGCCGCGTTATATACGAGACCGCTCTTGTCCGCCGCGATGGCGAGGTCATTCCGGTTGAGGTCAACAGCCGTTTCATTGAGTGGGACCGGAACATGGTGGTGCTCAGTGTCGCCAGGGATATTACCGAGCGCAAGCGCGCTGAAGAACTGATGCGATATCAGGCGAGCCTTATAGATAATGTCTCCGACGCCATTTTCTCCTGCGACACGGCATTTCGCATACGAAGCTGGAACAGGGCGGCGGAAAGAATTTACGGCTGGAGTGCCGAAGAGGTCATCGGCAGGCCCGCCGAGCAAGTCCTCCGCCCGGAATACCCGGCCGGCGGACGCGAGGAGATGATTAAAGAGCTGGCGGCTACCGGGCGCTGGAGGGGAGAAGTTGTTCACCACACCCGCGATGGTTCTACCATTCATGCCCTGGTATCGCGTTCCCTTCTCAGAAACGCTGCTGGCGAGCCCGAGGGATACGTTACCATCAGCCGCGATATCACCGAAGTCAAGCTGGCGGAAGAGGCGTTGCTCAAGGAGAAACAGCGGGCGGAGCGGTATCTTCAGGTCGCAGGCGTTATCATTGTCGTCATCTCTACCAATGAGCGAGTAACCCTTATCAATGATAAGGGCTGTCAGGTGCTTGGGTACACCGCGGCGGAAATCATCGGGAAGAACTGGTTCAATACCTTTATCCCCGAGAACCTCCGCGAGGAGTTCCGGGAGGCTTTTCATCGGGTGCTTGCCGGCAGGGCAAGGCTCCGGCAGGACTTCGAGGTGCCAGTTGTAATCAGGTCGGGTGAGGAACGGATAGTGTCATGGCATAATGCCCTGCTTTACGACGAATACGGCCGGCCGACCGGGGTGCTCAGTTCGGGAGAGGATGTCACCGAGCGGCGGCGCGCCGAGGAGGCGCTCAAAGAACTGGACAAGATGAAATCGGAGTTTATTGCCAATATTTCTCACGAATTGCGGACGCCGCTCCATTCGATTGCCGGTTTTAACAAGCTCCTGCTTCAGGACAAGGTCCCCGACCCCGCGACACGGAAAGAGTTCATGACCATTATTGACCAGCAGAGCGCGCAACTCGGCCAGCTAATCGATGACCTGCTGGAAGTGGCGCGACTTGAGTCGGGGCGTTTCCGGGTGCGACGGGAGCTTATAGCCATAAAAGAGCCTCTCAGCGAGGTGGTCCGTGAGCTTTCGGCGCTGGCTGGTGACAAGGACATCAGCATCACCGAAGAGGTACCGGATGGTCTTCCGGAGGTGGAGGCTGACCGGCAGAGGTTTAAGCAGGTGGTGCGCAATCTGCTTCATAACGCCATCAAGTTCAGCCCGAAAGGCAGTTCCATCGTGGTGAAAGCGGAAGCCGCACCGTCCGAGCTTGTGATTCACATCATCGATCACGGCCCCGGTATTGCGCCCAGAGCGCTGGCGCATCTTTTTGAACGGTTCTATCGTGCCGAGGACTCGCTGACCCGCCAGACCGGCGGCACCGGGCTCGGCCTGTACATCGTGAAACAGATTGTGGAGGCCCACGGCGGGCGCGTCTGGGTGAATAGCAAACTGGGAGAGGGGAGCACCTTCAGCTTTGCCCTGCCGCTGAGTCCACCGGAGTCCCGATAGTGTCCAGACCGCACCGCATCTGGCAGGACGTTTATCAGGTAGGCGGCCCGGGCCTCTCGCACCCCGATGACTGCTCGGTCTACCTGGTCGACGCCGGCGACCTGGTGATGATTGACGCCGGGGCCGGACGGAGCTTTGACCGCCTGGTCGATAATATCAGGAGCCTTGGACTCAGTCCGGAGAAATTGAAGGCCGTTATCGTTACCCATGCCCATATCGACCATGTCGGGGCGCTGGCGCAATTCCGCACCTGTTACCGTGTCGAAATCATCGCCCACGAACTTGACGCGCCGGGGATAGAGACCGGGAAGGGAATCGGCGCCGAGTTTTACCGGGTTGACTATGCTCCATGCGCGGTTGACCGCAGGGTGTCGGGAGCCGGCACCAGCCTGGACATCGGCCGTCACCGTTTCCATCTGGTCCATATACCCGGGCACACTCCGGGGAGCATCGCCGTGTACCTTGATGTCGCCGGCACAAGGGTGCTTTTTGGCCAGGACATCCACGGGCCGTATGTGCCGGAGTGGGGGGCCGAGCCGGCCCGGGCCAAGAAGTCACTGCGTAAGCTTATTGAATTGAAGCCCGATATTCTCTGCGAAGGGCACTTCGGGGTATACCAACCGGCGGAGGTCGCAGAAGACTATATTTTGCAGTACCTTGACCGTCTCTGACGAGGCCATGAGGCTAGGGCCTGCGGGTTGACTCAATCAACGTCTCGTGCTAATATCCCCGGCCAATACCTCGGTATTCTAGGCACTGTCCTGGTGAATGATAAATGAAGATTGCTGTTGATGCTATGGGAGGGGATCATGCCCCGGCCGATGTGGTCCAGGGGGCTGTGGAAGCTTCCCGGAAGTACAACGTCACGGTGATTCTGGTGGGTCCTGAGAATCGGGTCAAGGCAGAACTGGCAAAGTGCGATGTCTCCGGGGCAAATATCGAAATCGTCCATACTGACCAGTGGCTGGTAGAGGGGGAGCATCCCGCCCTGGCACTCCGGAGCAAGCGCAACGCTTCGATTTTCGTGGCGGCGCGCTTGGTCAGGGAGGGGAAGGCCGATGCGGTGGTGGGTTACGGGCCGACCGGCGGTGTCGTTGCCGCGGCGATGCAGATAATCGGCACGGTTGAAGGGGTCTCGCGTCCGGTAGTTGGCGGTGCCTTCCTTGGATTTGCGCCTGACCTGGTAATGATGGACATGGGCGGCAATGTGGACTGCCGGCCCGACCAGCTACTTGATTTCGCCGTCGTCGGCACCGTCTTTGCCAGGAAGTTTTTCAAAATTGCCAATCCCACGGTAGCCATACTGAGCAACGGCGCTGAAGAAGGCAAGGGAAACGAACTGGTCAGGGAGACGTGGCCGCTGCTCAAGAAAAGCGGCCTCAACTTTGTCGGCGCCGCCGAGGGGAACGATATCCTCTCCGGCAAGGCGAATGTCATCGTCTGTGATGGATTCGTGGGCAATGTCCTGATAAAATTCTGTGAGGCCCTGGGCAAGACGGCCGGAAAGTATGTTGAGGAAAGACTCCGCGGCCGGCTCCCTGAGCCCGAGGTACGTGACATCGCCGATGGTCTTTACCGCGCGACCAATGCCGCAGAAGTCCTCGGCGCTGGCCCGTTCTGGGCGGTGAACGGTGTTGTCATCAAGGGGCACGGGCGGAGCCGGGCTCCTGAGATTGCCCGGGGCATCGGTCAGGCTAAGCTGACGGTCGAACTCGATGTTGTTGGAGCCCTGCGCGAGGAGCTGGCCCGGGTCAAGCAGCTCGTGAAGTCGCCAGACCCATAAACAGTGAGAGGAGTACAGATGTCTGCGGTCGAAGAAAAAATCAAAGAAATCATCACCGGTATTGTCCACTGCGAGGGTAAGGCGCTGACGCCGACCACCACCTGGAAGGACTTGAAAGCCGACTCGCTGGACCTGGTACAGGTGCTGGTCCAGCTTGAGGAGACCTACGGAATCGAGATTTCCGATACCGATGCCGAGAAGCTTAAGTCGTTCGGTGACCTGGTTGCCTATATCGAAGGCGTCGTTGCCGCCAAGGCCAAGAGTTAGAGGTTGATGATGGCCCCTCCCCGCATCGTTGTCACCGGCGTGGGCGCAGTCACGGCTGTCGGTCTGAATACCGCTGATTTCTGGTCGGCCCTGACAGCGGGCAGGTCAGGCGTGACGTCGATTACCAGGTTCGACGCCTCCACCTATCCATCCAAGCTAGCCGCCGAGATCAATGGTTTCGACCCCCTGAAATACATGGATGTCAAGCTGGCGGAGCGGACCGGCCCTTATACCCAGTGGGCGATTGCCTCGACAGTGATGGCGATGGAAATGGCCGGGCTGGACATGCAGAAGGAAAGATCAGAGCGCGTAGGCACCGTTATTGCCACCACCGGCGATGTCCATAAAATCGGCGACGAGACCGATGTCCTGAAAGCCCGCGGTCCCCGCCGGATCGACCCTTTATTCATGAACCGTATCTCGGCACACATGGCTCCGGTGCAGGTAGGCAAGTTCATCGGTGCCCGGGGGCCGAATACCAGCATTAACAGCGCCTGCGCCAGCGGCAGCGACGCCATCGGGATGGCTTTCAATCACATGCGCCTCGGCCGGGCAGATGTTATGGTGGCCGGCGGTACCGACACCCTGGTCTCGCCAATCTGCGTGGCCACCATGGGACTGCTCGGTGCCCTTTCCCGGGACGCTGAGCCGGGTAAAGCGCCGCGGCCTTTTGATAAAGACCGCAACGGTATGGTGGTGGGAGAGGGGGCGGGGATGCTGGTGCTGGAGACGCTGGAGCACGCCCGGGCGCGCGGGGCAAGAATACTCTGCGAGATGGCCGGGGCCGGCTGGTCATACGATGCCAGAAACGATACCGCACCTGACCCGGAAGGCGAAGCGCTGGCGATGAAAGCGGCCCTTGATGATGCCGGAATGAAGCCGGAAGAGATTGATTACATCAACGCTCACGGCACCGGTACCAGGCTGAACGATGCTTCCGAGACCAGGGCGCTGAAGCTGGTGCTGGGTGGTCATGCTTACCGGATACCCGTAAGCTCGAACAAGTCGATGATAGGACATCTGGGCGCCGGGGCCGGTGGGGTTGAAGCCGTCGCCTCTGTATTGACCATGGTCAACGGGGTCATTCCGCCGACCATCAACTACGTCACGCCTGACCCGGAGTGCGACCTTGACTATGTACCGAATGTGGCGCGGAAGGCCGAAGTGACCGGCATCATGTCGAACTCATTCGGTATGGGCGGGCAGAACTGCGCCATCATCTTCCGGCGTTTTACCGGCGCATAAGCTACTTGCTTGCCGGACTGGTTTCTCTCGTCAGATACCTCCGGTTGTTGGCTGGTGTATAATTGATTTCGCTCACAACTGAGGGGAGGTGACGCCTTTGGGTATTGAATGGTACCGTGACCTCAGCATTACCTTGATGGGGTTTATCTCCACGCTGGTATTTATCTTCTTTGGGGTGGTTATTTTTCTTATCTACCGTCAGGCCAGGTCAACGGCGGCTTCGGTGAAGGCGGCTTCAAATGCAATTAACGAGACCGTGGGCATGATCCGGGACGAGGTGGTGAGGCCGGTGTTCAAGGTTGCCGCGTTCGTTGAAGGTCTTCGTGAAGGCATCGAAAGGCTGGTGAGCATGTTTCAAAAGCGAGAAGAGCAAGGGGGTGGCAAAAATGTCGGACAGTAGCTCCGGCTCCAGTTTCTTTGCCGGGTTTCTCATGGGGGCGGTGGTCGGTGCGGTTTTAGGAATCATGTTTGCTCCGCGACCCGGCCGGGAGACGCGCGACCTCTGGCGCGACCGGCTCGGGGACGTCAAGCTGAAGGCCACGGATGTGGTTGATGAGATCCGGGATGAGGTTGAGGAGGTGAAGGACAGGGCGCAGTCAGCTCTGGAAGGCCATAAGCCGGGCGAGGGCAAAGCGGCCAAACCGGCCTGAATTCAAGAAAGCGCGCAGGAGCAACCTTTCGCCAGCGCGTCTTTGAAATGGTCTCTCGGAACCGTCCGGCAGCAGTTACACGGGCATATCTGACTAATCCGGCGGAGGCAGACCCTGAACGGCATTAGCGCTTTTTTCAAAAGGCACTGGCACCTGATCACATTTGTTGTCGGCCTCTGCCTCTTTTTCTGGGCTCTATGGAAGATGGCCGGTGTTATTCTGCCATTCCTCCTCGGAATTATCATCGCCTACCTGCTCGTCCCGGTGATAGGGTGGCTTGAAAAGAGACTACCCGGCGGCAGGAGGCACCCCGGACTGAAGCGCGCTTCGATTATCGTCGGTATCTATCTGGTCGGCCTGGTCCTGCTCGGTGGCTGGGTGACGTACATGATTGTGGTGGTCGGCAGTTCGTTTGTCGGGCTGGTCGAGGCGGCGCCCCAGTTCTTCGCCGAGGCTGTGGAAACCATCGAGCGCTGGCTGGAAGGATGGCGGCAGTCGCTGCCCCTCCAGTTCCAGCAGGAGGTCGAAAGCATCGGCGGCAATGTCGGCGGGGCCATCGGCAGTACCCTTAAGGATATCCTTTTCCGCGGGTTTTCGCTGGTCGGTGCCAGCGCCGGTATGATTCTCGGCTTCATCTCCCTGCCCTTCTTCGTCTTCTTCGTGCTTAAGGACTGGGAGCTTATCCGGGACAGGTTCTACTCGTGGATGTCGCCCTGGGTGGCCGAGCATACCCGGGCAGTAGCGGGAATTATCGACCGTGTCCTGGGACGCTACATCCGCGGCCAGTTCATCATGGCCTGCATTATCTTCGTGCTGGTCTTTGCCATGCTGGAAATACTGAGAGTGCCGTATGCGCCGGCGCTGGCGGCGCTGGCCGGGATGATGGAGTTCGTGCCCCTCCTTGGCGTCTGGATAAGCGCCGGCTCCGGGGTCGCCGTTGGTCTGGCGACCGAGCCGGGCAAAGCCGTCTGGCTGGTACTTGGCTACCTTATCATCCAGCAGATAGAAAATAACGTACTGGTGCCGAGGATTCAGGGCGAAACGCTGAAGCTGCATCCCGCCGCCATTATCGTGGTCGGCGTTGTCAGCGCCTATCTGGCCGGGCTGGTCGGCTTCATCGTCGGCATTCCGCTGGCGGCTACGTTCGTCGAGATTATCCGCTATATCAGTGCCAGCGCCCGGAAACCGCAGGGAGAGGCGGAAGTGGAATCCGGGACGTAGATGGAGCCCGTGGTCTCCGGCCTGTTCCGGAGGTCATTGCGGACGGAGCGATGCAGTCTCGTCAGGATGAGGAGATGTCCAGTTCTTCCAGTATTCCTCCCGCGATTTCGCCCACCACCAGTTGTAGTAGACCGGTGGCCAGCCCAGCAGTGAAGGAGGGTGCCGATTTCAGAGCGGCCGATTTCGCGCATGGCTTCGGCCGCGGCCTTCAGGGTCGGGTAGGTGAACAGAAGCCATTTGAAAGCGTCCTACGGCAGTTCACTGTTCACGAATATCCCACAGATTCTTCATAAATATTATGTTGACAAATGCGATAATCTTTGTTAATATTAAGATTGTATGGTTTCCGCTGGAGGGAGGTACCTGTTATGAGCCGTGGACTTAAGGTTGGTCTAATCGCTGGCGGTGTTGTTCTTGTATTGCTGATGGTACTCCCGCCGGTTCTGGGAGCGGTCTTTGGTGGATATGGGGGCTGGGCGAGGGGCGGCTGGAGCATGATGGGTCCGGGGATGATGGGGGGCTTCGGGTTTTTTCCGTTCATGATGCTGGGACCGGTGGTCTTCTGGGGTCTTGTCATCTGGGGAATAGTGGTGCTTGTCAGGCATTATTCCCGGACCTCGGTGTCCGCTGGTTCGGCGCTCGAAATCCTGAAACAGCGCTACGCTAAGGGTGAGATAAGTAAGGAAGAGTTTGATGCCAGGAAGAAGGACCTGGCCTGAGAGAGGCGGCTTTTCTGGCCCGTAGGTTCTCACATAGGCCTTGAGCGGCATTGTTATTAATATCGACCCGGTGCTCTTCCGTGCTGGTGCGCTGGAAGTCAGATGGTATGGCATAGCCATTGCTGTGGCCATCGCTGTAGCCGTGGCGGTGGCTCTGCGTGAGGCAAAGCGGTCGAGTCTCCCTTCTGCGGAGATTATTGGCGTCACGCCGCGGCTCTTGCTTGGCGGTATCATCGGCGCCAGACTCTTCCACGTGATTGACCGCTGGCAGTAGTACGCCGCTAACCCTGGCAACAT
>Ga0272448_1005622_pt1 | contig 13798 bp, 9 predicted proteins | sample YNPCB0191_FD_202220 | JGI IMG/M metagenome (GOLD analysis project Ga0272448, IMG submission 202220) | Hot spring sediment microbial communities from Yellowstone National Park, WY, United States - YNP-CB-019-1 | ecosystem: Environmental > Aquatic > Thermal springs > Hot (42-90C) > Sediment...
GGGCGGACCCAACGCTTCGACCAACAGGAAGACGGATGAAGAGATCACGGCAAAGATCAAGTCGGAACTGGAAAAGTCGAAGGACGTGCCGGAGGAGATGAAGAAGGACCTGCTCAAGGAACTACCCCAGCCGCCCAAGCCCGACACTTCCGGCGCCCCGACTGCTCCCGAGCCCGCGTCCAGCAAGACCTCGCATACCTGGGACACGACAAAGACTCAAGACGGCACCTACCTGATCAAGGTGGTGGCCAGCGACAGAATCTCGAACGCCTCGGATGCGCTGACCGCGGAGGCGGTCTCGGGGCCGTTCGTGATCTGCAACACGCCGCCGAAGATCACGCTCTACCGAAAAAAGATCGTTCTGAGCGCCGGGGATGTGGCCCAAATCGACGGCGAGGCCTCCGGCAAGCTGGTTGAAATCGTCGGCGTCCAATACCGGGTTGATGGAGGTAACTGGTCCGCGGCCTTGGCGGGCGACGGGATCTTCGATTCCCCAACCGAGGCGTTTTCAATCAAGATCGAAAACCTCGCGAGCGGAGATCACAAAGTCGAGGTGCAATCGATAGACGCCGCGGGCAACGCCGCAACCGAGAGCGTGCAGGTCAAGGTGAGGGCGGAAAAAGAGATGGCCGCGAGCCGGCGCTCGTCTGGAATAATCAGTTTGTGAAGAAAGTCCGAGCCTGCGGGAGCGGATGGCCGGAGTGCACGCCGCATCCGACTCGATTCGGCGGCCCGGATGGCCGGATCCGGTTCGGCTCGACCCGACTGTCACAAATGGAGCGGCCGAGCCGAGTAGCGGCGCTGTTTTGAGCCGAAGAAGCGCGACGCGCCGGTTTGGGGTATGAAATAAAAGGAGATGGTCGGCATGTCGACAATGTCGCGGGTGCGAGTCCTGCTATCGGCACTCTTGCTCGCCTGGCTGCTGCCTTCGGTCGGCAGATGCGACGGCGCTCACCTCGCAATCGGCGACGTCATAATGGTCACGGTTGACGGCGAGAAAGAGTTCACCAAGGAATACCAGCTCAATTCCTCGGGCAGCATCATTCTGCCCATGAACATCGACCCGGTCAAGCTGGAGGGCTTGAACACCTCGGACGCCGCCGCCGTGCTCACCAAGGCGCTCACCAAGGTGCTCAGAAACCCGCAGGTCACCGTGCAGTTCGTCAGGCGGGCCGGGATGCAGGTCTTCGTGGTCGGCCAGGTGAAGAAGACCGGCCTGGTGGAGATCGGCGTCGGAGACCGAGTCCTCCAGGCGCTTGCCCAGGCCGGCTACGACGAGACTTCGGACCTCTCCCGCGTCAACGTCCGCAGAGGCAACGAGATAATAGACCTCGACCTGACAAAATATCTCTCCGGAGAGGACCTCACGCAAAACATCGAGCTCAAGTCCGGAGACACGGTTGTGGTTCCGAAGGCGGACATCGAAAACATCGGGTCGGTGCTGATCACCGGCCAGGTGAACAAGACGGGGTCTCTGCCGCTGAAGCGCGGGATGACTTTCCGTGAGGCGATGGGCCTTGTTGGTGGAGTAACCGTGGAGGCCGACACTACTCGGATCACCCTAAAGCGCGAGAAGGCGGACGAACCGATCAAGATCGACTACGATAGGGCGATGGCCGGGGACAAATCCGCGGATGTCGTTCTGCAGCCGGGTGACGTGATATTCGTGCCGGAGCTGGAGACCGCGTTCTACACGCTTATGGGCGGGGTCAACAGGCCCGGGCAGTATCCGGTCAAGGGCAGACTCACGCTCAGCGAGGCAATCGGAGCCGGAGGAGGACCGGTCCCCAATCTCGGAGACCTAAACAAGGTGCAGATCGTCCGGGCACAGGGGCCCGACAACAAGCCGGGAGAAGTGCTGACGGTCAACCTGAACCGGATATGGCAGAAGGGCGAGCCGGAGCCGATTATCCGGCGAGGCGACGTGATCACGGTGGGCGTCAAGAAGCCGCGAACGAGCATCTGGCAGGTTCTGCAGAGCCTTATTCCCCTCGGGTGGATATTCCGCTGACGCTCGCCGGACCAAGGTTCCGGCCTAATAGCCCTCCTGCCGCACAAACACTTGAATGTCGTCCGGGAGCAGCGGGTCCTGCGGCTGGGGCACGAACCCGTCGAGCGATTTTGACACCGCGAACTGACGCTTCAGGCGCTGGATGTACTTGGCGGGCAGCGACTTGTCCTTTATCTTGCCGCGCGCCATCTCCAGTATCTGCCTGACCGCATCATTCGGGTCCCTGATATACTCGCGCCACATCCTTACTTTGTGGAGCACGTACCATATCTCGTCCGATGAGTAGTTGTCGGACTCGGGGGTCAGCATGATGACGCCGAGCGGAAAACCGACGGCGCTCATCGCGGTGAAATCCGCGTCGGTCGTCGGGACCCAAGCCGACATCCACTTGCACCGATACGCCGATATCCAGGGTGCGTCGGTGTATATCGGATATCGGACGTTCCGAGCGGCGAGCATCTTGCAATAATCGTGGGCGGGCTTGTTTTTCCAGACGTCGGGCTCGTCGGCGCCTGCCCAGAAAAGCGGCGCGATAGTCCGTCCGGCCGACAACAGCACGAAGCAGCCGATCAGAACGCGAGCGTAGAAAACGTGGAGTTTCTTCGCGTCCAGGAGCAGCATGAAATACTCGGCCGCAAAGACGGCACAGACCGGCGCGAAGACAAACACCGCATCGGGAGGCGCGCTGTAGAGCGCAAGGCAGATAACGCCGAGAGGCAGCATGCCGTACATCAGTCCGCGGACGGCATTGGCCGAGGGACTCCGGAATCTGTACAGCGTGCTGACCAACAGGAACCCGACCACCGCAAAGCCGAAAACGCCGGCCGCGGCGCTCATCATTCGGCCCGCCCCGGAAAGCAGCTTCTGTGCGAACGCGCCGAAGTACTCGATCGGAAACAAGACCGGCCTCGACACCCGGCGGAACTCCGGGTCGGTGGAACGGTACAGCGTGTCGTCCGGGTAGGCCGATGTATTGGCCATCAAATCCCACGCGTTCACTCCGAGTATCGGAAAACCGGTATACTGGTAGTTTCGATAGGACCAGGGCGCGGCCATCAAGAACACCGCCGCGATGTAGACCGCCAGGCTGAGCTTCCTGCGCGGACCGGTCAGCCCAAAGTACACCGCGACCGGCAGCGCGGCAAACACAAGTATGTGATGGGTCATATAGAGCAGCACCGTGCATACCGCCGCCGCAGCGGCACGCGCCGCGCTCGCCCAGACGCGCTCGTCGGGTTGCGACCTGTGGTGGAGTGCAAGCACGATCACAAGCGCGGTGAACCACAAAGCCGCCATCGTCCACTGCTCGCCGCCCATGCCTATTCGAAGCACTGACGCGTTCACGCCCAGAGCGGAAGCGGCCAAGAGCCCGGCGCGCCAGTCGAACAGTATCGCGCCCAGCAAGTACGCACCGGCGAGCGCAGCGAACAGAAACGCCAGCGAGGTCCAGACCACGACTTGGTCGCTGACCGACCTCAGCCTGAACGCCGCGGCCAACACATGTGGGTAAATCGGGGCGTGGTTGATCTCCGTATGGTAGTCGAGTTCCTGCGGGATGAGCGCGGCGTTAAACGGTCTGATGAATCGCGTGGTATAGCCGGCCCCCGACGCGATTTGGTCGGCGATCTGAGCTTGGTCGATCGCTTCCCGGCTCCAGATTCCGTCGAAATTGACCTGATAGAACCTGCCGGCAACCAGCGCCAGACCGACGAACACGCCGATCACGGCCCCGACGCGCGCCCAGGACACCCTGGGGGTCTTGATACCCGCTTGAACCGACTGTTGCACCGCGTCACCGCCGCTTGTTACGCTCACGTCTACCTCCCAGCAGTGCAGAAAACAAGGATTCCTCACGCCCGGCCGATCAGTTCATCGTAGACTTGCTCCAGTCTACCGACCGCAGCCTGCCACGAGAAGAATCTCTCCACATACTCCCTGGCTTTCGCGCCCAACTCCATCGCCGAGTGCGGATCGGCGAGCAGACGACGGACCGCCTCTGCGGCTTGGTCGGGCGTCTCGGCCTCCACAAGCCCCGGGACGTCGCGGCCGAGCGCCCTAGCGGCGAGCGGACTGGCCACGACCGGCAGCGCCATCGCCATCGCTTCGAGCACCTTGTTCTGGATCCCGACCGCCGAGCGCATCGGGGCAACCGCCACCGATGCCGCCTCCATTTCCGGCCGCAGGTCGTCCAGGTACCCGGTAACCCTTATCCCCGGTTCGCGCCCCAGCGCAAGCACTTTCTCCGGCGGATTGCTGCCGGCGATCACGAACTCGGCATCCTGCAACGCGGCTCGCACGGCGGGAAAGACCTCGCGAGCGAACCACGCCGCGGCTTCGGCGTTCGGGCTGTAGCTCATCTTGCCGGTGAATATTATGCGCTTGCCTGTTCTCGGGATACCGCGCGGCGAGAAATAACTCGTATCGACCCCGTTCGGCACGACGTCGATGCGCAGCCCCGGATCGAGATCGAGCAAGGCATCGCGCTCCGAGTCGGTGGTGATTACGATCCGGTTGAACCTGCGCAGGGTTCTCGGCTCGTACCGGCACAGCTTCCAGGCCTCCAGTTTCATTACGGTGCGCACAGGAATGCTCTTCCTTGCGCGGGCCATCTGCCTGAAAAGCCCAGTGAGACAATCGACCGCGTCGAAAACGGTCGGCGGCTCGACCCGTCGTGGAAGAAAATGCGCGGCGCGAAGATGCTCGACGTGTATCAGGTCGAATCGTTCGCCGTGCAGTTCCCAATCGACGGCGCGCCTCATGGGCCGGGACCAGCAATACGCGGCGCTGATCGGCACGCCGAGCGGCAGCGAAACCAGCGCCTGCGCCAGACCTCGAATCCGAGAGTGCGGTATAACGCACAGGTCGGCGACGGCGGACGCGATCTCCTCGACGCCCTCACTTCGCGTCCTGTCCGACTCGCCCAGAGCCAGTACGTGCACCGTGTGCCGCTTGGCAAGCTCCTTGATGATCTGGAACGGCCTTACTCTGATTCTAGACGGCACATACGGCGTGATGAACAGAAGTTTCATACGGCTCCGCGCTTGCGGGAATGGGTGCACAGGTGCTCGTCATACAGCGACAGCAGTCTCCTCGCCACCACTTCCCAGGAATACTCGCGTTCCACCAGCTCGCGTCCTTTTCGACCCAACTTGTCGGCCAGCGAGGAATCGGTAAGCACGTCCACGACCGCCGAGGCGAAATCGACCGGAGTGTCCGCGATCAAGAGGTGTTCTCCGTGCCGAGCCGCGAGGCCTTCGGCTCCGATCGACGTCGAAACCACCGGCAGGCCCATCGCCATTGCGTTGAGTATCTTGACTCGGACACCGCTGCCGGACCTCAGCGGCACCACGAACACTCCGCAGTCCGCGGCCGGCTCGCGCGCATCCGACACATAGCCGGTCACCCTCACCCCCGGCTCCGAAGCCAGCCGCTGTATTGCTCGAGGCGGCCTTTGACCCGCTATCGTGAACGTGCAGTCGGGCAGCTTTTTTCTGACAATCGGCAGAATCTCGCGGCAGAAATACAGCACGCAGTCGATGTTCGGAGGCCAATACATCGTGCCCAGGAACAGGATGTTCCTCGAACCGGGATTGCGGTCGACCACCGGTATCGAGCTAACGTCGACGCCGATTGGGACCGCTGCGACGCTCTCCAGCCGCGCGTCGAAACTCTTCAGCGTGCGGGCGTCTTCGTCGCTGACCGTCAGAACCAGATCTGCTCTGCGGCATGCATCCAGCTCGAAACGCAGCAGTTTCGGCCATTCCAACCTCGCGTAGGCTCGCATCATACGGCTCGACGCCGTCTGGGATATGCGCTTGACGATCATCGATTCCACGTTGTGCTCGTCGAGCACCGTGCGATACGGCCCGTCGAGATCGACGAACTGGGCCATCTGCAGGTGATCGATATGAACTACGTCGGGCCGAAACTCCCGCGCAACGTGCCGGAATCGGTCGAGCATTTCGCGTCTGAAATCCCGGCTCACAATGAACGATCGGCCGAATGCGGCGCACCCGGCCGCGCAGCGCAGATCGGAAATCCTCGGCCTTCGGAACGGCACCGCCTCCACCCCGCCGCACATCCGTCGGAGCTCCGCGACACTTGCCTGCTCGGCTTCGTTCCTTACATACGAGAGCACGAGGACGTCGTGTTCCGAGGCGAGCGCGCGGATCGTGCACAGCGACTTGATCTTGCCGCCGGAGTCCGCTGGCAGCGGAAATAGATGTTCCAATAACAGTATTCTCATCGCACGTCGAGGATTCGGCCTATTCTAGGTTATTCCGCAACTTGCGGCAAGCCTTGGATCCGACAAGGGCGAGTTCGGTTATCCGCGAACGTCATCGTGTTCGAAGCGAAGGATCTCCGCGTTGGACTCAGATTCTTCGCTCCGCTCAGAACGACCCTGGTTCGCCGGCATTTGCCGATCCGAGTCTTATGATGTAGAATCTACCCGGGGAGCGAAGACGTGCGCATCCTTGGAATCGACCCTGGAACGGCAACGACGGGCTACGGTGTGGTCGAGCGAGTAGGTTCGACCCCCAGGCTGATCGACTACGGCGCGATCAAGACCAGCCCGCGCGAAACCGCCCCTCGACGCCTTCTAGACGTCTACACCCGCATCAACGAGATCATCGACCGCCACTTGCCCGACGTTGTCGTGATGGAACGTCTTTTCTTCGCCAAGAACCAGACCACGGCTATCGCAGTCGGCAAGGCATGCGGAGTGCTCCAATTCGCAGCGGCTCAGCGGGGTTTGCCGGTAGTCGAGTATACGCCGATGGAGGTCAAGCAGGCCGTCGTCGGATACGGCGGCGCCCAGAAGAGACAGATTCAGTACATGGTCCAGCGCATTCTCGCCCTAGACGAGCCTCCGTCGCCCGACGACGCCGCCGATGCCCTCGCGCTCTGCATCTGCCACGCCCATTCGGAGAAGATCCGCTCGCTGTCGTCACGCTAGCAGGCGGCGATAAAAAGCCGTAACGAGTACGAGTCCGGGCACGTGTTTCAGCCCGACGAGCCGGTGCTTGAGCGAGCTTCGGGGCGAGAAGTGTGCCCCCGAAGCATAGCAGAGCGTTATCCTGAGCACCGGACCTCGGTGTCCGAAGTTAGATTTGGGAAGAAACCGGTCTCTGCAAGGCCATTCTCCTAGGAGCGCCCGATCGTCATCCTGAGCGAAGCGAAGGATCTCCCCGACGCAACTCCCAAGCGCCGGATTCTTCGCTCCCGCTCAGAATGACGGGGGTTTTGCTGATCCTCCAGAGCATGCATGCTCTGGACGCAGGTTTCCCGGGCATCCACGCCCGGAACCGGACCCGGTGGTGGTACGCTGGGGCGGGACATGGATGTCCCCGGAACGCCGGTCCAGGACATGGATGTCCAGGACCATCCCTTGCCTGTAAAAGGCGCAGTTTCGTAGGAGCAACCGGGGGTTGACTTTCAGGCGTGGTAGGGGTAAACTATCTCAGCCTTGGCTCTATCGGCACGAATTACGCCTCTGTGAGGCTGGAAGGACAGGTGAGACTATGAACGTTCGTCGGATTCTCACTCGTCGGCCGGTTAGCACTGTGCTGGAATCACTAATGTGGCATGACGGCGTGCGAGGCTTCGTGCTCTCGCAGGCGGAGAAGGCTCTCCGCAAGGAAGCCGAGGAATGCAGTCCGGATGTGTGTCTTCGCCAGGTCCAGATGGATCGCTTGGATTGCGCGATTGCGCTGCTCCGCGGGCTTGATCGAGTAATGCGCCGCGGGTTGGTATCCAGACGGTTCATGAGGACCATCTTGGAGGCATTCCTCGGAAACGTGTTCATGAACGAAGAACTGGTTAAGAAGGCGAAGAAACTCGGCTTCGAGCCGCCGTCGTTCATCACCATCAGCCCCACCGGCCGGTGCAACCTCAAGTGCAAGGGCTGCTACGCCGCCGACGCGGCGCTGCAAGGCGGGCAATTGAGCTTCGACACGTTCGACCGTATCCTCCGCGAAAAGCGAGAAATGTGGGGGTCCTATTTTACCGTCGTCTCCGGGGGCGAGCCGTTCTTGTGGAAGGACGACGGCCGCGACCTGATCAAGCTCGCCGAGCGCCACAATCAGGACTTGTTCATGGTCTACACGAACGGGACCATGATAGACGACGAGCTAGCCCGCCGGCTTGCCGACGTGGGCAACATATCGCCCTGCTTCTCCGTGGAGGGCTTCGAGGCCGAAACGGACGCGCGGCGCGGAAAAGGCGTCTATGCCAAGGTCTTGGCCGCGATGGACAGGCTCCACAAGGCGGGGGTGCCGTTCGGCATCTCGGCAACCGCCACCCGCGATAACTGGCACATCATCACCAGCGAAGAGTTCGTGGATTTCTACTTCTTCGACCAAGCCGCTGTGTACTGCTGGATATTCCAATACATGCCGATAGGCCGCGATCAATCCCTTGACCTTGTCGTTCCACCGGAAGCCAGGGCGCAGATGGTGGAGCGCATGTGGAAGCACGTGCGCGAGAAGCAGGTGTTCATGGTCGATTTTTGGAACTCCGGCACGGCCAGTTTGGGATGCATAGCGGCGGGCCGCAGCACGGGCTATTTCTACATCAACTGGGACGGGGACATAATGCCCTGCGTGTTCACGCCGTATGCCGCCGACAACATCAACGACGTCTTCGCCCGCGGCGGGGACCTGAATTCCGTCCTCGACCTACCTCTGCTCAAGAAGATTCGTGAGTGGCAGCACGACTACGGCTACGAAAAGCCGCCGCAGCAAACCGACAACTGGCTGTGTCCGTGCGCGATCCGTGACCATTTCGATCACTTTGCGCAGGTCGTGCGCGAGTGCGGAGGACGTCCGATCACTCCGGAAGCCAAAGCCGCCATCGAGGACCCCGAATACTACGCGAAAATGGTGGAGTACGGCAGGCGGATGAAAGAACTGCTCGACCCGGTCTGGCAGCGCGATTACCTCGGGCGTGATGCGTCCCGCCGGGAAGCAGTCGAGCGGGTGCCGGAAACCGTGGAGACCGGCCGCTAACCGACCGCAACCGCCGGGCGAGCGTTATCCCTCGATAATCTCCACGTTCGCCCTCGGGACCCGGACCGAGCTGTCGTCGGCGAGCTGCGCTTCCAGAACCCGAACGGTTGCCCCGGATTCGATCTCGACCGGCTCCGGCGGCAGCTTCGTCACGGTCCCCAGCGCCCCGAAATACGGCTCGCGTATGATGCGTATGCTGCTTCCGATCTCGAGAACCTGGCCCTTTGACGGCGGACCGGCGGCCTCGGGCCTCGCTTCCAGCGGCGCGATGACCTCCGGCCTGATCACGCCGGCGCGGATCTGAGTGGCGCCGTTGATCGAAACCTGCCGGCCTTCCAGCGATTTCAGAAGGTCAAACGTGCGCTGGGCCATGCGGATCGTGCCGAAGCCCTCCGTGAGAATCACGGTGGTCGGAATGTCTTCCTGGCCGGTGATTGCCACGCCGATGTCGTGACCTAGGTAGTCGATCAGGTCGGTATCGGCGATCGCGCCCACCACGATTCCCGCCGCGCCTACGGCGGCCGCTTTCTTGAGCGCCCCGAGCGTGATTCCCGCGCCTCCGACCAGAACGGCTCCGGCGTGTTTGTCCCATACAAGCTCTTCGGTAAGCTGCGCCTCGGGCGATTGCGCAGGGACGACCAGCGTGCCGCTGCGTTCACCGCCGACGCCGAATATCCCCTGCACCAACGCACCATAGGCCTCGACCACGACGCCTTCTTCCGGTATGATCTCGGCCACCGTGCCGTCGATGTAGGCCGTCACCTCAACCGGAGTCGAGGGCATTCTAACGCCGACGTGGCCCGTGGTGTTCGAGATCAGCTCGACCGTCCCGGCAAACGGACTCTTGACCTCGGACTTGAACAGACCGAAAAACGATCGACTCTCGGCTATCACCTGCCCGGGCTCCAGGCTGTCCCCCTTGCCTACTTTGAGCGCGGCTACGGCCTCTCCGGGGTCCAACCCGAGCATCTCGGCCACCTTGATGGTCTGCATCACGCCTGGAATCTCCGTCCGCGCGACGACCGTCCGCGCCGTTACTCGCTGGCCGAGCTCGACCGTCACCCGTCCCTTCAGGGGCAGTCTTCTCGTCTTTCTGATCGTTGTTCCCGGGCTGACCGTTAAGCCCGGCGTATATGCCGTTCCCATGCTCTACTCCACCGCAAGTCCCAGAGCTTCGTGCCACTCCCGCAGCTTCGCGATGCGCGCCCCGGCTTCGTCCGGAAGAACCAGAGGTCGGCCTCGGCAGTCTATCATTACCCCGACGGCGCCGCCCTCGACCTCGACATTGATCTCTTTTCCCCTACCTGCGCCCACGTCCATTTTGCCCGAAGGCTTGACGGTCGCCCGGGCCGTCTCGCCCACGCCTAGCGGCACAAGCCTAAGCTCGCCGAAGCTGACTCGATGACACTCACCGCCCATCTCAACCGTGCATGCGAGCTCGCCCGGCTTGATCCTGCCCACCGGCGCGATCACGCTGCCGAGCTTGATCAGGCAGTCGCGGTCGAAGACTTGGGCCGCCGCTTGAGGATGGACCGTGGACAGCACGCCGAGCTGCGGCATCATGAAGATCGAGTCCACCGCCAGCATCGTCACGCCTTCCGGCTGATACGCGTCCAGCATCATGTAGGCGGCCTCAGCGCGTCTCGGCGCATGGCTTAGAACCCCTCCGCTGCCCACGATCATATCGAGCGACATCATGTCGACGAGCGTCTCGCCCGTCTCTTTTTGGTCGAGGATCTCCCCGATGGTGCGCACGGTCTGAACGCCTTTGAGCGACCTGGCCAGCGTCTTGTGGTGCTCGAACGCCAGCCTCAGCGCCTCGCGGGCGACCGACTGCTCGATGCGCAGGTCCCGCATGGTCTGGGGAATGGTAGTCGGGCGGACCATCTTGTTGCGAAGGCTGTTGCGCAAGCTCGTTTCATCCACCTGAAACGGCGCCCAACGAGCTATATTGGCCGTGCCGGCCTCCGCGAGCACGTTGCAGATCGAATAACTCATCCCGAGGTTCGCGCTGACCGTGCGGTTGTAGACCTTGTTGAAAACCGAGAAGACATCGGTGGTCGCCCCTCCGATGTCGACGGCCAGCACGTTGATCCCGCGTTCCTCCGCGACGGTCTGGATGATCTTGCCGACCGCGTTCGGGGTGGACATTATCCCCGAACTGACCCACGAGCTGAGCTTGCCGTAGCCGGGGGCCTGCTGCATTACGTGCTGAAGGAAGAGCTCGTGGATCGCCTCGCGGGCCGGATCGAGGTTCTCTCGGTCCAGCGTCGGACGCAAATTGTCGACGATGCGCAGGTCCACGCGGTCTCCGAGGATTTCCTTCACTCCTTCGCGGGCGTCCTTGTTGCCCGCGTATATCACCGGAAGAGCAAGGCCCACCCCGAGCCGCGGTTTGGGATCGGCCGATACCAACATCTCGGCGATCTCGACCAGGTGCTTGACCGTGCCGCCGTCGGTTCCGCCCGACATGAGGATCATATCGGGCCTGAGCTCGCGAATGCGCTTGACTTTTTCGTAGTCCTTGCGGCCGTCGTCCACGGCGATTACGTCGATGATAATCGCGCCTGCACCGAGGGCCGCTCGTTCGGCCGACTCCGCGCTCATCGCCTTGACCACGCCTGCGACGGTCATCTGCAGCCCCCCGCCCGCGCTCGAGGTCGAAAGATAGACGTCCACTCCCGAACCGTCCGCGCGCAGCGGCCTTATGATGCGGCCGTCGGCGTCCAAGATGCGTTTGCCCGCGAGCTCCTCGACCTCTCGAACGGCGTTGATGACCCCCACCGTCACGTCGTCGAACGGCGCCTCCACCGTGGTCGGAGCCTCCCCGCGCACGATCAGCCGGTACTCGTCGCCGCGCTTCTCGATCAGAATCGCCTTGGTGGTCGTGCTGCCGCAGTCGGTTGCCAGTATGCTTGTAATCTCGGACATGCCGCAGCTATTCTACCACCCTGGGCCGACGGGTTCAATCAGGGAAACGAAGGTCTCCGCGTTCGGCGTAGATCCTTTGATCCAGTTTGTATGGTGCGGGAACGGTTTGCCGCGTGGGGGTAGGCATGTGCTTCGGCCCAAGTTCCCGCAGCCGGGTCGGCGTGGGGAAATGGAGCAATCGCGAAAACGCGAAACGGGCGAAAACGCGAAACAACGCCAACTCTATGCTTCGGGAGCTCAGCGTCGCCCGACCTTGCAGGGCCGGTGCAACCGGTCGTTCCCGTAGGATAGGAGGTGGAGGATGCGGTCGCGAGAATGTGAGAGTAGCGAATGCAAGAAGAGGCTCTGGGCCGGGCAGCGCTGTGGTAGGTCAACCGGCAGTAGGAGAAGGGCAGGGAATGCAGCGGTTACGCAGCCTGGAACGAGCGTCCCAGGCGTTTCAGGCCTGTCTTGTCACTGCGCTCCGGCTTCAAACACGTTCAGGATGGCCTGGATATCGGCGGTTTGCCCCCGCAGCACTGAACCGATACTCAGCTTGTCGTTCCGGCGCCCAACACTGCAGGAGATCATGGATGTTTGCCCGGAAACATCGGCCCGTAGATCATTCTCTCCTGCCGAACGACCAGCCGGCCGTCCTTCACGAACCGCTCGCCGCGCTCCGTCAGGTGCTTCACCATCCTCTCGCGCCAGCCCTTGAGCGCGTTTGAGCACGATGGGTCGCCCGCCAGGTCGTGGATCTCGCCGGGGTCGGTCTTGAGGTCAAAAAGCTGCTCGCGGCCGTCGAAGGCGTGGTAGACATACTTCCACCGGCCGTCCGTGAGCCCCGTCCACACGTTTTCCTTCGCGTAGCACGTTCCGTGCTCCAGATCGATCCACTCGCGCCAGCCGGATCTGTCGTCCCGAACGAGCTTGAGCATGCTGTCGCCGTCCAGGCCGGGAGGAATCCGTGCGCCCGCCGCGTCGAGGAACGTCGGCAGAATGTCGCGTAGTTCGACAGGCTGAGTAAGCACGCGTCCGCGCTCGGCCCCCGGAGCAAGGGCATTGGGCCACCGAATCAGCATCGGGACGCGTGCGGACCCCTCATACGCATAGGACTTCCGCCAGAGATGGTGGTCGCCGAGCATGTCGCCGTGATCCGAGGCGAACAAGATCAGCGTGTTCTCGAGCATCCCGCGGTTTTCAAGCGCCCTCAATATACGCCCAACCTGCTCATCGATGAACGTCACGTTCCCGTAATAGCCGTGCCGCGAGCGTCTTACCTGGTCTATCCCCAGATCGCCGTGCCACAGGTTGAGGTCGTTTGGATCGTCTATGTGCGCGTATCTGCCCGCCCATTGACCGATGTGCGGCGAGGGCATATCAGCCTCTTCGTACATATGCCAAAACCGCTTGGGCGCGTCGTAGGGGCTGTGGGGCCTAGCGAACGAGACCTTTAGAAAGAACGGTTCCTCGCGATCGTACTTGCCGATGAACTCGACCGCCCTGTCGCCGGTCCACCGCGTGGGATGAAGCTCTTCGGGCAGGGCGTAGTAAGCCGAAAGGTAGCTGTTCCAGGGTATGCCGGTCGCGTCCGGATCGAGGTTCGGTGCCTTTTCCTTGAACCATTTGCGGTAATCGCTCACAAACCCCGGGCTTTCGACACGGCCGGATTCGTCCAGCAGTGCGTCGTGAAACCCGTGATAGTTGCGCTGAGGGTAATAGTGCAGCTTGCCGATCGCGTAGGTATAGTATCCCGCATCCGCCAGCGCGCGCGGGAGCTCGAACAGGTACTTTTCAGCCACCCTGCCGTAACCGAGCATTCCGTGATGCCATGGAGACAATCCGGTAAGGACAGCGGCCCTGGCCGGTG
>Ga0272448_1005624_pt1 | contig 13796 bp, 13 predicted proteins | sample YNPCB0191_FD_202220 | JGI IMG/M metagenome (GOLD analysis project Ga0272448, IMG submission 202220) | Hot spring sediment microbial communities from Yellowstone National Park, WY, United States - YNP-CB-019-1 | ecosystem: Environmental > Aquatic > Thermal springs > Hot (42-90C) > Sediment...
GCCAGGCAAAGTCTGGAAGCGTATTTTTGGTTTTACAAAGCGGAGAGGCTACATCAGGTCCTGTGATACAGCACGCCCTAAGAGGTATATTTTGGACATACAGCCAGTAAAAAATCTGTTGAGCTATGGAATTTAAATGGTTAAAATAGCAAAAGAGGGAGGGCAAATATGCACCTTAAACAAGCCTCTTCACTGTCCAAAGAACGGGGAGCACCTTATATATTTTGGACATATAGCCAGCAAAAAATCTGTTGAGCTGGACAATATAAATGATTAAAATAGCAAAACAGGCAGGTCAAAAATGCACCTTAAACAAGCCTCCTTATTGTCCAAAAAATGGGGAGCACCTCAATATAGATATAATTACAGAGAGGTGAAAAATGGGAAATAAAGATCCAAATCCAGACTATATGTCTAAAGAAGAATTTCTTGATTTGCAAAATAAAAAATTATTAGATTTACTTCCATATTTTGCAAATGTTCCATTCTACAAAAAGAAACTATCAAGTGCAGGAATCAACATCAAAGACATTAAAGGAATCTCTGATCTACAAAAAATACCATTTACAACAAAAGAGGAACTTCGTCTAAGTAAGCCAATGGAACGAACGTCTCTTAATTATGATGGTGTTGCTTTTTTCTTCTCAAGTTCTGGAACTACTGGATATCCTACTATTTACCCTTGGTCAACACAGGATGATTTAGTTTTGAAAGATGTATCAGCCCGCTGTATGAAAAGGATAGGAGTAGGACCTGGTGATATTTCTTTGGTTCTCGTACCTTTTGGAATGCCTATAATGTGGTATTGCATGATAAATCAATATCGTGCAAGTGATGCTGGTGTTGTGCCCATTGGGACAGCTTCGCCAGACGAAATTTTAAAAGCAATAAGTGCTTTGCCAATTACTTCTATAACAACCCTTCCTATTTTAGGGGCACGCTTATTTGAGTTCATGAAAATGAAAAAAACATCAATAATGAAGGACAGATTGCGTCATTTTCATTTTGGCGGGGACTATCTAAGCAACGCAAGGCGTCGTCGAATTGAGAATTATTGGGGTGTAAATTGTTATGATTTTTATGGCGTGAGTGAAATATTCGGTCCTATCGCAGGAGAATGTAAAGAAAAAAAGGGTTTACATTTTGCAGCAGATTATGTTCTTGTAGAAGTAATAAATCCAATTACAAAAGAGCCCGTTTCTGAAGGAGAAGTTGGAGTGGCAGTGTATACAACTTTATGGAAAAAAGCGGCTCCATTGTTAAGGTACTGGAGTGATGACTATATATCCATAACCTGGGAAAAGTGCAAGTGTGGCCGTAGTTCGCCTAGAATTATCCTCAAAGGTAGACCAATCAATAGTGCGATCATAAACAGCAGAAGGATTTTTGCCAAAGATATAGAGGAAATCCTACTTTCCTTTCCAGAAGCAAGTGATGAATGGGCGATGAGGATAGAAGAATGGAGAAGAAAAACAACAGCCACGGTTTATTTAGAAGAAACAACAGGTAAAGTTCCTATAGAAAAAATACAACAAGAACTTACTAATTGGTTAGAAATTCCAGCCAAGATAGAAATTGTACCATTTGGTTCATTCCCAAGAAACGATATTAAACCAAAGAGATTATATTAAAAAGTAAGGAGGAAAATGAAAAATGATAATTGATTTACACATTCACACTTTTCAGGGTTCTTCCGATAGTATCATCTCGCCCGAAGAATTAATTCATAAAGCAAAAGAAAAAGGCTTGGATGCAATTTCTGTTACGGATCATAATAGCTACAAAGGATTTCAAGAAGTTAGTAAAATTGGAAAAGAAGATGGATTACTAGTAATGCAAGGTATTGAACTTAGCTCAAGGTATGGCTACTTGCTAATTTATGGAGTCGATATTAACGAAATATTTAAAGTTGAATTAACTAAGCTACTAAGTTTTGTAAAGGATAAAAAGTATCTTACATTGAGTGAAATGAAAGAAATATCTGAAAACCTCTCACTGGCGGTATATACAAATCTAGTTGATAAAATTCATGAAGATAACGGGGCTTTGGTATTAGCTCATCCATTTGGAATGTATGAGAAAGGAACTATAACTTGTCGATATTATTTAGAAGAATATTTAAAGGGAACACATACCAAAGAAATAACGATAGAAAAATTATTACAATTTATCAAAGATAGGGATCCAATCTATTTTTCAATAATTGAAAACGCCGATGGCATTGAGGTATTCAATCCAAGTTGCCTTCTTTTAGAAAATATTGCAGCAATTCAAATGGCATCTTATTTAAATAAGAATCAAATAGGTGCAAGTGATGCTCATGTTCCAGAACATATAGGAATATGTGTAACAGAATTCCCGCAAATAAGATCAGAGGAAGAATTTATTACCACATTAAGGTCTACTAAAATTGAACCTAAAATAAATCCTTTGAAAGAAAATTTATGTTCGTTATCTCTGAGATAAAAAGATGCCGAAGAAATAAGCAGAAAAATAAGGATTCTAACTGTGAAAAAATTTAAAATCAACCGAAAATGGGAAAAATATTATGAGGAAAAACTAACCTATCTAAAATTAAGATTTGCTACTATTTTAACAAGCAGTAAGTTATTCTTTGAGAATATCTCCAAGCTCATTCGCTGGAATGAATGGGCTGTTTCCAAGTTATCCATGATTTTCCTGGTTTTTTATTATCTAATATACGTAACACAATCCAAGGGCTGGAATGTTATATTTATGTTTTTCAATTTAGTGGTATTTTTGTGTTTTTTAGCAGCTTTTGGCTATAGTGTAAATGATTATAGCGATAAAACAATTGATGTAATAGCTGGTAAAAAGAAGGCGCAATTCAGGACTTTAAGAGTCAAAACTAAATTATTGCTCTTCGGGTTTTGTTTTGGAGGAATAGGAATTTCTTTCCCCTTTTGGCATAAAAGTTTTGTCATTCTCGCGTTAATTATTGTCACATATATTCTTGCCGCGTTTTACTCCTTACCTCCCATAAGGTTTAAAGAAAAAGGGTGGCTCGGGATAATAATATCCTCTTTGACACAAAGAACTTTACCAATTTTAATTTGCTTCACTGTTTTCGAAAGATTTGGAGCAGATACCATTTTATGGACATTATTGGCGCTGATAATTGGAATTCGAGCTATGTTTGTGCATCAGATTAAAGATTATAATAACGATAAGAAAGGTGGAGTTAAAACCCTTATTGTGAATTGGGGTATTATTAAGGGAATAAAATTTCTTTTTGCCTATATTGTTCCTCTCGAAATAATATTTATTGCGCTTATAACCCTATATTTATGCCTTCACTTTTTTTTGCTTGGCCTTTCTGTAATTTTATGTCTCATGTTAACTTTGTTAACAGAGGTAAAATTTTCTCAAGAATGGCTACACATTAGTGTTATTTCAAATGAATCTTTCTTAAGTAATTTTTATTTTTTATTTCTCCCTTTGACTTTTACAATGCTGCTATCTTTTTCTTCCCTTAAATTTCTTATTTTGCCGTTATTTCATTTATTTTGGAGTTGGAGACTTGTTCATAGTAATGTAATATATTTGAGAACTCCGACAATAATTCTGAATAAATCAGTTATAACTAATTCAATATGCTTAAAACCTGCGGGTAATTCATGGCAGTTTTCCTTTTCTCCCTTTTATACAGAATGGTGGTATTTTGACGTACTTTTTGATGATGGCTCTTTCTTAGGAGGTAGTTTCGCATTGAATGGATATCTTCCGGTGCCCGAAACAGTTCAAGCAAGAGTTGAGTTTGCACTCAATTTAAACAATGAAGGGATGATAAAAATTTGTAAAGATTTTCCATATTCCTACTTCAATTTCAATAAAGAACTTGGCCAATTGACAATTGGAAGGAATAGAATAAGGAATAAAAAAGAAAATTTATATTTAAATCTCGAAGAAGACAATATAGAAATAAATTTGAATTATAAAAATATAATAGAAGGATTTCAGATCGGCGAAGAAGGAAAGATTTTTTTTCTTAAAAGTTGGGACAGGTACTTTGCTTGGGCAGTTCCATTTCCGATGGCTGATGTGGTTGGGGAAATTAAACTTAATGGGGCAAATTATCAAGTTAGAGGAAGGGGATATCAGGATCATAATTGGGGAACTGTATCTCTAAAAGATAATGTTTCTTGTTGGCACTGGCTAAGATTAATGATGAATGGTAAAGTTTTGCTTCTTGCAAAATTAGTTTTAAGAGAAAGTCAAAAGCCTATAGTGTTCATAGGATTAAATGAGAACAAAAAGTGGCTTTTTTTTAGCTGCAAACAGAACAATTGCTTTAATATATCTTTTAATCCAACCGCTGAAATGGTAAAAAGAGGTAGCAAAAAATTTTTTAAATATCATATTTACTATAAAGAGAACAATTTTATAATAGACCTACAATTCCAAATGAAGGATATTCTTAAATTCACGTTACGTCCTAAACGAACTATATCCTTAATATCTGAAACTCCGTATTACATAAGGCTTCTTTCTTCAGCGTATGGGAAATTAGTAATGAATAACAAACTCGAGAATATAAAAGCAGAGGTGATTCATGAATACTCATCTTTTTAAAGAATCTAAAGTAATTTTGGTTAACCCTCCTGCCTTGCCATATTGGTATAAAACCGAATGTTTGGGAATAGGATATTTAGCTGGAGTCCTTCGAAAAAATAGAATCCCATTTAAAATCATTGATGCATATGTATTTGATATAGATGTAAAAAGCGTAATAAAAATAGTAGAAAAAATCCGCTTTATTTCTATTGTAGGATTCACTATACCGAGTTTTGAAGCTTTGAAAAGTTCACTGATTGTGTCTTACGAAATAAAACAGCGATATCCAAAAATTCATATATGTTTAGGTGGACATTTCCCAACTTTTTGGTATAGGGAAATATTTGAATCTTTTCATAACTTAGTAGATTCCATCGTGATATCTGAGGGAGAAGGAACCTTTCTCGAATTAGCCCAAAAGGTTAATAATGGTAAGGATTGGAAGGACATAAAAGGAATTGCATATTATGATTCTGGGAAAGTTGTTTTTAATTCGGGTAGGCGTTTTATAACTGACTTGAACTCACTTCCGTTCCCTGAAAGAGTCAGCACAAAGGAAATCGTAAGGCAAGGGTTTCCTGTGGTTATTAACTCAAGTAGAGGCTGCATGTTTAATTGCAGTTTTTGCCAAATTCAGAAATTTTATAAACTGCAAATAGGCCAACCTTATAGGGTAAGATGCCCTGAGAATGTAGCAGATGAAATAGAGTATTTAACCCATGATTTTGGTGCATCAACTTTTTTCTTTGTTGATGATAATTTTATTATTGGAGAGAAAGGTAAAGAAAGAGCTTATGAAATTGCCCGTGAAATTATAAAGCGTAGACTAAGAATAAATTTAATCCTACAATGTTTGCCAAGTAGTGTGGAGAAAGATTTGTTCGAAATTTTAAAAGAGGCAGGACTTTTTCTGGTATATTTAGGATTCGAATCTCCGATAGAGAGGATTTTGAAATCTTTTAGAAAACCTATTTCACTGAAGGACAGTTTAAGAGCAGTAAAGATACTATCTGCTTTGGGCATTCAAATTAGTCCGGGAATAATACTTTATGATACAGAAACTTCATTAGACGAATTAAAGGAGGCAATCAAAATTTTCGCTAAAAATCCTGAGATGATACCTTTCGATATCCACGGACTCACTGTTCTCAGGGGGACTGATATGGAGGCTTATCTTGAAAAAGAAGGTAGACTAATTAAACAAGGTTTCCAATTGAATTTCTTCATACGCGATCCCCAAGTTGAGTTAGTAAGAAGAATACTAACCGACTATAGAAATCAAACAGATTATTATAATCTTCTTTTTCTGTTATATAAGAATTTACTTTCTTTAAATAGAAATGCAGACCTAATTAAGAAAGAATCAATAAAGAATGCTATTGCACAGGTCAGTACCTTAAACCTATTTTTTCTAGAAACTCTAATTGATGATATTAAAAAAGGTTCTTTAGACAACCTCTCAAATGTATTTGCTGAAATTTCTAAGAAACTAAGCAAAATAAAGGGAGAGTTAACAAAATGGGAAGGCTAAATTTGTTCTTCTATAAATTCTCTAATAAGGTGATAAGAAAATATCTTGACTATAAACAATTATTGCAATTTTCCCAATTATCAGGATTTCCTATTGTTAATCCTTTGATAGCAAATGTTTCTATTACGCAAAATTGTAATTCAAGATGCTCCTATTGTGACATTTGGAAATGGCAAAACTTTATTGCTGACCCAACTATAGAAGAGTTGAAGAGGATTTTTTCCTCTCTTGCTAACCTTGGAGGAAAAGTAGTAAGTCTATCAGGTGGAGAGCCATTACTTCGTAGGGACATAGAAGAAATTATCTCTATTATTAAAAACTATAATCTTCGAGTTCAGATTGTAACAAATGGAATTTTATTATCAAAAGACGGAATTACTAAATTGGTAAAGGCAGGCTTAGATTCTGTAGTTTTATCATTGGATACCGCTGATCCAGAAATTTATCAAAAATTAAGAGGAGTACCTTTTAAAATTGTGGAACGAGCTTTAGAATTGCTAATTTATTCCAAAGAAGAAAATCCACATATGGATGTTGCTATAAGTTGCGTAATTAATCGATATAACATTGGGAAATTAGTATTCTTAGTTAAAAAAATTACTGATATTGGCAAAGGTAAAATCCTTATTAATTTTCAATCATATGAAAGAGTTCCCGGAAGAGTAAATGATGATTTAATTCCAAATCCGGAAATGTATCCAACTCTTCATGAAGAAATAGAGGAACTAATCAAAATGAAGAAGCAAGGATTTCCTATTACCAACTCGGCAACATTTCTTAGATGGATACCGGATTTTTTAATCTATAATAAAATGCCAAAAAGGTTTAAATGCACCGCTGGATATACAGGTGTTTATATCTGGAGCGACCTTACGTTGCATCCTTGTCATCAACTGCCAGCAATAGCAGACCTTCATAAAGAAGATTTAGAAGATATCTGGTTTTCTTCTAAATTTAGATACCAAAGAATCCAAATGAAAAAAGCGAAATGCAGAGGCTGTTTGCTAGTTTGCCATACTGAACAAGCATTATATGAGTGGGCAGGTAGAGTTAATAAAGCTCTACAAGGAAAGAATGCAAAAGATAAAGGAGCACAATTGGACAAATGACTATTGGATATCTTATTCCTGCTGTTTCAACCTGGGTTATGGAAGAAATTTTAGAAGTTAAGGAGAACAAAATAAATGTAGAAGTATTTTGCTTATGTGATCCTGCAATCCCAAGCCGAGAAATTGTTAAGAGAATATTATCCAGGGATGCGCAGAAAGTAGCTAATAAGATAAATTATTTACAAGACTCTCCTTTTAGATATTTGCAAGCTCACCTGTTCTATTTGAGAACGTCTCCGGCAAATTATATCTCTATCTGGGCATTACTACTCAGAAGATTAGGAAGGCAGTTATTTTTTTTAAGTAAGCATAAACAGAATTTGTTTCTTGGCGCATTTTTAAAAGTTCCTTACCTTACAAAAATTATTCAATCAAAAGAAATAGTACACATTCATTCACACTTTGCTACTCGACCAACTTTCATTGCTATGATGGTTTCGAAACTTACAGGTATTCCTTTTAGTCTTACTACGCATGATGAAATCTTTCTATCTTCCTTGGATTTCAGTGAAGAATTCAATCAATGTTCATTTATAATCACTACATCTAAATATAGCAGAAAATATTTAATAGCCAAATATGGGAAAAGTTTAGAATCTAAATTAACAGTAATTTATTTAGGTATAGATATTGAAAAATTCTTTTTCTGTGAGGAAAAAAAACAAAAACAGGGATTTATTGTTTCTTCTGTAGGTTTTCTTGTCCCTAAAAAAGGTTTTTCTTATCTAATTGAAGCAGCCAAGCTTTTGAAAGAAAAAGGATATCAGTTTCAAGTTGTTATAGCGGGAGAAGGGCCTGAAAGGAATAACCTAGAGAGGTTGGTTTCTCAGCTTAGCTTAAAAAGCACTGTCTATTTACCAGGGATGATTTCCACAAAAGATCTACCTCATTTCTTTGGGAGAAGTGATATTTTTATATTCCCTTCTGTTATAGCAAAAGATGGAAGCCGAGATGTTATTCCGGTAGCTATTATGGAAGCGATGGCTATGGGCCTACCTGTAGTGGCTACAAATGTTGGTGGAATACCAGAATTGGTTGAACATAAAAAAACTGGAATATTGGTCCTTGAGAAGAATGCACATGAATTAGCTGTAGCTATAGAGTTGCTCATAAAAAGTGAAAAATTGAGAAAAAGGTTAGGGCGAGCTGGTCAGGAAAAAGTGAGGGATGAGTTTAACCTGCAAATAAATGTAAAAAGAAAAACAGAACTTTTTAAAACTTTTAATATGCAAAGAAAAGGTCAAACGCTAAAGAAAAGATACCGATAATGAAAACTAACAGACTCTCTGATTATGATAAAAGTGGCATCACAGTGGTAGTACCTACGCATGGCAGAGTAGGTTTAATTAATAATCTTCTCATATCACTTCAAGAGGCCTGTAATGCAATTAGTGGAAAAGTCGAAATTGTAATCATAGACAGTAGTGAGCAGGAAGATAGTAAGAAGATAGAATCTCTTTGTGAACAATATGAAGCTAAATATATTAAAGGTTCCATTAATGTGAGAGAGAAGCGAAATTTCGGCATTAGAGAGGCAGGGGGGGAGATTATTTTGTTTGTAGATTCAGATTGTGAAGTAACAGAACGCCTTTTCGAAGAACATCTAAAAATGTATGATGAACCGGATACTGCAGGTGTTTTAGGTGTAACAGAATTTGTTGGTAAAGAGACCACTACATGGAAAATAGTCCAAAGAACCAAATTTTTAGATGCTTTTTCTTTTGCAAAAACACTTGCCAGTTATGTCAAATCAGCTCCTTGGGGGACGTGTACAAATCTTTCTCTTAAAAAAGAAATTTTGGAGAAGGTTAGAGGATTTGATACAAATTTCCCTTTCAGATTAGGAGGAGATGACACAGACCTTGGCATTAGGATTAATAAAGCAGGATATAAAATAAAAATGAATCCTAATGCTATTGTTTATCACACAAAAGAGACTTGGAACAAATTTCCAGCAGTGGCAAAGCGCGTGTTTCGATGGGGAAGAACGGATTACTATGTATTTTATAGAAAGCATAGAGATAAATTATCATCTGCATTTCCTAAACCTATAGCAATATTTACTTTTTTACTAATTTTTAGTTTTATTAAAGGATGTATGAGTAATTTACTATTATATTTGTCATTACCTTTTATCTGGCTTTTGCTATTCCTATTTCTAAATGCTTTTTTAAAAATCGTTTCCTCAAAAGATTCTCTTAAAAATATTCATCTTGAAATGCTTGCTCAATTCCTTCATTTTCTTTTTGATTTTGGAACAATATTTGAGTCAATAAAAAACCAAAGTATATTAGTATTTTTTAAAACTCCTTTAGATGATCCAAGGCAGGTTATAGTTTTATGGAATGAGAAGGTTTGGGAGGTCTGGAGTACTATATTTAGTACTTTTTTAATTCTATTAATCCTCTTGGTGGTTTGATATGGAAGGGGTATCAATTGTTATTGTAACTTGCAATAGGATTGAATATGTGAGGCGCCTTTTTGACTCACTGGATGTTGAAATAAAGGCCGCTAATGAACTATTGGAAGTTATAATTATTGATAATAGTAGAGTTAAAGACAGTATCACAATAGAAAATCTATGTAAGATGTATGGATATGAATTCCATTTTATGGGAAGAAGCATATCTGAAGCAAGAAACCATGGTATGAAAATTGCTAAATTCCCGATCATTTTGTTTATTGATTCAGACTGTGAGGTTGTTCCTGGCATAATCCGCGAGCATATTATCTCATATACTGACGAGCGCATTGGAGGCGTCCTTGGACTAACGGATTTTATTGGGAAAGAAAATTGGCTTTGGAAAGCAATTGAAAATACTACTTTTCATATTGCCTTTTCTTTTGCTAAAAGGATGGATTACACTCTTTGGGGTCCTTGCACAAATATATCTTTTAGAAAGGACGTAATAGAAAAAGTAGGAGGCTTTAGAGTCGAGTTTCCTTTTAACTTTAGTGGAGAAGATGTGGATCTCGGACTTAGAATAAATGAATTCGGATACAGAATTAAATGTAATCCTAACGCTATGGTTAACCATAGGCGAGAGACTTGGATTGACTATCGGAGCTTTTGCAAAAAAATATTTAGATGGGGACGTACCGATTTTCATATACTTCAGAATCATTCATATTTGTCGGATATAGATTTTCCGAAATTCACTACTATCCTATTGTTTCTTTTCGTTTTTTCTTTATTTTTTAAATTGGTCGGTTTTGGTTGGATGATCTTTAATTATCTAATGATTTGGTTATTTGGGATCCCTTTTATAGTGAGTTTTTTAAAAACTTATAAATCAAAATTCAGAAAATTTTCCTCGATCTATATCTCTTTTTGGCTTATTTTCATATTTGAGTTTGGATCTGTATTCGAGTCATTAAGAAAAGGCAGTTTGTTGATGCTTTCCAGAAAATTGTTGTATGGGAAGGAGCAAGTTATCTTTGAATGGGATAGCAAAGTAATACAAAGCTGGAGTTACACAATTACTTTCTTGATATTTTTACTTATTATGCTATTGAAGAGGTGAGATATGGAAGGAATTTCTGTTATTATTCCAGTAAAAGGGAGGGTTACTTATTTAAAGAGACTTTTGGAGAGTATCAAAGAGGCTAAAAAACAAACACTCGTCTCAATAGAAGTTATTGTAATAGATGATAGTATAAAAGAAACAAAAACGGGAATAGAAGCACTTTGCGAGAAGTTTCAAGCGGATTATCATTACCTGAAAGAAAGTGTATCTGAAAAAAGAAATTATGGAATGAGGATTGCTAAATTCCCTGTTATCTTCTTTACAGACTCTGATTGCGAAGTAGAACATAACATATTCAACGAACATCTAAAATGCTACAGTTGCGAAGGTATTTGCGGATGTGCTGGCCTTACTGAATTTACAGGTGAAAGAACTTGGTTCTGGAATGTCATAGAAAGAATGTCTTTCTTATATCCTTTCCAATGGGCGAAAACGAAAGATTATGTTCCTTGGGTACCTTGCACAAATATTTCATTTAAAAAAGAGGTGATAGAGAAAGAAAATGGATTTAGGTCAATGTTACCCCCTAAAGAATCCGCGGAAGATGTAGATTTAGGTTATCGTATTACATCTTCTGGATATAAAATTCGTTGTAATGCTAATGCTAAAGTGTTCCATAGTCGGGGAACATGGACCCGACCTACACAATTTATTGAAAGAACTTTTAGATTTGGAAGGGGTGAATATTATCTAATGAAAAATCATCCAGATAATACATTCCTTGATGTCCCTAAAACTTCCTTAATATTTATATTCTTGTTGATATTATTCATTTACAAATCTGTAATTAGTAGAACTTTCCTATATGCTATATCGCCCTTTATATGGTTGCCAGTGACAATTCTTCTCCAAGCTACATTTGCTTTAAAATACCGCCTCATCAATGGCGTGTGGAGAGACATCGGTTATATTTATATGTCTTTGTCATTTGAAACCCTATTTGAATTTGGAACTGTTATTGAATGCATAAAGAAAGGAGATTTGAAATTTTTATTTCGCAAATTTATCTATATTGAAGATCAACTCTTTAGTAGATGGTATTGGGGTATCATCAAAATGTGGAGTTTTATTGTATCTCTATTCGTTTTACTTATCTTTCTTGCTATTCTTTAGGAGATTAAAAATGATAGGGATAAGCATAATAGGTTCAGGCTGGGTTGGAACATCTATTGGGAAAGGATTCTCTAAATTGGGTTACAATGTTATTTTTTATGATATTATAGATAGAGATTTGCCAAATTTTACAAGAGATATGAATTATGCAATAGAAAATTCAGATTTTTCTTTTATCTGCGTTCCAACGCCAACGATAAGAAAACGCATTGATCTTTCTTACATAAAGGAAGTATCTAAAAATATAGGAAAAGCATTGCGTCTAAAAAATAAATACCATGTTCTTGTTATAAAAAGCACAGTACTTCCTGGAACGACAGAAAAGATAATAATCCCTATTGTTGAGAAATATGCAAATAAAAAAGTGGGAAACTTTGGTGTCTGCGTCAGTCCAGAGTTCTTTACAATGAGTGAAAATTCTTGGAGTAATGAGTTATCTATGAGGAAGTCTTTTTTCAGTGAAGATAGAGTCGTTATCGGTGAAGTTGACAAAGAGTCTGGAAATGCACTTGAGAAATTATATAAACCCCTAAGTGTGTCAATCTTCAGAACAAATTTGAAGACAGCGGAAATGATAAAATATGCATCAAACTGTATGCTTGCAACAAAAATCTCATACTGGAACGAGATATTTTTAATCTGTGAAAAAGTTGGTATTGATTCAGAATTTGTTGCAAACATTGTTGGCCTCGACTCAAGAATCGGGAAATACGGAACAGTCCACGGTAAAGCGTTTGGGGGACGATGCCTTCCAAAGGACCTGAAAGCTTTTATTCACTTTGCGGAGAAATACCATGAGCCTATATTACTCAAGGCAGTCGAGCACATAAACGAAATTATGAAAAAGAAATACGGCGTAAGAGAATAATAAAAGGGGGTAATTAATGACAAAAAAATGTAATATTTCTGTAGTGATTCCTACTTACAATAGCGAAAAATTTATTGGTAGAGTCTTGAATGCAATATACAAAAGAGGTACATGTATTCCATCGCAAGTGATTGTAGTAGACGGAATTTCCAAGGACTCTACCATCCAAGAAAAAAAAAACTACCCAGTAGAGATAATTTTAAATCCTAAGAGAACAGCAGCAGCTGCGAGAAATATCGGAATAAAATCTGCAAAGGAAGCGATAATAGCCTTCACTGATTCAGATTGTATTCCTGCTGAGAATTGGCTTCAAAAAATAGACGAATGTTTTAGAGGCAATCCCGAATTAGTAGGAGTAGGTGGTAAAATGTTACCATTTATGCCGAAAAACGACATTGAAGTTTTTAGTGGAAACATATTTCTCAATGAGATTATGAAATTTCCAAACCAGGCATTCATCCCGTCTAACAAATTTTTACCCGGTTCCTTTATAACTGCTAACTGTGCTTATCGAAAGGAGGCGCTTATGGATATTGGGGGATTTAATGAGTTTTTTGCGAATAATGGTGAGGACATAGAGTTATTTTGGAGGATGATTGACAAGTTTCCTGGCTTGTTATTATATGATCCTTCTATAATTGTTTATCATAGTTTTCCGGATTCGTACAGGAAACTGTTCAAGAAATATTTTCAATATGGAATCGCAAGTTCTAAATTAGCTAGATTCCACCTCAATACTCCCAGACTGGATCTACTAATTTACAAAAAACTTCTAAAACACTTTGTGAAATTCGTTGAACCATTTAACTCTTACAGGAGGGAAGATTTACTATATATAATCCAACTTACTTCCCATATATTAGGGAAAATTTATGGTAGTTTCGTAGTTAGAAGATTAAACCTATAAAATAATAGAATGCCGCCAAGCAAAACAGTCACTGAAATGCTCCCCAAAAACTGTACAGGGCAATAAGGTGCAAAATGGCCTGCCATAACTTCAAAGGAGGTATGGTAAAATGGCCATTATGAAAAGACAACAGTATGAGGCAGCATTTAAGGCTAAGGTGGCACTG
>Ga0272448_1005625_pt1 | contig 13795 bp, 13 predicted proteins | sample YNPCB0191_FD_202220 | JGI IMG/M metagenome (GOLD analysis project Ga0272448, IMG submission 202220) | Hot spring sediment microbial communities from Yellowstone National Park, WY, United States - YNP-CB-019-1 | ecosystem: Environmental > Aquatic > Thermal springs > Hot (42-90C) > Sediment...
CGGCAACACCTGGTACAGCGCCGACCCTCAGATTTATTTGCGGGTGGGCGATGTATTTGGGGTGTTGTGGGTAAAGAGGGGTTGGGGGGAGATCACGCTGGGGGATTACAATCCGAGCAATCCGTCGAAGGTGGGCCTGCATGGCGGCGGCTACTTTGAGACGCTGCGGATTATGATTCCCGAGCCGTCCGCGCTGGCCCTTTTGGCCGCAGGTCTGATGGGCTTGCTCTGCTACGCTTGTCGCAAGCGGAGATAAACGATTTGAGAGTTGATTCCGACGGGAGGGTGCCTTCCCCAACTCACCCTCCCGTCGGATAAGGCCAACAAGTTGGGCTACAAATCCAGAGTCCGAATTGAACTCTCTGTGAAAAGGAGGAAAGTTTATGTACGCCAGGAATGAAAAATCCTTCATGTGCCGAGGGGCTTTTGTGTGTTTCGCGGCGCCCGCAGTTGCCTTTATGCTGGCAGTCGCGGCCCAGGCTCGGGCGGAACTGATCGCCCACTGGACGTTCGACGAAATCACCGGCCAGGTGGCTTATGACGCCACCGGCCACGGGTATAATGGGCGACTGGGCAGTTCGACGGAACCGGACGTCAACGATCCGGGGATGGGCATCGCCGGCAAGATCGGCAAGGCCTACAACTTTGATGCCACCGACGATTACGTCTATGTGGCAGACGCGGACCCGTTGGACGGCATGGTAAAGCTCACCCTGTCCGCGTGGTTTGTTCTGGATAGTGTTACGCAGACCACGGACCGGACGATTATCCGCAAATGGGAGAGTGCCTTACCTCGAGCTTACACGTTAGGTGTGTGCGATTCCAGTTCGAGCCCAAAACTGGGCTTTTTCTTCTACCCCGGCAGTGCCAAATATCTGAAGTCCGATACCCTTACCAATCTCGTCAACCAGGGCCTCCTGACCCTCAATACCTGGCAACATCTGGCCGGCGTCTATGACGGGAGTACTGCGTACATTTACCTGAACGGAGTGCAGGTGGCCAGCATGTCTGCGACCGGCAATATTGGGGCGAGCGCCGCCCCGTTGTACTTCGGCGGTTGGGCCGCGTCGGCGCCCTGGAAGGGCGGCCTGGACGATTTGGGCATCTTGAACGAGGCCCTCAGCGCAGCGAAGGTCAAATCGCTGAGCACCACGCCGCGTGTCAGTGGCCTGGAGGGCTACGACCTCAGCAAGATGTACAAGTTGTTCGGCGTCTATGACACCGGCACGCCGGCTACCATCGGCACACTCAACTGGGAAAAGGTGGCAGGACTGGGGCGTAGTCCGGGCGATGCCTGGTTTGAAGGCGGTTGCTACTACGTTCAGCTAGGCGCAACGGACGGCGTAAAGGCCATTCCTGAACCTTCCATGCTGACTCTCCTGGCCGCCGGGCTGCTGGGCATGTTCGTTTACGCCTGGCGAAAGCGGAAATAATCATAGTCCGCACACTCTGTGTGGAAGATTTTGATACAGGGTCCGGATGGTGGAAGCCACAAAGTGTGCCTTCCACCATCCAAAGCCCTTTTATCTATAAAAGAAGGTGTGTTTATATTGCGGGGTTGTCTAAACTTTCATGGGGGAAACCGCAATGAAAACCTCTTTCAACGGGAAGGCTGCAAAGACGGCGCTAAGTTTTGCGTGGGCATTTGGCCTGCTAATTGCGCTCTGGGGACTTATCACGTCAGACGCAGCGTTTGCGGCCATTGTTTTTAATGGCGACGTGGACCCGCCTGACCCAGCCAACTGGAATTTGGACACAAACGGATATGTCGGCAAGACCGGTACCGGTGAAGTAACAGTCGATGGGGGCGATGCCCTTAACTCGAAGTATTGTTATGTCGGCGACAAGGCCGGCTCGACGGGCCAGGTCACAGCGGACGGCGCCGGCACCACGTGGACCAGCTCTTCGTACCTCTACGTGGGCCACTACGGCAGCGGGACGTTTTCGATATCCGGCGGCGGCACAGTAAGCAGCCAGTACGGTTACGTTGGCACCTGGTCGGGTTCGACCGGCGCGTTTACGGTTCACGGCGCCGGCTCGACATGGAACATCTCTAAGTTGCTCTACGTGGGCAATGCTGGCGACGGTACGCTGGAGATCACCGGCGGCGGCGTAGTGAATAGCACATCTACTGTCACCATCGGGAACAACAGCACTACCAGCCCCCTCAACCAAGGCAAGGTTACGGTGGATGGCACCGGTTCAAAGTTAACCACCAACGCTCCTCTCACAGTTGGCGCATTTCAAGGGAGTATTGGCGAGCTTATCGTAACCGGGGGCGGCGAAGTGAGTAACACTGTGGGTAAGGTTGGTAGCAGCGCTGGAGCAACGGGCGCGGTAAGGATTGAAGGTCTAGGTTCGAAATGGATTAACTCCGGTGACCTCCGCGTCGGCAACTCTGGCAGCGGCACGCTCACGATCGCCGCCGGCGGCGAAGTGAGCAACGCCGCCGGCTACATCGGCGCCAACGCCGGCGCTACCGGCACGGTCACGGTTGACGGCTCCGGCTCGAAGTGGACCAACACCACGAGCCTCACAATCGGTGCTGCGGGTACCGGGACGCTGAACGTTTCCAATGGGGGCACGCTCTGCGCCAACACTATCACTGGCGGCGTGAGTATAGTGACGGTCAATTTCGACAACGGCGTTCTGAAGCCCTACAATGCTGCGAACGCTACTTGGCTCTCGGTAGGAACCCATGCCGACTCCGGGGTATGGATTAAGGAGGGCGGGGCCGTTTTCGACACCGCCGGTTACGATATGGCTATCGGCGTGGCCTTGCAGCACGGCGGTATCAGCCCGATCGATGGCGGGCTGACCAAACGCGGCGCCGGCACTTTGACCCTCACCGGCGCCAACCCCTACACCGGCAGGACTGTGCTTCAGCAAGCTACTTTGCAGCTTGGTCCAGCAGCACATAACACTGTGCTCAGCCTCGGCGGGGCCGACATCGAAACCCAGACCGGAAAGTTGATTTTCGACTACACCGGCGGCTCTAGTCCGGCGGCGACCATAGGCGGCCTTTTGGCCGCCAGCTATGCCACCGGCTGGACCAGCGGCCAGTTCATCTGCTCGTTGGCCGACGCCGGCCACGGACTGGGCTGGATGGACGATACCGGCGCACAGCAGGTCATCGTCCAGTACGCCATCTACGGCGACGCTAACCTGGACACCACGGTCAACAATGACGACCTGTTCATCTTGCTGGGCAATCTCGGTCAGTCATCTATGACCTGGAGCCAGGGCGACTTCGATAACAACGGCGCGGTGAACAACGACGATTTGTTTACGCTGCTGGGCAATCTGGGTTCGTCGGGACTGGACAGTGCGACGATTGAGATGTTAAAGGCCCTGGGCGTGCCGGCGGCCATGATTCCTGAGCCGGGCACGCTGGTCCTTTTGGTCGGTGGTCTGGTGGGCTTGCTCTGCTACGCTTGGAGGAGAAGGCGTTAGATATAATAAAATTGCAGGGATTTCTGATTCAGAAGCTCGTTCCAGCGCCATTGCCTTCAATCGCAATGGCGCTAGACTACGTCGTTTATATTTTAATTAAAGAGCGTTAAACGATGCGATGGAAAAATTGCACAGTAGGACTTAGAAGCCGCCCAATTGCTGGGCGGAATGATACCACCTTCCGCCCGCCCCTACATGGTTTCACGCTAGTGGAACTGTTGGTCGTCATAACGATTATCGCTATCCTGATCGCGCTATTGCTACCGGCGGTGCAGGCGGCGCGGGAAGCGGCACGGCTGCTTCAGTGTCAAAACAACATGAAGCAAGTTGGCCTGGCGGTGCTGAACTACGAGAGCCAGTACCGCATCTTCCCGCCCAGCGCACATTGGGATCAGGGTACGGAGATATCGAACACTCAACAAGCCCCGCCCTCTCTTTTGAGCCGCGTGCGAGAAAACTGGGCGATCCTGGTGTTGCCCTTTCTCGAACAGCAAGCGCTCTACGACCGGTTTGACCTAAAGCAGCCGATTGCTGCGGCCGTGAACGCTCTGCCGCGGAGCGAGCGCCTCGCGGTAATGCTCTGTCCCAGCGATGCGAAGTACAACCAGCGACCGTTCATGGGCAGCATGAATGCAAAGACTGCCCCATTGGGCGACAATTGGGCGCGAGGTAATTATGGAGCAAATGCCTCTTTGGGGCAAATGTACAACAGACCTTACAGCTCGGAACGCTGGTATTTTGCCTCCTTTCCCGATTCCTACGGTTGGAAGAATAATGACCTGCGGGGAGTGATGGGAGCTAACATTTCGGTTACTATGTCTCAGATTACCGACGGGGCGAGCAACACTTGCTTGTTGGGCGAGTTGCGCGCGGGGGTTACGGACTTCGACACACGGTGCACCTGGGCGATGTCCAGCGGCGCGAGCGCCTTGTGGATGCACGGAGGCATGGTCGGCGACGACTATGGCCCCAACTGCCCATATATTATTTCCGATGACGCTTTTCCTTGCCGAGAAATTCGTCTCGCTTTTGGCAATGGGAATGAAAGTGCCGGCGCAGAAGCGCTGGTGGCCGAGGGCATGCCCTGCTTCCCCTACGACGCGTTCAACGTGCAGCAGACTGCCCGCAGCCTGCACCGCAACGGCGTGAACCTCTGCTTCTGCGACGGCAGCGTACATTTCATCACCGATTTTATCCAGGTGTTGCCGAGCGGCGGCCAGGACCCGAATACCCCGGCACAGCACAAAGGAGCGCCATTTTCCGTTTGGGACCGGCTCATGGCCTCGGCCGACGGCTGGCCGGCAATTACCAACTCGTTTTAAGAATAAGGAGCGGCAAATGAACATCAGACAGGGATGGAAGGTATTGTTAGGCGCTACGTGTGGTCTGTTCCTGCTCGGCTGCGGGGTGCGGGATCCATTCACTTATGTCCCTGTTTCCGGCACCCTGACCTATGAAGACGGGACGTTGATACCGGCTGACAATGTGGCGCTGATGTTTTATCCCCAGAGTCCGCCGAAGAATATGAAGACACATCCACGGCCCGGCATAGCATGGGTGGATCAAGCGACAGGGCGGTTTGAGAAGGCCACGAGTCATAAGCCGGGTGATGGTTTGGTGCGCGGCAAACACAAGGTAACGGTGGTGAGCATCCATTTGACGCCTTTGCCGGCAGAGCTGGTGCCGTCGGAATATGCCAATCCGGCGACAACGCCCTTGGAGGTTGATACCTCTCAGAGCCCGTTCCATCTTAAAGTCCGCAAACCGAGCAAATGAGTCCGATAGTCTGGAAATAGCTTTTTGCGACGGCTCCCTGCAGATGATCAGTTATTCCATCAACCACGAGGTTCACCGCTGCCTGGGCAATCGTAAGGATGGCCAGGTACTTGATGGCAAACAGTTCTGGCCTGGGTAAGGGAGGTATTTATGCGATTAGGGTATTCTAAGAACTGTAATCCGAAATCGTTACGGGCCTTTACGTTGGTGGAACTTTTAGTGGTAATTACGATCATTGCTATCTTAATTGCCTTACTGTTACCGGCGGTGCAGGCAGCTCGTGAAGCCGCGCGGCAGACGCAGTGCAAGAACAATCTGAAGCAACTTGCCCTGGCCTGCTTGGACCATGAGCACATCACGGGACGATTTCCGACTGGCGGTTGGGGGTTTCAGTGGACCGGCGATGCGGATCGGGGAACGGACTGGCGGCAACCGGGTGGGTGGATTTATAACATCTTACCATTTATCGAGCAGGAAGCTTTGCACCAATTGGGTGCCGGATTAACACCCTGGAACAATCCGGATAAGAAGCTTCTCCATCTGCAACGCTTGGCCACACCGTTAAGTATTCTTCATTGTCCCACACGTCGGCGGGCGATCACTTATCCCTGGACAGTTCCTTATGAATATCTCAATGCGGGCAAGCCTACGACCGTGGCGCGCAGCGACTACGCGGCTAACGGCGGCGACGTCTATACCTGTCCTAACAGCCCTTGGCCCCTGCCGTATTGGCAATCAGGCTACAACACTGCCGCCGGGCCAATCACTCCCTCCGAAGTTGAGAATCCTCCCTGGCAGATGACTACCAACGCTCGAAGAACTTTCGCCGACATAGCAAAGGTGGCGACGGGCATATTCTATGTAGGAAGCATGACGACGACGGCCGACGTAGAGGATGGTGCTGCTTATACTTATCTTTTAGGCGAAAAATACTTGAGTCCCGATAACTATGCGACTGGCACTGTGTCGGATGATAACGAATCGGCGTTTTCCGGGGAAAACGAAGATAACACTCGTTGGACCTACGTGCCGCCTATACCAGATACGCAACTGCTCGGCTATTGGGAACGGGGGCACTTTGGCAGTGCACACGCCAATGGCTTCCACATGGCTTTTTGCGACGGCTCGGTTCACATCCTCAACTACACGATTCTCTCGGAGGTCCACACGTGTCTGGGCAATCGCAAGGATGGTGCGACAATCGACAGTAAGCAATTGTAGGGCAAGATAGAATGAATGGGAGCTCCATGTACGAATATCTATCATTTGCCAACCGCATTTCAGGACTTTCACGAACCTTCGCGTTGGAGAAGGTTTTGTTTGCGCTTCTGGGATCGTTGGTCGCGGCGGGCGGTTGCAGCCGCGAGCCGTTCCCGCTCATTCCTGTGACCGGCAAGGTGACTTACGCCGACGGGTCATTGATTCCGGGAGAGGCGATCATGGTGCGGTTTGTTCCCGTGGAGCGGAAGACGGTGGGGAAAGACGTGGCCGGGGCGGCCACGGGCTATCTTAATCCACGGGACGGCACGTTTCCCGGCCTGACGACCCACAAAGGGCTGGACGGCGCCGTGCCGGGCCGGTACAAGGTGATCCTCTCTTGCATTGACCTAAACCCCAAAAGCGCAGCTTCCGCCCATGCCATTCCCCGGCGCTATCAAGACCCGCAGCTTACGCCACTAGAAGTGGAAGTGAGTACGGCGAATCGCTATTTCGAGCTGACCATCGAAAAACCAGGATAAGACAAGGGGGTTTCTCATGCTAGGACTTCTATCTAGCAAACTAGAGCGGCGTTTTTCCAGACCACGAAACTGTGGTACTTGCCGGCATCGGGCTGGTTTTACGCTGGTGGAACTTTTAGTCGTAATTACGATCATTGCCATTCTGATCGCGCTGTTACTTCCGGCGGTGCAGGCAGCCCGGGAAGCCGCCAGACAAGTGCAATGCCAAAACAATCTCAAGCAGCTTGGGTTGGCACTGATCCACTACCACTCGACTCACGGCTTCTTCCCGCCCGCTATTAACGTCCCTCCCGGGGTGGATGCGGGTCGGACAGTTCTTTGGAAAGAAAATTGGGTGATCTCCATTTTGCCGTTCATCGAAAATCAGGGACTTTACGAGGCCTTTAATCTGACTCAACCGATCTCTGCTGCCGTGAATCGGGCCGCCCGCGGCACGCGCTTGCCATTCATGGTTTGCCCAACAGACACTTACAACTCCGTGCCCTATGACGGCACGTACAATAACGAAGGAGACAACTGGGCGCGGGGCAATTATGGCGCCAACGGCGCCCTCGACCAACTTTGCGACGTCAGCAATGGGCGGGGTGCTTATGACAACAACACCTGGCAATTCCCTTGGATTCGTGGTGTGATGGGCTGTAACATCTCCCTTTCTGCAAGGGATATTATCGACGGCCTCAGCAATACTGTGCTTTTGGGCGAGCTCCGCAGCGGGTTGAACATCGTTGACCGGCGTGGCGTTTGGGCGATGGCCGCCGTAGGAGCTAGCAGCCTCTTCGGCTATGCCACCACCGACGATGTAGGACCGAACGCCTGTGCTCCCTGGGCGGATGACATTAATGGCTGCATCCAGTTGAGGCAAACCTGGAGCGAAGCCGCCCTGGTGGCGGAGTGCATGGGCTGCTACCCCTACGATGCTAACGAGCAGGCCACGATGCGCAGTATGCATGTCGGTGGTGTCTTCGCCTGCCTCTGCGACGGCAGTGTCCGCTGGATCAGCGATTATATTGATCGTGGCAGCATGCCCAGTTGGATACCTATTGAGAGCCCTGCTACCGCTTTCCAGTACGGCGCCTGGGAACGACTGATGTGTTCGGCGGACGAGTTTGTGCTTGACGGAAAGACGTATTGACTCTGTCTCGCAAGGAGAAAAACGGTGTGATTTTGTATTCTTTTTCTCGACGAGCATTTACGTTAGTGGAACTGTTGGTCGTCATCACGATCATCGCCATTTTGATTGCCTTGCTGCTGCCGGCGGTGCAGGCGGCGCGAGAAGCAGCCAGACAGACACAATGCAAAAACAACCTTAAGCAGCTCGCTCTGGGCTGCTTGAATCACGAGCAGATTCACGGCCACTTGCCGGCCGGCGGCTGGGCATGGGGTTGGGGCGGCGAGCCGGATCGAGGCTTCGGCAAAGCTCAGCCCGGGGGGTGGATCTACAATGTTCTACCCTTCATCGAACAACAAGTGTTGCATGACCTTGCGCCGGACAAGTTCAAATTGTGGCTAAATCCCGAATGGCGCGGCAACCACATCCTGGCCCAGACTCCCCTGGCAATTTTGATTTGTCCCACGCGCCGACGTGTCGTTGCTTATCCTTATACCCATTCACACAAGTTTGTGAATATTCCGACTATCGAACTTATCGGTCGCAGTGACTACGCAGGCAATGGCGGCGACGGCTGTACGGAGACGACCTGGCCCGGCCCCTCATCTCATGCAGAAGGCGATAACCTACTTGAAGACGAGTGGCAGTGGTATTGCGGTTCGGCCTCTAATTCTACGGGGGTAATCTTGCGCCATGGTATGTGCAGACTGGCGGAGATCAGCGATGGTACTAGTTACACCTACTTGATTGGTGAAAAATATCTCGACGCCGATCACTATGAGGACGGCTCGCAATGCGACAATGACCAAGGCTGGATGGTAGGTTATGACTACGACGTAAATCGCTGGACACAGAACCCGCCGTCGCCGGATCAAATGGGTTGTTGCGGCTGCAATGTGATCTTCGGCAGCGCACACCAAAACGGCTTCCACATGGCCCTCTGCGACGGCTCAGTCCACATCTTCAATTACACGATCTCGCCGGAGGTACATAGGTGCTTGGGCAATCGCAAGGATGGCTATTCTATTGACAGTAAGCAGTTTTAACCCCTATTAAGGTTGAATATGTTCACAGTTTCGCTATTCTCAGGCCGGCGATTTAAGCCGCATCCTGGTTTCACGTTGGTGGAGCTTTTGGTCGTAATCACGATCATCGCTATCTTGATTGCACTTTTGCTTCCGGCGGTACAAGCGGCGCGTGAAGCAGGACGCAGAGCACAATGTGCAAACAACCTTAAGCAGCTTGCGCTGGCGATGCACAACTATCACTCTCAATATGGCTGTTTGCCGGCGGGAGCTTACTGCCCCCGGCCTGGCGGAGGACTATGCGCGGAAATCTACGGTTGCCATACCTGGCTGGAATCGCTTCTTCCCCACCTCGAACAGCAGCCTCTTTTTGATAGACTGGATTTTCATGTAGGGTTGAATAAAAGCCCTAATCGGGAGCTGTTGGTAAACTTGATTTTGCCGGGCTTGACCTGTCCCAGCGACCCGCACGCTGGCCTCTTGGACCTCGCTCGTTTTAACAGCAGCGTTTGCCAACCTTTATCGGAATGCATGCTCGGTGGACCAGGCACGATGGTATTAGGCCAAACATATGTACCCAATGGCGGCCCGATGAGCGAGGTTTCGACTACCCCGCCGGCCGTTTGCACTATTCCTCCTTGGCCGGATAATCGAAACTGCTATCCGTTGGCGGGAGGGCGCGGCCGTTACGGCTCAGAAGGACTGTTTGCCGCCGGCTTCGGCATCTGCTACCGCTTCGCCGATTGCAGGGATGGTTTAAGTCACACTTTCTTAATCGGCGAGCAACTTCCCAGTTATGCCCAACACATGCTTTACTTTCACAGCCATTTGACAACGGGTTCGACCAACATTCCGCCCAACTACCATCGTTTTGTGCCGGAGTGTCCGCCGGAATTTTCCCTCACCAGCCCTCCCTATTGCGCAGGGCAAATGCAAGGCTATAAGAGCGATCATCCCGGCGGATTAAATATGGCCACAGCCGACGGCAGCGTGCATTTTATCCAGGAGACGATCGAATACCGAACCTGGGTTTTTCTCGGCTCCCGACGTGACGGAGAAGTTGCCGCCATACCCTAGGGCTTAGCTTGTCTTTGCAGGCTTCCAGCGCTCATCATTCTGTTATGCACAGTCCAGGCCAGAAGCTTCCCGCCTGAGATAAGCTCTTAGCGGAGAAGGGAAAGAAAGAATATATTTTTCCGCAGAATTATTACTCTGCACTTTCTGAAAGCATGCGGTCTAAGCCGCATGGGACTCAAAATTGATCTTGCAATGAAAAAGGCTCTTGCCTGCACTTTCTGAAAAAACACCCCGTCTGCTCATGTTCACGCGGGAGAACAATGGCTCCTGGCACCTTTTTCCCTGACACCTTTTTCCCCTTTCCCCTTCTGACACATTTTTCCTCACCCTCCTGTGGGAGCAACCGCGGCGGCCGGACGGTGGTGCATTTCAGCCTGCCGGCCAGCTGCAAACGCCACGGCCACGATCCCTGGGCCTACTACCGCGACATCCTCACCCGCCTGCCAGCCATGCTCCCTCACGCGAGCGAAGAAGACCTTCTGTCGCTGCAGTCTCACCTCTGGAAGCCGGCCTGACGCCCGGCCTTCCGTCCCATTTTCCCTTACACCATGACCTCGCCCCCTCGCTCCTTGTGGCCGGGTACTACCCTGAGCCTGTGACTTCGGCGGGTCAAGCCTCGCGCCCGGCTGGCTCCTCCGTCACCTCCGCCAGGCCCCATGACCCGCCCTAAGTGTTCCGCCGGAAGCTTACCCTTTTTTCTACCGTCCATGCATCCAAGCGAGCAGTCCTCCCTACACCAAACTTGTCGAGAGAGAACGGCCACACGTGTGCATCAGCTCTAGTGGTGCTTTGAGGCTATGCTACTTCCGCATGCGCCGGATCAATATGCCCAGTACTAAACCCAGTACCCCTACAACCAGCAGTGACAACGTGGCAGGCTGGGGAACCTGTGCAATCTCTCCGTTGTCGAACATGACCGCGTCAATGTGAAACCGTGTAGGGGCCGGCGGAAGGTAAGGTCTGGTTGCCAACCGCCGCCGGCCTTTTTTAATTGGAAGAACCCTTCTCCGGTTCTTACCTGCCTTCGTTCTTAATACGCCTTAGCATCGATGATGTTGCCATCGTTGCGGCAACCAAGGTTATTGTGCACCACCTGATCTATCGAATAACTGATCATCTGCACGGAGCCGTCGCAAAAGGCCATGTGAAAGCCGTTACTATGGGCGCTGCCGAAAAGATGCGCAGCCGGCCACCCCGCCTGGTCTTGCATGGGCGGACAGAACGTATCGCTCCACTTGGTCAGCCGCACAGTGTCCCAATCGCATCCTTGATTCCAACTTTGGTCCGTACCGGCATCCTTACTCGTCGTGTAATGGTCCGGATCAATATACTTCTCGCCTGCCAAGTAGATATTGCTGTTGCCGTCCTTAAGGTCCGACATTCGACAGGTGCTATGGAAGTAGAACACGCCGAACGTTTTGCTCGGATCGCCGATTGAGGTGTTAATCCAAATACTGGTCGTCCAGTTAGTATCGGCGTCCTCTAAAGAAGTGGGGCCCAGGTAGTTCATCGACTGCTGCGACCACCCTCCGCAGCCGGCATAATCGCTTTGTGCCAGGGTGGTCGGCTGAGAAACCCCGGCATTGTTCAAATGCCGGTAGGTGATGTTTCCCGGTATGCCGACAGGATAAGTAACCGGGCGGCGGCGCGAAGGGCAAATGAAAGCAGCCACAGGAGTCATAATCGCTTGTTTTATGCCGTTAGCCTTGTTTGCATCATAATCCCCTCGCTTGGCATCACCGTTTTGGCCCAGATCATGAAGCGCTTGCAGCTCCATAAACGGCAGAATGTTGTACAACCAACCGCCAGGCTGCCTGGCGGTAAAACCGCGGTCAGGGTCGCCGGCCCACCATGGCCCCCAACCGCCGGTGGGCAATATGCCGTGGATTTCTTCATGGTTCAGGCAGGCCAGGGCGAGCTGTTTGAGGTTGTTTTTGCATTGGGTCTGCCTGGCTGCTTCACGAGCAGATTGCACCGCCGGCAAGAGCAAGGCAATCAAAATGGCGATGATCGTAATTACGACCAACAATTCCACCAACGTAAATGCATGTTTCGATTTTTTCATCTCTAGGTTCCGTTTCGAGAATAACGTTTTCAACCTCTTAAGCAAAAAGCTGATCCCGACGCGGCGCAGGGAGCAGACCACCTTGGCCTACCCCGCCGCGCCGCATCGGAAATCATAATGTTACCGCCGCCATCTCCATACATAGCTGACCAAGCCGGCCAGGCCGCAACCCAGCAGCACCAGCGTGCTCGGTTCGGGAACGGCTGGAACTACGTCCTCCCACGTCGTCCCAAAGCGAATCTCGTCAAAGCTGTGGCTATTGGCAAGATCGTTCCCACGCATCACAATTTTGAACCCTGAAACACTACCAATATCACGATTACTGATAGTGGCATTCGCTGTATTGGCCTCTTCCGAGGTCAACGTGGGATCAAGATAAACCTTGATTCTTTCGTTGATGCTGCTGGCATTGAAATCGATCCGGAGTACGACCAGATGCGTCTCACCAGCTTGGGCGGCAGGAGCAAAGTTATTTACCTGGCTTTGACCGGTATCAAAGGCATGCAGACACCACCGGTAACTTGAACCCCACGCAGTAATGACTCTGGCATAACGAGAGCCGGTGCCCATTATATCAACGAAGTCCGGTCCCTTACCGGCTTCGTTGACGGAGAAATACTGCAAGTAGCTGATGAACAATGTGCCGCTGGATTGTGGGGCGGCAAGATAACGCTCAGCGGTAAAATATAAAGTGTCCCCTCCTTCCTGAAATACATTTGCGGCGCCGGACCCCGGCGTGGCGACCAGGTTGGGGTAACTCAAACCGCTTCCGCCTGCGACCCAAGTATAGTTCCAGGTTATCGGGTCGCCATCTTCATTTTCAGTGGAGCTTTTGTCAACCCACGCTCCGTTCCAGCCTGTACCGCCGTTCTGGCCGAAAAGATTGCTGCCGGAGGAATAGCTATTGAAGCCCTCGTAAGCAACCAATGCGGCCTGGGCGGTAGCGGCGGCGGTAACGACCAAAAATCCTACCATTACACAAAACAATTTGCGAAACATAACTACACTCCTGGGACTTTTTCGGTCCCTATTCAGCTTCCACAGCCTTTGCTGCCCAAGGCTATTCGGAAACACTCCGAAATCAACTCTCACTCATCTTCGAAATAAAAGCCGTGGCATTGTTTCCTTTGTCAAATGCAACAGATATTAACATCTCCTCCCTGTTAGTAGGTGAATCAATCCTTGTTGAGATTCGGCCGAAGAAGGCCGGCCGGACTCGCTGAGCAAACTCGGTGTGAAATCCGGCCGACCTTCTTTCGGCTTTTTTCTCAGGTGCCAACACTCCCATACAAAAATCCGTTTATTTCCGTCGCCTCCAGGCGTAGCAGAGCAGGGCGGAGAGGCCGGCGAGCAAAAGCAGCAGGCTCGATGGCTCCGGCACCACCGTAAACGACCCTACTGCCCGCAGCGTCCCGCTGCCGGTGACAGTCACTTGCGGCGGACCATCGCTGACCACCTCGCTGAAATAGATCGGTACCAGCAACGTGGCGTCGAAGCTCGCCTGCGGCCCGACGATGTTGTACGGCCCGCTGAGCGTGATCGTTCCCGGCGT
>Ga0272448_1005626_pt1 | contig 13795 bp, 4 predicted proteins | sample YNPCB0191_FD_202220 | JGI IMG/M metagenome (GOLD analysis project Ga0272448, IMG submission 202220) | Hot spring sediment microbial communities from Yellowstone National Park, WY, United States - YNP-CB-019-1 | ecosystem: Environmental > Aquatic > Thermal springs > Hot (42-90C) > Sediment...
GATAGTCATGAAGGCGACCGACAACTGGAACTGGGGTGGTCACCGCGCCTACGAGACCAACGTATCCCCTTACTACGTCACGCAGTGGGCCAAGAACGGCGGCTTCGACCCGCCCGCGGATCGCTACATCAAGATCGCCCAGGTCCTGCGGTATGTCGATGTGACGAAATACCAGCAGGAGACGTACTGGGACATCGGAGACGGCAACGGCCTTGTCCAGGTCGGTACTCCTGTGCTGGTATGGACGACCACTCTGCCGCACTGGGTCAATCCGTTCGGACAGTACGGCACCGACTCCATTCCCTTCCCGGGAGCCGGCAATCGGTATGACGGATTGGGCTTTATGGACTACTCGTGGAGCGTGCCCCAGTCTGATGGAGAGATCGCATTCGAGGAAGCCAGGCTCTATCGTGGGGCGCTTACCCCGGCGGAAATCGCCGCTCTGAAGTACGTCGGCGAGGGCGAACCGCCGAAGCCGGTGGTCGGCACCAGCGGCCGCAGCGTCAAGGATCCGCTGATGGAGACGGCCGACTGGAAGTATCAATGGGTTCTCTGGGGGACCGTCACATACATCGACGATGACTCGTTCTCGATCGATGACGGCTCGGGCGTCAACGTCAAAGTAGTCGCTCCCGGCCACGGACTTTCGGGCGGAGAGCACGTGCGCGTTCGGGGTACGCTGGATAGCGGCACGACTCCACCCACTCTTACCGCAAACGAGATCAAGGTCAACTAACGGCGCACTCACGCCGACACAACACTACGCCGAGTTGGGACTCGGCAAGAAAGGAGAAGGAGGAAAAGATGAAGACGATTGTTTGGGTAATGACTGCCGTGGTTCTGCTTGCATCGTATGCAGGCGCCGCGAGCCTGGTCGGACAGTGGACCTTCGACGGCAACGGGGGAACGGGAGCACTCGAAAACAAGGCCCCGGGGATCTCCTGGTCCACGATCACCCTGCTGGGCGATGGAGCTGCGGTTACGGACGACGGCAAGCTCGTGCTCGCACGTTACCTCTACGGCCAGTGGAGACAGAGCAGCGCCTTCACCATGCTCAAAACCGATTTGGGGCCGGACGGCTATTTCAAGGAGATGACCCAGGTCATCTGGATCAAGTGGCCCGGCTTCGACACCACGGCCATTTGGGCCGGCCTTGCGGGCATGGTTAAGGTCACGACGGAGGTCTACGACCCGACCAACCAAACATTCACCAAAGCAGGCCAGAGGATCGTGATGAAGGCTACGGACAACTGGAACTGGGGCAGCCACCGCGTCTATGAGAAGAGCGACAACACGGCTGCTACCCAATGGGCGAAGAACGGCGGCAGCGACCCGCCGACGGACCGCTATATTAAGATCGCTCAGGTTGTGCGGGTTTATGACTCAACCAAGTACGCTCAAGCGATGTACTGGGACATCGGCGACGGGCTGGCTATGATCGGGACCGAGAACACGGGGCTGTGGAACGCATATGTGATGCCGTTTGGCCAATGCGGCACGCCCTGCATCCCGTATCCCGCCAATCCCGGACTTCGCTACGATGCGTTCGCCTTCATGGATTTCTCGTGGGCACCGATAGTGCAGTCCGCGGGCGAAATCCTCTTCGAGGAAGCTCGAGTCTACGCCGGAGCCATGACGGCGGACGAGATCGCCGCACTGCAGCCGGCGCCGTTTGTGCCTGTTCCGGAGCCGGGGGCGCTCGTTGCTCTTGCGACCGGCGTTCTTGGGCTGGCCGGATTTGCGCGCCGCCGAAGGGGCTAGCGCGGCACGCTTAGGGGCCGCAGTTCCGTCTGCGGCCCCTATCGATTCTTTGGCTTGCCTGCGCTCGGATTCCGAATGCGCCTGCCCACTGTGCAGTGTTGCCGCAGGGCTGCAACCGTAAGGCCCTGTCGCAAAGTATGCCCACAGAGGTCCGCAGGGTTCCCCACGAGTGCGCGTCTTAGGAAGTGATCCGTGATGGCTCGGCCGTCAGCCCCAGGGTCTGCAAGCATCGAATATTGTCTTCGCGCGGCGCGCGCGATTGCGGTTGCGGCCGTCATCGCCGCGCTGGCGTGCGGAGCTGCCCAAGCTACCCTCAAGGTTGCCGGCGTGTTCGGGAACAGGATGGTGCTCCAGCGCGATGCACCGGTTCCGGTCTGGGGTTGGGCCAATCCGGGTCAGCAGATAACAGTCACGTTCGCGGGCCAGTCCAAGACCGCCGTCGCTGACACCAACGGCAAGTGGCGCGTGAACCTGGACGCGATGCCTGCCAATGCCGTTGGACAGACGATGACAGTCTCCGGCGACGGCGGCAGTGTCTCCTTTAGCAACGTGCTTGTCGGCGAGGTGTGGGTGCTGTCCGGGCAATCGAACATGGGCTGGGTTTTGCAGGATTCCGACGGCGGGACCGAGGCGGCAGCTCGGGCAGCGAACTACACGTGGATGCGCTATTTCACGATGCCTTTCATCTTCGGCGGGTCCAGTCCGGAAATCGAGCCATATCGCGACGAGCCCGAGCTGGACGTGCCGTCCGGCTCGACGTGGTACCAGGCAAGCTCTAATGCTGTCAGGACGTGGTCGGCCGTCGGCTTCTTCTTCGCCGAGGCGCTTCACTCAGCCATAGGTGTTCCGATAGGTCTCATCCGCGCATGCCAGCCCTCGACCTACGGCGAGTCATGGATCAGCAGGGCGGCGCAGGAGGCCGACCCCAAGCTCGCCTATGTTCCCGACGCGTTCCCCCAGGCGGGTGTATTGTGGTATGCGACTCCGTTTGTGATGTATCACGTCTACGTCGCCCCGCTGCAGCCGTTCGCAATTCGGGGCGTTCTGTGGTATCAGGGGGAGGCCAACACGCAGACTAACCTGGCGGAGCACTACCGTGACCTGCTCGACGCGCTCATCGCAAGCTGGCGTTCCGACTGGGGACAGGGAAGTTTTCCATTCTTCATCGTACAGCTCCCGAAATATGATGTAGCCCCGGACCCTTGGCACGATTGGCCGCTCATCAGGGAAGCGCAGCTCCAGGCCTGGCAGGACACACCGAACACCGGCTTGGCCATTACGATCGACACCGGCGACGCAAGCATCCATCCGACAAACAAGCAGCCGGTCGGCGACAGGCTCGCTAGACTGGCGCGAGCCATAGTGCATGGAGAACAGATTGAGTCCACCGGCCCGATTTACTCGAGCTACACCGCAGGTTTCAACAGTGTGACGCTGCACTTCGACCACGTCGGCACTGGTCTGCAGGCCATCTGCGGCGACTTGAGGACCTTTGAGGTGGCTGGCTCTGACGGCGTGTACCACCCGGCCGTGGCGAAGATCACCGGCCCCAACAGTGTACGAGTTACTTGCTCGGTCGTGGATCGACCGCTGCACGTACGTTACGCTTGGTCTTGGGCGCCGGACTGCAACCTGTTCAACTCCGAAATGCTGCCTGCATCACCGTTTCGCGTCGACATCGATCCAAACGCATACGACTCCGTTCCCAAGCTGATCGGCCGCTGGACTTTCGACGGCAGTGGTGGGAGTGACCCGGCATCGAATAAGGCGTCGGGTGCAAGCTGGTCAAAACTTGTGCCGGCGGGCACGGGAGCGGCGTATCGCGACGGTAGACTAGTCTTGCCCCGGTATTTCGCGGAAGGCTCCTGGCAGCAGAGCAGCGCCGCCGCAATGCTTCAGACCGATCTTGGCGAGGGAAACTACTTCAAGCAAATGACCCAGATCGCGTGGGTCAAGTGGTCGGGCTTCGACACGATCGCCGACTCAGCACGGCTCACGTCACTTGCCAAGTTTTCCGGGCCGAGCTATCAGCCTTCGGATCTGAAGGCCGCCCAGGGCATCGCAATGCGCGCGACCGACGATGCAAACTGGGTGGGAAGCAGGGCCTGGGAGTACGTTGACGGTGGCAGTCTGCTCACCGCGTCCGGTTGGGCAACGAACGGAGGGCCCGATCCTCCGAGTGGTAAGCTTATCAAGATCGCCCAGGTCTTGAAGGCGATCGACGAGAACAGCTACGAGCAGGTGACATACTGGGATCTCGATGACGGCAATGGCCTCGTGCAGGTAGGTTCGCCGGTGATTATCCCGGCAGCCGAGGTCAATGCGTTCGGCCAGTGCGGTAGCGATTGCCTGGTCGACGGCGCTCCGCCGGGCAATCCGAGGTACGACGGGTTCGGTATCATGGACCACTGCTGGAGCGTTCCTCAGTCGGCCGGACAGATAGAGTTTGAGGAGATCTGGCTATGTGCCGGAGCGCTGGACGCACAGGACATAGCCGAAGCCACGTACAGTCCGATTCAGCCGCCCGTTCTCATCGGCCACTGGACGTTTGACGAATACGGCGGCCGAGGTCCGCTGACGAACAAGGCCGGCGTTGCGAAATGGAAGGATCTGACTCTAAACGGTCCGGGGGCGACGATAGCCGATGGCCAACTCGTGCTGCCCAGGTATCAGAGCGGCGGCGCTTGGAAGCAATGCAGCGCGACCACGATGCTAGGCGCTGAGATGAACAGCTACTTCCAGGAGATGACCCAGGTTGCTTGGGTCAAGTGGTCCGGCTACGACTCGTCCGGCGATTGGGTACGCCTGATGACGGTGGCGAAGTTCCCAAGCGCCGAGTATGCCCCCGAAGACGCCAAAGCTGCGCGAGGAGTCGTGATGAAAGCCACTGACGACTCGAGTTGGCATAGCTATGGCCGCTATGAGTACCTGGACGGCGGCACCTTGCGAACGGATGCCGTGTGGAGTCCGGTCGGGGGCGCCGCCCCGCCGACCGACAGGTTCATCAAGATCGCCCAGGTGCTCCGGTGGAAAGACCCCCTCAGTTACGAAGCTGTATTGTACTGGGATACCGGCAGCGGTCTGGTCCAGATCGGCCAGGCGCAGACCGTTCCGAGCGAGACTGTGAGTCCGTTCGGCCAGGCAGGGAGTGAATGCCTGGTTGAGGGCGCGTCTGCGGGGAATCCGAGGTATGACGGCTTCGGCCTGATGGATGTGTGCTGGAGCGTGCCACAGTCCCCCGGCGAGATCAGATTTGAAGAGGTGAGGCTCTACGCCGGAGCAATGAGCGCTTCCGACATTGAGGCGCTGGTTCCCGTGTCACCGCCTACCAAGCGGCTTATCGGCCAGTGGACGTTCGACGAGTATCTCGGAACCGGTCCATTGGAGAACAAAGCCTCCGGTGCCGCGTGGGCGCCACTTACACTGATAGGCACCGGGGCGAATACCGTCGACGGCAAACTGGTGCTGCCTCGCTACTTCTCCGGCACCTGGAAGCAGTGCAGCGCGACCACTATGCTTGCCGTGGACCTTGGGCCGAGCGGTTATTTCAGAGAATTGACGCACGTCCTTTGGCTGAAGTGGCCGGGGTTCGACACGTTCGGCGAAGAGGCGCGCGTGGCGCAGCTCATGAAGTTCTCCACAAACGCATTCAACAACGCCAACTGGCGGGCAGGCCAGAGCATAGTGTTCTGGGCCCCTGATGATACCAACTGGTCGGCGCACCGCTCCTATGAGTATCTTGATTCCGGCGGAGCGCTTCAGAAGACGGTTCAGTGGGCGTACTTCGGCGGGCCTGATCCGCCGAGCGACAGGTATATCAAGGTGGCCGAAGTCCTCAGATTCGCCGGACCCACCCAGTACGAACTGCTCATGTTTTGGGACCTCTACGACGGTAACGGTCTGGTGCAGGTCGGTAGTCCGGTCACGCTGTCTTATGAACAGGTCAACGCTTTCGGGCAGTGTGGCACCGACTGCCTGGTTGACGCGTCGGGGGGCAAGCGCTACGACGGATACGGACTAATGGACTTTTGCTGGGTGGTGCCTGCATCCGCCGGAGAAATCGCTTTCGAGGAGACTCGGCTGTACGCGGGTGCGCTGACCCCGCCGGAGATTGAGGCTCTTCGATACGTCGGAGAGCCCGAGCCGCCGAAACCCGTTGTGGGCACGAGCATGAGAAGCTTGCGCGACCGGGTAGCGGAATCCGCTGCCGGCAAATACGACTGGGTGCTCTGGGGCACCGTGACAGTGATCGATGGCGACTCATTTACGCTCGATGACGGCTCAGGTGTCACGGTGAAGGTAATCGCCACCGCGCACGGGCTTACCAACGGTGACTACGTCACCGTCCGCGGCGCTTTGGACCTGGGGACAAACCCGCCGACGTTGACGATGAAATCGATTAATGTGATTAGGTAGCCATGGGAGGCCGACGTGTTTAGTCAACTCGCTCGATTCGAGACTGTGGTCGGCGTGAGTGTATTATTTGCTGCTATCGCGCCGATTCCTGCGTCCGCCGGCCCCTGGTGGGACCAGCCTCCGCGCTGGCTTCACGTGCGCGACGTTGCGACGGCCCAGGAGTACCACGCCAACATGGCGGCCAACAACGTCGGTAAAGACCCCGGCTGGAGCTTGTGGTATCAGAGCACGACCAACGCTTCGGGTGCGATTACCAGACAGCAGTTCGAGAGCGCAGGCATAGCAAGCATCGGTTATCTCGAAGGTTTCGGCACCAGCTTCATGCCGATAGTGGAGATCGACAACAGCCGGCCCGCCAACATGCTTCATCACTTCTGGAACTGGCAGGCCTACTCGGGTGGGACGATCGCCTGGGCCGGTGCTTGGACCTGGTTTGACGATGCCGAGTTCGCCCGGCCGTACACGCGCACCCATCCAATCTACGGCGGCCCGGCAATGACTTTTCCCGACGGCACCATTGCCACCGGCTTCATCGACAACGACCCGACCGATCCCCGCAAGAACCGTGTTTACCACGCCGGAGCCTCGAGGGACATCCTCGGCAACGTCGCCTATGAGCCTCCCTTCTATAACGATGCGGTCCAGCCGCCGTACCCGGGCCTGCTCTACGTGCCCGAAACCGGAAAGTACACAGGCTGCCCTCACGTGATGAAGGACACCGCCTGTCCCTTCTGGAAGGAGCACGATCGCGCTTCCACCCTTCTCGCCGTCACCCAGACGGGACTGCACGGCGTATGGGTGGACAACATGAGCCCGTTCAACAGCTTCATGTATCCGGCGGTCAAGTCTGCGTTCGGCGAGTGGTCGGTGGCGCTCTTCCGGAACTACCTGCAGAGCCATTTCACTGAGGCCCAGCTTCGGAACTGGGGCGTGCTGGGTCCGTCCGGAACCTACGCTGATCTTGCAAGCTTCGACGTGAGAGCCTACTTCAGGAGCCTTGCGAGCAGCAAATACGGCTGGGACGGCTCCTCGCTCACCAGCAGTGCCTGGACCAAGTCCGGCTGGATCGACGAGCCGGTCTGGAAAGCCTACAAGATATTCAAACGTCAGGTCGGCACCCAAGCACTCCAGGATTATTACAACGCCGTCAAGTCCGCCGCAGCCCAGGCAGGCAAGCCGGACTTCCTGTTTTTCGGAAACGATCCGTTCCTGTGCACGTTCGGCTGGCTGCGCGGAAGCGTTGATATGTCTACCATCGAGTTCTACGTCGGCTGGCACCCTTCGACCGGCTCAAGGGGGATCGGCCTGCCGCCGTTCGCCCGGATGTCGCCGATCTGGAAGGGCCAACGTGAGACGCAGCAGGGCCGCTTCGTCAGCGTGTGGCTGTACAACGACGGCTACGAAAACGAGCTTGCCCTCACCGAAGTCGTAAACGCAATCTACTACGAAATGCTGGCCACGCACGCCATGCCGAAATACTATCTGTTCGGCGGGGACTATACCTATGCCGGCAATCCCGCTGCAGACAAGGCGTTTTTCCAGTTTGTCGAGGAGAAAGCGGCGCCGGAGTTCGGTGCAAGGACGCCGGTCGAGGACGTGGGCATCTATGCGTCGACTTCCTCCGTTCTTTCCCAGTACACCCCCGGCGGAATCTTGAACTTCGACGCCCAGCCGCACATGTTCGCCGTCTGGGGATGGGGAACGGCGCTGAGCGAGCTCCACTACCAATACAGGATCATACCGGAGTGGAAGCTCAACGCAGATACACTCAGCAAGCTCAAGATACTTATCATACCGAACAGCGAGGTCTTCGACCCGGCCGATGCTTCGCTTCTTGATTCTTGGGTCAGAAATGACGGCGGTATTCTTATCGTCACCGGCAACAGCGGCGCCCGACTGCCGGAGGCAAACAACTTCGACACAACGTCCACTCTGGTCCTCGGTCCTCTTACCGGGGTCAACTACTGGGCCTCCGCGCCCACCAGCAAGACCCAGGTGCTTGGAAACGGGCGAGTCAGATTCCTCAAGACCAACATCGGGCTAAACTACTTCAACGCCGATGCCGCCGGCCGGACCACGCAACTGACCACTTTCGTGAGCGAACTCACGACGCTGTTGAGCGCGGAAAACGAGCACGTTGCGCTGGCGTCGTCAAATGCGCCGAGAACCGTCGGGCTGACGCTCTACGAGGACCCGGCCGCGCAGAAACTCTTCGTTGACCTCAACAACGTCAACGTCAGCATCGCCCCGGATGGCCTTTCCGCCACGATTACTCCTACACCCCCCGTCAACGTGACGGTCTACAAGCCTTCGTGGTGGACCGACCACCCCGACCAGCGCCTGGTGGCGTATGCGATTTCTCCGGACGGTCCCGTGTCGCTTTCGGATCCGGTCGTGTTCGCAGACCGGTTCGAGCTGCAGATTCCCTCCACGAGGTACTACACCAGCGTGATTTTGATGCCCGCGGTGTCTTTGGCGGCGGCAAAGCAGGCTTCGGACGGTACGCGGTTGGTCGTGGATCGCCAAGTGGTCAGCGCGGCGTTTGACGAGTGCTTCTACATCGAAACTGCCGACCGCGTGTGCGGCTTGCGGGTCCAGTGGAACGGCGGACAGACCCTTCAAGATAGAGTCGTCACGGTGGCGGGAATGATGGGCACTACTGCGGCGGGCGAGCGGTTTATCGCGGCGTCAAGCGTGATCGACCGGGGCGGGGGAAGCGTGAAGACGCTGGCGTTGTCCAACAAGAGTCTGTCAGGGCCGGGGCTCTCCGCCACGGGACTCCTGGTGACCGTGTTTGGCAGGGTGACTGCTTCGGAGGAGGGCTTTTTCTGCGTCGACGACGGCAGCGCGGTTACCGATCCGTCGGGAGCCGTCGGACTGCGCATACTAAGCGGCTCGCTCCGCCGCCCCGGCGTCGGAGTGTACGTAACCGTGACGGGCATCAGCACCTTGGAGCTGGTTGAAGGTCAAGTCATCCGGTGCGTCAGGGCGCGGTCCGAATCCGATATCCGGCTGTTCCTGCGGGCGCGGCTGGTCGGGCAGTGGAGTTTCGACGGTCCGGACCCGGCGGCTAACTCCGCCCCCGGTGTCGAGTGGACGAATCTAACGCTCTACGGAACAGGCGCAGCGTTTGCGGACGGCAAGCTCGTGCTTCCTCGTTATCTCTCGGGAAGCACGTGGTATCAAAGCAGCGCTGCCACGATGCTCTCAACAGATCTCGGCCCGGACGGCTACTTCAAAGAGATGACCCAGGTGGCGTGGGTCTACTGGCCGGGGTTCACCACCGGCCACTACGGTCGCATCATGGCTCTCTACAAGTTTGCCGCTCCATACTACAGCACTTCGGGAGCCAAGGCCGGCCAGACGATTCTATGGGGCGGCTACTCGGGTCAGAAATGGCGGTCTCACCGCGTTTGGGAGTACTTATCGGGGTCGACCCTGATGACCGGCAGCCGTTACCTAGACTTTGCCGCGACGGCCAATCCGCCTACTGATCGCTACTTCAAGCTGGCGCAGGTCCTCAAGAAGGTCGACGCAAACACCTACCGGCTCACGATGTACTCGGACGTCGGCACCGGCCTGCAGCAGTGCGGGAACGCTCTGACGATCTCGGCTTCCGAAGTCAATGCGTTCGGGCAGTGTGGGTCGGATTGTTTGATCGACCCTTCGGGCGGTCCGCGCTTTGATGGGCTCGGGATCATGGACAATACCTGGACAGTGCCGGCAAGCTCCGGCTCAATCTACTTCGACGAGATTCGCCTGTACGCCGGCGCTCTTACCCCGGAGGAAATCGAGGCGCTCTGATCCCCGGTCGCTCGCCTCGCCGACAATGGAGGTTTCGATGAGGGCTCTCTTGCACGTTTCGCTATGTGTACTCTTGTCGTGTGCGTGTTCGGCGTACACGGTCGACGAGGAAGGACAGGCACGGATCGTCTCCGGCGGCGAGACCTGGGCGGCCGGCGCCAACAGCCGGTTTGAAATCGATTACACGGTCGGCACGTTGGGCATACCGCAGGGCGGAGGCGTCGCTGTCGCCTTTCCACACGCGCTCAATATGAAATGCAGCCTCGATCCCGGTGCCGAAAACTACGTCAAAGTCGTTGCCGGAGACGTCCCTCTTAAGGTTGAATACCGCGAGTGGGCGCACACCTGTTTTCCCGAAGTGGCGGATATCAAGTCTCCGAGCCACAACCTACGGCACGGAATCTTCGCCCTGGCATCTGAAAGTGCGATCAAGCCCGGAACGACCATGCGCTTCGTCTTCGGCGCGAACGAAAAAGGGATCACAATACCTAGACAGGTCTGCGAATCCCCTGTCCGCGTCGCTGTTGACCTAAAAGGCGACGGCAAGTATTACGCGATCCGTGACAACGTCAAGTGCGCAATAATCCCTGGCCCGGTGCACCATCTGTATGTGACCGTTCCAACAACGTGCGCGGTCGGCGAAAAGGCGGACGTGTGTGTCCGCGCGGAGGACGAGTGGACCAATCTCGCGACAGGCTGCGGCATACGCGTGACTCTGTCCGGCATGCCCGGCCTGCCTAAGGCTCCCGTCGAGCTGGTGAACGGAGTCGGCCGGGCAGTTGTGAAGCCGACGAAGCCCGGGGTCTATCGTATCCGAGCTCATGGCGGTGGCTTTGACGCGCGGAGCAACCCGATGCTCGTCTCCGAGAAGCGGCGCACTTACCAGGTCTTTTGGGGCGACCTGCACGGCCATACCCAGCTCTCGGACGGCCTCGGCAAGGACGCAGACTATTACTACGAATATGCGCGGCACGCGGCCGACCTAGACGTCTGCGCCACCGCCGAGCACGGCTGTCACGAGGAAGCCCGCGCCGCATCCAGGAAACACAACCGGCCCGGCGAGTTCGTCACCATTTGGGGCTTCGAGTGGTCGGAGATGAAGCCGGGCAGGCTGGACCGCAATATCTACTTCCGAAGCGAGGACGTTCCGGTGCCGGATAGTTGGCCGTCCACAATCGGCGATTGGTGGAAGATGCTGGAGCGGCTCTACGGCGACAACAAGGATCGCAGCGTCATCGTCGGTCCACACATGTTCACATACAAAACGGCTGCCAGGCCGTGGTATGAAACGTGGAACGACCGTTTCGAGCGATTCGTCGAGATATACTCAGAGCACGGGATGTCCGAGTTCTTGGGCAACCCACGCATGCTTGCCGCCGGCAACGTGCAGGAGGGATTCTTCGTTCAGGACGGCCTGAAATACGGCAGGCGTTTCGGAATCATCGCGTGCAGCGACACGCACGACAGCCACCCCGGCCGAGGCAGCAATTCGCTGGTCCATCACGGAGGCCTTACCGCATTCCTCGCCAAGGACCTGACGCGCGAGAGCATATGGGACGCGTGGTGGAACCGCCGTGTCTACGCGACCACCGGTGATCGCATTTATGTCGATTTCGAAATCGACGGCCACCTGATGGGCGAAGAGTTCCGTGCCGCAGGCAAGCCGAAAATCACCTACACCGTCTGTGGATGTGACGACAACCTGGAGGTCTTTGTAGTCAAGAACAACCAGCTGCTGCGAAGCAAGAAGACCTCTACGGGCTGCGCTAGTGATTCCTTCGTCGATGATTCGTTCGAAGCCGGCAGTTACTACTACCTGCGCGTCGTCCAGCAGAACGGCGAATGGGCCTGGTCGAGCCCGATTTGGGTGGACGTGAAATGACAGAGGTGTACCTTTCAGCGATTACGGCGGCATTACTTGTGCTGCCGGCGGTTGGTGCGTCCGATAGCTCATCCTTGTTCGAAGTTCGCGAGCACCGATCGCTTTCCCAAGGTCAATATGCCGAAGAGCCCACTTTAGCGTCCGACGGCAGAAACAAGGTCTGGGCGTGTTGGCTGAGTCGCGACCCGGGCGGCACGGATAGCGTCTGGGTTTGCTGCAGCGAAGCGGGCAGGTGGTCCGACCCGCTTCGCATAACCAGCAACGATGCCATGCGCGAGTGGCCGAGGATTGCCTGCGCGGAGTCGGGCACGCCTATGGTCGTGTGGGTGCGCATTCAGGACGGAAAGTGGTTTCTGGAGAGCAGCTTCTATTTAAAGGACCGATTCAGTGAACCTTCACCTGTAGGATCCGGTACCGGCCGCGCGGCCGACCCGGCGCTTGCCGCGTCGAAGGACGGCTCGTTCTGGCTCGCGTGGGAGTCATACGAGAAAGGCGCATTCCGAATTCGACTGAGCTGTTTCAGAAACGGCAAATGGGGCAGGCCCATTAACTTGACCGACGGCAGGACCAACTCCTACAATCCCGCGCTTGCCGTCGACGAGTCCACCGGCAGGATCTGGGTTGCCTACAGCGCGGTGGACAATCGGTTTGAGCGCGCGATCTTCTTGCGATGCTTTGATCCGCGTTCGGGAAAGCTCGATCCGCCTGTTGAGATCGCGGTAGGGGGAAAGGTACGCAACGCGCCTAACCGGAACGACTATCCGTCGGTTCTCTGCGACGAGAGCGGCGCGGTTTGGGTTGCTTACGAACAGGAATCCGCCGCGCGCGCCCAAATCCCGGCGACCTGCTACCACGGAAAGCGAGAGTGTGCGGTCGTTTGTTATCGCGGCGGAAAACTCTTCCACGCAAAGCCGTCGTCTGCCGATTACGGAGCCAGGGACGTGCTCACGGGCGGGGAGGACTTCCGACCTACGCTCGTCCGCGACGCCATGGGACGGCTAATGCTCTTTTCCCGCATGACCCGGCCGGCCGAGTCGTACGCCAAGGGTGAAGCGCGAACCGAGTACTACTACCGAGTCAGCGTGCTCGACCCATCGAACGGCTGGACGAAGCCGCAGACGCTGCTCGAGGGAAGCGAGTTCACGCTCGGAGATCTGTCGAGGCCGGCCGTCGCTGCCGCGGCTGGAAACGAGATCTGGATCGCCTGGCAGTCGGACAACATCAAGTATACGGGGCTTTTCGCCAAGCTCGAGGAGTTCCTGCCGGTCGTGAGCAGCATAAGCGCGGCAAAGATCGCGTTGATCTCCGACAGCGCCGCGGCAGGTCCGGTTGCCCTCGAGCCTACGACGGCCGGTAGTCGAACCGATCTCTCCGCGATCGAATCCGAATGCAGACGAGGGCGGCCGCGCATCCAGCGCCGGGTTATCGAGTCAGGCGGCAGGAAATACACTATGATCACCGGCAATCTCCACGAGCACACCAGCACGCCGTCGAGCTGCATGGTCCCCAGCGCTGATGAAGGCACGTATTTCGACAACTATCGCTACGCTGCCGACGTCCACGGCTACGACTTCGCCGCGCTGACCGACCACGATTTCGGGCTGTACTACGATGCCGCTTGGCGCAAGGCATTGAGGGCCGCGGACTTCTACGACGATCCTCCTTACTTCTGCGCGATTCCTGCTTACGAATTCTCGTTTATCAACACGACCTGGGGCAGACAGTTCCAGCCCGCCCGGGGAAGCCAAATACTCTACTTTGGCAGCAGCGAGTCGGCTATGCGGTTCACCAAGGGCGCCCGTCCTTACTGCCAGCTCGACGAAGAAACAAACGATCTAAAAAAGCTCCTGAGCATGCTTCACAACAAAGGTATCAAGGACGCCGTCCTGCCCCCGCATCAGCTTACCGATTTCTATTCCGTGACTGATTGGG
>Ga0272448_1005627_pt1 | contig 13792 bp, 10 predicted proteins | sample YNPCB0191_FD_202220 | JGI IMG/M metagenome (GOLD analysis project Ga0272448, IMG submission 202220) | Hot spring sediment microbial communities from Yellowstone National Park, WY, United States - YNP-CB-019-1 | ecosystem: Environmental > Aquatic > Thermal springs > Hot (42-90C) > Sediment...
TCGCCAAGGAAAATATTGGATATCATGAAGCGGCCAGATGAAGGAATATCGGAAGAAGCATCTCCGAAAAGGCCCGATATGAGACGCGATCATAATCAATCGTGAGACTAGCATATCCGAAAAGCCGTGCGGCCTGTTCTACAGATGCATGCGTGGGATATGCCAGAGGGTGTCACGTTTTCTGCTTCGGCGGCATCGTCGGCAGCGTGACGACGAAGCACGCGCCCTTAGTGTGGTCCCCTCGGACCCTGTCCTCGACCCAGATGGATCCGCCGTACTTCTCCACGAGCTTCCGGCACATGTTCAGCCCGATGCCGAACCCGCGCGCGAAGCTCGCCGCGACCGCCTTCCTCCCAGAGAATACCAACATATCCTATCACCTTCTTTCCCGTCAGCCCAAAAGATTGCTTTGCTCTTTCTTTATCGATTTTTTAAAAAGGTCGGTATTCACTCCATTTGGGATTATCTGAATTTTTTCACTCGAAATTTGAAAATGGGAGGCTAACTTAGGGGTTGTTAATGATACGATCTTGCTACGTCTTATGGTTTTGTTAATAAGCCAATTTGCAACAATCCTTACTACCGGTCTTGAAAAATCTGGCACGGTTGGCGAATTGGCGGCCATTGTTGCTATATCATCAAAAATATCATAAATCATCGGAACAGTTGGAAAGCGATATGAAACTAGCAAGCCTGACAGGATTGTCCCGTGATTGAATAATAATTGATAATCCCTGCCTTGAAGTGCCTGTAATATCTTGTCTATGTTAATGTCAACCAAACATTCTTGAATGATTGGATGCTGTCTTTTTTTGATAAATACTCCACTCTCACTTTGGAGAGTGTTTCCTGTATTTCTCCTTTATAATAATCCGAAGAATAGCCTCTTTTATCGAGATTTTCAAGCCACCAGGCGTACGTTGAGATTATATCAACTTGGTGCCTTGAAGAAAGAATGGATAATAATTCATGAATCCGATTGTGAGAAGCGTGCATTGGATCAACTGAAGATATTACCAATATGTTCACTGGAAATTACGCCTCTTCAGTATTATGAGAAATTTGATATTTTAAAGTTCTTTAAGAATAAATTGAAGAAAAATATCATTACCTATTATTTAGCATGATTTTATAAGCAGGCATTATTAGAACTCAGTCTCATCATCCAGATAATGCTCCTATTTCGGAATGAGGAAACATCCTTACGTTATCGATAAGTGTCCTATGATATTATTCCGATCTATCTAATTTCTTGTAGATTCTACCTTTTCCCAAAGCACGCTATATCTTTTCAACAAATAGTCTTTCCATGCCAGTAGAATGAGATATTCGTTTAAGAATATGTATGAGATGATTCTATGGATAAAAGTTCCATTTCGAATTGAATCTGAGAATTGTTGATTGCAGGTTCTTTTGATGATAGTTTTCTTTAATTGTAAAAAAGCAATGAACAATAAGCTTGCCGTTATTATCATAGACACAACGTGAATAATCACAATATCAAGACGTCCTATAATAATAAATAGGATGTAAAGGAACATTATGCCTAATGCGAAAAACGGGGACAGCATCACGAGAGTTTTATGAGATGGAAATATAATAGCTCGATAATAATCACAAGGAATTAATAAATATCTTAAATGTTTGTGAATACATTGAATAGTCCCGACACTTGTTCGTTTTCTTTGTTTTATTTGATCTTTGATAGTCGTAGGAGCCGGTTCATATACAATTGCGTCTGGCTCATATTCAATGCGATAATTCTTTTTTCTTATTTGAATGGCCATATCAAGATCCTCTGAGATCATCCTCTCGTCTGCTCTGACAATGCCCTTTCGCCACGCATTAAGTTCTCCGTGAAATAAGCAGGCCGAATCTAATTTGCTTTCACCCATCCTCATGATTGCTTCGATCTCCCAGTAGAATTGTGTCGATGAAGCGAGTTCATTCTCCCCAGCGTTGAGTACAACAAATCTTCCTCCGACGGCGCCAACTGATGGATCTTTGAAATACGGGATTATCTTTTTCAACACATCCTTATTAAAAATACAATTTGCGTCAGTCACAACAATTATCTCACCATTTGCAACCGATTGCCCGAAATTGATAGCCGATGCCTTCCCCCTTCTCTCCTTTTCTCTTAGAATTTTAACAGAGGGTGATGTTTTCTCAGCTGCCTTGATTTCTGAGATTGATACAGTCTTATCTTGAGAACCAGAATCAACAATCAAGATTTCATATCTATCATATGGGTAGTCAAGGGATCGAAGGTTGTCTATTCGTTTTCCGATTGACTTTTCTTCATTGAAAGTGGGAACGATAATGGAAACGAACGGCAAATATGTATCATCAAATTCCTTGCTTCGATGATATCGAGCCAGAAATTCCATTGTTAAGGGGTATCCCAAGAATTGCCATAAAAGAAGAATTGAGAATAACGTCAATAGAATTACCATTATGAGTAATATCAACGAATCCCTCACCGCCTCCCACAGACCATGATTATCTTATCTATTTTTGTCTATAACGAACAAGCGAATTCAGAATAACGCCTGAGAATATTGAAATCGTGCCGAGGAAGAATAGCAAGATGGCAACTAAACTCGGCAAAAATGGAAGAGATTTATAAGCTATGAATTGATAAATTGAATATAGGCCAGCAACAATCCCAATCGATGCAATTATCAACCCGCCCAAACCAAAATATAATAACGGGTGTTCATCTCTAATATTATTGATTATCGATGATAATACGCTCATCCCGTGCTTCGTCGGCTTCAAGGTCGATGTTTCCAACCCTTCATACCTGCAGCTTATCGGTACCTCTACGATCTTCATCCCTCGCTTCGCCGCATCATTCACCATCTCGGACTCAATGCCCATCCCCGTCTCGGTCAGCTCGAGCGATAGCGCAGCTTTCCTCGTCAAACACCTGAACCCGCTTTGCGAGTCCGTGACCTTGACCCCGTTCCCGAAATTGGTCGCCTCGGTGAGAATTTTCTGGCCTATTGTCCTGTACAGCGGAATCTCTTTCTTTCCGTCCTCGCTCAGGAACCTCGACCCGATTACTAGATCAGCTTCCTTCCTCAGGATAGGTGCGCATAGAATCGGTATCTCGTCGGGGTTATGCTGTCCATCTGCATCCATGCATACGATGAGATCCGCACCGTTTAACGCAGCGGTGGATAACCCCATGGAAAGCGCAACGCCCTTCCCACTGTTGTTGGCAATCCGGATCACATACGCCCCCGCCGCCTTCGCGACGAACGCCGTCCCGTCCGTGCTGCCGTCATCGACGACGATGACCTCTTCCGCGTACTTCGCGGCGCCCTTGACAACCTCGGCTATCGTCTTAGCCTCATTGTATGCGGGTATCACGACTGCGAGCCGGGGCACCTTCGGCTTCGTATCGTCCGTAACTGCCCGGAGCTCTCCGAAACTCACGACCTCCTTCGTGTTCTCCAACCTCGCCTTCATATACGAACCAACACGCGATATACGCCGTCGAAGGCGTCTATTCGCATAACGTACGACGCTAGCTTTCTCAACAGATGATGATGCGCATTTGACAGGGGTTTATGCTATATCCATTCTGATTTTAAATATTTCGCCAAGGAAAATATTGGATATCATGAAGCGGCCAGATGAAGGAATATCGGAAGAAGCATCTCCGAAAAGGCCCGATATGAGACGCGATCATAATCAATCGTGAGACTAGCATATCCGAAAAGCCATGTGGCCTGTTCTACAGATGCATGCGTGGGATATGCCAGAGGGTGTCACGTTTTCTGCTTCGGCGGCATCGTCGGCAGCGTGACGACGAAGCACGCGCCCTTCGTGTGGTCCCCTCGGACCCTGTCCTCGACCCAGATGGACCCGCCGTACTTCTCTACGAGCTTCCGGCACATGTTCAGCCCTATGCCGAACCCGCGCGCGAAGCTGGCCGCGACCGCCTTCCTCCCGGAGAATATCTCCTCCTTCATCTCGTCGGGAACGCCGCACCCGTAATCCGCGATCCTGACCGCGCAGAACCACCGGCCCTTTATCTCCATGCGCTCGATCGTCACGTCTATCCTGACTTTCTTGCCTTTCGAGAACTTGACCGAGTTGTGCAGTATGTTCAGGAATATCTCGTCAAGCATCTCCCCGGCCCTTGCGGGGAACGGCTCGTTCTCCGGAATCTCCAGGTTGACCTCTATCTCCTTGTTCGGGAAGGCCCCTTTCAGGCTCCTGATGGCATCCTTTATGACGTCCCTGACCATGACGGTCTTTACCTCCTCCATGTCCTCCAGCTCGCCCTTGGAGAGCTTCCTGACGCGGGACACGAGCGCGCTCATCGCCTCTACCTGCGCGTGTGCCTTCCTGAGGAGATCCTTCGTCTCATCCGGCAGGTCCGAGTTCAACAGGAGGTCGAAATACGAGTACAGCGGTGTGTTCAGGTTCGCGATGTCGTGCGAGAGCAGATCGAGATACAGCTTCGACCGGTCCTTCTCGTTCTCCATCATCTGGAGCAGCTGTGCGTTCTCGAGCGCTATCGATGCCTGCTGCGCGAACAGCGCACCTATCTTCAGCTCCTCCTCAGTAAAGGTAGCTGGGAGGTCCCTGTGGATCTCGATTATTCCGAGCGGCTTGCCCTTCGATATCAACGGCAGGGCGAGCATGGCGGTCGATTCCCTCGCCGTGCCCTCTATCTGCTTCCCGCGGCCGTCCGCGAGGGTATCGGGGATTATCTCCGGCTTGCCGGACATCAGTATATGGCCCGCGAGCCCCGCCTCTGACAGCGGGAAGGTCCCCTCGGCCATTATCGCCTCGGCGTCCTTCCCTATCGCGTCCGCGGCCCTGAGGGTCTTCTTTCTGTCGTCGTACAGGTACACCATCACGTCCCTCGCAGGAATCAACTCTATCAGTTTGCTGATGATCGAGTGCGATATCTTTTCCACGTCAAGCTCGAGCTGGAAGAGCAGGGAGACATCGAGTAGCGCTTTCTGCGTCTCCGCCAGGCGCTTCATCTTCTCGATGTTCATCATCTGCGACATCCAGAGCCCCAGCTGGAACGCTACCAGGTTCAAGTGCTCCCAGTCCTCCTCGGTCACCGGGAGCTTCTTTCTCGAGCAGATCAGCACCATGCCCAGTACTGTCTGTCCGGATATCACCGGAGCCCCGAGCACGGTGCTGTAACCCTCCTTCTTCAGGAGATCCATCGATTCCTGCATCAGCCTGCGGACAGGAAGTCTATCGCCGCTCAGCCAGGAGGCAAGCGCGAGGCAGAAGTTGTCGAACTCAGCGGTGTACTTTTGTATCTGCGCCACAAGAGCCTTCGGAGTCTCTCCTGAGGCCGCGATGAGAGAGACCTTCTTGGACGTTGTGTCCATCAGGAAGAAAACCCCCGATTCCGCCTCGAAGACCCTCACCAGGCGGTCCAGGGCGCTCTTCGCTGCGTCCGCGATGCTTGTCGAGGTCAGGTATGCCCTCGATATCTCGTTCAAGGCCAGGGTCTTCTCGTTCTGCTTCTCGAGCCTGACATCGTGGTTCGCCTTCGCCAGCAGGACGAGCCCGAGTATCCAGGCGAGCAGTGGTCCCGAGAGGGCGTCGATGGGGATTATCCTCCCATCGGGCGACAGGCCGAACAGGTCAGGAGCGAACAGCGTTACGCTGGCGAAGAATCCGATGAGCAGGATGAAGAGCGCGAACATCGACCATGGGTATCTCTTCTTCTTCGAGAGCGCGAACATCGAGACGAGAACGGCCGTCACGATCGAGAACACCATAATTATCCAGAGCTCGACCTCGAACGCCATTCAACGCCTCCTGAGAGCTATCAGTATACCGACGAAGAACGCGAGGACGGTGAGAGCGGAGAAGTAGGCCGAGAGAGCCTCCGCGAGCTCCAAGGGAAGTTCGTGCCAGGCCACAAGGATGAGAATTGTGATCGCCATCAGCGGAAAGGCCGCATAGACCCAGAAATGCAGGCCGTGCTCCTCGAGTTCTTTCCGGAGATAGATGGTCTCAGCAAGGGCGGCCAGGGTCATTACGGCTATCACCAGTTCCCCCCGCGTTGAGCATGCTCTCCTCCTTCCTTCAGTTCTATCAACGGCTCATGAACGACTATGCGGACCGATGAGGCTTCTTCAGGTAGCGCTTTCCTGATATTTTAACCTCACAAGGCCTAGCCTGGGCATCCCCGATCCGGGGATTAGGCAATCTTTAAACGAGCAGGTCATCATCCCGAATCCGCCTTGACAGAAACGACCAGCGCTCTCAGGAAAGGATTGCTCGGCCTCCCGAGGAACGTTGTCCTCCTTGGGATAGTCAGCCTGTTCGCGGACATCAGCAGCGAGATGGTGAACCCCATCATACCCGTGTTCCTCGCCTCCGTGCTGACCGCGTCTCCCGAGATAATTGGGCTGATAATGGGTGGCGCGGACAGCCTCGCGAACCTCCTGAAGGTCATGACCGGCTGGTATTCCGATAGCGTCCGGAGGCGGAAGCCGTTCGTCGCGTTCGGGTACGCGCCCGTGGCGCTAGTGAGACCATTGCTGGCGTTCGCGACCTCCTGGTGGCACGTCCTCGGCATACGCTTACTGGACCGTGCTGGGAAGGGCATCAGGACGGCCCCGAGGGACGCCCTGCTGATAGATTCCGTATCGATCGACAAACGAGGAGCCGCTTTCGGGCTTCATAGGGCGATGGACACCGCGGGGGCGATCATCGGCACGGCGATAGCGATCTTCCTCGTGGCGTTCGGCCTGGGCGCAACTCAGACGGACGATATGAAGCTCCTGTTCCTGCTGTCGGCGATCCCCGCGGCGATATCCGTGCTGATAGTGATACTGTTCGTGCGCGAGAAGGAGGCAGCTGGCGCCGAGGGCGCAAGGCCGAAAGGGTTCATCGCGAGCCTGAGGGGCGTAAACCCGGCGCTGAAGCGGTTCCTGGTAATTGTCGTGTTCATAGGGCTCGCGAACGTCGGATACACGTTCTTCATTCTGAGGGCGTACGATTTCGGTGCGGGGCTGGTCGAGATACTGCTTGCGTACCTGTTGATGAACATCACGTACACTCTCTTCTCATACCCCGCCGGCGCGGTCTCTGACAAGGTCGGCAGGAAAAAGATGCTCATGCTGTCGCTCATCGTGTTCGTCCTCGGAGCGGTCACGATAGCCTTAGCAAACAGCCTGACAATGCTCTTCCTCGGGTTCCTGATATACGGCACGTTCCTCGCCATCGCGGAGGTCAACCAGGGAGCGTTCGCGTCCATGCTCTCGAAGAGGACTGACAGAGGCACGGTCATGGGGGCATTCCATACCGTGTCGGGCCTGACTGCGCTTCCGGCAGGGGTCGTGTTCGGGCTCATCTGGAGCTCGGTCGGGATGATCTACGCGTTCGCCTGGGCTTCGGCCATGGCGATCATCGCGTTCTTCCTGCTGTGGGGATTCGTGAGGGAATCCGAGAACGCGGCATCGTCCGCCGCGTGAACGGGTGATATCAAAGCTGATATCTACCAGTGCGGGAATCTGTATAACGAAGCACATGGCGGGCATAGAGCTCGTATTCGACCTCTCGATAATCATGCTCGTCGCAGCCGGCATGACCCTCCTTTTCAGCTGGCTGAGACAGCCGCTGATACTCGGGTATTTACTCGCGGGGATCGTCATCGGCCTGATAGCCCCGCAGCTGAACATCCTGACGGACACGACGCTCATCTCGTACATTGCCGACATAGGTATCGTCTTCCTCATGTTCACGCTCGGGCTCGAGTTCACCCTGGGCCGGCTGAAGGAGATAGGGCTGTTCGCGATCGCCATCGGCACGATAGAGATGCTGATGATGATAGGCATCGGCTTCTGGACAGGCCTGCTCCTGGGCTTCCCGGAGAGCGCCTCGCTGCTTCTCGGGGCGGTGATGGCGATCTCCTCGACCGCCATCATCGTCAAGTCAATGCAGGAGTTCGGGCTGGTCACCAGGGAGCATTCGAAGATAGTCGTCGGAGTGCTCGTCGTGGAGGATGTCGCCGCGGTGGTGATCCTCGGACTGATCAGTGGTCTGGAGAGCACGGGCTCGGTGACGGTTGCGAGCCTGCTGCAGACGATAATCTCGATGATTCTCTTTCTTATCGCCAGCATGGCGATAGGCCTGCTTTTCATCCCGCGGATAATCTCGCGCGTCTCGAGGACCAGGCCTGCCGAGGTCGTCCTGATAGTCTCGCTCGGCATCTGCTTCGGTCTATCGGTGCTGTCTTCGATGCTCGGTTTCTCGCTCGCGATCGGCGCGTTCATCGCGGGCATGCTGATAGGCGAATCCGAGGACGCCGACATAGTTGTCCTAAAGACCACGCCGCTGCGCGAGATGTTCGTCGCCGTGTTCTTCGTCACGATGGGCCTGATGTTCGAGCCCGGGCTAATCGGGTTATATCTCGTCCCAGTCGTGGTGGTGATGATCTTTTTCGTGCTCGGGAAGTCGCTGCTGATAAGCGTGGGAACCTTCATGTTCGGCTTTCCTGCCAAGACCGCGCTCCTCGCGGGTTCGAGCATGATAGCCCTCGGGGAGTTCTCGCTCATCATCTGTCGCTCCGGGGTGGATGCCGGACTCGCAGGGGAGTACCTATACTCGATCACGGTTCTCGTCGCGACAGTGACCGCGTTCACATTGCCCCTGTCAGTCAAGAACGGCGAAAGATTATATGACTGGCTATTGAAACGCCTGTCGCCGGAGATGCGCGCATCGATATATCATCTCCAGCGGTCCCTGATCTCCGCGAGGCTCTCGACGAAGCGCTCTCCTGAGGTTGCCGATGAATGGAACAGGCGCGCGGTCAGCAGCCTGATCGATATCGTCCTGATATCCATCGTCGCGATAGTCGCGAGAACGGTGTTCTTGTTGTCCGGCCAGCTATCCGCGTATATCGGCGTTGACACGGTGCTGTTCAACGGGATCGTGTTCGTCCTCTCCGCGGCTGTCGTGATCCCGCCAGCGATGGACCTCGCACGGAACACAGAACATATGATATCACTCGTCATCAGACACGCACCCGGAGGATACGGGAACCATTCCCGGATCCGTACGGGTCTGAAGAACCTCCTCAGGGGCTTCGTCATAGCCATAATAGGCATTCTGCTCATGCTGATCGCACTCCCCTGGGCCGTCGATCCGGAATTCCACAAGGGTCTCTCTCCTGTAGTCTTCGTATTCACGCTCGTGATCATCGTCTTCCTGGCATGGTACCTGAACAGGACGATTTACAGGAGCTTTTGCGAGATAGTCCAAAGGGATATCATGCGTGAGCACGTGTCTGTCGGTACGGGAGCGAAGAGCAACGATAAGCAGACCGCAGAACCGCGTCCGGGGACGGACATGTCCCGAAAGCCAGGGAGCGAGGGATAGCAGAGATTATCCTTTTATCCGACAGTTCGTTCCGTGTCTTCGGCAAACATATGTCCGGAGACGATTTCATCGCGGAGCTTAAGAGGCTACTCGGCGAGGAACGGGTTCTGACCTCGAAGGTGGATATACTGCCGTACTGCTCCGATTACCTCCACAGGGATTCCTACATCGAGTACGGCGCCTGGCCGAGCTGCGTCGCGCTCCCTGAGACGACCGAGGAGGTCTCGCAGATAGTCAGGATCGCCGCGGAGAGGAGAATCCCTATAGTACCAAGAGGCGGCGGGTCGAGCCAGGTCGGCGGGTCGATGCCTGTCGATGGCTGCATAGTCGTTTCGACCGCGAAGATGAACAAGGTCATCGACATCGATGCGGTGAACATGATGGTCACAGCGCAGCCCGGGGTCAACCTGAAGGAAATGGACGAGATACTCGAGCCTCACGGCCTGATACTCGCCCAGGAGCAGGGGAGCTACAGGACGGCCAATATTGGAGGCGCGGTATCGACCAACGGGCTCAGTATGCGGCACAACAGGTACCGCGATATCGGCGAGAACGTCATCAGCCTGGAGGTCGTACTCGGTGATGGAAGTGTCCTGCGGACCGGCAGAAAGGTCTGCTCGAACAGCTCCGGATACCCGCTGCATAAAATATTTGTCGGCGCGGAGGGGACGCTCGGGATAATCACCGAGCTGACCCTGAGGATACACCGCAAGCCGGAGAAGGAGCTGGCGGTGCTCGCGCTATTCGACAGCTGGGAGAAGACCCAGGCGGCTGCCTGGGAGCTGAACGCGAGCGGGATAAACTTCGCCGGCGGGTACGCGTTTGAGCTCGACCAGGAAGAATTCGGAGGCAGAGTTACAGGAGTGCTCGTGGGCATCGAAGGGAATGCCGAAGAGGTCGATGCGAGCGCGAAGCTCGTCACGCGTCTGCTTGAGGAGAAGGGCGGGAAGCTGACGGACGAGAAGACCGCGTGGGAACAGTGGCGGTTCGACAGGATGCTCTGGTGCGGCTCCGCTGCGAAGACGGAGCTTTGCGGGGACGACCTCGTCGCGGCGATGCCGCTCCAGTACTACGACGAGGCCCGGGAGCGCATCATTCGTGAAGTTTATCCGAAGTATGGGGCGATACCGGGTGGGGAGAACTCGCGGGTGATAGTTCTTGGCCGACGGCATCTTGTCACCTTCGGGTTCTATTACGATCCCGAAAAGCTGCCTCTGCCAAGGCTGAAGGAGATGTTCGGCGAGATGATGAGGATAGTCGCTGAGTACGGCGGAGTAGGGCCAGGCTGTCACGCGACCGGCATGCTGCTTGCGGATCACTTCGAGATAGAGCACGATCCGGTGAGGGCGGAGATCATGCGCAAGATGAAGCGCGTGTTTGACCCGTACAACATCATGAACCCAGGGAAGAAGTTCTTGTTATGACTCACGGCTCGACAACGTTCACCCAGAAATGCAGCTCACGGTAATACACGCCGTCGATGTACACCTTTACCGATATCTTCTGAAATCCGGGCTCGAGCATTGTGGCGTTCAGCAGGAACGTCCTGTTCTCGCCGTCTCTCAGATGACATGTCAACTGCGACTCTTTCGTAAGGTTGAAGTAGATCTCCACGCGGAACGAAGCATTGTGTCCCTCGCCGTTCTTCAGCATGAGCGTGAAGTTCACTCTCTCGCCCACGGAGGCGTTCTTTGGCAGCTTGAGATCCATGTTCTCAGACATGAGCGCGATATAGGTCGTCGATGGCGGATGCGTCGTCACGAGGATGTACGCAAATATCAGTATCAGTACGATCCCGAAGACGATCCCGGCCAGAATTATCGGGTCAAGGTCCTCCTTCCTGGGCATCGAGAGTTCCAGATCGAATTTCCTGTTCTCGTGATGCAATATCTTGTCCGCCATGAGCGCTACCACGGTGAGTCCGACGAGGGAGATGATCGACACCTCCTGCGTCAGGATGCCCGCGAGCGCCAGCCCGACCGAGATGAGCATGGCCGAGAGCACGCTTAGGGCTATCGACAGAAGCACGAACATGTCCGATTTGACCCTCTCATGGAAAACCAGGCGCGTGAGTGCATACCCTGGGAGGAAGAACAGCAGGAGCAGCCCGAGCACGAACGTGACCGGCGAGGAGCCCAAAAGCAGAGAGGAAAGTCCTGCAACGACCGCCGTGATGCCTGCGAGCAACCGCAACAGATCATCTGAGACCCTGAGCTTCAAGACACAACACCGCGAGTGGCCGATACCGGCATATCGACGGCCGGTCAGGATGTCCTGAGAAACTATTTATCTGTATTTTAAGCTTAACTCACTGGCTTCTATGCTTCCGCTGGAATTGTTCAGATACGGCACTAGGATGAAGGTCCTGACGTTCGCGATAGGGATTTGCGTCGCGTTCATCGTGGGATCGTTCGCGTTCGCGAACGGACTGAACGCCACCGTGCAGGAGATAACGGGAAAATTCGAAAAGGAAGGCGCGCTGGTCTATGCGGGCGATAACCTCACATCGAGCTTGATAGACGAATCCGCCATCGCCATCGGCAGCCCACACATCTCTGTGGGGATCGCGGAGGCGCTCCTGAACGGTACGTCATACGTCTTCTTCGCCGTAAAGGACCCCGCAAACCTGCTCGGCCAGGACCTGGTCCCGTCACCGGGCGAGATGCTCGCGGGCAAGGACGTGCCCGTAAAGGGATATCTGACGATAGCCTCGGCCGAAGGCTCGGTCACACTGTTCGCGAACCATACATACTCGTCAACGATGTTCCCGACATACTGGCATCTCGTCAGATGGGAGGATATCGTCAAGCTCCGACAGGCGCTCTCGAACAGGACCTCCTTCATGATATTCACGAGCATGACGGACTCCCTCGAGTCATCCATCAAAGCCAAGGGACTCTCGTTGCAGCCCATGCCCGGAATATTCGGATACTTCAACGCGGGTGCGAACCAGGTCACGAACGATCTCTGGCTAATCATAATTCCGTCATCGTTCATAGTCGCCATGCTCGTCTATTCCGCCATCGCGATGGAGACGAAGGACAGAGCGAAGGAGATCGCCATCCTGAAGACGATAGGGGCGAACAACGGGCAGATAGCCCGGATATTCATGTTCCAGGCGTTCATGCTGTCCCTGCTGGGCGCTATTATCGGGATAGTCATAGGGATAATCATATCATACGCGATATCAACGTCCTCTTCGGTCGTCATCGAGAACTCGTTGTTCTATCTCAAGGTGACCGAGTACTCGATGCTCGTCGCGCTGGTCTGCACGATTCTAGCAGGCATGCTCGGGGCGATCTGGCCAATTTACCGCGCTTCGCACCAGAAGGTCCGGGAGGCGATGACGTGAGGAGTCCCGCAAGCCTCCTGCTGAGGAGGAGGACGATAATCGCTGCGACCCTGAGCCTCGTGATATTCACGGCGACCATATCCGTCCTGATGGGCATCTCGAGCCTGCCGAAGACCATGCTCGGCAATGCAGATGTCTATGTGATCACGAGCAAGGGCTCGGAGAGCGTGCTCACGAGTAGGATAGATGTGCAGCTGGCGGAGATGCTACTCGAGAACAGGTTCGTGACGAACGCGAGCCCTGAGATATTCGCGTTCGCGGAGTACCGGGGCGAGCCTGTGACCATCCGCGGGGTTGAGTTCGGGCAGTTCATGAGCGTCGAGCGCGCGGTCCTGGTATCCGGGCGGCTACCGCAGGGCCTATCCGAGGCGCTGATAGGCACGCGGCTCGCGAAACGGTTGAACGTCGAGACAGGGGACAGCATCCCGCTGGTCGGCTCATATTCCCGCGCTGTGGCAGAGGCGCGTCTGGTGGGCATGCTGGAAACGACCTCAGGGGTCGGGGACGAGCTAATAGTCTCGCTCAACTTATCGAGGGATCTCGTCAGGATGCCTTCGAATCAGGTATCCATTGTGAGAGTCACTGGTGATATGGAGTTCCTGTCAAAGGTGTTCGCCCCGAACACACCGCGGTTCAGCATATTCGATCTATCCATACCGAAGAAAGAGGTCGTGGTCAACTCGACAGTTCAGGTGAGCCTGAAGGTCAAGAACTGGGGCGATGCGGACGGTACTGTACGGGTTCTTTTGAGAGATAACACCGACAAGGTGACGCTTTTCGACTCGAACCTGTCGATTGCCGCATCACAGACCGTGATCTTGACGCTCAATCATACCGTTTCCAGACCGGGCAACCATAGCTTGCTCGCGCGTTGCTTCGGGCTTCTGCCTCAAAGTATCTCAACGACCATCACAGTCAGGAATCCGTATCTCATCGTGGTTGCACCTGAGAGGGTCGCCCAGTTCAGCAGTTTCTCCGTTACGGTATTTGACAACCGCATGTCCCCGGTAGAGAACGCGTCGATCGATGTCGGCGGTAGGGCCACTCTTAGGACGAACGCCT
>Ga0272448_1005629_pt1 | contig 13792 bp, 13 predicted proteins | sample YNPCB0191_FD_202220 | JGI IMG/M metagenome (GOLD analysis project Ga0272448, IMG submission 202220) | Hot spring sediment microbial communities from Yellowstone National Park, WY, United States - YNP-CB-019-1 | ecosystem: Environmental > Aquatic > Thermal springs > Hot (42-90C) > Sediment...
AGTTTCGTCCAAATCTATCAGATAGAGGAGTTCACCCCTCCATCCACGCTCTCATGGCGATAAGATGCATTACATGCAAGGGGCGCGGCCTCTGCGGCCGGCCTGTGTGTCCGCTGCTGATAAAGCTAGAGGAGCTTGCCGCTCTGCCAAGAATAGGGAATCGTCTCTCAGGGGAGTCACCGCCTGAAGTCTTTGTCGGAAGGCACGGATATCCGGTCGTGAGAGCCGGCCCCCTCCTGCCAGTTGGCAGTTCAGAACAGCCTGCACTTGATATCTCGAGAATAATCTCTCTCAGAACCAGGATGATCAGGTCAGAGCTCGAGATACATGTTCACGATGCAAAAAATCCGGGGAGGCTTCTGGAAAGCTCCCAGCAGATAGCAATGTCCAGCAAGCCTGTTGAGACCGAGGTCTCTTTCGTCAAACCTCCAGAGGGGAGGATGCTCTTCGATGGCGTTCTCTCTCCAATGGGTCCGGGCGGCAGGATCGAGGACATAGATATCACAGGAGATCCATCTGTTCCCAGGAAGGTCGATCAGATGGTGGGCGATACAGATGTCAGGGCGTCATCTGCAGTCTATGAGCTTTACAGCTCCTCGATCAGCGTAGACCACATCTCACGTCTCCTCTCCATAGGTCTTCTTGGAAGAGACCGCAGGCTCGTTCCCACAAGATGGGCAATAACAGCATCAGACGACATCATCGGAAACGCTCTGCGCAGCCGCGTTCTTGATATGCCTGAGATGGGCGGATACGAGCTCTACTCAGGGGGCATTCTCGGAAACCACTTCGAGATACTTCTCATGCCCGGGGCGTATTCGTTTGAGCTGATAGAGATATGGCATCCAGGGTCCGCATGGTCCCCTGAGCGGCTCTGGATAGGATCTGATCGAGAGGATATCGCAGGGAAGCGATCTTACAGCCCGCTTGCCGGCGGATACTACGCTGCACGTCTGCCTGTGCTCGAGCACCTTCTCCGGATGAAGAGACAGGCTGGGGTCCTCGCGCTCAGGGAGATCACGGAGGAGTACTGGGCACCCCTTGGAGTCTGGGTCGTGAGAGACGCGGCCAGAGCAGCCCTCGCATCGCGCCCCCTGAGGTTCGAGAGCCTGGAGGAGGCGATCAGATCAGCGGAGAGCAGGATGAGGACGAAGTCGGGCGAGTGGAAGCGTTACTCAAACGCGTTCTCCCGCCAGACCACGCTCTCCTCGTTCTTCCCGGCGTAGGGGGTGGCGCCAGGGAAAGAGCCATCGAATTAACCATTGAGGGGACGAGCGATTCCAGCAAGCCTTTTGATGGGAGACAATCTGTTGAGCACCGCCGAGAATGTGTTTCACTCATGCGACTCCTTTGCACAGCTCCCCGCGCGCCAGATCCTCGAGAAAGAGATCTCTTCTGCTCTTGATCCTCAGAAGCAGCTCGATCTTTCTTTTCGCATACATCGGAGCTAGCCGCAGGGCCTCCCTCGCGAACCATCTCGGATACAGCCTCTTGACCTTGTTGTACTTAAACCACTCCCAGTTGTAGTACCTGGCGTTCATCTCCCACGTGATGTACTGTACCTCCTCTGCGCTCAGATGCTTCGTGCGGACATTCGCATGTAGACCATCGTAGAACCTGAAATCGTTGTTCGTTATCAATCCCATCCGCTCCAGCTCCTCGCGCATCGGGGTCTTGGGGTAAGGGGTGTTAATGTAAAATATCGGAAAATCGACTTTGAGCTGCCTTGCGAGATGGAAGTTCGCCCAAATGTCCTCTGCTGTGTCATCCGGATTTCCGCCGATGAGCCCTGTGGATACTATGATCTCGTTCTGGTGTAGATACCTCACAGCACGCTCTGCATGATCCGCCATCCTTCCCTTTCCAAAAAACTGGAGGTTCCTCTTGCTGGCGCTCTCAACGCCGAGGAAGACGCCGTCGAAGCCAGCCTCGCCCATTTTTCTGACCAGGCGCTCACTCGAGCCGATGCCTGATGCAGATGCCTGTGTCTTGTACCGCAGGTGCGTCAGACCTGCGTCTATGATGGCATCGCATATCGCCTCGAGTCTCTTAACATCTAACGTGATGTTGTCATCGGGGAAGAATATCGAACCGGCGCCGTGCTCCTCCGCATCCTGTATGTCCTCTATGACTCTTTTGATATCGAACTTGCGGAAGCTCCTGCCGTACATGCTGTTGATCGAGCAGAACTTGCATCCCTGTGTGCATCCCCTGCTCGTCTCCACAGAGTCCACAGGAACATCAAATGCGTAGAAACCATCTCTGATCAGACGAACATCCCTGTTGGGCATCTCGATCTCCTCCGGAGCGAGGAGGGGTCTTGGAGGATTGTGCCTCATCTCCAACCCGGATCTGTAGGAGAGTCCCAGGACATCATCTAGGGGCTTGCCCGTGATCAGAGCCCTCACGAGCTCCCTGAATGTCATCTCCCCCTCACCCCGGACGATGTAATCTATAAGTCTCAGATCGCTGCTTGAGCCGATCTCCCTGTAGAAGAGCGTGGGGTGGTAGCCGCCGATCACAACCTCTGCGCCTGCGTCCTTCGCGATACTGGCGAGCTCAAGCGCTTTCGCGTACTGAAAGCTCATCGCTGTGAGCCCGATCAGATCGTATCGGTTCGCATGCCTCCTCACAAATTCATCTGGCTCCTTTATGCCGTGGAGGTCAGCGACGTGCACATCACAGAGATCGTCAATTGCAGCTGCGAGCGAGACGAGGCCGAGGTCGGGTATCCTCGAGATCCTGTCGAAGTCGGGCTGGACCACAGGGGAGGCGAGCAGCAGAACGCGCATATGACTCACCGCCTCATACCAGAAGCCTCGGAACCTTGGTCTCGAAGTCGAAGCTGTTCGCTCTTGTTATGTATGAGAAGACCTCTTTGAGCCCCTGTAATCCTGCATACCGGTACGCATTCCTCCACACCCGCGCAGACGTTCTCAGAGGTGTGGTCCAGGGGTAGACGCGCTTGAGGGACCGGTCGAGCACCTCCTCCATCTCCTTCGGGGATATGTGGGGATGGTTCCAGACCAGGTGCTTTCCGTCGAAGTGATGGTAATCATGATCGAATATGCCGTAGCGCTCCTGGATCTCGTTCCAGAGCTGCGTCTGAGGCAGCGGCGTTAGCACGCATATCTGAGTTATATCGAGCTTGAGCCCCGCGACCCTCTTTATGTCCTCGTCTATCGATCTCACTGTGTCATCCTCGAATCCGATCATGTAGTATCCAACAGTGCCCATGCCATGGCTCTGGAGGAGCTTTATCGTCTCCACAATATCCTCGACTCCCTCACGCTTCTTTATGTCATCCAGGCGCTCCTGATGGAGGTTCTCGATTCCGATGGCTGCACCTGCGAAACCGCTCACCATCCTCCGCGCGCTACCATCACGCCTGGCCACGCGCCGCCTCATCGAAACCCACTCCTCTATCTTCTCTCTGAGGTAGTCAGCCCTGGCCATGCATCCCCAGACCATGTCGTACTCATCTAAAATCTCAACGACCCTGTCTGCATGCTTTCTGTTTGCGCCGAAGTTCTCGTCCTCTATTATCACCACATTGATGTTGTTCTTCTTGTAGTAGTTCACCACCCTCTCGATGCTCTCAAGGGGTATCGGCGTTGGCTTTGGCGCGAAGCATGGGGTCTGGCAGAACTTGCACCCAACCCCGCAACCCCTTGTTGTGAAGAGGATTCCGTAGATGTTCAGCTTCAGCCCGAAGGGGGTGGACAGGTACTCGATCAGCGGAGGGTGTATGACCTTCTCGATCCTTCTCCCAAAATACGGCGCCACCTGGTGCTCTGCATATCCCACGAAGACCCTGTCGAACCTGTCCTGTATTTCAGGGGTCAGGGCGCCGTAGTTGCCGGCCCATAATTCGTTTATTCCCCTTGCCCGCGCTGCCTCCACCATCTCCAGGATCTCATGTGTCTCGTTGAGATAAAAAGAGAATCCAACGACATCCCAGCCTTCATCAAGCTTGCGAAGATACTCCTCCCAGGTGGGATACTCCAGGATCTCCAGCTCTGGAATGTTCTGCTTCAGAAACCTGAGCCCGAACGACTGTATCCTGGGCCAGTAGAACCTGAACCATCTGCTCCTCGAATTGGTGCCTATGTAATCATAGGGCTCGTCATCGTTCTTGTAGACCGTTGTGAAGAGCACCCTTGGTGCCATATGGCGAGGTCGCTCTTCCAGGGCTTTAACCTTTACGATGTGTGCGATGATTTCTCAGTCTTCTTGTGCCTATGAAGATCTCGCGAAACAAGTGAGTTTGTGGACCCGCTCCGAGATTTGGATGTGCAGCTCAGTGGTGTCAAAGGGATTTATACACGAAAAACAATAATTGATCATATGACAGACCGACAAAGCCACAGGATCGATCTCGATGAGGTTCTCGCCAGACTCAAGGAGGTCCATCAGGATATCAGGCTCATCTCCACGGGAATCGTGGTCGTGGGTGAATGGGTGAGGTGGAAGTGCAGATACGGGTGCAGGGCTTACGGGAAGCATCTCTGCTGCCCGCCATACGCTCCGGCACCGGAGGAGACCAGGAGGATGCTTGCAGATTACGATTTCGCGGTGCTGGCAAGGTTCTCGCCCAAGCCGAATCCCGGATACGAGCCGAGGCGGATTCACCATTACATTTGGGACTCGCTAACAGCTCTCCACAAAACGATCTTCGAGCTTGAGCGCCAGGCGTTTCTGATGGGCTGCTACAAGGCGTTTGGGATGGGCGCTCTGCCCTGCACATTCTGCGAGACATGCGTGGCAGAGGAGAAGATCGCCAGGGGCGAGGCGCCTGTTCAAGCGGACGCGGTGCTCTGCAGGCATAAGGATATGATGCGGCCGTCGCTTGAGGCCTGCGGCATAGACGTCTTCGCCACTCTCAGAAACGCCGGCTACGATCTCGAGGTCTTGAGGTCCTATCAGGAGCGATTCAGCCTCTTCGGGATTGTGCTCCTGGACTGAATCAGGAGCTAAGCATAGTATCTCAGCATAGTATATTTGTGAGAGCAATCCTGAGATCGGGGGCGCATGGGCATCGGAGGCTCCGGTATTCCAGCCGGATTTTGACGGAGATGTATCGATGAGCAGGGTGATAACCTTCCTCACGGACTTCGGCCCCTTCTATGTTTCACAGATGAAGGGAGTGATACTTCAGAGAACAGATGACGTCGTCTTTGTGGATATCGCCACCGACATACCGCCACAGGATGTCAGAAGCGGCGCGTTCGCGCTCATGGTCGCCTCAAGATACTTTCCGCGGGGCACGATACACATCGCGGTTGTTGATCCAGGCGTCGGAACAGAGCGCGCTGCGATCTGCGTGGAGAGCGGAGGCCACGTATTTCTCGGCCCGGACAACGGGATTTTAATGCCAGCCGCCCGCGCCCTCGGATCGCCTGTCGCCTGGATGCTTGATGTGCCTGATAACGCCTCCCCGACATTCCATGGGAGAGACATCTTCGCGCCTGCTGCAGCTGAGATCGCATGCGGTACCCCCCTCAGGGATATCGGCAGGCCCTTTGAGCCCAAGGATCTGGATCTCGGATCCCCCAGGGTCGTCGCGAACGGAATCGAGGCGAACGTCATCTATGTGGATAACTTCGGAAACGTGATTCTCAATATGAGATATCTGCCTGATATGGATGTGAGGCTCATGGGCCGCAGGCTCAAACGCGTTCGAACTTATGGAGAGGCCGGATGGAACGAATCTCTTATAACTCTCGGGAGCCATGGGTTTGCAGAGATAGCGGTCAACGGCGGGAGTGCCGCAGAGCTCTTCGGCCTCTCCACCGGCGACAAAATCGTGCTGGAGGATATGAGTTGTTCGGAATAGAGTTCGTTCCATCAGATCCCGTGCTGAAGATAGGGTATCTGTCCAAACTCGCAGAGGATGTCGGGTTCGATACGGTATGGATCACAGACCATTACAACAACAGAGACGTTTACTCAACGCTCGCAGTTCTATCGATGCTCACGAACAGGATCAGGCTGGGGACCGGTGTGACAAATCCGTACACCAGGAGCCCGATCATAACCGCTTCCAGCATAGCCTCGATCAACGAGATCTCAGGAGGCAGGGCGATCCTCGGGATCGGTCCGGGGGATAAGGCGACGTTCGATGCGATGGGCATAGCCTGGGATAAGCCGCTCAGCAGGGTCAGGGAGAGCGTATCAGTGATCAGGTCCCTTCTCAGGAAGGAGAGGGTCACGCAGGGCGGCATGAACGCTCAGCTCTCGTTCTCCGCGGGAAACATACCGATATACATGGGAGCGCAGGGGCCGAAGATGCTCGAGCTCGCCGGTGAGATCGCGGATGGTGTTCTCATAAACGCCTCGCATCCTGAGGACTTCAGGGCGGCCATCCCACTGATAAGAAACGGTATACAGCGGGCAGGCAGGAAGCCGGAGGATGTGAGGATCTGCGCGTACACCAGCTTCAGCATCGACAGGGACAGGTCGAAGGCTGCGTCTGAGGCGAGGAAGGTCGTCGCATTCATAGCGGCAGGATCGCCAGATGCTGTTCTGGAGAGGCACGGCATCAGCATCCAGGAGAGGGATGCGATATCAAAGTCGATATCGAAGGGCGATTTCGCAGGCGCAATGAACAGCGTGACCGATAAGATGCTGGATGTATTCTCCGTCACAGGAACCCCTGACGACTGCATGGCAAGAGTGGATGAGCTGCTCAAAACAGGTGTCGACCAGATAGTGGTGGGATCGCCAATCGGTCCGGACAAGGAGCGCTCGATAAGGCTGATCGGCAAGAGCATCCTATGAGGCGCGGCTTCTACATAGGCAGATTCCAGCCATACCACATGGGCCATCACCTGGTGCTGGAGCAGATCTCCCGGGAGGTCGACGAGATCATAGTCGGCATCGGCACAGCCCAGATCAGCCATACCGTGACGGATCCTTTCACAGCTGGTGAGAGGATCGCCATGATCTATGGCGCTCTCCGGGAGCTCGGCAGATGGTTCTACATAATACCCCTGCCGGACATAAACAGGAATGCTGTGTGGGTATCTCATGTGAAGTCCATGACCCCGCCGTTCGAGGTGGTTTACTCGAACAATCCACTGGTTGTGGAGCTCTTCACAGAGGCCGGGATGGAGGTGAGAAGGCCGCCGATGTACAGGAGGGAGATATACTCCGGCACGGTGATAAGAAAGCTCATGATCGATGGCGGAGACTGGAAGCATCTCGTTCCCGAGGCTGTGGCAAAGGTGATAGAGGAGATAAAGGGCGTGGAGAGGCTGAGGAACATAAGCAAGAAGGATTTTGCTTAGGCAGATCGCAGAAGTCTTGGATTTTATCCATGCAATCACATGAGAAGAGGTCAGGCGGATGAAGTGGAGAAAGCAGATGAGCTCCGGAATCCGGCTGACGCTCTCTGAATGTCTTCGCGCAGAGCACGGGGGAGATGATGCATCTAACCAGGGATGAGGAGCTGCTGCTCCAGGGCGAGCGCGGGGATACGCTCAGGCGCGCGATGGAGATACTTGTTGCGCTTGGAGATATCTATGGAGCTGAGCGGCTCGTTGAGATAAAGAGCGCGCAGATAGCTGGCGTCTCGTACAAGACCATAGGAGACGCGGGGCTTGAGTGGATCTCGGATCTGGATGGAAGGGTCGCTGTGCCGAGCATCCTCAATCCGGCTGGAATGGATCTACTTAGATGGAGAGAGATGTCGATCGACGAGGATTTCGCCAGGAAGCAGCTCGAGATCATCGATGCCTACAGAAGGCTCGGCGTCACCATCGAGTGCACATGCACTCCATACCTGCTGTACGAGAGCATAGCAGCCAGGGGGGATCACCTGGCCTGGTCTGAGTCATCCGCAGTGGCTTATGCGAACTCGGTCATAGGCGCGATGACGAACCGCGAGGGCGGGCCCTCCGCGCTGGCAGCAGCGCTGGTCGGGAAGACCCCACTCTGCGGATACCATCTCGAGGAGAACCGTGTCCCAACGCATGTAATAAGTGTTGAAGCGGATGTGAGGGAGTACGGATCGCTGGGGTTTCTTGTCGGAAAGATCGTCGGAGATGGAGTGCCGCTCTTCATGATGCGCTCCAGGCCGGACAGAGACGGTCTGAAGGCACTTGGCGCTGCCATGGCCGCGAGCGGCTCGGTTGCCCTCTATTACGTTAAGGATGTAACTCAGGAGCCTCCGCAGTACGAACCATCTGCATGCGAGCATCTCGTTATAGATGAAGATGATATCATGTCAGTATACAATTCGCATGCAGATGTGGATATCGTCGCTCTGGGATGCCCGCACTGCTCCCTTCAGGAGCTGGAAAGGATCGCTGATCTGCTTGAGGGGAGAAATGTGAGCAAAGAGCTCTGGGTATGCACATCCCGAAGGATCGCGGAATCAGCTCCTGATATCGTAAAAAGGATAGAGTCTTCCGGCGCCAAAGTGATATGCGACACGTGCATGGTTGTATCGCCTGCGAGCGAGCGCTTCAGTCACATGATGGTTAACTCGGGAAAGGCGCTAGCGTACATACCTGGAATGTGCGGCATAAAGGCGTCCTTCGGATCGTTGGAGGAATGCATAAATGCAGCAACCGGGGGATCCTGAGTGGAGATAAAATGCCACAGAGTCTCTGGCGGATGCGCCGAGGGGCCGGCTATTGTCACTAGAGAACGCATCTCCTTCCTGGGCAACGTCAACCCTGAGACAGGCGTGGTCGTCGATCCCTCTCACGAGCTTTACGGCAGATCAATCGCTGGAGCTGTACTAATATTCCCGGGAGGCAAGGGCTCCACTGTTGGATCTTATGTCATCTACCAGCTCAGGAAGAGGGGCCTGGCTCCGGCTGCGATGATCAATCTGCGATCTGAGCCGATAGTGGCTGTTGGAGCCATTATAAGCGACATCCCTCTTGTCGACAGGGTCCCGGAGTGGATCCTTGATGTGAAAGAGGGCACATGGGTCGTCGTCGATGCGAGAAGAGAGATAGTGGTGCTCCCCGATGGATCGGTTCAGGTGTAAGGGATTCCCAGCAGAAGCTTAATCCATCAACGCGATTCGGCAGTTAGCGCTTTCAGCAATCGCACAATAACAAAAACAGGAGGGATGCTGCCTCATCCGAAGAGTGTGCCCATCCCTGCCTCTGCCGACTCCTGCTCCTCACGGAAGGCATTTATGACAGACTCCGCCTCGTCGCCCTCGAGCAGCCTGGCAGGAGTGTCCGCGAGCAGCTTTCTGGCCTCCTCCACCAGATCGTCCCTCGCCTTGATGTAGAGAAGGAAACCCTCCTTATCGAACCCAACGGACCTGGCCTCGCGAACTATCGGCCCGAGCCTCTTGAAGAAGTCCTGATCCAGAACCTTTTTCATAACAGCATTTCCAGCCATATCATAGTAGTAAGCAAGCTCCATTCAAACCACCATTTCACAGGGCCTCCATGGCCCTCTTGAGGCACTCAGTGCATCTGTCCATGAGAGATGCTGCCTCCTCGATCGCCTTAGCGGCCTCTGGGCTTATCTCATTTATCTGTTTTGCTCGGTCCCTGAAGCTCCTGCTGTGGCTCTCGTTGTGCTCTATCCAGTGCTCGAGAAGGTGCTCTGCCTCGTGTCTGTTCATCAAACCACCGGCTCAAGCTCTGAGCAGACAGATTTAAAGGTTTGTGTGAATCCGTAATCTCCGATGACAAAGAGAGATCACAGCAGGCGAGCTGGAAGAGGGTGGAGCGCCCGCGGAGATGGGGCATGGGTCGGAACCGGCTGTCAGCATGCACTGACATAATGCCTTCCACGATCTCGCATACATCCAAGAATTCGAGGGCTCCACTATAACATGGTGAATTCCCATGCTGGTTATCCCGGTTTGCCCTCTCTGCCATTCGATCCAACGACCGCGAAATTCACTTCACACCATCAGGCATACAGCTTCCCGTAGGGCCGGCTCGATCTGGGCGAGAGCTTTGTCCAGTCGCATTCAAGGATATCATCTCTCTCAAGCGAGAGATCCGGGAAGCGCTCGAGGAACCCGGAGATTTGATGGCCAAGGAGCTCCCTATCAGCATCGTCCGGCCTGGAGATGAGCACATGACCATCGACCTGATCCTCTCTGATAGACCCTCTGAGGTATATCGCCCCGCCATGCATTCCGCTCCCGATGAAGCGGGCTGTGTGCGCCCCGTACAGGCCGAGGAGTATGACCATGCCGCCTGCCATGTACTCTCCGAGAAAGTCCTGGGATGTTCCGCCCACGACGATCACAGGCCTCTTCTGATCGTGCTCCTTCATATGAAGGGCTGCTCTGTAGCCGACATCGCCCTGCACGAATATCCTTCCACCGCGCATCGACATTCCCGTGACATCTCCTGCCCGCCCTTCTATCACTATCTCCCCGGACTCCATCGTGTTCCCGACCCCATCCTGAGCGTTGCCATGGACCAGTACCCTGTGTCCGAAGAGAAATGCCCCGAGGTCGTTTCCAGGAGTGCCGTATATCTCTATGGTCACGACCCGCCGCTCTGGCGAGTAGAGCCTTGTGCCGATGTACCTCTGGCCGCACACGTTTCTGAGAACAGCTCTCTCATATCCGGAGAGCATAATCTCCCTGAGAAGGCTGTTCAGTTCCCTAGTATCCATATGCGAAGCGTCGATCTCAATCGCGCTTTCACTGTACGTGCGGCTGCATGAGATCTCCAGCTGTAACTCCTCCATACGCTCTCACTCTCCCGCACCCTTTATCCCAAGCACATCGAGCTCCCACTCGTGCAGCCCTACTCCCCTCAGCTGATCTCGGTTTCCTCTAAGGCTCTCTATGGCGTTGATCCCCATTCCGCCGAGCATCTCCTTGATCTCATGAGACCAGGCGGAGAGAAGGTTTACGAGCCTCTGCGAGGCATCGTCGAGATTCAATCTTCTCACCAGTTCCGGATCCTGAGTGCATATACCCCAGCTGCATCTTCCGGTGTAGCATCTCTGGCATAGTGTGCATCCCATCGCGATGAGCGCAGCTGTGCCGATGTAGACAGCATCAGCGCCAAGCGCGATCGCCTTTACAACATCAGCGCTGCATCTGATACCCCCACCGGCTATTATCGAGCACCTCTCCCTTATCCCCTCATCTCTGAGGCGGCGGTCCACAGATGATATTGCGAGCTCTATTGGTATTCCGACATTGTCCCTTATCACCTTGGGTGCAGCTCCTGTGCCGCCGCGCACGCCATCTATCGCCAGTATGTCAGCCCCTGCTCTCACGATGCCGGATGCTATGGCGCTGATGTTGTGAACCGCGGCAACCTTTACGATCACCGGCTTCTCGTAATTCGTCACCTCTTTTATTGCCGATATCAGCATCTCCAGATCCTCTATTGAGTATATGTCGTGGTGGGGCGCGGGCGATATCGCGTCCGTACCCTCTGGGATCATTCTGGTGGCAGCAACATGCTGGGAGACCTTCTCGCCCGGGAGATGTCCGCCTATGCCTGGCTTCGCACCCTGACCTATCTTTATCTCAACAGCAGCAGCGCAGTTCAGGTACTCTGCATCTATTCCAAATCGGCCAGATGCCACCTGGACGATGGTCTGCTTTTTAAACCGGGATCTCATCTCGGCCGGCATGCCACCCTCACCTGTGTTGAAGAACGTGCCCGATCTGGATGCAGCGATCGCAAGAGCCTGAAACGCATTGTAGCTTATGGCCCCGTAGGACATCGCCGAGAAGAGTATCGGCGTCTCCAGCATCAGGAAAGGATCTCTGCCTGTATCCGTATCATCCCCCAACAAGAGCCTCTCCGGCTTCGATCCCAGAAACGTCCGCAGCTCCATCGGCTCCCTCAGGGGATCTATGGAGGGGTTGGTGACCTGGGAGGCGTTGAGAAGCATGTGATCCCAGTAGATCCTGAACGGCTTGTCGCTACCGCAGCCTGTCAGGAGAACTCCTCCGCTCTCCGCCTGCCTCTTTATATCCTCGATCCTCTCGCGCGACCATGATGCATTCGGTCTGTAGAATGATGGCGACGGGCGTATCTCTATCGCGCCCTTCGGGCAGAATACCGCACACCTCTGGCAGCCAGCGCATCTGCGGCTGTCTGATACCATCTTGTCATTTGATGCATCGTATGTGTGCGCCCCGAACGGGCACTGGTGCTCGCATGCCCTGCATCCATCGCACTCATCGCTTCTGAATATGGTGAACTCAGGCAGGACCAGCGATCTCATGATTGAACCTCCCATCAAGCTCGCAGACGACCGGCTCCCCGCCTCTGGGCGACCAGACAGCGTCGAGGGTTGGCGATATGAGCCTCACAGACGCCTCCTCTGAGGAGATGTAGAACATATCTCCCCGCGTGGCCACAGTGAGCGGGCGGAGCCTTATCCTGTCTGTGAGGCCGATCATCCTTCCGCTCTGGGCTACAATCACCGCAAACGGGCCGTTCATGAGAAGCGGGGCGTAGACCCTCCTGAGAGCTGTGAGCTGGCTTCTCTTCTTCACATCCATCCTGTCTATGGAATCCCATACTGGCGGAGCGAGGATCTTCGCCACGATCTCCAGTGGGAGATCATGTCGTCTCATGAGAAGATCGACGGCGTATGCCAAGACCTCTGTATCGGTGTGGAGCGTGCACCTGTAGCCGAACATCTCCAGGTACCACCGGTTTGTCCCGTAAGACGAGATCTCTCCGTTGTGGACCACAGTGGTATCGAGCAGCCCGAATGGATGTGCCCCTCCCCACCAGGCCTGGCTGTTGGTCGGGAATCTCCCGTGCGCAGCCCATAGATACCCCCTGTAGAGCCTGTCCAGCATGAAGTACCTCCCTATCTCCTCGGGATATCCAACGCCCTTGAAGCAGCCCATGTTCTTCCCCGAGGAGAAGATGTATGCGTTATCGATTGCTGAGTTGACATGAATCACCTTTCTCACTACATACTCATCATCTGAGAGATGAAGATCCTCACCACGCTTCGATGGCGAGACGAAGTACCGCCAGAGAAGGGGCGGGTCTCTGACATAGACATCATCACTGTGAGGAATCTCCTCATCATGCACCACATCAAAGCTGCTGAAGAGAAACTCCTCAACGGCTCTCTTCCCCGCCCTCTGAGCACTGTAATCTCCTGTGAACATGAGATGGAATGCATAGTAGTCCCTGAACTCCGGGTAGATGCCATAGGCTGCGAATCCTCCTCCAAGCCCGTTGCCGCGGTGATGCATATTCGCCATCGCCCGGATAACGCGCTCGCCCGTGAACCTCTCCCCGCCTCTGCTCATAGCCCCGAAGATGGAGCAGGCACAGATCTCCTTGCTGTAAAGCTTCTGTCTCCTGACAGACATGACAACCTCTCGCGACTCAAAATCCATCAATCAGCTGCGACTGGCGGGGCTTTATAGCTATTTGAGAATCTTTCATAAAGTTTATGAACAAAATGCAGAGCGGTTCTCTGCGCGTGTCATCGAGAGAAACCGGCATCCATCTCAGGTATGCGCGAGGAGGAAAGTCGAGAGTCTTACGGGCATGTCGAAGCATCTGTAATCTGAAACAAAAATGCCGATCTTTTTGGCAGCGTGTCGGGAAGCAGTGGAGAGCTACGATTTATGCCCAAAAGCGCTGATTAGGGGATGTATGAGCGGGTAGGAGAGTGGGGGTTCAGTGTGGATCACAAAACAGAACGGATACCCGCTCAGAGCCTAGGATATACTGGCAGTATTTATAGCTTGCTGTTTATGGGCAGTGCATGTACTTTGAGGAAAAATGTGCTCGTGATCGCCAAAGAATGCTGCGGTCTCAGCTAAGTCGTCTGAAAATCGCCAAGCATATCGATTAGG
>Ga0272448_1005631_pt1 | contig 13786 bp, 12 predicted proteins | sample YNPCB0191_FD_202220 | JGI IMG/M metagenome (GOLD analysis project Ga0272448, IMG submission 202220) | Hot spring sediment microbial communities from Yellowstone National Park, WY, United States - YNP-CB-019-1 | ecosystem: Environmental > Aquatic > Thermal springs > Hot (42-90C) > Sediment...
TTTTGGAATAAATCTATAGATACAGGTATCCCTAGACTTGAATATTTATCCAAAATTAAAAGATACTTATCTACAGATGAAGTAATTGTTTTAACAGGGATAAGACGTTCCGGAAAAAGCACTATATTATTACAAGTTCTATCCGAACTATTAAATCAAAAGTTCCGCCTATAAATACACTTTATATTAATTTTGAAGACCCTAAATTCTATAATTTTTTAAATATAAAATTATTAGATGAGATTTGGCAAGCATATATTGAGTATTTAAAACCAAAAGGCAGAGTATATTTAGTCTTAGACGAAGTACAAAAAATAAAAGGATGGGAACACTGGGTTAGAGCTAAATACGATCGTAAGGAAGATATAAAGATATTTGTTACAGGTTCTAATGCTAAACTTTTATCGCCAGAGTTTGCTAAGGTATTAACAGGCAGGCATTTAGAGACGAAAGTTTTTCCTTTAAATTTTAAAGAATTCTTAAGATTTAAAGGGATGGAGATTATTTCTGATAAATTATGGAAGGTTGAAAATAAGACAAAACTAAAAAACAAGGTCTTAGAATATTTAAAAATCGGAGGTTTTCCTAAAGTTGTTCTTACTAAGGATGAGCTATTACAGAAAGAGTTATTGATTCAGTACTTTAGCGATATTATTACAAAGGATGTGGTGGAAAGATATAAAATAAAAGATATAGGAAAATTAAAGAATTTAGCACTATTTTATATCACAAATTTTACTAAGCCGTATAGTTTTAACAAAATAAGAAAAGTTGCTGATTTTAGTCTATCTTTGGATTCTATACATAGATTTTCTTATTACTTAGAGGATACATTTCTTATACATTTCCTTTTACGTTTTTCATATTCTCTAAAAAACCAGATGCAAGCTCATCGTAAAATTTATTTAGTAGATAATGGTATGCACAATGCTTTAGCATTTAAATTTTCTGAAGATAAAGGAAATCTTCTTGAAAATGCTGTTTTTCAGCATTTAAAACAGAAAAATAAAGAGATTTACTTTTTTTCCTCAAAAAGAGAAGTTGATTTTATATGTAAAGAGGGGCTAAAGATTAAAGAGTTAATAAATGTTTGCTATAGTATTAATGATAAAGAAACATTGTTAAGAGAAACCTCTGCTTTAATAGAGGGTATGAAATATTTTAAAATTAAAGAGGCAAAGATAATTATTCAAGAAGGAGAGGTTAAAAATATAAAAGAAAGTGGTTTTTATATTTCTATTATACCTTTTTATGAATGGGCTCTTAATTTATAATTTATAAAGAGAGAATTTTTAAAGATTTAAAGCAATTCATTTTTTGGTCTTTGGAAGTTTAGAAGGTATGGTTTTGGGTTTAAGATTAAAGATTCTTAACACAGAACAAAAACATAATGAACAAAAATTATAAAGATTTAGAGATTATCCGTATTAAAGAAGAGTGTGCGAGAAGAGAAAGAGAGATTCCTTCTGATTTTTATTCACTAAAACATCCGGCTAATCTCTATATCTATACTCAACGTATGCGTGCGGTGGTTTCTTTATTGAATAAAGAAAGTTTATTTCCTTTAAATGATAAGTTTATTTTAGATATAGGTTGTGGTTCTGGTGATTGGTTAATTGATTTTCAAAGATGGGGAGCAGAGCAAGATAAACTTTGTGGTATAGATTTATTACCTGAGAGAATTAAAATAGCAAAAAAACGTTTGCCTTTTTCAGATTTACGTATACAAGATGCTTCAGATTTACCATGGCAAGATAATACTTTTGATATAGTTTTACAATCAACAGTATTTACTTCTATACTTGATAACTCATTAAAACAAGCAATTGCTAATGAAATGATTAGAGTACTTAAACCAAATGGTATTATTTTATGGTATGATTTTTTATTTAATAACCCTAAAAATCCAAATACAAGAGGCATAAAAGCAAAAGAGATAAAAAGTTTATTTTTAAATTGTAAAATAAAACTTAAAAGAATTACTTTAGCACCACCCATAGTGCGTTTTTTAGCTAAATATTCGTATTTTGCCTGCTTATTATTAGAAAATTTAATATTTTTAAACACACACTATTTAGGAATAATAAAACCAAATAAATAGGCAATTATTCTGATTATAAAAAAATCCAAATCTCAATATCCAATACAAATAATTACCAAATCACCAGATTACCCAAACAAGTTTTATTATTTTTATTTTGGTAATTTAAAATTTTGGTTGTTGGGATTTGGGATTTTTATATTTGGTTTTAACGAGAAGACATTATATAATAACAAATTGTATAGTTTAAACAACCTAATGCACAATATCGGATGAGAAACAAAAAAATAATTGCTTTAATAATATTAATTTTTTTATTCTCTATTTTTATTATTACTTACAAATTTTGGCTTTTTCTACCTGCACGTTTTCTTCTTGTAAAGGATAACATTAATAAGGCAGATTGTATAGTTGTGCTTTCTTCTGATACGTATTTTAGAATTAAAAAAGCAGTAGAACTATATAATTCCGGATATGCAAAAAATATAGTTGTTACAATTACTCCGGAAAGAGAAAAAGAATTAAAAGAATACTATGAATTTGGATACAGAATATTTGGTTTAAAAGATATCTCAAATAAAGAAATAATCTTAAAAGCATTTGAATACTTCAATAAAGACCCAAAAGATATATATTTTACAGAAAGAGAGGTTACATCTACATACGATGAGGCTATTGCAATAAAAGATTTTATGCTGAAAAATAATTTTAAATCCTTAATATTAGTTACAAGCACATATCATACAAAAAGAGCACTTTTGGTGTTTAAATTAGTTTTTAATAAAACCGGAATAAAAATTTATAATTGCACTGCAGAAAATAAATTGTATAATCCTCTAAGGTGGTGGGAGAAAGAAAGGGATGTTGAAAAAATTATAAGGGAATATGTAGCTATAATTTATAATATTTTTTATCATTTTATATTAAGAAAAACAAAAACAAGTTTTGATACATTCTAATATGGAGTTAAATAAATTATCTATAATTGTTCCTGTATATAACGAGATAAATACTATCTTAGAGGTAATAAAACGCATAAAGAAAGAGAAACACAAAAAAGAAATCATAATAGTAGATGACTGTTCAACTGATGGAACAAGAGAGGTATTAAAAAATATTTCTGATCCGGATATAAAAGTAATATTCCAAGAGAAAAATAGAGGGAAAGGTTTTGCAATAAGAACAGCTATACCTTATTGTTCCGGTGAAATTACAATAATTCAGGATGCTGATTTAGAATATTATCCTGATGAATACAGCATATTAATAGAAAAAATTTTGGAAGATAAAGCAGATGTAGTTTATGGCACAAGATTTTTAGGTCCAAGAAGGGTATTTTATTTTTATCATTATTTAGGAAATTTAATACTTAATATTATTACAAATTTTTTATTGGATTCTAACCTAACTGACTTAATGACCTGCTATAAGGCATTTAAAACATCTGTCTTAAAAAAGTTAAACTTAAAAGCAAATAGGTTTGGTATAGAAGTTGAAATAACTGTTGAGGTATTTAAAAGAAGATTAAAAGTTTATGAAGTTCCAATATCATATGAAGGAAGAAGTTATGAGGAAGGCAAAAAGATAAGATGGACAGATTTTTTTACCTGTTTATATTGGCTTTTTGTTTCAATTTTAAGAAAGCCTGATATAGAGACTGAGACACTTTGTAGGGTAAGGATTTTAAAAAATTATAATAATTTTGTTTTTAATTTAATTAAACCATATTTAGGAGAAAGACTCTTGGAATTAGGTTCCGGAATTGGAAATATTTCAAAATTTTTAGTTTCAATTAAGAAAGAAGTTATTTTAAGCGATTATAATAAAGAGTATTTGGAAATTTTAAAAAATAAATTTATATATAACCCTTATGTAAGGATTTTAAAAATTGATCTTAACGATTTTAGCGATTTTAATAAATTAAAAGAAGAAAATATTGATACAGTTATTGCTATAAATGTTTTAGAACATATAGAAAATGATTCAAGAGTATTGGAGAATTTAAAAAATATAATAAAAAACCAAGGAAAGTTAATTTTACTTGTTCCAGCACATAAGATACTTTTTAGTAATTTTGATAAAGAATTAGGTCATTTCAGAAGATATTCAAAAAAAGAGTTAGTAGATAAATTAAATGCAAATGGTTTTTATATTGAAAATTTAAAATATATCAATTTTCTTTCAGCGATTGGTTGGTTTTTTGTATATAAGTTGTTAAAAAGAAAACATTTTTCTATTGTTGGACTTCGCATTTTAAATTTAATAATACCAATAATTATTTTGATAGAAAAATATATTAAATTTGGATTTGGTCTTTCTATATTTGTTGTTGCCAAAAAAAATGCTTAAAAATCTATATATAATTTTTTTAATATTTTTTTTATTTATTGGTTTATTTTTTAACTATTCCCACAGGGCTAAAAAAAGAAACTATTCTGATTTTAGAGTCTATTATTCAACATCTAAACATTTCTTGTTAAAAGAAGATATTTATAGTAGACCGGATATTTCAATAACACCATTTAAATATTCTCCCTGTTTTGCATTTTGTTTTTCTTGGTTAGGTCTTTTTTCTATAGATACAGCAGCTAAAATATTTTTTGTAATTAATTTTTTATCAATTATTTTTATATTTTTTATTTTAAAAAAATTTATTGTAAAAGAACCTTTATCTAAGAAATTTTTATTATATTTTTTAAGTAGTATATTTGTTTTTAGATTCATCTTACAGGTTTTGCATTCTGGTCAGATAACAATTATAATGTTTTTGCTTTCTCTTTTAAGTCTATATTTTATGGATAATAAAATTTTATTAAGTGCATTTTTTTTGTCTTTATCAATTATGTTTAAATATACACCTATAATTTTTTTAGTATATTTTCTTTTTAGAAAAAGAATAAAATTTGCTATTTTTGTTTTTCTATTTTTGATATTCTTCTCTATACTTCCAGCAATATATGTAGGTATAGATAAACAGATTTTTTATCTTAAAAAATGGCTTCCTTATATAATAAATACATCCCTCGACAAGGGTTCATTTTTTGACATTAAAAATCAATCAATTTATTCCTTTATTTTGCGCATTAAACCTATAAATTTAGATTTTGAATATGCAATTTTATTTTCAATTTTAATAGTTTTTTTTATATTTTTCTTTACAATTATTAAAGAAAATAAATACATTGACTATTCAGTTATATTTATACTTATGGCGCTTTTAAATCCAAATGCATGGCTTTCTAATTTTTCATTTTTGTTGTTTCCTTATTTTTTTCTTACCTATTATTTAATAAAAACAAATTTTAAAGATAAAATTACATTTATTTTAATTATAATTTCTTTTATATTATCAAGTTTTACAAGTCAAGATATAGTAGGTAATACCTTAGAAGATCTTTTTTTAAAAAATTCAACAATTACAATTTCAAGTTTAATTTTAATTTTAGTTTTATTAAGATTAAAATTTAAAAATGTATCTATCAGTAATAATTCCAGCCTATAACGAAGAAAAAAATATTTTAATTAATTTAGAAAAATTATATTCATATTTAAGTAATAAAAATTATGAATATGAAGTTATTTTAGTTGATGATGGCTCAAGAGACAATACAGTAAATCTTGCATTAAAAAGTACATTAAATAAGTTAAATAGACTTATATTATTACAAAATGAATCAAATAAGGGAAAGGGCTATTCAGTAAGAAGAGGGATTTTAAATTCAAAAGGAAAATATGTTCTTTTTACTGATGCTGATTTTTCTACCCCACCCCAAGAGATAGATAAGTTATTTTCTTATATTAATAGAGGTTTTGATATTGTTATTGGTTCAAGAAATAAGCCTCGTTCTTGTATTTTAGAGAGACAGCCATTTAAAAGAGAACTATTTGGAAAAATTTTTAATATCCTTGTAAGAGTTATAGTTATAAAAGATTTTTCTGATACGCAATGTGGTTTTAAGTTATTTAAAGGAGATGTTATCCGGGAATTGGCTAAATATCTTAAAATAAATGGATTTTGTTTTGATGTTGAAATTTTATATTTGGCAAAAAAATCCAATCTTAAAATAATAGAGGTTGGTGTTATCTGGAAGAATTCCTTAGATAGCAAAGTAAAAGTTTTAAAAAGCTCTATAGATATGTTATTAAGCCTCTTTAAGATAAGACTTACCTCTAAAATTCCCTCCAATAACCTTTCTTAAAAAATTTTTCTTTTTATATTTTTAAGTGGTATAATAAAAAACCAATGAAGACAATTTATTTTAGTAGACCAACTATTGAAAAAGAAGAGATAAAAGAAGTTATAAATACTTTAAAATCTGGCTGGTTGGTTTCAGGTCCAAAAGTATTAGAGTTTGAAAAAAGAATTTCAAATTATTTAGGGGCTAAATTCATAAGAGTTTTAAATTCTTGCACGTCTTGTTTAGAGTTGGCTATTTTAAGTTTTGGATTTAAAAATAATAGTGAGATTATTACAACTCCATTTACTTTTTGTGCCACAATAAATGCAATAATCCACAATAACTTAAAACCTGTCTTTGCAGATATTGATAAAGAGACTTTTAATATTTTGCCAAATGAAATTTTAAAAAAAATCACAAAAAAAACAAAAGCCATACTTTTAGTCCACTATGGAGGATTGGCTTGCGATATGGATAAAATTTTAGATATTAAAAGAAAATATAATTTGAAAATAATTGAAGATGCAGCACATGCTTTTGGTGCCGAATATAAAGGTAAAAAGATTGGAAATTTTTCTGATATAACCTGTTTTAGTTTTCATGCCACAAAGAATTTAACAACAATAGAAGGCGGAGCTATTGCTACAAATAAAAAATATATAATTGATTTTATAAACAAAGCATATTTTCATGGAATTGATAGAGATAGTTATCTAAGAAATTTTAGTTGGAAATATAAAGTAGTTTATCCGGGATTTAAATATAATTTAGCTGATGTATCTGCGGCTTTAGGTATTGTTCAGTTAAAAAAATTAGATATATTTATTAGAAAAAGAACTGAAATTGCCTCTATTTATAATGAAGTTTTTTTAAAAAATGATTATATAACTTTACAAAAAATTCCTTATAGTGCAAGACACACATATTATCTATACCCTATATTGATTGATATAGACAGATTAAAAATAAATAGGGATCAATTTATAGAAGAGTTAAGAAAAAAACGTATAATTACATCTCTTCATTTTATACCAATATATAAACACCCTGCTTATAAAAATTTATTTTCTAAAGAAGATATAGAAAACTTAAAAAACACAGAATATGTTTATAATAGGATTATTTCTCTTCCAATATATCCAAAATTAGAATTAAAAGATGTAAAATATATAGCAAATACAATAAATAGAATAATCTATAAATATGCAAGATGAACCCAACTTTTGCAAAAGCAAAAAGGCTCGAAGATAATGTTTTAGTCCATCATTGGATAGATTAGAGCGATATGAATGTAAAAAGAATATTTGATATTTTTTTTTCTTCAATTGTTTTATTTTTTTCTATTCCACTATTTATTATTTTTTCTTTAATAATAAAATTAGAAGAAGGTAGTCCTGTGTTTTTTAAGCAAAAAAGAGTTGGAAGATTTGGAAAGGAATTTATAATGCTTAAATTTAGGACGATGAAAAATATAAAAGGTCCTATATTGACTAGTTCTTCTGATAAAAGAATTACTAAAATAGGCAGACTATTGCGAAGAACAAATTTTGATGAAATACCACAATTTATAAATATAATTAAAGGTGAGATGTCTGTTTTAGGACCAAGACCTGAGATACCGGAAATTGTAAGACAGTATAATGATAGACAAAGAAATATTCTTAAATTTAAGCCGGGTTTTACTTCTCCCGCTACAGTAAAATTTATTTATGAAGAAAAGATTTTAGATAATAAGCCAATATTAGATTATTATTTAAATAATATTTTACCAAAAAAAATATCTATAGATTTAGACTATTTTAGTAAAAGATATAATTTTTTTAAAGATTTTTTAATAATTTTAAAAACTATAGGGAAGACCTTTGATGAGTAAAAGAATTATTTTAATTATTTTAAAATATTTAATTACCTTGTTAATGACATTTATAAGTTATTTTTTATCATACTATATAAGGTTTGAAGGAAATATTCCTGCTCTTGAGTTTGTTTTGTTTAAAAATACACTCGTTTTATTTTTATTGTGTTTTATATTATGCGATATACTTTTTGGAATTGAAAGGAGCATATTTAGGTATGCAAGTTTACGCGATATCGAAAGGGTTGGATTTTTTGCATTAACTGGTAATATATTTGCATTTATTTTTGTAAATTTACTAAATATAAATATCCCACGTTCAATTTTTATTATTAATTTTCTTATTCTATTTATTTTAATAAGCGGCATAAGACTATTTTATAGGATTACTTGGGACAAATTTTTTAGGTTATTAAAAAAAAGAGAGAATGTTCTTATAATTGGAGATGGAGATTCAGCAGCCTCATTGCAATATTCAATTTTAAAGGATCACTTTCATCAATTTAGAATAGTTGGTTTTATAAGTTTAGATAAAAAAAGAGTAGGTGATATGATAAATGCAATACCCATAATTGGAGATATTACATCTTTGGAGTATTCTGCAAAAAAGAAAAATATAAAATATGTATTTATTGCATTAGATAGAGCCTCAAACCAAGATATGAAAAATATTATAAAAACTCTATATAATTTAAAGATAGAGACAAGGATAGTTCCTTCTATGTTTGAATTAATAGATAAAAATATAGCATTAAAAGATTTAAGAGAGATAAGATTTGAGGATTATTTAGGAAGAGAACCGGTAAATTTTGATATAGATAAGATAAAAAATATGTTTTTTAGAAAAAATATTTTAATTACAGGTGCAGGGGGTTCAATAGGTTCTGGTATAGCAAGAAAGTTAATTAGATTTAAACCAAATAAACTTTTACTTTTAGATATCTCAGAAAACAATTTATTTAAACTTTCCATGCAATTAAATGAAATTAATAGTAATCAAATAGACCTTATATATAAAGTAATGGATATAAGAAATTCTATATATTTAGAGAAATTATTAAAAGAAAATTCGATTGATTATTTTATACATACAGCAGCCTTAAAACACGTTCCATTCTGTGAGGATAATGTAAGAGAGGCTATATCTATAAATGTCTATGGAACACTTGTATGTTTAGATTTAGCTAAAAAATATAATGTTGAAAAATTTGTTTATATTTCAACAGATAAGGCTGTGGAGCCGGAATCTATTATGGGGGCAACAAAAAGAATTGGAGAATTACTCGTAAGTTTCTTTGGCCAAAAAGACAATAAGACAAAATTTATGATAGTTAGATTTGGAAATGTTATAGGAAGCAGCGGCAATGTAATTGAGATATTTTCTTATCAACTACAGAATAAAAGACCTATCACAATAACAGATAAAAATATGGCAAGATTCTTTATGAGTTTAGATGAGGCAATAAATTTAATTTTAGAATCTATCTCTATCGGAGAAAATAAAGATTTATTTATATTAGATATGGGTAGACCAATAAAGATAAAGGATTTAGCTTCTGATATGGCTTTATTTTATGGTAGAAATTTAAAAGATTCAGATTTTGTATATATAGGAAAAAGAAAGGGAGAAAAATTAGAGGAAAAGTTATTTAATAAAGATGAAGTCTTAATTAAAACCGATTTGGATAAGATATTTAGGACAAAAATATCAGCAAAAGAGAATTTATTAGATGATGTGTATAATTTAATGGAAAATATTTATAAATATTCTGAAGAAGAACTAAAAGAAAAATTATTTTTTATAATTAGATGAATAAAATTATTATAATAGGAGCAGGCCCTATAGGCTGTTATTTAGCCAGACTCTTAAAGAATCAAGGTCTAAATCCTTTAATAATTGAAGAACATAAAAGTATAGGAAGGCCTATACATTGTGCAGGTTTAGTTGGAAAAAAAGTATTTGATGAATCAAAAATTGATATTCCAAAAGATTGCATTATAAATACCATAAGCGGAGCTGTTATATATTTTGAAGATGAAAAAATAGAGGTTAAAAGAAAAGAAGTAGCATATATAATAGATAGAGAAAGGTTTGATAAATTTTTAGGAGAAAACTTAAATATACTTTTTGAAACCAAATTTTTAGGATTAGAGAAAAACAAAAGTAGTTTTATAATTGAAACAGATAGGGGAGATTTTAAAAGTGAAATTGTAATCGGTGCCGATGGCGCAAATTCTTTTGTTAGAAATATTTTAAGAAATACTAATTCAATAAAGCTATTAAGAGGGGTTCAATTCAGAATGAGATTTAGACCGATATATAAAGATTTGGTTGAGGTGTATATAAAAAAGCCTTATTTTTACTGGATAATACCTGAGAGCGATAATGTTGTAAGGGTTGGGGTTATATCTGAAAATCCTTATTATGATTTATTGAACTTTATAGAAGAAAGAAAGTTAAAAAAAGTAGATATAATAGAAAAATTTGCGGGTATAGTTCCTATTGAATATTTTACACCAATTCAGGATGAAAAATTGTTTTTGGTTGGAGATAGTGCCTCACAGATTAAGCCTTTAACTTATGGTGGTATATATATGGGAATGCGCGGCGCAGAGATATTATTAGATTGTATTATAAAAGAAAAATTTTCTAATTATACTTTTCTTTGGTTTAAAAGATTTGGAAGAGAAATAAAAATAATGTATCAGGTAAGAGAGGTATTAAAAAGTTTAGATAACCGGGAGATAAAAAGATTATTTTTATTTGCAAAAGATAAGATAAAGTTAATAGAAGAAAAGGCTGATTTTGAAAATCATTCGACTATTTTATTGGAAATTTTAAAAAATCCATTTATATCAAAAGATATATTAAATATTTTTTTAAAAATATTAAAATTAAATTTTTAACTTAAATGAGAACGATTACTTTAAAACAAAGAATTATTAGTCTACTTACTATATTTACAATAATCTTGGTAAGTATTTTTATAACAATTCAACTTAATCATGAACTTGAAAATGTCTCAAGATATATAAGATTAAATGCAATAGTTTATGCAAACGATATAAAGGAAAATATAGAAAAAATTTTAAGTTTCAATGTTTCTTTGGAAAATAAGATTAGTTTTTTAAATAGTTTAATAGAATCTTTAAAAGAAAAATCTATAATAAAAGATTTATATATCTTTGATGAAAAATTAAATATAATTAATTCTTCAGATATACAACCCAGTTATAATGACTTGAGAATTTTAGAAGATATAAAAAATAAAAAAGAAAAAAAAGAAATAATAGACAAAGAAAATAAAGAATTTATAGTGTATATACCTTTAAAAGAAGATTTTTCTGTTAAGGTTTCATTTCCTTTGGGGGACATTTGGCGTGCGATCAATCAGGTATACCAACCTGCAATATTATTAGTTTTTTTATTCATTATTGTGAATATAATTTTAGGTATATTTTTAAATAGATTAATTATAAAACCAATAAAAACATTTAATGAAGCCGCAAAGAATATAGCAAGTGGAAATTTAAATTTAAAAGTAAAGATCTCTACAGGCGATGAGCTTCAAGAACTAGCAGAAACCTTTAATTATATGACGGATGAGCTTGTAAAAATGAAAGAAAGGGCAGAGAATGCAAATCCCTTAACAAAGCTTCCCGGAAACGTGGTTATTAGAGAAGAGGTAGAGAAAAGGATAAAATTAAATGAAAAATTTGTAGTTATATATTGCGACTTAGATAATTTTAAAGCTTTTAATGATAAATATGGTATTTTAAAAGGTGATGAAGCAATAAAATTAACAGCAGATATATTTAAAGAAGCAGTTGCTTTAAATGGAAATAAAGATGATTTTATTGGTCATGAAGGTGGAGATGATTTTATACTTTTAACTACCCCAGATAAAACAAATAGTTTAACAGATTATATAATTTCTGAATTTGATAAAAGGATAAGACTTTTATATGACAAAGAAGATTTAGAAAGGGGTTTTATAGTTTCAACTGCAAGGGATGGTTCTATAAAGGAGTTTCCGATTATGACAATATCTTTATGTGGGGTGAGTAATGAAAATAAAGAATTAACAAGTTATGCCCAGATTACAAATATAGCCGCAGAATTAAAGAAAAAGGCAAAGAAAGAGTTAAAAAGTTGTTTTGTTTTAGATAGAAGAAGAATTTAATATCAGTTCACTTAATTTTATATCCTCATCTAATATTGGCATTGGTTCAGTTAAAGTTGCTTCTAATTTAGTTTCTTCTTTTTCAGACATAGTATGGTAATCTAAGGATTCTTTTTTTAATTCCTCAACAGTTGTTTCTTGGGCTAAAACCCGCAGATTAGTTCCTATAAAATTTAATATTAAGAAAATTATTAAAATTAATCTTTTCATACCCAATTTAAAGATACCATAAAAATTAATAAAAGTCAAAAAAAAGTTGATTAAATTTAATAAGATAATATAATAAAATCTGTGAATAGAGGTTTATTATTTTTAATTATTTCTTTTATTTTTGCTACTATTTTTTTTATTTTTTATAACCAATACTTAATAGATCGTTCACTTGTAAATATTAGCATATCTTTAAATGAACTTGAAAAAACAAAAGATATAAGATTGGCAAAAAATCTAAGGGGTATCTTAGATGATGCATTTTTAAATGAACTTATAAAAGAGGATATTGATTTAGAGGTTTTATTAAATATAGAATTTTCAATTCAAATAATAGATAGATCGAATAGAAATGAGCAGTTAAATGATATAAAGTTTTTTATTTCTAATACATTAGAGAAAAAAGAAAAAAGTAGAAATATCTTTCTTTTAATGTTGGATAAATTATTTTTGAAAATCTTTCCAAAAAAAAGAGTAGAGAAAATAGAACTCATTAAACAAAATATAGAAAATTTAAAAAAAGATTTGTATTTATATAAAGGTAAAGATTTGCAAAAAAAATATTTAGAATTAATAAGATTATCACTTCGTATAAGAGATTTTGAAAACGTTAAAGACTTTTGTAAAAAGGCTATAGATATAGAACCAAATAGTGAGGTTTCTCAAAAAATAGAATTTTACCTTGCTTTTGTTTATAAATTAACAGGTGATTTTAAAAATTCTTCAAATTTATTTTCTAAATTAAAGAGCTCTTTAAAAGGTGAATTGTCTAATTTTTCTAAATACCAAGAGGCAGATTCTTTATATAGAGAAGGCAAAACAGATGAGGCTATAGATTTATTTAAAGAATTGTTTAAAGAGAATCCATCTTCCTTTGTTTCTCAACTCTCTAAATTCAAAGCAGGCTATATATATCTATACGACCTTAATGATTACAACAAGGCTTATGAAGAATTTAATGAGTTAGGTTCTTTAGAAATAAGCGGAAATTATATTTTTAAAAAAGATAAAGATATAGTTAATAAATATTTTGTTTCTCCAACTACAATTATTTCTTTAAATAGGTTAAAAACATATGTAACTATTCAAGTTCCAACTTTTATAGCAAAGCAATTTAGGGATGCTGGTTTTAAGTTATTGCAGGAGGGTTTCTTTCTTTTTAAAGAAGATAAATACCAAGAAGCTGTATTAAAATTTAAAGATGCAGATGAAAAATTTAATTTAGCTATTAAATTTTATCCAAAAGATGCTGTATCTTTTTCTAATAAAGCAATATGTTTTTATTTTTTAAAGGATAAAGAAAAGGCTTTAGAATATA
>Ga0272448_1005632_pt1 | contig 13785 bp, 24 predicted proteins | sample YNPCB0191_FD_202220 | JGI IMG/M metagenome (GOLD analysis project Ga0272448, IMG submission 202220) | Hot spring sediment microbial communities from Yellowstone National Park, WY, United States - YNP-CB-019-1 | ecosystem: Environmental > Aquatic > Thermal springs > Hot (42-90C) > Sediment...
TGACAATTAGGAGGAGGTGTAGAGTTTTTGGTGAAAGGATGGGGAAAATTTATACAAAGACTTGGTAATAAATAAATATAGTATGGATAGGGAAGAATAAGCATGCCGTAAGGCAGGAAGCCTTAGCCCGATAGGGGTGGGTAGAAATAAGTTAAGAGGAGGTAGTGAGATATGAAGGTAGCGGTGGTATATGATAATACAGTAAGGCAGGTGATAGACATAAATGATCTTAGCCAACTTCCTGATTCTTTTACATTTGAAGTGGATGGGCAGCAGGTGACGAAGCAGAGGAGTGAGGTGAAACTATTGAAAGTTGCAGCAGATGCGCAGGTTGGGGATATATATGTTCCTGGGAAGGGTATTTTCAGATTTGCTGGAAAGTAGTGGATGAAAGTTAATTTTAAGAAGAGCATATACCCTAGTGGTATGTGCTCTTTAATAATGGAAAGGAGGGTAGCAGATGAGTAGTTTAATTACTGCAGTAAAGAAATTGTTTCAGAAAGGGTATATAGAGATAGTAATAGCCGCTGTAGGGTTATTCATAGGAGCTTATTTTGTTTTTAGTCCGTTGGAATTCATAGCGATGATAGGAAGGAAGGCAGGGCTGTGTGGTTTGGTGACAGTGGTATGGTATATAGCTCGGCTAGTTCGGATAGGGACAGTTGAGTGGACAGCGCCTTGGGATAAAGTGTATGCATTGACACTTCTGATTGCGTATGCATTGATTGTAGCGCTTGGGTAGAGATATGATACGGGTAATAATAGTTTTCATAGCAGCATTGTTATTGGGAGGCAGGTGGGCTGGTGCTTTTGATAAATGTGATAGTTTAGTAAATCCTGTAAAAGAAGCATCGCAGTATTACTTAGGTGAAAAATTTCCGTGGTGGTATAATGTGGGTGTAGGGGAGAAGGAGTCGGGTTGCAGGTGGGTGAGGTCGTTGGATGGGAATGGTAGTGTTGGGTATTTTCAGTTAACGCCTAGATTTTTGGATGGTATGCTTCGTCCGTTATTTCCTGATTATGATAAACCTTACAGCAAGCAGCATTTTTATGCTTTTGCTTATTATGTTGGGGTTTTGTATGAGAATAGTCCTACGAGAAAGTTGTGGGTGTTATATCAGCAGTATAATGGTGGAAGGTGGGTAATAAAAGAGTGCAGGAGAGCAGGAAGTTGGAAGTGGGAGGATTGCTATCAGGAGTGTAATAGAAGAGATGTATGTGTATGGATAAATTCGAGCGGTTGTAAGGAGTGGAGGTCAGCGTGTGATATAAATTATGAATATTCACTGCGAGTGTGGGAGTACGGGAAGAGATGGAGAGAGGGAGAGGATGGAGTTACGTATTGGTAAGATGCTTGAGTGGATTTACAAAAGTAATCCTGAGTCCTTGCTTGTTAAGGTAGGGATAGGGGATAGTAAGCCTGCAGTAATGCAGGAAGCCTTAGCCCGATGGGGGCAGGTGGTGAGATGGAAGGATGAAAAGTCAGCGATAGAGGCTGAGAAAGAGTGTCCTTTTTGGTAGCTTATTTTATATTTTTGCGAGGGATGTGAGGTGAGGGCAGATGATAAAATTGTTAAAAATCATGGTATCTGTTGCTATAGTAGGTGCCTTAGTAGTTGGGGGGATGTATTTTTTCAAAAGCGTAAATGCGGAGAAAGAGGCGTTGAAGCAAGTGATTCAGCAACAGGAGCAGCAATTGAAGGAGAAGGAAGCGCAGATACAGAGTCTTCAGCAGCAGTTTGAGGAGCTTCAGAAGGAAGCTGTATTACATGAAAAGAAGATTTCAGCGTTGAGGGAGAAGCGGAATGCGATAAAGCGCCCTGCTGGTAGTAGTGAAGTAGTGGAGAGGTTTAAGAATTTGGGGTATGGTGATATAAGGAGTAGATGATATGATAGGGAAGAGAGTGTTAGTTTCTGCTGCAATATTATGTGCGCTTGTGGGGACTTCTTATGCGGGTGAAGTGTGTATGTCTGAGGAGACGGCTTCGAAGGTAGTGGTGGAGCTAGAGCAGAAGAGGGTGATGGAGCAGGAGCTGTGGGCTCAGGAGGAGTTAATAGCGAATCTTAGAAAGCAGGTGGATTTATTAAAGCAGGAAAATGCACTTTTAAGGGAACAAGTTGTATTATTAAAAGAGCAGAGAGATACGTATAAGATCATTTCTGATGAGAAGGATAAGGAATTGAGGCGGGAAAAGGTAGGTGGATGGTTTAAGAATACAGGAGCGTTTGGAGTAGGTGCGGTAGTAGGTGCTGCGGTAGTGTTGCTAATGGGGTTATAATAAGCATGTAGTATTAAAATTTCATATCTATGGAAGGGGCGTATGAATGACCTGGGAGCAATTTATTTTTACAATTACTGCTGTTGCGGTATCAAATGTGCTAGCTCAGGTAGCGTTGAAAGGGCTGTTTGGTAATAAAGAGGCGGGGAAAGATAGGAATGGGGATGGAGGGCAAATTCTTTCTGGCAGGATTGACGATGTAAGAAGAGATATAGATTGTTTGAAGAAAACGCTGGAGAGTAAAGTAGGGAAGGAGTATTGTGATCTTGCGAAGGGAAAGATTGAAGAGGTAATTGAGGAGATATGGCGTAAGCTTGAAGCAATAGATAAGTCATTGTTGGATCTTATAATTAAAGTTGATAGGATTTTACAGGAGAAAGAAGGGAGAAAGCTTTAGAGTGTTGAGTTAAATGTTGTTTAATTTGTAGGGGGTGAGTATGAAATTTATTAAGATGACAAAGGATAGGGGGAGGGGAGTCAAGTTTTCGGAGGAAGTAGAGGTAAGGAAGGAGTTTGATAAAGATGTAGTGCTAGTAATTGACACAGGACTTGCTATAGATCATGCGATGAGGTTTGTTGAGGAGGGGTGTGTAGTTTATTATTTTTTGACTGGTTTTATGTCTGCTTTTCCGACTTTTCAGGAAACAGTGATTGGTGATGGTCTTCCGCTGGAGAAAGTAGAGGATTGGGGTGGTATAGTAGATAAGGTTGGGCTTGTATATGTTACAGATAATGTATTTCCTCAGTTAGCGGAGTATTTAAGAAAGCGTGGCAAGTTAGTGTATGGTCCTAGTCCAGAGCTTGTTAAATGGGAAGCGGATAGAGTGTATGGATATCAAAAGATGCAGGAATGCGGGATAGAGGTTCCTCCTGGAAAAACATGCAGAGGTAAGGATGATTTAATAAAGTATATTCGAGAGAAAGAGGGTGAGGAGAGGAGGGTGTGGGTAAAGATAGAGAACAGGTTCAGGGGACAGATAGAGACGTTTTCGGCTGCTACAGCGGAGGAAGCAGAGACGATATTGGGGCAGGCTGGGTTGGGTCCTTATATAGATGAAGCGGAGTTTCTTATTCAGGAGAATGTAGATGGAGTGGAGGTGGGGTGTGATGGGTATGTAACTCCAAATGGTGTGCTAGAACCGATTGCATATACGATAGAGAAGAAGGGCAGGGGTAATGTAGCGGTATGGCAGAGGGGTAGTGATTTTATTGATATGTGGTATGATAAGGTGATGGATGTAGTATTAGATGATAATTATAGATGTAATTTATCTGTAGAGGCAATTTGGGATGGGAGTCATTTTTATGTATTAGAGCCTACGCCACGTAATCCGTATCCAGTTTCTTCGTTGTATCCACGATTTATTAAGAACTGGGTTGATGTAGTGTGGGCGGTAGCGGAAGGGAAGGTGATAGAGGTGGGGGTAGACTGGGAGAATCCGTATATGGTTGAGCTAACGATCAGCACTTCAGAGAGGGATCTGATGCGGGTGATTGATGTTCCGGAAGAATTAGTAAAGTGGGATGGTGAGGGGGTAGGTTTTAGGAGGGTGGTGTATAAGAGTGGCAATTGGTGGTATATTCCTGGCGATTCAATAGTTGCGACTGTAAATGTAAAAGGGAGTAGTGTTGATGAGTGTTTCAGGAAGGCGGAGGAAATAGTGAAAGAGGTAAAGTGTTCGTTTATTGAAGTGGATTGGACTATTAGAGATGATATAACAGAAGATGTAAAGAAGTTAGAAGAGATGGGGGAGAAGTTTAGATTTAATGTAAAGAAGTAATTGTTGGGGTATCGAATGCGAGATAGAGTGATAAAGCTTGGGTTTTGTAAGGTGATTTTAACAAGTAAGGACTGGGTGTTTTGGGATGGTGAATGGGTAATGTTGAGTGATGAGCTTGGGTGGTGGACTAGTGATGGTGAAATATATGTTTTTATTTGTGGTAAGTCGTTATGGGAGGTAGTAGGTATAGCGGTGCATGAGGTAGCTGAGTTTATTCTTGAGAAGAAGTTTAGAGTTTGTCATATGAAAGCGCATAAGATAGCGAATGTATTGGAAAAGATAGCCAGCCTGGGGAAGGGCTAGTTGGATGAGTCTGGCGGTATGTGAGGGTAATAGATGAGTGTATTAGCAACTTATGCGATTGTAGTTAATGGGGTAATGAAGGTGCAACCTAGAGACTATGAAATTAGGGAGTTAATTATTATGAATAATTCTCCTGGTGTTATTTACTTAGGTGCTAATGAAAGTGTAAGCGAGTCTGATGGATTTCCAGTTTTTCCTAATGATGTACTGTCTTTTCGTTGTAATTATGATTTTTATTTTTATTTATATGGCAGTGGTCAGGAAGTTAGAATTTTAGAGGTTTATTGATGGAAATAATCAGAAGAGTATGCAGTGGGATAGGTCTTGCTGTTGTTTATATTGGGGAGGATTATCCTCAAAATCCTATAGTTGGTTTTTTATGGGTGGACACTGGAGATGGACAGTTTATATTAAAAGTTTATGATGGGAATAATTGGAGGGTGTTGTTACAAAGTGGGTCGTCATATTTAGATAAAGTTGATGGGGGGAATTTATAAGGGAGGTATAAGATATGGCAATTAAGATTCAGGTAAGAAGAGGAACGAACAATATAACAACTCAGCTTGATGTAGGTGAGTTTGGGTTTAAGACCGACACTAAAGAGCTTGCGATAGGAACTGGTGTAGGTCAATCTGCAGTCAGAATTATTACTCAGAAGTATTTTAGTTCTAATAATTCTGTTCTTGTTGCGAATACGGCTGAAACACCGACAGCGTTATCTCTTGGAACGAACAATGTTTTAGGAAGGCTTTCCGGGGGTATTTCTGCTCTTACTGGATCTGATATATGGACTATTATAAATGGTCAGAACAATGTAGATATTGATGTAAATAGTAAAAAGATTGTGAATCTAGGGTCTCCAACTAATGCTACTGATGCAGTAACAAAGACGTATGTAGACACTCTAGTAGCACGAGGCCTTACGTATCATGAAGCAGTTTTAGGTAAAGATTTGACTTCTCCACCATCTAATCCTAATGTGGGAGATAGATATTGGATAGCGCCTAATGCGGCTGGTGGTTGGGCTGGTAAAGATTATAAGATAACCACTTGGAATGGAACAGCGTGGGAATTTGAAGATGTAACAGATGGTGATTGTGCTTTTGTAACTGATGAAAATATTTTCTATTATTATGATGCAGGAGCAGCGACCGGTGACAAGCGGAAGCAGCTTTCTACTGCGATGGGTAATCATGCGTCTACTCACTATGCAAATGGAACAGATCCGATTGATGTGAAGGATTTAGCTGATAGTCAGACGAATCTTCTGAGGCATGCTTTTACTAATAAAGGGCAAATTCTTGTAGGGACTGGGAGTGGGAGTTATATAGCTTTACCTAGTGGAACAGATGGGCAAGTATTAGTAGCAGATAGTACTCAAGCGAGTGGTGTAAAGTGGTCAAGTGTTAGTAGTGGTGGTTCATCGACTTTTATTGATTTGACTGATACTCCATCATCTTATACTGGTTATGCAGGGTATTTAGTTGCAGTTAAGTCTACTGCTGATGGTCTTGAGTTTGTTAATATGATTGATGGAGGAACACTATAAAGTAGGAAGTAGGAGATAGGGAGTATGGGGGAGCCAATTTTGTCGATTGACGATCTGATAATGAAGATTGGGGTTTTGGTAGTAGAAAAGATGGAGCTGGAAAAGAAGTTTGATAATATTGCGAAGATTGAAGAAGAGTATAAGGGGGCAGTAGTAAGGGAGCAGGATTTGAGAAGACAATTGGAAGAGATGTCTAAGCGATATAATGAGGTGGTTGAGCAATTAAATCAAGAGAGGATGAAAGTAGTGAGTCTTCAGCAAGAGTTGGAGCAAGAGAGGAGCAGAAGGATTGCGTTGGAGGAGAAGCTAAATGGCGGTCGTGATAAGGGTAAAAAGAGGAACTGAAAGCCAGATTAGAAGTGCTACGCTTCAAGCTGGGGAATTGGTTTTTGCGACTGATACAAATAAGCTTTTTATTCAAGGTTCAGCAGATTTAATTTGGGTTAATCCTTTTCTGCCGAACTTTTTATCGTTTAAGCCAAGGCCTCCAGGGATTACTGAGTACCAGGTTCCCTATGCAGTAAATGCGACAGCAGCAACTACTTTATCGTTGACGTCAGGCAGAGTGTATTGGATACCGTTTGTAGTTCCTCGGAAATTGAATATTACTCAGCTTGCAATAAATGTGACTACAGCATCTGCGGGAACTCATTACGTTGGTATATATGCATCAGACACTTATTGGCAACCAACGAGTTCTCCGTTAGTTAGTGTAAGTTTTGATGCAGGTTCTACTGGCGTTAAGACTGCAAGTGTAGATGTGACTTTATCTGTAGGTGTTTATTGGTTTGCTTGGGCTGCTGGTTCAGCTGCTACAGTTACGGCTGTTGCTTTAGGAGCATGTGCAAGTTTAGGATTAGGTAATTTGGGAACGGCAAATACAACTTATTATTACACAAGTGGTTCTACACTTCCTGATCCAGCTCCAAGTTCTGGGTATACAGTTGGAACTGGCTCGGCGGTGCCTGCAATAGGTGTGGTATTTAGTTATTTGTAGTTGAGGTAAAATGAGATGTCAATGGTGATAAGGGTAAAAAGAGGAAATGAAAGTCAGGTTCGTGGGGTGACATTGCAGATTGGTGAGATGGCTTTGGCGACTGATACGAGTAAGCTGTTTATTCAAGGGGTATCAGATTTAGTTTGGGTTGGTTCTCTTTGTCTTGATTTTCTTACGTTTACTCCAAGACCGTCGGGTATTACTGAGTATCAAGTGCCTTATGCAGTGGATGCGACGGCAGCAACTACTTTAGCGTTGACTTCAGGTAGAACTTATTGGATACCTTTTGTAGTTTTTTGGAAAGTAAATGTGACCCAGATTGCTGCAAATGTGACTACAAAGTCTACAGGAAATCATTATATAGGTATATATACCTCTGATTATTATTGGCAACCGGCTGGTAGTCCGTTAGCTAGCATAAGTTTTAATGCATCTACGACTGGAGTAAAGACTGGAAGTGTGAGTTTAACTTTACAGCCAGATGTATATTGGTTTGCGTGGGTAGCAGGATCAGCTGCTACAGTTAGGGCTATTGCTTTGGCAGCGTGTCCTTCCTTAGGTTTGGGCAATTTAGGAACAGCTAATACGACTTATTATTATACAAGTAGTTCTTCACTTCCTGATCCGGCTCCAGCGTCTGGGTATACGGCGGCTACGGGTTCTGCGTTACCTGCAATAGGTGTGCAGTTTAGTTATGCATAAGCATATAGTTAAATTTAACGAAGATTGAGTATGCTATATGAAAGCGCATAAGATAGCAAATATAATAGAAAAAGTTATAAGCTTGTGGAAGGCGAAATTATATTAGAGGAGGTATGGTAATGCGTAGGGAGAAGAGAGTGTTTGATGATGGGGAATGGACTGTTTGGGCAGTAGGTAGTGATGTATTAAAAGTTCATAGAAAATTTTTTGATATTGAGTTTGAGCCTGGGAGATTTGCTCGAAAAGAAAGAGTGGTATGGTTTCCTGATAAAAAACTTATATCTGTTCCGTATGAGAAGGTTCATGCGAATGCGGTTATGGTTATTGCGCCATGCAAAAGATTTCAGGTTATTTCTAGTGATGGGGATGTATTTAGTGATGAAGATGGGTTTATTTTTATTGGGAATGCGGGGGAATTTATTTATGAGAGAGAGGATGGAAGGGTTGTGATGGATAGAGTAGTGTTGAAGTATGTGGAGGAGGATGGAGGAAAGAGGGCTGTAATAAGTGCTAGTAGCAAGGTAGTGGGGTATAGTTTTGAGAAGGTATTGAATAGTGTGAGGGGTGTGATAGGGAGGTTGTGGTATGTGGTAGATAGTGGGGTTGATATAAAGAGTGGTAGTGTGGTATTAAATTGGAATACGCTGTTAAAAGTGTATTCTGTGGAGTTTGGGTACTCTGGTTATAGAGAGAAGCAGAAGAGGGGTATGAATGTAGATAGGCACACAGTGAGTTATGTGTTGATACAGGGAGCAGAGGGGTGGATTGATTCAGGGGTATTTATAGCAAAGAAAGGCAATAGAGATTTTCTGGTAGTGAATTGTTCTGATTGTTGTGATGTAGATGTAAAGGGAGGAAAGTTGCTGATAGAAGACTTTGGTGTGAAGGTGTTAGATGTGACGGGTATTGTAGTAGATGAGTTAGTAGTCGAGGTGTGTGATGCAAAGGCATATATGCCGATGCATAGTAGAGGATGGGGTGGAGTAGCGTTAGGGGTGATGAAGGAAAGGATGGTGAAGAGGTTTGTTGTAAAAGATTTGTTTGGAAAGCCTAGAGCGATGACTGCGGTGTCGTTAGCATCATAGAATTAAGGGGGTTCAGAATGAGTGCAAAAGAGATAAAGAAGGGGAAAGAAGGAAAGGGTGTGGTAAAGGGAAGTAAGATGGATGGACAAAAAAAGGCAGGTGGTATGAAAGATTTTGAGGCAAAGAGGGGAAATGGTGGTTTGAGAAGAATGGGGGTAAAGGATGCGAAAGGAAAGGTCAGAAGTAGTGAGAGAGGTGATGAATAAGTTAGATCTAGCTGATGCGTTATGTCGTGAGGAGGTTAGGCGGATGGTGAAAGGTGGGGAGATAACGGGTTATTCGGATCCTGGTGTAATAGTAAGTGTGGTAATGGAGAAGGTAGCGAAGTTGTTTGGTAAGTATATGATATGAGTGGTGTGGAGGTGGAGTGTATGGATCGTAGAGGGTTAAGGTCTCCGATTGTGTGGTTTGGCGGGAAGGGTCCTATGACAGCGAAGCTTTTGAAATTGATGCCGCCTCATAGGATATATGTAGAGGTATTTGGTGGAGGGGCGAGTCTTTTATTTGCGAAGAAACCTTCTCATGTAGAAGTGTATAATGATATAGATTCCAGTTTAGTAAACTTTTTTAGAGTATTACGTGACAAAGAGAAGTTTCAGAAGTTTTATGAAAAGGTATGTTTAACGCCTTATAGTCGAGAAGAGTATTATTATTGTAGGGATACGTGGGAGCAGTGTGAAGATGATGTAGAGAGGGCATATCGATGGTTTGTTGTAGCGAGGATGAGTTTTAGTGGTCGTTTTGGTAATAGTTGGGGTTTTTGTGTTACAGTTAGCAGTAGAGGGATGGCGGGGAAGTGTTCAAGTTGGTTAAGTATGGTTGAGGAATTACCTGCTATTCATGAAAGGTTCATGATGGTTCAAATAGAGCATAGGGATTTTAGAGAGTTGATACCGTTGTATGATATGAAAGATGTCTGTTATTATATTGATCCTCCGTATGTTCATGCAACACGGGTTGCTGGTGAGTATGATTACGAGATAGATGATAGAGATCATGAAGATCTTATAGAGATGCTGCTGAATATTAAGGGAAAGGCTATGTTAAGTGGGTATGTAAATGATATTTATATAAAGCTAGAGGAAGCTGGGTGGGCGAGGTATGATTTTGATACTGTTTGTCATGCTGCGGGGAAGACGAGGCTAACGGGGATTTTAGGTGAGGGTGCTGCGAGGGAGAGGTGTAAGAGGGTAGAGAGTGTGTGGTTGTCGCCGAATTGTTTTGGAGGAGGTGGAAGGGGGTTATTAGTATAGTAGAGAGTGGAATGGTTAAAGTTGTTTGATTTGATCAACAAGTGTAAATGTGGGTTTATTGTAGGGAATAGTAAGCGTGCGCGGTAGCACAGGAAGCCTCTGAAGTAGTTAGAACATCTAAAAGGAAGGAGGGAAAAGATGAGGTTATTTACATTCGAAGATGGGAAAGTGAAGAAGTATATGATTGTTAAGAATCGTAAGATTGAGTTAGCACATGGAAATTATATTGTATTACCTTCTCATTATTTTCCTATTCATACAAAGCGAGTTGATAAAGGTTTTTTGACATTTGCGTGGGATGAGAACAGGTGGTATTTGTTGCCTGATAGTGGGGTTTTTCGTGGGTTTACTGCAGTAGTTCTAGCTAAAGCTAGAGTGGTTAAGCGTTTGAGTGGCGTAGAGATATTGTATTCTAGCTTAGGGAGTAAGAAAGTGTTTTTGTTGGAATTTGAAGTAGGTGGAAATGCTGTGATAGACAGTTGGTATGTGATGTGGAATGGAAAAGAATTGGAAGTATTCGATGATGAAGAGATTGGATGGTCAAATGGTAGAGAAGATTGAGTTGAATGATTGAGTTAATTTTATAATGAAAAAAGGGGAATAGGAAATGAATGTTTACGGTTAGATATAATTTGGATGAGGTGGATATTCGTCCGTTTTTCTCAGGAAGGGTGATAAGGTTATGTTAGGAAGGTGGAGGTTTATTGCGGTTTATGAGGAGTTAATGCGGGGTGGTAATAAGATTTTTCGAGCAGATATAATCCAGGTAATGCCTAGTGATTCTGGGAAGTATGATTTGGAGAAGTACTGGCCTGGGACTCTTATGTTGATACCGGAGGCTAAATCACAAAATAGTGCTTTAGTTATTGTTGAGACGCTTAGTGCTGAGGTTATTGATGGTGCTGAAGTGCTTATGGTTGGTAGCGCTGGAGTAAAAAAGGTAATTCTTTTTCTGTTTGTAAAAGGTGGAGTGGTTGAAATAGATAATTTGGAGGCAGATGGGGTTCGCAGGTTAGTTTGGAATGGGAGAGATCTTGTTGTAGAGTAGTGTGTTAGTAAGAAGAAAGAGAAGGGAAGGAGGCTGTGCTCTGGTAAGGCAGGATCCTTCCCTTTTTTTGTTTTTGATGAGGTGGGTAGTGTGTGAAATGGGGTGGGGGAAGGTAAAAAATGGTGGTGGTATGGATTTTTTGCTTGACTTTTTGTTGAGAAAAGTGTATAAGTGGAAGTGAAAGTAAATAAAGGTGGAGGAGGATGAGATGGAAAGGGATGAAATGGAAAGGAATCTTCCCTCTTGGTACCGCACCAGGAGGGAAGATGAGATAATTTTAAAGGCTCTCTCCCACCAGAACGGTGGGATGAGGGCTCTTTGTGTTTTTGGCCCTCCAGGCGTGGGCAAAACAGCGCTTGCTCACGCTGTAGCGGAAGCGTGGGGGGCTGAAGATGTTTACTTCCTTGCTCATCACTGGGTGAGCGAGGAAGATTTGTTTGTTAAGTTGGACCCCGCTCGTGTGGCAGGGCTGGCTGGTGGGGTCTATTCTGAAATGGAGGAGGCATACCGCCCGGGTGTGCTATTGCGGGCGGCGCTTTCCTCCAAAGAAAAGAACACCGTTCTGGTGCTTGATGAATGGGACAAGGCACCGGAACGTTGTGACGCCCTCTTGTTAGAATTCTTACAGGAGGGCAAAGTCTATGGAGCCTTCGGGGAGGTGTGGGAAGCCTGCCCCGAAAGGCTTCTTGTTTTTATAACAAGCAACGAGCTTCGAGACCTGTCGGAACCACTCCTCCGGCGGGTCTTGAGATACCGGATGGGGTTCTTGCCTTCTGAGGTGGAGGCGGATCTCATTCGAAAGCAGTCAGGTGTGTCTACAGGCGTGACACGCCTGATTGTGGCGTTTATGAATACAATCAGAGGCAAGGGCGCTAGCTCACCATCTTTGCAAGAAGGGATCCGGCTGGCTCAAAGTTTAGAAGTTGCAGAGTCAGCGCAAGACCTCAAAGTTCTACTCGAAGGCTGGCTCTGCAAAACGCCGGAGGACTGGGAAGCCCTCCGGCAAGAATTCAAAACCCCGGAGGCTGTCCTCTGGGGTGAAATAAAGAGGGGAGGTAAGAAATGAGCAAGAAAGTCTTCCCGGGTGGATATAAGCTCTCCAGGGTAACCCGGGAGAGCGTAGCGAAAGCAGTCCTTGCTCTAAAGGGTATTGACTATTTGAGCGAGAAGGGTGGGGAGCGACTTGCCCGCATGTTGGAGCGAGGCACTCTCTTTATTGAACTCCCCAATTCTGGCTGGCATATGCCAGTTGATAAATGGGGAGACGGCGGTGTAGTATATAAAATCGAAGAAGGATACACCGCCGAGGACAGGAAGTTTATTCAGAAGTTGTTTAGCACAGCGAGGAAGTGTCTTGCTTCCTCTTCTTGTCAGAATATTGAGCTATCTGGCGAGGAGAGAAAGAAGGATACTTCTGTTGTGTCCGAATTTACAACGGGCACATCGGATAGTGTCCATGGGGGCGACTCTGCATCTGGTGAAGTTCCAGATGGCGAGTCAGGTGGGGGAAAGGAAGTTTCCACGAATGCGAGCAGTATGCAGAATGCATGTTCTGCTTCATTGGGTGGGGCTTCTGAGTATTCTGCTGATGCTTCCACTGTTCCTGCTCAGGAAAAGCAGGACGGGAGTGATTCCGACTCCCACAAGGCTCAACAGCAGCGAGCGTCTGCTGTGGCTTCGGATGGGGCGGGTAGCTCTGGGAGTGGAGCCGTCCTAGAAGCTCCAGAGTGTGCTGCCCCTACACTGGTTGATGGGGACGCCTTGCAGTCCAGGGCGGTGGGTTGCGGGGAAGGGACTGGTGGCCAGCCCGTTGTAGAAATTCTCGACGGGACACGGGAACGGAGTACCGTGCCGTCTGCCAGTGGCGCTGAGGAGGCGGCGTCAGAACTCGAAAGAGAAGAAGCCTCTGTCTATTTCAAAGAGTTGAGGAAGAGGATGAGAGAGCTTGCAAAGTCTTCTTCCTCAGTCAAAGAAAATAGTTCTTTCGGTGGGGTGCATGCGATGCTTAGTGAGATTGGTGTTCCACCGAAGGGGTTTATCAACAGAGGTCGGAGGGTCTTTTCGAGGCTAATTTCCGACCTATCCGAAGGTGAGGCTGGTCCTCGTTGGGATGCGAAAAAGATCTCAGTGAGAGCAGCTTCGCTTCAAAGTTTCAAGTTAAAAGATAGAAAGAGCGAGATGGGCAGACCTGTCATCGCAGTCTTGTCAGATGTGTCTGGTAGTATGTCGGGGTTTGCGGGGCAGGTGCTTGAATTTGCAAAAGTGATGGCATCGCTTGGTGTTCCTGGTGCGGAAGTTATTGTAATTCCACACTCGAACGGGCACCCGCTGGAGCTCTGGGTGAATAGGAAGAAGGTCGGCGTCCCGGTTGGACTAGTGGGGGAAGATGTGCGTGAGTGGTATCGCAATGTTTTTGTGCGATACCATGTGGAGGTTGTTGTTCTTGCGGCTGACTGGGATGGGGAATGGATCTACCGCTGGATGGCTGAAGAGCTGAATATCAAAATCTTCTGGTGTGACGTCTGGAGCAGCAGTAGACTTGCTCCTACGGTAGTAGAGTTTCCACCGGCGTGGATTGGGAATATCGAGTGGAGCAGGTCGGCTGCGAGGAAGGTCAAATATGCATTTGGGTGCGGTAATGTTGTTGATTTCATTGCTGCACTCGAGAAAATGGTAAGATACAGAGGGAGGTAAAATCATGAAAAGATTAGTTTTGCCCGTGAGGGCGTTTGGAAAAAGGTTAGTGTATGAGTTTTCTGGGATTAGTGTGCGAGGCGCAAGCTTCAAG